>Ga0137412_10002828_pt1 | contig 13768 bp, 13 predicted proteins | sample CZODoug2_1_16fun_FD_122160 | JGI IMG/M metagenome (GOLD analysis project Ga0137412, IMG submission 122160) | Vadose zone soil fungal communities from Angelo Coast Range Reserve, California, USA - CZODoug2_1_16fungal (Hybrid Assembly) | ecosystem: Environmental > Terrestrial > Soil > Vadose zone... | reverse complement strand
GCTGACAAGCTCGGTATTTCCCAGCCCAGCATGAGCAATGTGATCGGACGCCTGCGACGTGTGACAGGTGATCCGCTCATCATCAGACGTCCCAACGGAATGGAACCGACGGCGTTCGCCGAGGCGCTTGTCGATACTGGTGGGGCTTTTCTCGATCGGCTGCGCGAATTGGCAACGCGTCACGAGACATTTGATCCCTCGACATCGACCCGCATCTTCGTGCTGCACGCAGTAGACTACGTGATGGCAACGGTTCTACCTCGGCTCATGAGGCGCGTGAGAAAAGAAGCACCCGAGGTCTCGATCATCTTCGGGCCGCTCGATCTACGCACTATTCGGCAATCGCTCGAGGAGGGCACCGCTGATTTCGCGATCACACCCACGGGCAGCGTACCGGATACATTCTACGGGTCGGCTCTCCCGCCGATGAAAATGGTCTGCATCGCCAGCGCGACCTACCCGCCGGTTCGCGATCACCTCGATCTCGAAGAGTTCGCCGCCGCACCGCACGCCGCCCTCACCTTCGGAGATTCACACTCGCCCTACCTAATCGAACGTCTCACCGACGATTTACTCTCCGGCGAGGGACTTTCGCGTTTCAAGGCGGTGCAGGTGGCAAGCGTGCTAGCCCTTCCAGCGATCGTCGCTGAAAGCGATCTCATCGCGGTCATACCCGCTGATTTGGCCGAACGTGCCGCCCGAACCTACCCCATCAAGATATTCCCGCTACCTCTGGACCGCACAGCGCCGCAGCATATGATTGTGTGGCACAGTCGTTCGACCAGCGATCCGGGCTCGCAGTGGTTGCGCAACATCGTCCGCAATTTACAGAACGATGCGGCGGAAGGCCCGAAGTCTGATCAGCCGTAGGAATTCGGAATCATGTCTCCGTAAGGACCCATCATCGGCACCGTGTGGAACTGAACATTTGAATTGCCCGCGTGCTTGATCGCCTCGCACGTCCCGATTGACTGCTCCGTCGGGGACTGCGTATCGTGGTGCACGAGGGCCGGGCACTTAATAGGGTCCAGCTTATTGCTTGCACTCGCTCATAGAAGTCGCGGTGGGTCTCCGGATCGCCCAACCAGTTGACGGGCAATTTGCGTCGACCGGGCGCAGAGAGGGCAAGTTCATCGATCATCTGAAGGCAATTCGTGAGGGCGCCGAATGTTACGACCGATTTGAATCGGGGATCGAGCGCTCCGGTTCGCAGAGCAGCGTTGCCGTCGCGAGACATGCCGAAGATTGCGATACGGTTCGGATCCACGTCATTCTGCGAGGCAAGCCAATCGGCGGCCAGCGAGGCGTCATCGACGTCGAACTCAGGAGAGGAGCCGCGCCAACTGATGGTCACCGCGAGTACGCCCGCCCGCTGCAGGCGTCTGCCGATCCATTCCATGACCTCGAACATTCCGGTACCGATCCCGCCGGAACAAACCACAACAGCCGGTACGCGCAAGGTCGTTTCAGGCCGATACACCATCAATGGCAATTTCACGTCGCCCGACTCGAGGAGTTCGTCGGTTCCGGTGAGTTCTATTCCACCAACACCTGTTCTCGGCATGATACTCATTCCCCCTTTTGATGAAGGAGCCGTTCAACGAATTGTTCGCGACCCTATATGCCTCTCGACGCATGATGCGCGCATGCCAACCACCGCGAATCTATCGCGGCAATTGTTTCCCTAAGGGCCTCGCCATTTCGCCGCATTTGCTCGATCTAGGGGTATTATCGCGCCGCAAATGTGAGGTGTATATGTGGATAAACATCTACCGATATATGCAATTCATGATAGTCCCGGGCTGTCATTCATAGGCATTGCGTTCCACGCGATCACGACAGCATCTCGCGCCAAATTGATGACTTCGGCTGGACCGCTCGATCCGAGTCGACGCGGCCGCCAATCCGACCCGATCCAGGATCCACTTGGGGCTCTCGTCACGTTCCGACTAGCAATTGATGGATTGGCCGCGGTCCACAGCGAGGATCTGGCCGGTAATCTCGCTGGCTGCGTCGGAGGCAAGGAACAGGTAGGCGCCTGCCAAATGTGCAGGATCGATGAGTCCGCGCCGGATCTTCATCTGTCCGCAGAAATGATCGAGATATGCCTGGGGAACCTCGCGCCGGATCAGTTCCGTATCAATGGTGCCGGGAGAGACGCCGTTCACGGTGATTCCCTGAGGACCCAGTTCCGCGGCAAGCGTCTGCACGATGCCGACCAGCGCGTGCTTCGAGGCCACATAGGCGCTGAAATTGGGAATACCGGTGTGCGCCCAGTACGAGGTGGTGAAAATGATGCGACCGCGCGGCGTCAATCGGGGTAATACAGCTTGAGTGACCCAGTACAGCCCGAGCACATTGACATCGAGTGTCCTACGCACAGCATCCGCGGTGCCATCGCTCATATCGTCGACGCTCGTCACGCCGCCTATACCGGCGTTGTTGACGAGCACATCGATCTGCTCGAGTTGACCAGCAAGCGCCGCCACCTGGGAGCGCGACGTCACGTCGCACTGCAAGGCGTGAACGGGACGGCCGGCATCGCGGGACAGCGCCTGAGCTGCCGAGAATATCCCGTCATCCTGAGCTACGATCCAGACGGCGGCACGCTGAGCGGCGAACTGGCGAGCCAGTTCGTAGCCGATACCGCTCGAGGCACCCACGATGGCAACCCGTCGTCCTTCAAGGTCGAAATTTAGCATGGTGATGTGATCTCTTGACGATGACGGAATTTCCGCTCAGCCCAGTTTAGCGGTGGCAGCACCGCCCGAGCGTCCGCAATTACCCATCGTCAGTCCGACCGTCATGCCCTATGATCGGGCCGGTCGACGCGGGAGAATCATTATCTGGTCAGTTGTGTACTTAGGCAGGCTGGTGCGTCGATGCCACATGATATCCGGCCCCCCTGCTGAGCCGATTATCGGGAAAGTGCATGATCCGGTTGCCCGACTTTAAAATGACCGGTCTTCAGTACGACGTCGCCGTGCTGGATCCGCCCTGGGCGGTGCGTTGTCTTGCCGATCCCTATGCGCAACTCCTCGTGGTACGGCGCGGCTGCATTTGGTTCGATTGCCCCAGGGTCTTGCCCCATCCGATCTACATGGCGCAAGGCGGGATGATGGTAACTGTCGGTGGTGGAGCCCAGTTCTGGCAGAGCGGTTCGGATGCACCTGTGGGCGAGGGCATAGCGAATTGTCTCACGGTACCCCTGGGCAGATTCCACCGCGATCCGGCCGATAAACACAAGACCGAGCTTCTCATCGGGCGGTCGCCCAAAGGGGGAAATCTGTTGATCCCCGCTTTTCCGCAGGTGTTCTACTTGTCTCCTCTCGAGAGAGAGACCCTCGACCGGATGCATTCCTTGCTCGACCTCATCGATGCGGAGGCTCACGGAAGAGATGATTTGATTGAGCGAGATGGTGTCATCAGCCGCGCTGCCGAGATCATGACTATTTTCCTCGCCCGCTACGTCAAGGAAAGGCTCACTGACGACAATCCGAACTGGCCGGAGATGGCTGGCGACGAACAAGTGATGCGGGCCCTTAGGCTCCTGGAGGTTCACCCAGAGCGCAACTGGACTGTGGAGAATCTGGCATCCGGAATCGGACTGGGGCGATCCGCCTTCGCGGTGAGATTCAAATCGCTGGTGGGTGATACTCCGATGAACTGGCTGCTCCGAATGCGGATGCAACTCGCATCCGCAGCAATCCGAGATGGCAGGCGATCACTCATGGCGATCGCCAATTCCATCGGATACACATCTGAATCCGCGTTCATCAAAGCGTTCAGCCGCTCCTTCGGTCTCACGCCGGGTAGCTATCGAGCGACGATCAATGGCCGACAGGGTGTCCCCGATGTGGCAGGCGACCCCGAAACGAAGGTCGTGACGAAAATCTGCCGATCCACTTTATGACCTCGAACATAGGGTCGGCTGCTACGGGTTGCGGCCTGAAGCGTGACCGCGATGCTACGGTATTTACGTTCGGCATGATCGGAGCGCGGGGCGGCACGATGCAGACCTGCGCTGCCGAGGGCCTCGCGACCTGCATCACCGAAATCATTGCCGTCGAATGCGAACATTCGGATCAAAGGTATACGCCTATACCGTATCGACTGGCTTAGGCCGGTGATCGGCGGCTAGGAAGGCTCTGACGTTCAATATTGCTAGGGGCGCTGATAGGCGACGACTTCGTGTTCCCCGTTATAGAATATGCGATCCGAAAAATGCTTCTAGGAGGGCTACATGCGGATGCTCGTGGTTGGCGCCGGATCCACAGGCGGATATTTCGGTGGACGGCTTGCTCAAGCAGGGCGAGATGTCACGTTCCTGGTTCGCCCTGCCCGTGCGGCGCAACTGACCGAACGTGGGCTTCAAATTCTCAGCCCGCACGGTGACTTCGCGCTCCGAACGCAGCTCATCACTGCCGACCGGATATCCGACTCGTATGATGCAATCTTGCTGACCGTGAAGGCTTTCTCTCTTAACGTCGCGCTGGCCGACATGGCCCCGGCAGTAGGAGCTGAGACGATGATCTTGCCCGTCCTGAATGGGATGAGGCATGTCGACATTCTTACTGATCGCTTTGGCAAGAGAGCAGTCGTCGGGTGTACGTGCAAGATAGCTGGCTCCGTGGATGAGCAGGGGCGAATCGTTCAACACAATTTGATTCAGGACATCGCTTACGGCGAGATGGGCGGCGAGGTCTCGCCGCGCATTGAAAGACTCGATCACTTCATGCGCGATGCGGGATTCGATGCACGTCTTTCCCCTACGATTGAGCGGGAGATGTGGGAGAAGTGGATCATGCTCGCCGCGCTTGGCGGAATCAATTGTTTGATGCGCGGCACGATCGGTGACATCGCGCAAGCGCCGCGTGGGGCTGATTTCGCCCTTGCCGTGCTCGACGAGATCGTCGCGGTGGTTGCGGCCGTTGGCGTTCCTCCCAGTCTTGCGTTTATTGGTGTGGCCAAGTCGGCGCTGACGCAAACGAATTCGTCGCTGGCCTCATCCATGTATCGCGACTTGCAGAGAGGCGTGCGCATCGAGGCGGATCAGATTGTCGGCGACCTCGTCGAGCGCGCACGCTCGGCCTGCGTAGAGACGCCACTCCTGGCGGCGATCTACACTCATCTTTGCGTCTATCAGCACCGCATCGAGTCCTGAGATGCCCAAAGAATGTTGATGTCGACGCCATGGGCGCCAGCACTGGATGCCCAGCAGCCCCAACAGCCCCGGATTGTGCTCCAGGTCAAACGTAGATCCACGAGATGGGTGGTGGGCAACCGCTACTGGTCCCCAGAGCCTATTTGCAAATGGAGTGATAGCTCATGTCACACATGAGGCGCGTACCGGCAATGTCTGCACATCACAATTGCGGGATCTTCATTTCAGATGAATCAAACCCGCGCTGCCGCAAGCTTGATCACATCGGTAATCTTATCGGGCATGGTTACTGGAAGCATGTGACCCCCATCGAGTAAATGCAAAGTTGCATTGGATAGAACCGCAGCCAGTCCTTCACCGTGCACCTGATGATTCAATATCGGATCCTGGCGCCCGAAGATGACTTCGACGGGAATCGTCAATGACGGGTAGTGTGGCGCCATGATCGCGATCTCGTCTGAGACTGTCACCATGTCCTTTGACGCCGCGACAAAACTCATCGGTCGAAACCCAAGTACGGTGCCGCTATTAATATCAAAGCCTTCCGGCACCCGTTCTGGAGCAAACAACGACTTGAGGGTCGCCTGGTGGGCGAGTCTTCCCAGCGGCACCATTAAAGTCCAGGCAATAATCCATCGCAGCGTGGGCGAACGGATATCGAGTGACCTAAATAAGGCTGGAGGGGCACGCTGCACCTGGCTGAGGGCCGAAATCAACACAAGCGATCGAACGCAGTCTCGATGATTCAAAGCGAGTGCAAGGGCAAGCGCGCCACCCAACGAATGCCCGACCAACAATGGGCGGTCCAATCCCAGCTTGTGAATGAATTTCGCGATGATCGTCGCCTGAGCGATGAGGGTGGGGTGCCCGCCGGACATCATCCTCGAATAGCCGGATCCAGGACGATCCACAGCCACCACTCGGAAGGTGGCGGCCAGCCTGTCGATCAGCTCATAGAAATTGCAGAGGTTTCCAGCCAGGCCATGCACCAAGACAACGACCGGCCCCACACCTCGATCCAAATAGTGCAATCGGGCATTTTCCACCACAATGAAGCGGCCTCTTGGTGGCGCCACACCTTTGGCACGCCTTGCGGTCAGCGCCGTGAAGAGCGCGAGGCCTGCTGCTACGCCGGCGATGATGGCAACGATGAATTCCACACTCATACCGATGCTCTCGCCTGCCATCCTCAATCTTTGTATGTGCGACGAAGCATCAGGCCGACAACAATAGCGTAGGCCGCTGGAAATAATCGCTGAACCTTGTCCAGGGCTATTGCATCCCAGCCCACGAGTACACGACGCCTGTTGTGCTGCACCCCTTTTAGAATCGTTTCAGAAGCCTGCTCAGCACCGGTGATCAGATTCTTGGCAAACTTCTCCCGGCTGGTAACCGGATCGATGCCGATCGTGGCCAGACTCTCGTCCGCGCGGGCATTCTGCGCGATTGACGTTTTAATGCCGCCCGGAAACACACAGGTGGCCGAGACCCCGCACTTCATCCTGTCCAACTCCTGTCGTAGCGACTCGGTGTATCCTCGAACCGCGAACTTGGACGCGTGATACGCCGAGGTTCCCGGCACAGCAAGCAACCCGAATAAGCTGGAAGTATTGATGATGTGGCCGTCTTTTGCATTCTTAAGGTGCGGCAGAAAGGCCTGGGTGCCGTGGACAACGCCCCAGAAATTGATATTCATCAGCCACGTAAACTCCTCAATCTTCGTGGCCTCTGCTGTGCTGGACAGCCCTACTCCGGCATTGTTGAAGACCAGATTGACTTTTCCATGCTCGCGGACCGTTGCATCCGCCCAGGCGAATACAGCTTCTCGATCCGCGACGTCCAGTTTGCACACACTGATCCGAATCGAGCGGTTCGCCTGCAGTGCCAGCGCCTGTGTCTCAGCCAAGCCAGATTCGTTGAGATCTGATAGAGCAAGATGGCAACCATAGCCTGCGAGTTGAATAGCCAATTGCCGACCCATTCCGGACGCCGCTCCGGTGATGGCTGCCACTTTGTTATCGAAGCTTCGCATTACTCGGCTACACTGGCGGGGCCGTAACCTGGCCCGAAATGAATGCTCACCGAACTACTCCTGGAACACGGGTGGTGCCGCTTTGCGGACCTCCGGTGAACACCAACGTGCCGTCGTCGATCGAACGGAGCCGGAGATTGAAAAGATCCACGAGATAGTTCTGTCGCAGCTTCCAAGGTGATTTCCCGCTCTGTTTTGGAAATTGGTCTAACGAGCGCAAAACGTAGCCCGAGGTGAAGCTGAGTAGAGGTAACGGGGGCTGCAGGCGAGCGTCATCGGCCTTGGCTTCCACCTGCCGATAGCCATGTCTGTCCATATAGTGCAATAGGCGGCATACAAATCGAGACGACAGATCAGCCCGCAATGTCCACGAAGCATTGGTGTAGCCCACACAGAATGCCATGTTTGGGACGTTACTCAGCATGACACCGTTATAAGTAAAAGTTTTTCCCACATTCACCACTACGTCATCGACTTTGAGCCGAATTCCTCCAAATGCCTTCAGTCTCAGTCCCGTTGCGGTCACGATAATATCCGCCGGCAGCGTTCGGCCCGATTTTAGGCGTATGCCTCGTTCAGTGAACTGAGCAACGTGATCGGTGACGATTGATGCTCGCCCGGCCGCGATGGTGTTGAATAAATCCCCGTCCGGGGCCACGCATACACGCTGATCCCACGGATTGTAGAGAGGAGCGAAATGCGTGTCGAAGTCGTAGCCGGCCGGCAGGTGTTTTTTCTGAACTCTCCTTATCAATCGCTTGACCAGATTCGGATGACGACGACTGAGTTGATAAAAAAACATCGTCACGAGGATCACTTTGGTTCGCGCGATGCGATACGCCAGGCGCAGCGGCAGGATCTTACACAATAGCGCCGCGAAAACGTCCTTCGCAGGTAGCGCCGTGATGTAGCTGGGCGAACGCTGCAGCATGGTGACGTGTGCCGCTTTATGAACCAAAGCCGGTACCAGCGTGACCGCGGTTGCGCCGCTACCAATCACCACAATCTGCTTATCGGTGTACTCCAGATCCTGCGGCCAGTGCTGCGGATGCACGATTTGACCCTGAAAACTCTCCTGTTCAGGAAACTTTGGTGCATAGCCGCCCTCATAATCGTAATAGCCGCTGCAGATGTACAAGAATTGGCAACTGTAGCGGGTGGTTTCTTTTGCAGTGCCGACTTCCACCTCGACCAGCCAGCGCGTCTCTGAGGAAGACCAAGCGGCAGAGACCACTCGGCGTTGAAAATGGATATGTTGATGAACCCCGTGCTCTCGTGCGGTGTCGCGCAGATACGTCAGGATCGAATCCCCGTCGGAGATCGCCTTTGCGCCCCTCCACGGCCGGAACGAGTACCCGAATGTGTACATGTCCGAATCGGAGCGGATACCCGGGTATTGAAACAGGCTCCAAGTGCCGCCGATTTCCGCGCGACCTTCCAGAATCGCGTAACACTTACCGGGATGTTGGCTATGAAGGTGGCATGCCGCGCCAATCCCGGACAAGCCGGCGCCGATGATGAGCACATCGAAATGTTCGATCGGTCGGTTGCGCTCTGACATATTGATCCCGCTTTTCATTAAAATTGCCTGGCGAGTACTTTCATTGGGGAGACATCCACAACCGTGCCGCTCCCCGAACCCCTGACGAGTCGCCCCAGCGCGCAGGCACCAGACTTGCATCCCATGCATCTGAGAAAATATACGAACGAATGACAGCGGGAAGCTGCGAATAGATCTCTGCTACGTTGGAGAGTCCGCCGCCGAACCGTGCCGGGCTCACGAGCTATTCACTCAACTTCGCTGACGAGCGCGCAAACCGCCTCAATCGCCGCGTCGTAGGAACCGGGATTGCGCGCCCGAACCCGGGCGACAAAATCACCTGCGGCGTTCAACGCCGCCGCCTCGATCTTGGTCCCTCCGAAATCCACACCGATTTGTATCACCGGTCTCTGCCTTCGGAGATCCCGTAACGCAACGTCACGTCTCCCGGCACCAGGGCGAGCACCTGGTGGCTGACGCTAATTGAGCGCGACTCCCCCGTAAAGAGATCGAAGAAATTATCAGAAAATCGGGTCGCGGCATGTGAGGTGAGGAGGCACGCGCCATAGACATAGTTTGTCGCTGTGAGCGTTACGCGCAGGGTGTGCGCGTCTATCCGTTGGACGTCCATCGTGGGCGCATCCGGACTAAATGGCACGTTCTTGAGTGCCGCAAAGAAGTGACGATTCCCGCCGAACTGTGGGGAGCGAACCAGGAGCACTCGATCCGCGGCGGCCTCAGGATGACCTTGCCAAATCCTGACGCTTGCCGTCGCCGCAACGGAGACTTGCAACTCCGTCATCGACAGGGACTCACCCGCTAACGTCACCAATTCTATTGTGGCTGTCGCGTTCACCTGCACGAGCGTGTCATTGGTCACCCAGAGTTCGACCTCGCCGTCGCCCCGCGCCCTAAACGAGGCCATCACCGGTGCGTACGCACGACGCACGGCATACCATGCCGGCTTTGCGACCCCGTCATGGTCGATGATGCTCCAGCTGATGCCGGGCCAGCAGTCGTTGTACTGCCACAAGAGGGCTCCGGAGCAGTGCGGAGTCCGGCGGCGATAGTGTTCTATGCCGAACTTTAACCCTTCCGCTTGCACGATCTGGGTGAACTCGACGTACTGCTGTAGCGTGACCGGTATGCCAGTCACGGGCAGTAACATCGCGTTGACTTTGTCCTTGGGGCGGTCTTTGATGCGGTTCAGAAAACCATCACTGCTGAGTTGCATCGCTTCAGGTTGCATCCAGCGCGCCAGGGTGGCGAGGGCGGGCGCGGCCTGGATACCGAACTCACTGACAAAGCGGCTCATATCTTCGGCATAGCGGGTGTACGCGACACCCTCAGGGGAATGGTCGAAGGTCCCGACGGGAACATCGTCGGGCGTCGGGGGCAGCCCGTGCCACACCGTCCAGTTGTGCGCGTCGCCCGCGCGCATGCTGTTGTGGCTCGGGCCACCGTGCGGACTTCCCGGCCAGTACGCAGTTGCGGGATCGAGCTTCGCCAGCGTCTCGGGGATGATGGTGTGAATATAGAGGTCTCCGAGGAACCGGTCCTGCTTCCCGCTGAGCTGGTTCATGAACGCCTGCACGGCGTCGCCCTCGTTATTGCCGCACCAGAGCGCCAGGCACGCATGGCTGCGCAGTCGCCGGATCTGGTACGCGACCTCCTCGCGCACACTCTCGACGAACTCGGGCTCGTGTTCGGGGTACGGTGCACAGGCGAACATGAAGTCCTGCCACACCAGCAAACCGCGTCGATCACACTCCTTATAGAAGGCATCGTGCTCGTAGATGCCGCCGCCCCAGACACGGATCATATTCATATTCGCCGCGGCTGCGCGTTCGAGCAGGTCGGCATAATCTGACGGTGTGAGCCCCCCGACGAACGAACTCGCGGGCACCCAATTGGCGCCGCGCGCAAAGATACGTACCCCGTTCAATACGAAGCGGAAGAAATTACAGCCCGGCTCCTCCGGGTCAGCCGAAGTGTCGAGCGAGACTGTGCGGATGCCGACTTGCTGCCCGACCCGCGCGAGCTGCTTGCCGCTGGCTCTCAAGGTAACGGTGAGCGTGTAGAGCGTTGCCTTGCCGAGTTCGGAGGTCCACCACAGGTGGGGACGTTCTATCAATAACTCGACGCGATTGGCTCGCGCCGGATCTGCTATTGCGCAGGCCACGAGCAGGCCGGCGTCGTCGGTGAGCTCGATGGCAACGTCGAGCGGCGCCGCCCGAAACGCATCCACGGTGACCGTCACCGCGACTCGCGCCGCACCGTCAATCTCCAGCGTTTCAAAGCGCACGTCCTCGAGGCTCGCGATGCGTTGGCGTTCGATACGCACCGGGCGCCAAATGCCGACGGTAGGCAATCGCGGACCCCAGTCCCAACCCCAGCCGAACTGCGCTTTGCGTATGAAATTACGTTTTGACTCAGAGATGGGGTCCGCAATGATGGGCCACGTCTCCATTCGCTTGTCAGCGACCATCCGCGCGGGCGGTGTGAAGCGAACGACAACTTGGTTTTCTCGATCGGCATGCAGGACGGCTCCGACATCGATCCGATGCTCCAGAAACATGTTGGACGTCGCACCCATCTCAACGCCATTCACCCAGATTGTGGCAAAGGTGTCGAGACCTTCAAACACGATGAGTACGCGCTCATCGGAGCGGGGCGGTGACGCGTCGAAGGTGGTGCGCCACCACCACTCCCGTTCCTTCACCCAGGCGCACGCCCCTTCGTTCTCAGCAGCAAACGGGTGGGGGATGCGGCCGGCGGCGTGAAGCGCGAGATAGGTGTCGCCGGGCGCATCAACAGGGAGCCAACCGCCGGCGTCCGCGGCGAGTTCGCTCATCGAAGGCGCCTCACCAGGCGCGAACTCTTTCATGCTCCAACGTTCCAGGATCATAGTTGCTTTGCAGATCAGGTCATGATCGCGGCTAGGCTATCAAGGAAGCGTTTGCAGTAGCGTGGCGCCGATCAAAGAGATCGACCATGATGGCCGCGTGAGTTCGGCTATCCAGGCGATAAAGGAGTGTGGTGAGCACTGCACCGAGCGTGAGCAGGGCAGCTCCAGGGCCGTAGAACAATCCGAGCAGGTTAACTAAATGCTCGGGCAACACGGCGGTGGTGCCCCCTCGCTCGGCGAGATCCGTCGGAAAACCGATCAACTGCAATACCATTCCGGCAATCAGTGCACCGGCGCCGGTTGCCGTCTTGCTGGCGAATGCCCACGCCGCAAAGAATAGGCCTTCGCGCCGCATGCCGAAGAGATGTTCGTGTTCATCGGCCGCGTCCGCCATCATCGAGGAGAACGCGATGGCCGCAGTTGCCATCAGGGCGCCGCCGACGAACATGACCCCCGCCAGAAACCATGCGAGATGCTGACCAGTCCAGGGAAGTCCGTGAAAAAACCGGAGTAGCACGGGGCCACCTTGCGCGACGAGAAGGCCGACCATCCCCACGATCAAAACGGTGGCCTTCTCCATCCGTGCAAGGAAGGGACCGGCGAGCGGCGCTCCCGCCAGGAGACCTACGAACAGTGCGAGGGTCACGAGCTGTGTCTGTGCGCTGGTAAGATGCCAGAAGAAAGTATTGGCGTGCAGTGCCAGGGAGCCGTTGGTCCCGAGCGCGACGAAAAACAGCAGAGCGCCGATGAAAAGGATCCGGAACGAGTGGCTATGAAATGCCTCGAGAACCCCGCGTAACACGCGCGCGCCGAACGAACCACTATCTTGCGAGGGGGCGTGTAAGCGTCTCCGCGCAAGATAGGTCGTTCTTGCGGAAATGAAGCCTCCCAATAAGAATATCGCCGCGAGCGCGAGCGCGAATGGCGCATAGCCCGCTCGGCGCGACAGTCCTTGGGTCCCCGCCAAAAAGACGCCGAATCCCAGGCTCACCGCCAGGGCCGCACCAACCATCCCCATGCCCCACCGCCAAGCCATTACGCTGGAACGCTCGGCGTAGTCATCGCTCAGTTCTGCCCCCACCGCCTGATACGGGAGAATGAAGAGCGAGGTCGAAATCCGTAGGGTGATCGAGAGTAGTGCTAACCATACAAAGAGCCCCCACTGGCCGAGATCGGTGGGCAGTGTGAAGATCAGCACAAATGTCACGGCAATCGGCAGCAGCCCCGCCAACATGAAGGGGAGCCGGCGCCCAAGGCGCGAGCGCGATCCGTCCGACCACGCCCCGATTGCCGGATCCATGACGGCATCAACAATGATGCCGAGGGAGAGTGCTACGCCGGCGAGCCCCCCTGGCAGACCGCAGACTGCTGTCACGTAAAAGAGGAGAAACACGGAGAGGGCATTGTTGACGATGCCATCGATAAACTGACCCGCGGCGTAGCCCAACTTGATTGGCAAGGTCAATCGAGCGCTCTGGTCGCGGGTCGCGAGAGTTAACGTGCCGGGGTCCTCGGCAATTCGCATCATCGCACCGTCACGCCGGAGTAACGGTCACCAACATCGTCGAGAGCACGCGCCAACGCCGCTTCCACAACTGGCCGCATCACCGCATAGCCTTTGGCGGTGGGATGGATGCCATCGCGCGAGAACTCGGGTCTAATCGGCTGTCCGGGATCGGCAAGTACCGAGGGGTAGTCGGCGTAGACGAGGCCGCGTGCCTTTGCGGTGGCGCGAATCCACGCGTCGAGCTCGGCGAGGCGGCCGGCGGGCTCAACACTCGGCGCCCACTGAAAAGCCTTGATCTGAGTCAGGCCACCCAGGATCACCCGGATGCCGTGCGCCTGGGCAAGCGTGATCATCGCGAGCATGTTGTTCTCGTAATCGTCAGGCGTGGACGGTCCGGTGTTGCCCGCGACGTCGTTGCCGCCGGCAAGGATGTGGACGCAGCGCGGTTTCAGCGCCACCACGTCCGCCATGAAACGCAGCAATAGCTGCGGACTCGTCTGCCCGCTGATGCCGCGCCCGACAATTCCGTGGCTGAAAAGCTCGGGATCTGCCGCCTGCCAGAATTCTGTATAGGAGTCGCCGAGAAACACCGCCTTGGTGGGGATCTGAACGGCGGC
>Ga0137412_10002827_pt1 | contig 13769 bp, 16 predicted proteins | sample CZODoug2_1_16fun_FD_122160 | JGI IMG/M metagenome (GOLD analysis project Ga0137412, IMG submission 122160) | Vadose zone soil fungal communities from Angelo Coast Range Reserve, California, USA - CZODoug2_1_16fungal (Hybrid Assembly) | ecosystem: Environmental > Terrestrial > Soil > Vadose zone... | reverse complement strand
ATGATCGAATGGCCCGGGTCTGTAACGAATTCCAGCAAGTTTAAGTTTGTTTTGTCGGCAACCGCAAAGTACTCCAGGCGCACTCCAGAAACAGCTTCACAGTACTGTTTTACGATATTATTTACTTGAGTAAACGATTTATTTTCATTAACTTGTTTTTCAAGCACCATGGTCGCGTATTGGTCGCGCCTTGTCGCTGAAACTCTTGCACATCTGTAAGTTCAATACGACGTAATAGATACGAGTACTCAATGAGCGGCGCCAGCCTCTTATCAATACGGTAGGTCTCATGCAGGCGTCTCCGATGGCGCGACGCGGAGGTGGTCACATCATACGGTGCTACGCAGCCTTGGGTTCGGCATTCAGATGTAAACGTGGACTTCTTTAGAAATGACCCGTTCTTGATGAGTGCGTCGATTTATCAGTCACTGAGACTTTTACGCAGCGCCAAATTCCGATTTGCGCGAAAGGCTTTAATCGGCCAAGAAACAGTTTCCGAGTGCTCAGTGAGCTGGAGAGAACATTGGAGGCCCTAACATTTCCATGCCGTACTTAGCCCGGAGTCGGTCCATCTCTACGGAAGCGACCTCATCTGCCTGGGGTTTCGCAAGCTCGTCAAAGAACCGTTCAAAGCCACCGGGCTACTCCGAGTTCGCCGAAAATCATCGACGTTTACTTCTGGAAGTAAAAATTATTTCGGGTCTTAGGTTGTCGTTTGAAGTCCAGTCCGCGTTGACCCGCTGCGTGGCTGAGAATCGCAATTAACATTCCCCGGTGGCGGCCGGTGATAAGGCTGTAGTTTTGTGGTACGGACGTTGATGTGCGAAGACGTGCCGGCACACGTTTGAGAGTCATCGGATGGGATGCAATCATGAGGTGTCGGACTGTCTGCATCGGAAGGCCAGTTGTTGCGCTGTAAGGTTGGGGCCGATGCACATGATGGCTCCACAACGTGGGCAGCGCCAGGTGGTTGACTGGGAGATGGTGATGCGCGGATCGGGTCGAGGTTGGCCGGCGAGCTGAAGGCGAGCGAGTGCGAGCAGAGCGGTTCGGCGAGCAGAGCGGTTCGGCGAGCAGAGCGGTTCGGCGAGCGTTGCCGGTTTTGCGTGGGCAAACCCCGACCCCGCCAAGTCATCACATCTTCAGAGGGGAGGAAAGGCATGCGAGCAATCGTAATTGAAGAGTTTGGGGGCGTGGAAAAGCTGGAGCTGGAGAACGTGGACGATCCGGAAGTGGGCGCCGGTGAAGTGCTGGTCCGCGTGCGGGCAACCAGCGTCAATCCGGTGGATTGGAAGATTCGCAGCGGCGCGTCGAAAGGGCGATTCGATGTCGAGCTCCCGGCGATTCTGGGCCGCGACTTAGCCGGCGAAGTAGAGCGTGCCGGCGACGGTGTGATCGGTTTTGCCAAAGGACAGCGAGTGATGGCAATGGCGAATGGGACTTACGCCGAACTCGTGACAGCCAAGGCGGATGTGCTCGCTCCAATTCCTGACAACCTCAGCTTTGAGCGGGCGGCGGCTCTGCCCCTCGTGGTACTGACCGGCGCCCAGCTGATCGAGCGCGCCGTGAAAGTCGGGCGTGGACAGACGGTGCTCATTCTAGGGGCACTGGGAGGTGTAGGAAGAAGCGCAGCGTATGTGGCGCTCCAGCATGGAGCGAAGGTGATTGCCGGGGTACGAAGGTCACAGACTGGCGAGGCAGAGGAAGCTCTCCGTGTCCAGCAGGTCGTAGCGGTCGATGATCGAAAGGAACTGGAGAAGCTGCATGATCTTGACGCAGTTGCGGACACGGTGGGAGGAACTGTAGCGGCGCGAGCACTCAAGACACTGAAGGTAGGTGGCGTCTTCGGCTCTGTACTGGGTGCTCCTAAAGATGCGGCAAAGTACAAGGTGCGGACAGCGGTATTTATGTCTCAGCCTGATGCTTCGCGACTATACGAACTGGCAGATGACGTCGCGCAGGGTCATTTTTCCATTCCCATTGCGAAAACGCTACCGCTGGATCAGATCCGGGAGGCACATCGCGAAGCAGAAGAGGGTCATCTGCATGGAAAGATCGTTCTGCGAGCTGCCTAGCTAGAGCGGCGCCAATCCCGCTCAGCTCGGCTTCTGCATCGAGTCACGAGTGTCACGGGCGCACTAGATATTTCGTACGTAGCGAACATTTCCGGAGAGTCGAGGCTGCAAGATTCACGCGCGGATGCTAGCCGGCAACAAAGCGCGGAGCCGGCCTCGAGATTTCTGCCACGGTATTCGATACTCGGTCTGGATCATCTTTAAGCGCGAGGTCGGCCTGAGAGATGATACCGATGCACCGGCGGTTCCCGTCGACTACCGGAATGCGCCGGATCTGATGTTGCTGCATCGCGCGCTCGCATGTCTCCAAGCTCCAGTCCTCGCGACACGTGATTGGGTTCGGCCGAACGAACTTCTCAATGAGAGTGATCTTCGGATCGAGTCCGAGCGCCACAATGGAGCAACACAAATCCTGGTCGGTGATTATTCCAAGAAGCTCTCGCGAATCCTGGTCGGTAACCACGGGCAACGAACCGACATCCCTCTGCAACATCCTCTTGGCTACCGATTCTGCAGTATCTGTAGGAAGACAGCAGATAGCGTTCGGTGTCATCAGTTCCCGCACTTTCATTTTGGCGCCTCCAAAATTTCTGCCAGCGGAGCAAATCTTAATCAACGACAAAGTAGACGGCCACGGTATTCTCGCACAATTAAGCTGGTTCACTTCGTTACGGAGTTCGTTGCACGTGCTATTCGCTGCTCGGCTTAGGCGACCCGGTCTTTCACCTCGGCCGAGGTGACAGCTCGTGCGCAGTGTGCGCAGCAGAAGAAGTGGCCGCTAACCTCTACTCCGTGCCCGATCACTTTACACTGGCAATGCTCGCAGATGGGCGCCATTGCCTGAATAGCACACTCGAAGCTGTCGAATATGTGCCTCTTACCCGCAGCCTCGACTACAAAGGCCTTGTCGTATTCGTTACCGCAGATTTCGCAGTTCGCCATAAGAGTCCCCTTTCTCGACCATGGGCCCGTTGCTGGGCGTTCTCCAACATTCTGTACGCAAACGTCCTGCACTACGTTAAGCCGCGGCAGCCTGTGGTTTGGAGATTTCAGAGACAGTCTTTGATACCTTCTCCGGTTTCTCCTTAAGGGCAATGTCGGCTTGGGAAACGATGCCAATGCACCGGCCATCGGCGTCAACCACGGGAATACGTCGAATCTGATGCTTCTGCATCGCGCGTTCGCAGCCGTCGAGGTTCTCGCCATCATGGCACGCCACCGGATTCTGCCGCATATATTGTTGAATCGGCGTGGTCTTCGGATCGAGACCCTGAGCAATGATCGAGCAGCAGAGATCGCGATCGGTAATAATCCCGGTGAGCTTCCGCGATTGTTGGTCGACAACCACCGGAACGGACCCGACGTTATGCTCACACATAATGATTGCTACGTTTTGTGCCGTGTCACCGGGGACACAACAAGCCGGATCGGGGGTCATCACTTCTTTTACCTGCATGGTGTTCCTCCAGGTTGGGGTCGCTCAGGTTCCACTGCCAGACGCTCATTAGGCGCTTGACAAGCTGACGCTACTAGGCCGCGGGCTACGATGCCTTTCAGACAGCACAGGTCTCTTCCTTAGCCCGCAATTCGCGAACGCTCAGTAGCCATCACCGTGCGAAGGAAGCCACGGTTCTGCTCGAGAATCGATTCAGCTTCATCCGCACGATCACCGGCATCTACAAGAATCAGCAGCCCAGCTGCCCCCATTTCGCGATCCAGCAGGCGAATTGTGACGTCCGCAACTCTCAAGGCTAACAGTGTATCGGTGAGATCGACCTGTCTGAACGCCGGCTTCTCTACCCCTGCCAGCGCTGCATCCTCCCGGCTGGATAGATTCGGCTCCTGAGCGTGCAAATCATGTTCGAAACTATGCCGGAAGTTCCAGAGGAGGCTGTGCTCTCCCTCTGGAATTGCCCCAGCGGAGAGGTGCTTCGCGTCTGAGCTCCGGTTTCGTGCCCGCTTGCCTTTCTCTGACAATGCGACACCGATATCACGCGCTCGGAACCCAGCTATTTTGAGGTCGGCGACAGCATCGCGGGCAGACACATCGTTAAAAAACAAAGCTGCGACGATGTTGGAGGCCGTTCCGATTGTTTGCGATTGTTGAGTCCACATTTGGTTAAAACTCCGCTCACAGCGAAGTCATGCTCCACAAGGCCGACATTCAACCGGCGCTAATATCTTTGATGCCTGCGAGAAACCTTGGATGTCCAAGGAACACCCATATCCCGGATCTTGTGAAGGTTATCTGGGGAACGTAACTAACGGCTTCCGGGGCTCAGGCAGCCCGAAGTCCAACTCGATTCCAAGCTGTAACCTGGCAGCTTCCGACATCCTGCCGGGATTCCAGGCTGGGTCAAAGACGATATTGACCCGTACTTTGTTGACGCCGGGCAATCGTGAGAGTTTACCTTCTACGTCCGCTTTGAGTACATTTCCCATGCCGCATCCAGGGGCGGTCATTGACATCCTGACTTCGATGTCTCTCTTTCCATCCTCGAGTGCGGTAACCTCGACCGAATAGACCAGCCCCAGATCCACGATGTTGACCGGAATCTCAGGATCATAGACGGTCCTCAATTGCCTCCAGATCATCTCCGGCTCAAACGCCTCCTCGTGTGTTACCGCTTCGGTTACACTTGAGCAGAGGCCGAGCAGATCGCGGTCTTGCGCGTCCATTCTGTACATGGCGCCGGTACCGGTCGCGATCGTATAGCTGCCTCCCAACGATTGCACCACTCTCACTTTGGTGCCGGTTGGAAGGATGGCGCGTGTCCCGCTGGGAATCTGGATGACCTCGCAATTTCTGCTTAGTGTGATTGGTTCGGTAATCGCCATAGTGCATTTACTCCTGATTATTCCGTCGATACGACTTCCTGGTTTCCTTCAATCGCGGTTTGCAGCGTGTGCCAGGCGAGGGTGGCACATTTCACTCTTGCAGGGAATTCGGAGATACCGGAGAAGACGGTCAATTTTCCCAATTCGGACAGGTCTGCTTTGCCGCCACCGTGGCCGGAGACTAGCGAGTGAAATTGTCCGAACAGCTTCGCCGCTTCTGCCCTGGTTTTGCCCTTTACGCTCTGCGTCATCATGGACGCAGATGCCCTGGAGATCGCGCACCCGGCGCCCTGAAAGCCGATATCACGAATGCGATCGCCTTCCAGATCCAGATAGACGGTGAAGCGGTCGCCGCATAACGGGTTGTATCCTTCGGCTTTACGATTCACCGTTGCCGGCTCACGGTGGTTCCGGGGAGCCTTGCTGTGCTCCAGAATCAGCTCCTGATAAAGTTCACGCAGCTCGGCCATCAGACAAACACCTCGCGCACTTTTTGGATGCCTGCGACTAAAGCATCGATCTCTGCTTTGGTGTTGTAGAGGCCGAACGATGCTCGCGCCGTTGCGGGAATGCCGAAACGCTCCATGATCGGCTGTGCGCAGTGGTGCCCCGTGCGAATCGCTATTCCTTCCTGGTCAAGGATGGTTCCGATGTCGTGGGGATGAACGCCGTTCACCACGAACGAGAGTACACCGGCTTTCTGATCGGCAGTGCCGATCAGGCTCACTCCGGGGATCGCGCCAACTGTTTTGGTGGCGTATGCCAGTAATGCATCTTCATGAGCCGCAATATTATCCATGCCCAACTCATTTACATATTGCAGCGCCGCATGCAAACCGATCGCGCCGGCAATGTCGGGCGTACCCGCCTCAAACTTATACGGCAACTTGTTGTATGTTGTCTTCTCGAATCTTACTGAACTGATCATGTCCCCACCGCTTTGGTACGGCGCCATCTCTTCCAGCAAGCCGGCCTTGCCGTAGAGAACGCCTACCCCGGTAGGACCGTAGACCTTGTGGCCGGAAAATGCATAGAAGTCGCAATCAAGAGCTTGCACGTCCACGGGGAAGTGCGGAACAGCCTGCGCTCCGTCCACCAGCACGGGCACACCTATGGCGTGCGCGTGCTCGATCAACTGCTGCACTGGGATGATTGTTCCCAGCGCATTCGAGACCTGAGTTAGCGAAACAATTCTGGTCCGCGGCCCGAGCAGCTTCTTGAACTCCTCCAATACCAGTTCGCCGCTATCGGTAATGGGCACAACCTTTAGTTGCGCCTTTTGTTCTTCGCAGAGAATCTGCCACGGCACAATGTTTGAATGGTGCTCAAGGGCCGTAATCAGAACCTCGTCACCTGCTGCGACATGCGCCCGGCCATAGCTCTGGGCCACCAGGTTAATCGCCTCCGTCGCGCCGCGAACAAAAATAATTTCTCGCGTATCCTTCGCCTTCAGAAATTCCTGCACCGTCTTCCGCGCCGCGTCATGCGCTTCGGTTGCCTCTATGGAAAGGGAATGGACGCCGCGATGAATATTTGCATTCCCCTGCTCGTAGTAGCGCGAAATCGCATCGATCACTGCCCTCGGCTTTTGTGACGTGGCGGCATTGTCAAGATAGACCAGTCGTTTTCCGTTGACTCTGCGCTCGAGGATAGGAAAATCCAGGCGTATCTTATCTACGTCGAGAGCACCGGTGGCCACATGCGTGGCTACCGGAGAGAGATGCCCCACTGTTTGCGTCATTAAACTTGTCATCCGGCTTCCTCCCAAACGATCTCGTCAGGCTGCCGATGACCGCTGCCGGAGGCTCGAAGGTCCGCTCGTCCAATATCCGCCAGGCGTTGGCCAATCAAGCCTTCGATAAATTTACGCGGGGCTGGCTCATGCATACGGTCAAGACACTCGCCGGCGAAGGCCTGTAACAGAAGGTTGCGGGCCGAGACCTCGTCGATTCCGCGGGCTCGCAGATAAAACAGAGCATTCTCGTCGAGCTGGCCGATGGTGGCGCCGTGCGTGCACTTCACATCATCGGCGTAGATCTCCAGCTGGGGCTTGGTGTCAATCCGCGCATCGTCAGAGAGCAACAGGTTGCGATTGGTCTGTTTGGCGTCCGTCTTCTGCGCCTGCTTCTGAACTATGATCCGTCCGTGAAAAACCCCGTGCGCCTGCCCATCGAGAATTCCGTTATAGAACTGGCGACTGTTGCAGTGCGGGCTCGCGTGCTCGACCAACATGTAGTTGTCCAAATGCTGACGCTGACTGCCCACATAAAGACCGTTGATCAGGCACTCCGCCCCTTCCCCGCCAAGAACCGGATGCACATTGTTGCGCACCAAGCCGCCTCCCAGCAGGATGGAATGGGAGGAAACGTTTGCATCTCTGCCCTGGCGAAGATGGAGCGTCGACACATTGAACGACTGCAGATTTTCGCGTTCCACCAAATAATGCGAGATGGCTGCGCCCTCGCCCGCAATCAGCTCGGTCACCGCATTGGAAAATCCAAGGCCGCCGTCGAGAGAAACGTATTCTTCGATAACCGCCGCCTGACTTCCCTCCTCCGCGACGATGAGGTTGCGTGGATGACTCATGATTGGCGGGACCCCCGAGACGGAAACATGCAGCAGACAAATGGGATCCTTGACCACTGCCCCGCGATCAATATGCACGTACGCGCCATCCTGCAGGAATGCCGTGTTGAGCATTTCAAAGGAGTCGAGCGGCGCGCTGCGATCGCGGTCCAGGTGTGGCTCGATACTTTCCGGATCCTCGTCGATCTGGGCTGCCAAGCTGCTTACTTCCAGCCCAACGGGGAGGCCGGCAAGCCACGAAAGCTCCGGTGCAAAGTATCCATTGATGAAGACGAGCTGGCAGGCAAACTCTACCAGACGATACTCTTCAAGGTCCTGTTGAGAAACGGAAAAGTCGTCTTCCGATCCCAGACGAAAAGGGGTCTGGGCAATTGACGACACATTCGTAAACCGCCAGGCTTCTTCATGCGTGGTAGGAAAACCGATAGCGCGGAAGCGTTCAAATGCCTCTTCTCGCAGCTGTTTCAACCAGTGGGAGTCCTTTTGTCTGCGCTCTTTGAAACTGGCGTAGGCGTCGACGACGTATCCTTCGAGTTGTTCGATGGTCGTAGACATGGTTGCTCCCTCAAGCAGACAGCGCCTGCTGCGTGCCATGATCGGTCCCGACATACCCTTTTTCTTCGAGCTCGAGCGCCAACTCGGGGCCGCCCGACTGGACGATACGGCCGTCTACCAGGACGTGAACGAAATCCGGAACAATATGGGTCAAGAGCCTCCGATAGTGGGTGATAACCAGCATGGCGCGGTCGGCGTTGCGCAGCGTGTTGACGCCGTTCGCCACAATCCTCAGCGCGTCGATGTCCAGGCCTGAATCCGTTTCGTCCAGAATGGCGAGCTTAGGTTCGAGCATGGCCATTTGCAGAATCTCGTTGCGCTTCTTTTCACCACCCGAAAATCCGTCATTGACCGAGCGATTCAGAAGGGCTTCATCCATCTCCAGCAACTTTAGCCTTTCCCGGAACATAGGAAGAAAATCCATAGCGTCCATTTCGTCCTCGCCGCGATACCGGCGCACCGCATTCAAGGCTGAACGGAGGAAATAGGCGTTGCTGATCCCGGGAATCTCCACCGGATACTGAAAGGCCATAAAGATGCCCTCGCAGGCTGCTTCTTCCGGCTTCATTTCCAGAAGATTGTTGCCATTAAATAAGATTTCGCCACGGGTCACTTCGTACGTCTGGCGGCGCGACAGCACCTGCGCCAGCGTGCTCTTCCCAGAACCGTTTGGGCCCATCATGGAATGTACCTCACCGGCGTTGATGGTTAGATCGACGCCTTTGAGGATTTCGTGCCCATCGACACCGGCATGCAGATTTCTAATTTCGAGCAGGCTCATATCCTTCCCTTCATCTCCACGAGAGCGTTTTACCCGACGCTGCCTTCGAGGCTCACACCGAGCAGCTTTTGTGCCTCCACTGCAAACTCCATGGGAAGTTCCCGGAAAACCTGTTTGCAAAAGCCGTTGACAATCATGGAAACGGCCTCCTCCGTTTTGAGACCGCGCTGGCGCAGATAGAAGAGTTGGTTTTCACCAATCTTTGAAGTCGAGGCTTCATGCTCCATTCGCGCTGTCGCATTGCGCACGTCGATGTATGGAAATGTGTGCGCTCCGGACTTCTCGCCGATCAGCAGGGAGTCGCATTGGGTGTAATTTCGCGCGCCGGTCGCTCCCTTCATGATCTTTACCAGGCCGCGATAGGTATTCTGGCCGTGGCCGGCGGAAATGCCCTTGGACACGATCGTGCTGCGCGTGTTCTTTCCCAAATGAATCATCTTGGTGCCGGTATCGGCCTGTTGGTAATTATTGGTGAGAGCGACTGAATAAAACGCCCCAATTGAGTTGTCGCCCTGCAGGATGCAGCTGGGATACTTCCACGTGATGGCGGAACCGGTCTCCACCTGAGTCCAGGAAATTTTGGAGTTCACACCCTGGCACTTTCCACGCTTGGTGACGAAATTGTAGATGCCCCCCTTGCCTTCTTTATCACCCGGATACCAGTTCTGGACAGTGGAGTATTTGATCTCCGCGTTGTCGAGAGCGACCAGCTCGACAACAGCGGCATGTAGCTGGTTCTCGTCTCGAATGGGAGCGGTACAGCCTTCCAAATAACTGACGTAGGAGCCTTCGTCCGCCACAATCAGCGTGCGCTCAAACTGACCCGTCTCGGCCGCGTTGATGCGGAAATAGGTTGAGAGCTCAAGCGGGCAACGCACACCCTTCGGCACATACACAAACGAGCCATCGGTGAAGACGGCCGCATTCAGCGAAGCGAAGAAATTGTCAGTAAAGGGGACCACCGATCCGAGGTACTTCTGCACCAGGCCGGGGTGATTTTGTACGGCTTCAGAGAAAGAACAGAAGATGACCCCGCTCTCTTTCAACTTCTCCTTGAAGGTTGTGGCCACCGAAACGCTGTCGAAGACGGCATCGACCGCAACCCCGGCCAAGCGTTTCCGCTCTTCGAGGGGTATCCCAAGCTTCTCGTATGTGCGTAGTATCTCGGGGTCCAGGTCTTCCAGATTTTCCAGGACCGGCTTCTGCCGTGGAGCCGAGTAGTAGACGATATCCTGATAATCGATCGGCCCGTAGTGAATATTGGCCCATTTCGGCTCGGCTTGCGCCTTTTCCAGTGATGCCCAGTGGCGATAGGCTCTTAGTCGCCACTGGAGCATGAACTCCGGCTCGTTCTTTCGCGCCGAGATCAGCCGAATTGTGTCTTCGTCTAACCCTTTGGGAACGCGATCCTCGTCGATCGCCGTGACAAAGCCCCACTTGTACTCTTGTTCCGCCAGGTCTCGAATCGTAGTAGCATCGCTGCTCATTGAACCCTCCCAGCGAGAACATCAATAGTTGGCACGAGCTGGCCTCTACCGTTTTTGATGGCAATCAGCTGCAAAGGATGGACTAAGTCAGAGAGCATCACGTTTTCCAGAGCACCGCGCACCGCTTGGCTGATGGCGCGCTGGTTGCTTCGAATGGCACAGTGTTGCTCCAGCGCACACAACCCTACGACGTCGCCGCTGCATTCCGTCAGCGCAATCGGCCCTTCCAGAGCCACGATGATCTCCGCCACCGAGATGCCGGCAGCCTGCCGCGCCAGGACATATCCGCCGTTGATGCCGCGCCGCGAAATCAGCAGTCCACCCCGCAGAAGCATCTTCAGAAGCTTGCTAACAGTGGCAAGCGGTAGCTTTGACTCCGAAGCAAGGCCACGCGCTGTGTGCAGCGTATGGTGATGCTTTCGCGCCATACAGGTCATCAAGACCAGACCGTAATCCGTGAGCTTTCCGAGTCTGATCATTTCTTTTCCCACTCTAAATAGTACCTTTTTTGTACTATTTAGATCCCAGTATAGGCCAATGGTTTGTTGGGCGGCAAGGTCGTCTTTGCGCGCTCTGGGCAAAGACCAGGAAGACGATGCGACGAAGCACTGAGCAAACGCACTAGCTAAACGGGCGCAATATGGCGTTTCAAAACTCCGATATTCGAGACCTAAAATACGTGCTTATTGGGAGGCCCCAAGATGAAAACCGAGAAGTATTTCTACCGGAACAATCCTGATGCAACCATTGACTCTATCTGTCCGTTCTGTTTCTTGACCGCTGCAACGGCAACCAATGAAGAGGATCTTCACTATCTCGAATCACTGCATCGATGCCCAACAGAGGCTTTCGTCGCCGACCAACACTTCCGTTTGGCATCTTAGTTTGTGACGACCCGATAAAATCTGCCCAGTCCGCTTATGCTAGAGGCCGATCCACGAAGATTATCCAGTCTTCGTTCTCGCCTACCGCGCCCTCTGCGCTGCTTCAATCCTTACTTCTTTGTCAGTCTGACGTTCAATCTGATCTGATGGATCGCCGCTGCCACTGCGAGATCTGGGGGATGAGTCGAAGCAAGCCGATTGGCCTGATCTTCGCGATAGACGATGGAGACAAATAGGCCGCAAGCAGGCAAAGAAAGAAAGCGCGGCACCACCGCATCGGCCCATGGCACGTGACTACAACTGGATTTGGACCATCATGCCCCCGGTCAGAGACCGGGGGAAGCAAGAGCACCCCGTCCTGAGGATGCCCTTGCTTTAGCGACACTTAGGCTCCACTTCATTGGATACTTGCTGTGGTCTTCGATTTACCTCCAACTGCCACATTGTGGCTTTGAGCAATCTGCTGAATCATCTGAAGGTGCTGGGAGATCACTCCCGCGCCCTGTTGCGCAGCTTGCTTTACATTTGGATCCTGAGCGTTCTGCGCTTCGTTCTGGAACTCCTTCAGGTCCTGTTTATGATCCTTGACCATCGCCTGGATGTAGGCTTCATCGAATTGCGGCCCCGAGAGTCCTTCGAGTTTTGCCATAAGCTGCTTGTCTTTCTTGGAAGGCCCCTTGGATTCTTTGACACCAAGCTGCTGTGCAATCGGCTTCATCTGATCGCCGAGTTGCGTGTGGTCTTCCACCATCTTCTGCCCAAACTGCTTAACATCCTCACTTTGCGACTTTTGCTGTGCCAGTTGTCCGAGTTGTACCTCAGCAGTGCCGCCTTCAAGCGCTTTTTTGACAAAAGCCTGATCGGCCATCCCCTGCTGATTGCCAGTAACTGCATTTGGCCCCATCGTTCCAGCGCTTGGGCTTGTCGACTGCTGGCTCGGCATGTTTGGCTGCTGCTGCGTCGCACCGCCGGGTTGTTGTGCGACAGCCGTAGGAAGTGCCAGCAGCATGGAAGCTGAACACAACAGAATCCTTCCGCAAATTCGCTCTGTGATCATAAGAATTCCTCCTCCATTGGTTCTCGGGATCGTTGCGTGGAGAGGCACCGGCAACCCATTGCCGGCTCCGAAAATCCCCCGCTCCCTTAGTTAAATGCGTTTCGCAGGGTGCGAGTTGCCCTCTACCCGTGGCCCGGACAAGGATGCGGTGCCCAGCGTCCAACAATCACAGCATAATGAAGCACCATTCGCGCCAATGCTGGGGAAAGCCGTGCAGGAGGACGACGAGGGACCATTTCCACCCTGTGGCCCGGCGTTGTGACGGAAATCGCGTAGAAATTCGATGCCGTTGTTGCTTTTGAGCCGATGGACTTGCTACCTCGCGATAGCGATCGTGATCGCAATCAAAGCGATGACGGAAAGAATTGCGCGGACAATGTGTGAATACTCCCATCGGTCACGGAAGTGCTGCCACTCCATGTTGTCGTTGTCGGTAATGTCCGCTCCGGACTGGGCGGTCCGATCAACGGCAAAGAACTTAGCCCCTGCCCTACTCAGCTTTTGACTGCCCAGCCAATATCGGTTGGTCGGCTGAGTGACGAACCAGAACACTGCGTGCATTAGCAGAAGAGCAATAAACGCACTCAGTACCCACCAGAATGCTGTACCGCGACCGGGCAAGATTAACAAGAGAATCAACACCGCGACTGCGGCTAGCGGTTCTCCGACTCCTGCAACGGTAAAGCCAGGGTAGTAGATCGTCTGCACGGTCGCGTAAGTTTTATGATCGAGACGCAACTTGCCGGGAAATTCCAGAGCGTGAGCTACAGCCATGCTCATGGCAATTGCTACCAGGAATATGGTAATAACTTCCAGGATCAGCACAATTCCCTCTTGGTTTTGGATGCGAGATGGGGCAAGAGGGAGACTGCATGTCCCTACGTTTTTTTCGAAACCCGACACTCACAGCTTCTTCCCTTGCGTCCTTCTGTTCTTCACCGGACCAACCCCAGTCCGGTAGATCGAATCCAATTCAGAGCGCGTTCAAATGTCGCTCGAGTTCATCAAGATTGCGAGCACGTCACGGCGTTAGAAACGAACCAGCAATTCGCGCCGCAGATGGGGCGACGGTTTAGTGATGGAAGGTGCTTTTGGTAAAAACAGCATATTCGAGCTAAGGTGCAGAGTCAGTTTAGAAGGCCAGATCGGAAGGGTCATGTTCAGCTTGGGCGACAGCAAAGAAACATTTGTTGATGACGGGGCGACGCTCCAAGTTAGTGAACCACCCGACCTATTGCGTTTATTGCGCGCCCAACAACAATTACTTGAGAAGGCCATGAGCAAGGAAGATATGACCCTATACGAAATGCGGGCCAAACAGATATCTGAATTGCTTCAGCAACTGAGCAACGGTTAGAACACCTACCAGACTGGCGGGTTGAGTTTGCCTTTCACGTGACGCGTGTTGGACACAAGGGATCGGGGACAATGCCTCACCGTTGCGTCAATTCGTTACTGCAACTACACGCTGGCCAATGTCTTCTCTCAGAATCAGTCCCAATATAA
>Ga0137412_10002826_pt1 | contig 13770 bp, 12 predicted proteins | sample CZODoug2_1_16fun_FD_122160 | JGI IMG/M metagenome (GOLD analysis project Ga0137412, IMG submission 122160) | Vadose zone soil fungal communities from Angelo Coast Range Reserve, California, USA - CZODoug2_1_16fungal (Hybrid Assembly) | ecosystem: Environmental > Terrestrial > Soil > Vadose zone... | reverse complement strand
TCAATGTCGCACCGGCGACGCAGACCGTCAACGCGAACGTCACGGTGGTTCCCGCGGCAGGTTTGATCGATAAGGCGGGGCGCCTACTCGACGACATGTCGGTGACGTTGCATCCGGCGGTCCAGCAGAACCCGCTCACCTTCGCCCGTGGCGGCGAGGTCGGCACAGCGCCCGTGCAACTGGTCGCGAACGGAAGTTTTCAACGGTGGCCGTTCGACGAGTACCGGACCCGCAATCTGGTCGCCGAAGTGGCCGTCGGCAAAACCCCGAACGATCGGTTGGTGCCGACTCGGGTGGTGGTCACGGGGGCGGTCGCGGAGTGGAAGATAACCAGCTCGGCTTCGCAGCGTCCGACCGATCTGCCCGCCGCTACCGATGTGATCCTGGACCGAGACCGTGGCACGCTGATCTTCGACGTGCTGCTGTGCGCCATCCTGATCGCACTACCGATCGGTGCGCTGTTCGTCGCCACCCTCACCGTCCAGGGCAAGCGGCCGTTCTACGCGACGACACTCGGATGGTTCGCGGCCCTGCTGTTTGCGGTGGTTCCCCTGCGGACGCTGTTTCCCGGGGCACCGCCGTTGGGAGGATGGATCGACCGGACGGTGGTGATCTGGGTGCTTGTCGGCCTGGTGGTCGCGCAGGGGCTGTACATGAAGGCCTGGTGGAACGAACGTTGACACTCGTGAACCCGTAGAGGATCGCCGCACCGCGGCGGGTTCGGGCTTCGTTGGTCGGTTGCGGCAAGATATCGCAGGTGGCGCGGCCCAAGAAATCCATCCTGACCCCGGAGATCGTGGTCGCCGCCGCCATCGCGATGATCGGTGAGGGTGGGCTCGAAACGTTCAGCATGCCCAAGTTGGCCTCGGCGCTTGGGGTCCGGGCCCCTTCGCTGTATCACTACTTCGCCAGCAAGGACGCGCTGTTCGCAGCGGTGGCGCGGACCGTGTTGACTCCCGACGCGCCAACCGCATTGCCGCCGGGCACGCACTGGACCGATTACCTGGTGGCCATCTCCGTAGCTCTGCGGCGCACGATCATCGCCCATCCCCACTGTGCGCCATTGGTCGTGCGATACATGCCCCGGGAGAACATATTCGACGAGTACGAACAGATGTGTCAGTTTCTGGCTGCTTCCGGGGTGCCGGCCCGTCTACACGTGCGAATCGTCGACGGCATGACGGCGTTGACGATCGGGGCCGCCATTCTCAATGAGAATGCCGCCGACTACACCGCCCACGGTGACGGGCCCACACCCGATCCCGACACACATGGCGCACTGCAGACCGCGCTCGTGGCGATCGGCGACGTCACCTCCGACGAACTCTTCGAAACGTTCCTACGGAGCTATCTGGACAGCATCGTTGCCGCGATCCCCGAGACGGCTGCCCGCAACGCGCCAGCCCGACGCAAGCACGAGGACGGATGACGACGAGTCGTCAGGCTTCGAGTCGGGCGCGGATGCTGGTGAGTCGTTGTTGCAGCTCGGCGTCGTCGATGACGCCGCGAGCGACCAGCGAGTGGGCCAGTGACACCAGTTGGCTCTCGGGATAGGGCAGGCTCGAGTACACGGTGGCCGACAGGACGTCTTCCTCGTCGCGCCGCTCTTTGAAGCTGGGGATGTCGGCGTCGCAGGCGGCGTGGTCGAGCGCGTCGCAGAGACCGTCCAGACTGGTCTTCCACGGGGGCACTGGGTTCTCGACGCCGTACTTGGCGGCCATCACCGGCCACACCTGATTGCGTTGCACGATGTTCTGCAACGGCGCGATGGTGGCAGGCTCGATCGAACCGGAATCCTCTGTCGTACTCACGTTTTCGTCCCTCAGATGGTCAGGGGTGGACGGCGGGCCGGGTGTCGGTGATGACGTTGGTGGTGACGCCGGCCTTCGGCACAGCGACGCCGATCAGACTGTCGCGCGTGATGATCTCGACCAGCTGGTCTTCGGTCCAGCCGTCGGTCCCCTCGGGGCGCATCGGCATCACCATGAACCGGTGCTTCTGGTTGGAATCCTCCACCCTGACCTCGACGTCGTCGGGCAGATAGAGCCCGAACTCCGAGAGCACCTGGCGCGGCGAACGGACCAGACGTCGGCGGTAGTTGGGGGTGCGATACCACTCCGGTGAATTGCCCAGAATCGGTCGCGGATAGCACGAACACAACGCACAGACGATCACGTGGTGCAACGTCGGTGTGTTCGCCAGGATTTGAAACGCCATGAAATCGCTTGGCGTACCCCATCCAGTGGGTTCGAACCAGTCGACGCCGACCTCCTTGCTGGCGGCCATCGGGTCGGTGAGCGCAAGCTCCTTGAACGCCGGGTCCAGCCACGCCCGGGCCACCAGCCGTGCGGCGGGAGTGGGTCCGATCTGCTCGGCGAACTCGGTGAAGTGTCGATGGTCCTCGAGGGTGAAGATCCCCTTCTCGATGCACAATTCGCGCAATGCGATCTCGAGGACTTCGAAGTCGGTGATCTCGTCCACCATGGGCTTCACGGTGCGGTCGTGGTCGTGATCATGGTCGTGGTCGGTCATGTGGATCCTCTCTACACGGCGTCAGCCGCGGGGGTTCTGGGTCAGTTGGCTGCTAGGAGTGCGCGCTCGGGAAGCTCCGTCTGCAAGGTGTCGGTCGCGGTCCCGGTGTAGCCGTACCAAAGTTCGGACTGGTTGAACCGAACGACGTACATCCATTCCGGCTTGGCGTCGGGACTGTCCCACGTCTCGTCCTCCGCCGCGGGGGTTTCGTAGGCAAGCCTGACGATCTCACCCTTGGCACCCCGGACGTACTCCGGTGTGCGGGTGTAGAACAGGGCGGGCTCCTCACGAACCACTACAGGGTCACCGACCTTGAACTTGGCAGGTCCGGCCTTACCGGCATACACGCCTGGGTCGCCCTTGCCGACCGCTTCGATGTGGTGGCTGTTGCGTTTGACGTTCGCGCCGTCGCCCTCGAACTTCGGCTCCGCGTCGACCGTCTTGCCCTGGATACCACCGGCGTAACGCTCCTTGACCTCCAGCATCCGGTCGTTCAATTCACCAAGGCTGATGTGGTGTTTCTCCACCAGCACGCGGCCGACCGCCCACAGCCATCGCGCGTAGTACGGAAGCCCGAGATAGATCGCGCGCCCGACGTCGACATTGCCGATCCGGCGACGTTCCTCCGACAGCCAGATTCCGCGCGCCCCAAGAACTTCGCACATGACGTAGGTCAGTTCTTCCCACTTCTCGTACTGCTTGTTCTCGTACTTGATCGGCGCATCCGGTTCACCACCGACGTCGTGGGAGGTCTTCATGTACGCGGTGAAGTAGTCGTGGTCGATGAGATCGGGAGTCGGCGCATTCACGATCTCCGGATAGGACGACTTCAAGCGTGCTACCAGATCCAGGCGTGCCGCACGCTCCGCTGCAGTACTCATGAGGCTTCCTTACGGTCGGAGGAAATCCGATGAAGACGTGATCTTTGAATTCGAGATCACTTTCAGCATATGACTGTGACACCGAGTTTCGCGGGGTAAATCCGAGGCCCGACTGGTGCGCTTCGTGATTGCGGTTGCTGCGCCGACTGCACTCAACGTCTCCATCCGAGCCGAGCTCTCTAACGGCCGTAGATTAACAGCACTCCAGGCCTCCTGCAAGGCTCCGGCAGCGAATTCATCTCCGTGACCGCGCTAGAACTTCCTAGGAATTCCCTGTGGCACTGCGGCTTTCGCGGGTCGTGTTTTGATCTTGAATCCGTCGAACTAGCAACGTGCTACGCGTTTCCTTGGCGCGAAGACATTGGGCACCAGGGCAGCGGCACGTTCGCCGTGCCAGCGCAGGGTTGGTCGATCGACCATGATTTCAGCAAAGAATGTGCCGCGAGCGGATGGTCTCGCTTCCGGTGTCTGGCATTTCTCGTGGCGTGAGTCTGGGTGGCGTGAGTCTGGTCGGTTTGTCATCCAATCGGATGACACCGCGTTCATCCCCTGCATCGCCCAATCGCACGCTGCTCGTCGCGGCGGTATCGCCGCACGCTCTATGCATGACCATCACGCCACTCCCGCTACCTCGCCTCGCACGAGGGAATCGCCTCCCGCCTGCAGTTCTCGTCTTCCCCGGCCAAGGCTCGCAATGGGCAGGCATGGCTGCCGAACTCCTCGACAGCAGCCCCGTCTTCCACGCACGACTACGCGAATGCGCATCAGCAGTCGCACGCTACGTCGGATGGGATGTCGAGGACGTCCTACGCCGGCGCCCGAACGCGCCCACGCTGGACCGTGTCGAGGTGGTGCAGCCCGCGCTGTGGTCGGTGCACGTCTCCCTCGCGGCGTTGTGGATGGACAGCGGTCTGGTCCCCCGGGCCGTGATCGGCCAGTCCCAAGGCGAGATCGCCGCCGCGTGCGTATCGGGCGCGCTCACGCTCGACGACGCCGCGCGGATCATCACCCTGCGGTCCGAGCTGTTCGCGCAGACCCTGGTGGGCACCGGAGGTATCGCGTCGATCCGGTTGTCCGCCAAGGACATCGAGCCCTTCCTGAGTGCGTACGATGGCAGGCTGGAGATCGCTGGCGACATCGGACCCCAGACGGCCACCGTCGCGGGCGATCTCGTTCCCCTTGAACACATGGTGACGGTATTGAACGGCCGCGGCGTCCAGGCGACCGTGATCCCTGCGTCCATCCCGTCGCACTGCTTCGCCATCGAACCACTGCACGATCGGCTCATCGATGCGTTGGCCGCGATTCGGCCACGACCCACGCAGATCCCGATGTACTCGACGGTGACCGCGGCCGTGATCGACGGACGCGAACTGTCGGCCGAATACTGGTACGACAATGCGCGTCAGCCGGTCTTGTTTCAGCCCGCGATGCGCAACCTGCTCTCCCACGGAGCGCGCGTCTTCGTCGAATCCAGTGCCCATCCCGTGCTGACGTCGGCGATGACCGCGACCGCCCAGCCGGCCGGCATTCCCGTCGTGGTGACGGGAACCCTGCGTCGCGGGCACGGCGACTACGCGCAGTTCCTGACATCCCTTGCACAGGCCACGGCGAGCACGCCACAGGCGGCGTCCGCCGCGTGAGCGGCCTGGTTCCGTTTGATCTCGCCGTAGTCGCCGTTGTCCACGCACGCATGAGCGGGCCCACCCCCGGAATCAGAAGCACTGACTCGCGAGCGTGTGGTCGACGTTGTCGTGCTGCTGTTCGACGCGACCGCTCAACACATCAGCTCGATGTGAGCACGTTCAGTATCTGACAACGACGCCGTTGCTGGACGCGAACGACGGCAGGAGCTGTAAGGCGACTGAAATTCCGTCGTGAGAACGTCGATTGCCTCGGTCGGGACCACCGATTTCGCGGCTGAGTCGGCGGGCCGCCCGCCCACTCGCGCGTCAGAGCAGCCAGAGCAAGGAAACGGAGTCCGTTATGCCGCAAACGATCCGGAGGTTCTGGGGGCCGCACCAGGGCCGCGTCAGACTGAACTTCAACTGGCCGATCATCAATCATGATTCGGTCGTGCTGATCACCGCTGCCGAGTTCTCCCCGACAGTTCCCAGTGACGAGCACCGATTCATGGGTGAGGCACCGATTACGGTCCAAAACATTGCCCCCCACGGACCTCCTTTCGACCCCAACCACGGGGTCACGTTCGCGGTCAACATCGATTGGCCATCACCCATCAGGATTGCCACCGACATCACCGTGCTCGACCCACCCGTCGAGATCGATCCCTAACGCTTTTCCGTCGTTCGATGAGGAGCAGTCATGCCCAGCACGATCCGCAAATACTGGGGACCCACTGACGGGCAGACCAGTTTCAACTACAACTGGTGGGCCATCGATCATGATTCTTTCGTCACGATCACCGCGTCGGAGTACACCGATCAACACGTGAGATTCATCGGCGACGCCCCGATCACGGTCGAGAACATCGTCCCCCACGGTCCCCCATTCGATCCCAACCACGGGGTCACGTTCGGGGTCAACGTCGACTGGGCAGCGCCGGTCAACGTCGTCACCGACATCACCGTGTTCGACGGCAAGCCCGTCCAGACACAGAGCTACCAGTCGGACATCGGTCTGCGGATGCAGTATCAGCTATCGAACCTGTGGTGCTGGATCGCCGTGGCCACCAGCATCAGCCACTACTACGACGCGGGCAGCACGTGGACGCAATGTCAGCTGATGACCGACATCGGCCACGACATCAACGGGTTTCCCGCCGACACCAGCGCTTGCCCTAGTGCGCAGATGATCGCCGACCACCCTGCACTGGCGGCGGCGCTCGCAAACCCCTACGACAGGAGCTCCGAGTACATCCTCGACGACCCCACGTGGGGCGTCGACCGTCGCTACCTCAAATCCGGCGGGGTGCGCGACTCGCTCGAGGCCGTCGGCCATCGCGGAGAAGTATTCGGTACCGAGCTGTCGCTGGCGCGGGTAACGGCGGAGCTCAGTTTTGGCCGGCCGGTGGTGGCCGACATCGTCTTGCGCGGAGTTGGTGAGCACCTCGTCGTGATTGCCGGCGTCACGGATGACATGCTGTTGATCGCCGATCCCGCCAATGGCTCGTCGGTCATTCAGGCTGGCGATTTCCCGGATGCCTATCGCGGCGGCGCCACGCTCCACGAATACGTGTTGACCAAGGCGTAGAGCCGGAGCCCTGCCAGCCAAACCTGATCACGTTCCGATGGGGACGGTTGCTCGACGGTCTGTGCATTGAACGGGTACGGCTCCACGACGCGCGACATTCGTGCGCGACGCTAATGCACCTCCGCCACTTCCCAACCGCGGCTAGCGCCACGGGCGGCACCGGCGGCTCCACCGGTGCCGGTGGGACCGGTGGCGATGGCGGCACGGGCGGCGGGGGCGGTACCGGCGGCCCCGGCAGCAGCGGCCAAACCCCCGGCCCCGGCGGCCCCGGCACCAACCCCGGCAACAACAACAACGGGAGCCAAGGCGGCGCCGGCGGCGCGGGCGGCGCGGGCGCACCGTCTGCCTGATCGCGGCGGATCGAGCCGCACCCTGCCCTCGGGCAGGGTGCGGCTCGATCGTTGCCGCTGAGTGTGATCGCTGATGGCCGTGTATCAAGATTAGAGAACTACTGAAACGTTGATCGCGTCCCAATTCTCCTGCTGCCCTACCAAATTTGAGAACATTGGATTTCAAGCACGAACGGCGCGCTTCCGTCGACCAGGCGAGATGATTCGCTGAATCGCCCAAAACGCCTGTGCAGAGCCGTTTTCAGCCATCACCGGTACGGCTACGGTACGGGCTCGGTTCGTCCTAGAAACGCCCCTGGACGCCGCGTTGGAGCCGCGACAGGATGGTTGCGAGGCTACTAGCTCGGGGCGGTACGACGACACGATCGGCTAGGAATGAGTCTGGGAAACTGTCAACCCGTTGGCCTTCGATAGTCGCGGCAAACGTGTGGTGCGTGATGGGCGGACACGTTGACGACGGACTCGGTCGACTAATGGCTGGCGGCACTGGTCACCTGCTGGTAGCGATCCCTCCATTCCGCGGAATTGGCAAGCAGGTCCTGCTCCGGCGCCTCGATCAGCTCCAAGCCCGCGAGGGGGTCGCCTTCGGTGGTAACCGAGGGGATGCGGTTGACGCTCTTGAGCACCTTCTGCCCGTCGGTGAGCAGAAAGTCGGTGAACAAGATGGCCGCGGCGGGATGCGATGCGTGCTTCATCGTGGCAATCCCGTTGGGACGCAGCGTGATCGGCTGAACTGGCTGCCCGCTGGCGGGACGCCACGAGACGGGGGCACCCTTGGCCGCCGGTGTATCGATGTTTTGGGTGTATGCGGAGATGAACACGCTGTACTGGCCGGCGCTGAGCAGTTCGCCGGTGGCGGTGTGGCCCTTGGTGATTTTGGAGTTGACGGCGATCGCCTTGAAGAGCTCGTCGACCTGCTGCTGGGTCTTCCCGTGCTCGAGCCAGTAGGTGGTGAGTGACGCATACCAGTCGACCTCGTTGATCTCCATCGCCAGCTTGCCCCTCCAGCGCGGCGACGCGAGGTCCTCGAAACTCTTGGGCTCCTCCCCTGGCTTGACCAGATCCGTGTTCCACCCGACCACGAACGCATTGAACCGGTCCGCGGTCCAGGTGTCCCTCACGCCCTGCGGGCGGACCGTATCGCGGTATTCACTGCGGTACGGGTACAGCAAGTCGTGGCTGGACGTGATGTTCATCTCGGGTGAATTGGTCTCCAGGACATCGGCGCCGTGGAAATTCGCCTCGCCCTCCTGCAGGACGCGATGCAGGACCGTCTCGGAGTCGGCGCGATACGTCTTGACCTCAAGCCCGTACTTGTCCTTGAAAGCCGCAACGACGTCTTCGATGTCGTTGTTGGAGGTGTAGACCGACAATTCGCCCTCGGCCTTTGCCGCCTTCAGCAGTTCGTCCGTTCGCTCCTGCCCGGTCAAACCGTTGAACCGGTCGTAGACCTGCTTCGCACCATCGGCCAGTTCGGCGTTGCCTCCGCCGCCCTGTGAGGCCGTCGGCGATCCACCGCAGGCCGTCGCGGTCAGGGTCAGCGCGAGGGCAATGGCGACCAGCGGGCGACGACAGCGCATGAGCATCTCCTCCAACCACGGGTCACATGGGATCCCCTAGTGACCACCCAGCTGTGACGGGTACCACAATTGACCCAACTCCAGCTTCGGCCCTATGGCCAGTCCATCAGTCCATTTTGTTATCAAACCGTTATGCTCTCCGACTATGGGAATTGGCCCATTGGTCTGATCATTGTGGTGCTAGTTTCGTCACGACGACGGCTCGGCCCCATCGCTGACTCCAAGGAGGCTCTGTTGCCTGCCCCCTATCAGAATCCGACCTACGGCTCCGACGTGATGGTTGACGCCATGCGGGCGTTCAGATTTCCGTACCTGGCGTTGAACCCGGGGTCGTCATTCCGGGGCCTGCATGACTCCCTGGTGAATTACGCCAACGACGAGATGCAGATGATCGAGTGCCCGCACGAGAAGATCGCCGTGGCGTTGGCCCATGGCTATGCGAAGACATCCGGGCGGCCGATGGGTGTGATCTTGCACAACGTCGTCGGCCTTCTACACGGCGCGATGGCCATCTACTACGCATACATCGACCGTGTGCCCGTCGTGATCTTCGGGGGTTCGGGTCCCGCCGCCTACGACAGACGGCGTCCCAACATCGACTGGATCCATGGAGCGAACGTCCAGGGCAACGCCGTGCGGGACTACACCAAGTGGGACTACGAGCCGCGGTCGCTGGAGTCGGTACCGGCCACCATCGCGAGGGGCTATCGAATCGCGTCGAGCGAACCGGCCGGGCCGGTGTACATCGCACTCGACGCGGGTCTGCAAGAACAGCCCCTCGACGATCCCATCCCGATGCCGGACTGGGATCGGCTCAAGGTTCCGGCACCGATCGGCCCGGATCCCAGCGCGCTACGGCAACTGGCCGAGGCGTTTGCCAAAGCCAAACGGCCCGTCATCATCCCTGGCCATGTGGGCCGGGATCCCAACGCGTTCGATCTACTGGTTCATCTGGCGGAGACGGTCGGCGCCGGCGTCCTCGACACGAACATCAGGCACAACTTCCCCAACCGCCATCCGCTATGCGTGACGGGCACGAACGCCCTCGAGGCAGCGGACTGTGTTCTGTTCCTCGATGTCAAAGACATGCAGAAGGCAACCCACGAGCTGGATTCAATCAATCGCAAGATCAGATCGAAGATCGCGCAGGACGCCGTGGTGCTCGACATTGGTTTCAATGATGTCGGATTGTCCTCGTGGAGCGAGGATTACACCGCGTTGGTGGAGACCGACCTGCAGGTTACCGCCGACACCACGGTCGCCCTTCCGATGTTGGTCGACATGTGTGACGGGTATGTGGCGCACGACGCGGAGCCCCGCCGAGTTGAACGAGCGGAGTGGCGGGCGCGGTTGGCGAATCTGCACGACGAAGCCTGGAGCGGGTGGGCGCATCGCGTCGACGACTCCGCGACGGACAAGCCGGTGGCGACAGCGACGTTGGCGCGCGCGGTCTGGGAGGTCGTCAAGGACTACGACTGGGTGCTGACGGCGGGGACGGCTTCCGAATGGGCCAAACGGGTGTGGGACTTCGACAAGCACTATCGCACGCCCGGAAAGCAATTGGGAACCGCGACGCAGATCGGCATCTCTCTCGGTGTCGCGTTGGCGCACAAGGGAACCGGTCGGCTCGTCGTGGACCTTCAGCCCGACGGTGACTTGATGTTCGACGCCGGAGCTCTCTGGGTCGCCTCATACTACGAACTTCCGTTGCTCGTCGTGATGTTCAACAACCGTGCCTATTACAACGACTGGGAACACCAGGAACGCCTCGCTCGCCAACGGGGAACTCCGCTCGAGCGCGCGCACATCGGGATGGAGATCGACAACCCGGCGCCCGACTTCGCGACCCTCGCCCGTTCGTTCTCCTGGCACGCCGAGGGGCCGATTACCGACCCCGCCGACATCGAGAAGGCGGTTCAGCGCGCCGCCGAGTATGTGCAGTCGACCGGCAAACCCGCGTTGGTCGACGTCGTGTGCCAACCGAAGTAGCAGCCGAGGCCAGCGCACGGCCCCGAAAGCCGAAACGCGTCACAGGGGGTGCCGAGCCTCTGACCTTCGTATTGGAGGGGCGGCGGCAGTCATTCGAAAGAGCATGTCAAAGCCCCGAGGTCGTTAGTGAGACACGCCGCGAAACGACGATGAGCTCAGCCATCCCAGACCGGTTGCGATCGAGATGCGCTGGACGATCCCGCTTTTGCCGAGCGGAAGACAGCGGTCAGCCTCGCCGCCCGGCGCGTTCGGCGAAAGCGTCGAGCGCGGCAAGCACTTCAGGAGAACGCCACACGCGGTTGCGGGGTCCATTGGTTGTCTCGACGAGGATGCCCGCCTCGGTGAGCGGGTTGAGGTAGCGGTGGGCGTTGGTGGACTCGATGCCCAGCTCCTGCGCCATTAGTGGAGCGTTCACGACCGGACGGCGGGTCAACAAATCGGCGACCTTCCACACCGCCGAGTCGGACCGCGCGGTGATGACGTCGTTCCAGGTCTCCCGGATGTCGCGAAGGTCGGTGACCAGTTGACGCCCGTTTGCGACGGCCAGGACGGTGGCCCGCGAGAAGCGCTCGACAATCGGCGCGGCGTCACCTTCGCGATAGCTAGTCAACGCGGCGAAGTATGCACCCGTGTCCGCCAGCAGCCCTGCCGAGATCGGCACCGTCACCTGACGCGTCAGGCCCTTGTTGCGCAGCATGGCTTGTACCAATGCGCGGCCCGTGCGGCCGTTCCCGTCGGTGAAGGGGTGAATGGTCTCGAACTGTGCATGGCCCACCGCAACCTGCGGCAGCGTGGGAACGTCGGCACGCTTCGCGAAGGCGATCAGGTCGCCAATCGCGCCGGGGACCACCTCGTGGCGCGGACCGACGAACGTTGCGCCGATGGGGGTGGAGCCATCGCCGATCCACACTGGCTCGGTGCGGAATTCGCCTGGGGTATGGCGTGGCTCGTTGATCATCAACGCGCGGTGCATTGCCAGGATGGCGTCGGCGTCAACGGTGTCGGACAGGGCGACCGCTGCTTGCATCGCGTCGGTGTTGGCGACGATCATCTCAGCGTTGCGCTTGGCCTTGCCACCGGGCAGCTCGGCCTCGGCGATAGCGCGGGCTGATGCGGTCAAGTTTTCGATCTGCGAGCTTGCGGCGGACTCCGACCGCAGCAACACGGCGGCAAACGGCGCGATTTCGCCTCCGAGTTCGGCGTCGAAACGTGTGATCTCGTGGCTGGCGGACTCGGCATCTGCGAACACGGACGGCGGCAAGTCTAGGACCAGGTCAGCGATGCTCGCCGGCACAGCGGGGTGATAGGTGCCGTACTTCGGCAGCGCCTCGCTCGCGTACCGCCTGCCCTGCGGTTCCCAACGAACGTCCTCGTAGGTGACGGGACGAAGTGAAGTCATTGCTCCAGACTAACCTCACTTACACGGCTAAGTGAAGTCAACAGGGACGGTGGACTTCACTTAGCGCGGGATGGGGCGGCCGCTGGCGACGCGACAACGCCATGACAGCACGCCGCGCCGCAAGCACACCGCGCTGCTGTCACGCGGCAGCGTGGTGGCCGATGATCAGACGGGCAGCAGCCCTCGAAATTGCCGCTGACATGCGATTTGTTCAGTGCCCCCACTGGGACTCGAACCCAGACTGTGCGGATTTTAAGTCCGCTGCCTCTGCCAATTGGGCTATGGGGGCTCTGCAGGCCAGAACTTATTTTGTGGCAACCTCCGGTTCCGCTCCCGACTCCAAATACCGCAGTGATACCGCAGTGCTATCGATGGCCCTACCCAGCGCATCGGCCACGCCGCTCAAGTCGTCGTTGAGGAGATGGCCGTATCGGTCGAGCGTCATCGCCGCTGTTGCGTGTCCAAGGAGTCGTTGCACGACCTTGACGTTAGCGCCTGCGCTGATCGCCAGTGAGGCCGTGGTGTGCCTCAGACCGTGTGGTACCAGATCTTCGATCCCGACCTCGTCGCAGGCGTTGTCGAATGCCCAGCGGTATTCACCGAGAGGCAGGAATCCGCCTTTACGGCTTGGGAACACCAAGGCGTTCGGGTTGGTGGGCAACTCGGAATGGAGCCCCTGCCAAACAGGTTCGGGCACCGGCACGTGACGATCCCGTTTCGTCTTGGTCGTCGACTCAACGATGCCCTTGCCGGTCACCGCTGTCGCGGACGATCTGACGGTCAGCACTCGATCCCCAACATGCTTGCGCCGCAGGGCAACTGCTTCCCCGAACCGTATGCCGCAGTAGCCGAGCACCAAGGTGAGCGTTTCGAACCGGCCCGTGGCCCTGGCGAGCATCAACAGTTCGGCATGGGTCAGGTAGCGACGCTCGCGCTCGGCCTGTTCGGGCAGATCCTGGTCCCGCTTGATTTCAAAGGCGACGTTCTTGGCGACTCTGCCGGTGCGTTGCGCGTACTTGAGGACAGCTCCGACCAGCTGGTGCGCCTGAGTGATCCGGCTTGCTGACAGGCCCGTGCCTCGCTGGGAGCCGTCCACCGCCAATCCCCCCAGCCAGGTTGAATAGGACTCGTAGTCAATACGTTTCAGCGACACGTCGGCCCACGTGGGCAACACAACGGTGTCGAGCAGAGAGCGATAGCCCGCGACGGTCTTGGGCTTGCGGTGCTGTTTGGTGGCGAACCATTGTTCGGCCACTGATCCGAATGTCTCGGCGCTCCTGCGTGGATCGACATAGTCGCCGCGCTGCACATCGGCGGTCAGTCCGTTGCGGTAGGTCTGCGCGTCAGGCTTGCGCTGGAAGCTCTTGCTGCGCTCTTCGCCGCCGGCATCAACCCACCTAACACGCCAGCGGGACACCCGACCGTAGACAGCAGACCGCTCGGTTCGCATCTTCCCGTCCGGACCTTTGACCCGCTTGTGCCAACGGTCGTCAATCCCCGCTCGTTGATGCCTGGTTGCCACCTCGCCGAGGGTACCGCAGCAATCCGCGGTACCTCATCCGCTTTGGCTTGTCCGGTCACCCGCTAAAGCGCGTGTTTGTGGTGTCGCCGTTCCACCGCAGCGCCGCCAGCCCATACACAGCGCTAGAGTTCGATACGGGTTTCATACTGCCACCGTCCGAAATCCGTCCCTGAGTCAAGCGATTACTTGAGTTTGAACCGTGTTGCGTACGGATACGGTACAGTTTCAGGTGTGAACTCACGGACGGTAGCGAGCCCAGCCGGCGCCGATCGGCACATCCCCACGTGGGCATCACAGGTGGTGG
>Ga0137412_10002825_pt1 | contig 13771 bp, 10 predicted proteins | sample CZODoug2_1_16fun_FD_122160 | JGI IMG/M metagenome (GOLD analysis project Ga0137412, IMG submission 122160) | Vadose zone soil fungal communities from Angelo Coast Range Reserve, California, USA - CZODoug2_1_16fungal (Hybrid Assembly) | ecosystem: Environmental > Terrestrial > Soil > Vadose zone... | reverse complement strand
CTGACGGTGGTGATGGGCGTCGAGGATCTGATCGTGGTGACCACGCCCGACGCCGTGCTGGTGCTGCCGCGCGCGCGCGCCGAGGACGTGAAGACGCTGGTCGCCGAGCTCAATCGGCGGGGCAGGGCGGAGGCGAGGGAGCATCGCCGCGTCCATCGCCCCTGGGGCTATTACGAGTCGGTGGATGGGGGCGACCGCTTCCAGGTCAAGCGCATCGTCGTTGCGCCCGCCGGCAAGCTGTCGCTGCAGAAGCATCACCATCGCGCCGAGCACTGGGTCGTGGTGCGCGGCACCGCCGAGGTCACGGTCGGCGAGCAGGTCCAGACCGTGCATGAGAACGAGTCGATCTATATCCCGATCGGCTCGGTCCATCGGCTCGCCAATCCGGGCCGGATCGCGCTCGAATTGATCGAGGTGCAGACCGGCAGCTATCTCGGCGAGGACGACATCATCCGCCTGGATGACGTCTATCGTCGCAGCTGACCGCGGCAGTCCCGGTTCTGCATGACGTGATGAGCACGACGCAGCCCGTGAACCCGGAAGCGCAAGGCCAGGTGCGGGCCACGATACCGGCCTGGATCGGGCGCCGGCCCATGACCTCGGCCCTGGGTATCCTCGTCCTCACGGTCGCGCCGCTGGCGATCTGGCTCGTTCCATTCCTGAACCGCGGGCGAATTGGGCCGTTCTACCTCATTGGCCGGGTCGACCCGGCTTACATCTATCTGATGAACTCGCTTCTGGTGTCGTGCGGCAAGAACCCCCGTCATATCGATCATCCGGGCACGCCGCTGCAGATCATCGGGGCCTTCGTCATCGGCGCGATGAATGCGATGGATGGCCGCAATCCGATCTGCCCGATCGAGGAAATCATAACACGGCCGGAAACCTATCTGGCCGGGATTTTCCTCTTTGTGCAGCTTGTCGCCGCGGCAATGACCGCGCTGGCCGGCATCTGGCTCTACAAGCTCACGGGGAATATCTTCGCGGCCTGCATTCTCCAGATCTGCATCGTGATCTCACCGCCGGTTGCGGAATCCTTTGGCGTGCTGGGGACGGAGATCCTGGTCATACCCGTCGTTCTCGGCCTCGGCCTCGCGCTCCTGCCGCTTGCGACCGACAGCCGGCCCGAACGCCCGCACGATTCGATCATCGCCGGCTTGATCCTGGGCTTCGGCCTCGCGACCAAGGTCACGGTTTTTCCGTTGATTCTCTACGTCTTCATGTTCGCTTCGACGAAATCGAAAGCGACGTTTCTCGCCGCCTGCTTCGGCTCGTTCGTTTTCTGGACGCTGCCGATGGCGAATATGTACAAGAAATTGATCACCTGGATCGTGAATATCGGAATTCATACCGGCCACTATGGCGAAGGGTCGGTCGGGGTGCCAGGCATCGCGGCGATGGCGGCCAACGCGCAATTTCTCATTTCCGAAAACGCGCCGGCTTTCCTGTTCGCGTGCCTGGCTGGCGTCTTCGCTGTCTGGCTTCGCGGACGCCCGGCGAAGCCTTCGCCGCCCGCGCGGTTCATGTTGTTGAGTCTTGCCGTCTTGATGTTGCAGTTCCTGATGACGGTCAAACATCCGGCCGGCCGCTATATGGTTCCCGCGATCGTGGCGGTTGCCGTCTCGAGCGGCGTCGCGGTCGCGGCCCTGGGAGCGATCCGACCGGCTTTCTCTGCCATATGTTTCGCCATCGTGCTGACGATGGGCGTCGTTCCGGCGGCGTCGAATTTCCGGTATTTCGACTCGGATCTGCCGGGCCGCCACGCGCAGGAGCGGAGCGATGTCGACAGGATCCGGCGGATCGCGGGCGAACGATGCGGGTCGCTCATTCCGCAGACCAACGGCGTGAGTGCGCAACTGTCGGGCCTGCTGTTCGGAAATATTTTCGCCGAGAAATTCGACCGGCAGCTGGCGAAGCTCTATCCGGATTTCGTCTCTTATAGTGTCGGGGACAGGTTCTACGGCTTCACCGGACGCGAGGGCGTCAATCCGCCGGTCGACCCCGGCGGCAAGCCGCTCTGCATATTCGGTATTATCGAATTGCCTGCGGCGGACGCCCAAAAATTTCGCCTCGTCGCGACGGCAGGCCAATACCGGCTCTACGAGCGGGAGTGAGGGGCGCTCCGCGCCGCCGCCGTGACGCCGTGCGCGGCGTCGACGGGCTCGCCAAACCGTCCTGGCGGTGATGTAACTCCCTGACTCAAAACGTGTTTGAGAGGATTTCGGTTTGCGGTCGCCAGCCGTTTCGGGCCGTGCTAGGGAAAGGCGTGGTGGCTCACGAGTCGGGGGTTGCGTGTCCAGGGTAAAAGCCGTGAAAGCCGATGCAGCCCCGTTGCGCGTCGGCGTCGTCGGGGTGGGCGTCATGGGGTACAACCACGCCCGCGTGCTCGCCGAGATGCCGGGCGTCAGCCTCGTCGGCGTCGCCGATCCGGACGACAAGCAGGCTGATTTCGTCGAGCGCTCGCTCGGCTGCGCGGCGGTTGCGGACGTCGCCGAGCTGATCGCGCTCGGGGTCGACGCCCTCTCGATCGCGGCACCGACCCATCTTCATCGCAGCATCGCGCTCACGGCCATCGGCCACGGCGTCCACGTGCTGGTCGAGAAGCCGATCGCTTCCACGGTCGAGGAGGGCCGCGAGATCATCACGGCCGCCCGCCGCGCCGGCGTGACCTTGATGGTCGGCCATGTGGAGCGCTTCAATCCGGCCGTCCAGGCCATCAAGGAGGCGATCCGCGAGGAGGACATTCTTTCGATCGCGATCACCCGCGTCGGACCTTTCCCGCCGCGCATGTCGAATGTCGGCGTCGTCATCGATCTCGCGGTGCACGACATCGACCTGATCAGCTGGTTCACCGGGTCCCAGATCATCGAAGTCCAGCCGCAGCTGCGCAGCGCCAAGGCCGAGCGCGAGGACATCGCGCTGCTGCAGTTCCGCACCGCCTCGGGCGTGCTCGCCCATATCAACACCAACTGGCTCACCCCGTTCAAGGCGCGCACCGTTCATGTGGCGACCAAGCGCAAATACGTGATCGGCGATCTGTTGACCCGCCAGGTCACCGAATGCTTCGGCTTCCAGCCCGACGGCAGCTATTCCATGCGCCATCTGTCGGTCGGCCACTCCGAGCCGCTGCGCGACGAGCTTTCCGCCTTCGTGACCGCGGTGCGCACCGGCACCGAGCCGCCGGTGACCGGCGAAGAAGGGGCGGCGAGCCTGGAAATCGCGATCCGTTGCCTCAACGGCCGGCCCGACGACATCGCGGCGCCGCGCAAGGGGCCGCGCCGCGTGGCGGGCTGACGGCGTGTCCGGACATCCCATGGCCCAGCAGGCTCGCACCGAACCGAAGCCCATTCCGTTCATCGACGTGGCCGCCCAGCGCAACCGGCTCGGCGCGCTGATCGACGAGGCGATCGCCCGCGTCACCACGCATTGCCAGTTCATCCTCGGCCCCGAGGTGCGCATGCTCGAGACCGCGCTTGCGCAATTCTGCGGCGCCCGTCACGCCGTCACCTGCGCGAGCGGCACCGACGCGCTCGTGCTCGTCCTGATGGCGAAGGGCATCGGGCCCGGCGATGCGGTGTTCTGCCCGGCCTTCACGTTCTGCGCGACCGCCGAGGTCGCGGCGCTGCTCGGCGCCACCCCGGTGTTCGCCGACATCGACGAGGCCACCTTCAACATCGATCCGGCGAGCCTGGAGCGCGCGATCGCGAAAGCGAAGCGTCTCGGCCTCAAGCCGAAGGCGGTCATCCCGGTCGATCTGTTCGGCCTGCCGGCCGATCACGACGCGCTCGCCGCGATCGCGTCGGCGGAGGGCCTCTTCATCCTCGACGACGCGGCGCAGTCTTTCGGCGCGGACTACAAGGGCCGTCCCCTCGGTACCCTCGGGGACGCCACCGCGACCAGCTTCTTTCCCGCCAAGCCGCTCGGCTGCTACGGCGACGGCGGCGCGGTTTTCACCGACGACGACGAGCTTGCGGCGCTGCTGAAGAGCCTGCGCGTGCACGGCCACAATGCCGACAAATACGACAATGTGCGCATCGGGATGACCGGCCGCCTCGATACGATCCAGGCGGCCGTGCTCATCGAGAAGCTGAAAATCTTCCGCGACGAGATCGCGGCGCGCAACAAGGCGGCGGAGCGCTACAACAACGCGCTCGGCAATGTGGCGAGCGTGCCGCGGATCCCCGACGGCTACACTTCGGTATGGGCCCAATACACGATCCGGCTCGAGCCGGGGCGGCGCGACGGGCTGGCGTCGGCCCTCAAGCACGAGGGCATCCCGACCGCGATCTACTACACCAAGCCGTTGCACCGGCAGGAAGCCTATGCGCGCTTCCCTAGCGCGGACGGCGGCCTGCCGGTGTCCGAGCGGCTCGCGCACGAGGTCATCAGCCTCCCCATGCACGCCTATCTCGACGAGCCGACGCAGGACCGCATCATCGACGCGGTGCACAGGGCGCTCACCAGATAGGCGCGCGTGCGGCCGTCCGGACGCCCCGTCCGGGCCGGCGGATTTCAGTGAACGATCCATGATCGAACGCATCCTCACGGTCGGCGGCCTGACCCTGGTGTCGCGCATCACCGGCTTCGCGCGCGACATCATGCTGGCGGCGATCCTGGGCGCCGGGCCGGTCGCCGACGCCTTCTTCGTCGCGCTTCGCCTGCCCAACCACTTCCGCGCCATTTTCGCCGAAGGCGCCTTCAACGCCGCCTTCGTGCCGGCCTATGCGCGCATCCGCTCGACCGGCGGCGCCGAGCCGGCGCGGCTGTTCGCCGATCGCATCTTCACCCTGCTGTTCGCGGTCGAGGCCGTGCTGCTCGTGGTCGCGCTCGCCTTCACGCCGGCGGTGATCGGGCTCCTGGCGCCGGGCTTCTCGCATGATCCCGGCCGTTTCGCGCTCGCGGTCGACCTCACGCGCATCACGTTTCCCTATCTGCTGCTGGTCTCGCTGGTGACGCTCTATGGCGGCATTCTCAATGCGCTTCATCGCTTCGCCGCCGCCGCCGCCGCGCCGATCCTGCTCAATCTCTCGATGATGGTGACGCTTGCGCTTGCCGTGTTTTTCCCGACCGCCGGGCATGCGGCGGCCTGGGGGGTGCTGCTCGCCGGCTGCCTCGAGGTCCTGCTGGTGGCCGGCGACGCGCGGCGCAACAAGGTGTTGCCGGGTTTCCGCGCCATCGGGCTCGACGACGACGTCAGGCGCTTCTTCAAGGCGCTCGGGCCGGCGACCCTCGGCTCGGGCGGAACCCAGATCGCCCTTTTCGCCGACACCATCATCGCGAGCTTCCTGGCGGCCGGCGCGCTCTCGGCACTCTATTATGCGGATCGCCTCAACCAGCTTCCGATCGGCGTGATCGGGATCGCGGCCGGAACCGTGCTGCTGCCCGAGATGGCGAGCCGCCTGGCGGCGGGCGACGAGGCGGGCGCCCGGCATTCGCAGAACCGCGCGATCGAGTTCACGCTGCTGCTCGCGGTGCCGTGCGTGGCGGCCTTCCTGATCGTGCCCGACCTCATCATGCGGGCGCTGTTCGCGCGCGGCGCCTTCACGTCGGCGGACGCCGCGGCGGCGGGCGCGACGCTGGCGGCCTATGCGATCGGGCTGGTGCCTTTCGTCCTGATCCGCAGCGTCTCCGCGACCTTCCTCGCCCGCGGCGACACCGCGACGCCCGTCAAGGCGCTGTTCGCCGGGGTGGTGGTCAATGTGGGGCTCAAGATCCTGCTCATGAAGGACTATGCGCAGGTCGGGCTCGCCTTCGCGACGTCGGTCGGCGCCTGGATCAATTTCGCGCTGGTCGTCTGGTACGCCCAGCGGGCGCGCCTCATCGCCGTCGACGCGCGTCTCAAACGATCGGCGGTGCGGCTCGCCGGAGCCGGACTCGTGCTCGCCGTCGCGCTGCTCGCCGGCGATCGCCTGATCGAGCGTCTGCTCGCCGACGCGCCGGCGTTGCGCGCGGAGCTCAGGCTCGCGGCGCTCGCGGCTCTCGGATGCGTGGTCTACGGCGGGGCGCTCGCGCTGCTGTTCGGGCCAGAATGGCTCGCGGCCTTCCGCCGCCGGCGCAAGTCGCCGGCGGCGACCGACCGGAACGGGCCGCCTCTGCCCTGATCACGCGGCCCGGCGCTGGCGCTCCTGCGGCTCGAGCGAGACCTGTTGGCGTTTGCGCTCGCGCAGCAGCTCGATCTCGACCTTGTGGCCGATCTTCTCGCCCGTGAGGATGCGGATGAGGTCGTCGGCGCCGGTCACCGCCTGGCCGTCGAGCGAGAGCAGCATGTCGCCCGCCACCAGCCCGGCGCGATCGGCCGGGCTCGTGGGCTCGACGCCGGCCACCACCACCGCGCTTTCCTGGACGACCCCGGCCTCGTGACGCAGCCGTCGCGGCAGCGCCGTCTTGGCCGCCGAAATCCCGATATAGGCGCGCCGCACCCGCCCATGGCGGACCAGCTCGCCGAGCACGAATTTCGCCGTATTGGCCGCGATCGCAAAGCAGATGCCCTGCGCCCCCATGATGATGGCCGTGTTGATGCCGACCACCTCGCCGCGCGACGACACCAGCGGGCCGCCGGAATTGCCCGGGTTGAGCGCCGCGTCGGTCTGGATCAGGTCGTCGATCAGCCGGCCGGTGCGCGCGCGCAACGAGCGCCCGAGCGCCGACACCACGCCCGCCGTCACGGTCGACTCGAAGCCGAGCGGGTTGCCGATCGCGATCACCAGCTGGCCGCGCCGCAGGTGCCGCGAGTCCCCGAGCGGCGCGAATGGCAGGGTCACGCTCTCGTTGACCCTCAGCAGCGCCAGATCGGTGTCGGGATCGTCGCCCACCACCACGGCGGTGAGGCTTTGTCCGTCGGCCGTGGTCACGCGCAGGCGCGAGGTGCCGCCCACCACGTGGCTGTTGGTGAGAACAAGTCCGTCGGGTGAGACGATCACGCCGGAGCCGGACCCGCCCTGGCGGGCCTGCTCCGACGGCTTCATGTCGAGCCGCACCACGGCCGGGCTGACGCTGTCGACCACCTCGATGACGGTGCGCGAATAGGCGTCGAGCAGCGCGGCGTCGTCGGCGGGCTGCGGGCTGGCGGAAACGGATTTCAGGTTATTGGACAAGGACATGGCTGTACCCTGGATGGGACGCAAGCCAGCTCAGCCCCGTGGCGGATAGACAGGCTGCGTGCGCCCAGATATGGGGGGTGCGCCGCGGATTCAAAAGACCGCCGGGACGCGCTCACAATGGTGCGGCCCGCGTTCCGAGTGCGCCCCGCGCCCCACAAATGTCCGGATTGCCGCCCACTGGGAGGCCAGCAGAGAACTCATGTCGATATTCCGTTTCGCGCGCCTTGCCCCGCTGATCGTCGCCTCGGGTATGGCGGTCCTGCTCGCAAGCTGCGGGGAAGACCAGAAGGCGGCCGCGCCGCCGCCCCCCGTCGTCACGGTCGCCCATCCGACGCGGCGAACCGTGATCGATATGGACGAATATGTCGGCCGTTTCGTCGCGGTCAATTCGGTCGAGATCCGGGCGCGGGTGTCGGGCTATCTCGATGAGGTGCATTTCACCGACGGCCAGATGGTCAAGCAGGGCGACCTGCTGTTCTCGATCGACAAGCGGCCGTTCCAGACCTCGCTCGACCAGGCCAGGGCCAATCTGGCGCAGGCGCGCGCCAACTCGGCGTTTGCGGAGGCCGATCTGGCGCGCGGCGCCCAGCTCGTCCGCGACAAGACCATCACCGAGCAGACCTTCGATCAGCGCACCCAGGCCAAGCGCGTCGCCGACGCCTCGGTCGCCGCCCAGGAGGCGGCGACGCGCCAGGCCGCCCTCGACCTCCAATTCACCGAGCTGCGCGCGCCGGTCGACGGCCGCATCGGCGACCGCCGGGTATCGCCGGGCAACCTGGTGACCGGCGGGACCGGCGGCAACACGACGCTGCTGGCCATGATCGTGTCGCTCGATCCGATCCGCTTCGAGTTCACCTTCGACGAAGCCTCGTATCTGCGCTACGAGCGCCTCTCGAAGGCCGGACAGGACATGACCAGCCGCGACGGCAGCGCCCTGGTGTCGCTGCGGCTGATCGACGAGCCGGACTACAGCCACCCGGGCCGCATGGATTTCCTCGACAACGTCATCGAGCGTTCGTCCGGCACCATCCGCGGGCGCGCGGTCTTCGCCAACCCGAACGGCGTGTTCGCGCCCGGCATGTTCGGCCGCCTCCGGGTGCCGGGCTCGCCTTCCTACCAGGCATTGCTGGTGGCGGACGCCGCGATCGGCACCGAGCAGGCGCGCAAATACCTGCTCGTGGTCGACGGCGAGAATGTGGTGCGGCAGAAATACGTGACGCTCGGCCAGGTCTCGGACAATCTCCGGGTGATCAAGGACGGGCTCGCGCCCGAGGACCGGGTCATCGTCAACGGCCTGATGCGCGCGCGCCCCGGACAGAAGGTGACTCCGCAGGAGGAGGGCGCGCCGCCGCCCGCGCCGGGCGCGGCCCAGGTCATGAAATAAGGCCGGCCGATCCCATGCGGATTTCCCATTTCTTCATCGACCGGCCGATCTTCGCCGCCGTGGTCTCGATCATCTTCGTGATCCTGGGCGGCGTGTCCTATTCGCGGCTGCCGGTCGCGCAATATCCCGAGATCGCGCCGCCGATCATCAACGTGACCGGGCAATATCCGGGCGCCAGCGCCGACGTCGTCGCCTCGACGGTGGCCACGCCGATCGAGCAGCAGATCAACGGCGTCGAGAACATGATGTACATGTCGTCGAACTCGAGCGCCGATGGACGCTTCTCCATCGCGGTCACCTTCGAGCTCGGCACCAATCTCGACATCGCGCAGGTGCAGGTGCAAAACCGCGTGGCGATCGCCCAGCCGCGGCTGCCGGCGGACGTGCGCAATATCGGCGTGACCGTCAGCAAGAGCTCGCCCGACCTGATGATGGTCGTGCACCTCTACTCGCCGGACAAGTCGCGCGACACGCTGTTCATCTCGAATTACGCGACGCTCGAGATCACCGATGCGCTCACGCGCGTCGACGGCGTCGGCTCCATCACGGTGTTCGGCAGCCGCGACTATTCGATGCGCATCTGGCTCGACCCCGACCGCCTGCAGGCGCTCGCGCTCACCGCCGGCGACGTGGTCATCGCGCTGCAGGGCCAGAACATCCAGGTCGCCTCCGGCGTGCTCGACCAGCCCCCGACCGACAAGCAGGGCGCCTTCCAGATCGCCGTCCAGACGCTCGGCCGCCTCGCCAATCCGGACGAGTTCGCGAACATCGTGGTGAAGCAGACGTCCACCGCGGTGGTGCGGCTCAAGGACGTGGCCCGGGTCGAGCTCGCGGCCGTCGACTATTCGTCGAACTCCTATCTCGATCGCGATCCCGCGGTGGCGCTGGCGGTGTTCCAGCGGCCCGGCTCGAACGCGCTGCAGACCGCCAACAACATCATCGCCATGATGGACGTCCTGTCGAAGCGCTTCCCGGCCGGCATCAAGCACGCGATCGTCTATAACCCGACCGCATTCATCCAGGAGTCGGTCACGGCGGTCCAGGAGACGATCGGCGAGGCGATCCTGCTCGTGGTGCTGGTGATCGTCCTGTTCCTGCAGACCTGGCGCGCCGCCCTGATCCCGATCGTGGCGATCCCGGTTTCGCTGATCGGCACCTTCTTCTTCATGACCGCCTTCGGCTTCACGCTCAACAACCTGTCCCTGTTCGGGCTGGTGCTGGCGATCGGCATCGTGGTCGACGACGCGATCGTCGTGGTGGAGAATGTCGAGCGCAACATCGCGGCCGGCCTCTCGCCTCACGACGCCGCGGTCAAGAGCATGGACGAGGTCGGCTCGGCGCTGATCGCGATCGCGCTGGTGCTGTGCGCGGTGTTCGTGCCGTCCGCCTTCATCACCGGCATCTCCGGCCAGTTCTACCGGCAGTTCGCGCTCACCATCGCGGGCGCGACCATCATCTCGCTGATCGTGTCGTTGACCCTGTCGCCGGCGATGTGCGCGCTGCTGCTCAAGCCGCACGATACCCGGCATCGCGACCGGTGGTTTGAACGGCCGATCCACGGATTCTTCCGGCTGTTCAACCACGGTTTCGAGGCGCTCGGGCGCGGCTACGGATACGTCGTGTCGCGCACGGTGCGGATCTCGGCGATCGTGCTCCTGGTCTATGTCGGCATCCTGGCATACGGCCTCAACGAGTTCCGCAAGACTCCGATCGGCTTCATCCCGCAGGTCGATCGCGGCTATCTGATCGTGGTGATTCAGCTTCCCCCCGGCGCGTCGCTCTCGCGTACCGACGCGGTGCAGCAGCGCGCGGTCGACATCGCGCTCAAGACGCCGGGCGTCGGGCATGCGGTGAACATCGTCGGCTTTTCGGGCGCGACCTTCACCAATGCGCCGAATTCGGGCGCGGTGTTCCTCACGCTCGATCCCTGGGAGGAGCGCGCCCGCGACCCGCGGCAATCCGCCGCCGGCATCACGGCCGCGCTGATGCAAAGCCTCGCGCCGATCCAGGATGCCTTCATCCTGGTGGTGCAGCCGCCGCCGGTCGCCGGCATCGGCAATGCGGGCGGCTTCCGCATGATGGTCGAGGATCGCGGCGGGCAGGGCGCGCCGGCGCTGCAGGCGCTGTCCGCCACGATGGCGGCGCGCGCCAGCCAGACGCCCGGCCTCTCCCAGGTGTTCACGCTGTTCGAGACCTCGACCCCGCAGCTCTATCTCGACATCGATCGCACCAAGGCGCAGCTGCTCGGCATCAACGTGGCGGACGTGTTCGCGGCGCTGCAGGTCTATATCGGCTCCTCCTATGTCAACGACTTCAACCTGTTTGGCCGCACCTTCAGGGTCACCACGCAGGCCGATGCCGAGTACCGCAACGATCCCAAAGACGTGCTGAAGATCCGGGTGCGCAATTCGACGGGCGACACCGTGCCGCTCGGGTCCTTCACGACGGTGCGCGACATCTCGGGTCCCTATCGGGTCCCGCGCTACAATCTCTATCCGGCCGCCGAGCTCGACGGCGGCGCCGCCCCCGGCTTCAGCCAGGGGCAGGCGATCCAGATCATGGAAAAGCTCGCCGCCGAGATGATGCCGGAAGGTTTCAGCTACGAGTGGACGACGCTCGCCTTCCAGCAGCTCAGGGCCGGCAACACGGCCGCCTTCGCGTTCGCGCTCGCGGTGGTGTTCGTGTTCCTGGTGCTGGCCGCCCAATTCGAAAGCCTCACCTTGCCGCTCGCCGTCATCATGATCGTGCCGATGTGCCTCGTCGCCTCGATCACCGGCGTGATCCTGCGCGGCCAGGACAACAACATCCTCACCCAGGTCGGCTTCGTGGTGCTGATCGGGCTGGCCGCCAAGAACGCGATCCTGATCGTGGAATTCGCCAAGCAGCTCGAAGACGCCGGCCGCGACCGCTGGTCCGCGGCGGTGGAGGCGGCGCGGCTGCGGCTGCGCCCGATCCTGATGACCTCGCTCGCCTTCATCTTCGGCGTGGCGCCGCTGGTATGGGCGGTCGGCGCCGGCGCGGAGCTGCGCCAGACGCTCGGCACCGCCGTGTTCTCGGGCATGATCGGCGTGACCGTGTTCGGGCTGCTGTTCACGCCGGTGTTCTACGTGGTCAGCCGCTGGATCGCGGAGCTCTCGCGGCGGCGCCGCGCCGGGACCGCGGCGCAGCCCGCGGAATAGCGCGGCCGATTTGCCTCGTCGGGTCCGCGCTCGGGCGCGGCCGTGACGTGGATAGGCGGAAGCTCCCGCCGCATGCCACAATGGCGATCGAGAACCCGGGGAGCAAAAATCGATGATCGCCAAGCGCCTCTTGGTGTGCCTGGTCGTGGCGACCGGCATCGGGCTGTCGGATGCCGGCGACGCGCGGGCGCAGGCCTACCCGAACCACGCGCTCAAGATCGTGGTGCCCTATCCGCCGGGCGGACCGACCGACGTGCTGGCACGCCTGGTGGCGGAAAAGCTGTCGTCGATGTTCGCACAGAGCGTCATCGTCGAGAGCCGCCCGGGCGGCGCCGGCGGCACCGTGGGCGCCAAGGCGGTGGCGAGCGCGGATCCCGACGGCTACACGCTGCTGATCTCGCAGGTCGGCGCGCTCACCATCAGCCCGTCGATCTACAAGAGCGTGGACTACGAGCTCGCCAAGGCCTTCGCCCCGGTGGCGCTGGTCGCCGTCAGCCCGCAATTGCTGTGCGTCTCGCCGACGCTTCCGGTGAAATCCGTGGCCGAGCTTCTTGCTTATGCCAAGGCCAATCCCGGCAAGGTCAATTTCGGCTCGGCCGGCGTCGGCTCGCAGCCGCATGTGCTGGGCGAGCTTTTGAAGCTGGTCGGCGGCGTGAACATGACCCACATTCCCTACCGCGGCTCGGCGCCCGCCATCACGGACCTGCTGGCCGGGCAGATCCAGATGATGTTCGACACGCCTGTCGTCATGCTGCCGCATATCGAGGCCGGCAAGATGCGTGCCCTCGCCATCACGGCGCCGGCGCGCAGCCCGCAATTGCCGGACGTGCCGACCATGAACGAAAGCGGCCTGCCGCGGCTGGAGGCGACGCTGTGGAGCGGCATGCTGGCGCCGGCCGGGACGCCGGCGGGTGTCGTCGCCCGGCTCAACGCGACCTTCAACGAGGGCATGAACTCACCCGACATGAGAGCCAGCCTGGCGAAGCTCGGCGCCGAGCCGCGGGCGTTGTCGCCCGACGCCTTCGCGCGCTTCCTGGCGGCGGAAACGCAGCGCTGGGCGGCCGTGGTGGCGGAAGCCGGCATCAAGCCGGAGTGATCGCATGACCGGCGTCCGCGACAACAGCGCGTTCCATCGCTTCGAGCTGGAGACCGACGGCCATACGGCCTATGCCTATTATCAAATGGCGCCCGGCGTGATCACGCTGACTCACACCGAGGTGCCGCCCGCGCTGGGCGGCCGCGGCGTGGGCTCGGCGCTGGTGCGCGGCGTGCTCGAGGCGGCGCGGGCGCGGGGCCTTAAGGTGGTGCCCAAATGCCCTTTCGTGAGCGCCTTCATGGGCCGTCATCCGGAGTTCAACGATCTGCTCCGATAGACGCCTTTTGGCCCCCACCGCGCCGAATGGTAAGGTCACGCATGGCAACACTGACCGCCGACGCCCGGCCATCCGTCATCCGCTGGCATTATCTCTGGTACGCCGGCGCCGCGATCGCCGTCATGATCGCCGCGATCGCCAGCCATGAGCGCTGGTTCCTCAATTTCGTCCATGTCATCTGCGGCGTGATGTGGACCGGCATCGACCTGTTCATGGGATTCATCGTCGGCCCGATCCTGCGGCGCATCGATTTCTCGGCGCGGCGCGAGATCATCGTGCGGCTGGTGCCGAAGACGCTGTTCCTGATGCCGACGCTCGCGATCATCACCGGCACCTCGGGCTGGTATCTCGCCAAGGACCTGGGCTTTCTCGACCTCGCCTGGCCGTATTACGGCTGGGTCGCGGCGGCGCTCACCCTGGTCGTGCTGATGACCATCCAGGGCACCGGCTACCTGCTGCCGACCAACCTGATGATCTGCCTGGAGCTCACCAAGCCCAACCCCGACACCGACAAGATCACCCGCATGATGCGCGGCTTCTTCTTCGCGGTGGCGTGCCAGGGGACCATGCAGGTGATGACCATCGTCATCATGGCGAAGTTCGTGTCGGGGATTTGAGGCGAGACTCTACGTCCTTCCGGCCTCGGAGTGAGTACCCGTTCGTGTCAATCCAAAGAGCGGTGCGCGTCACACATGAAAAAGCTCGCCGTCTATCTGAGCTTCATCGTCGTTGCCA
>Ga0137412_10002824_pt1 | contig 13772 bp, 13 predicted proteins | sample CZODoug2_1_16fun_FD_122160 | JGI IMG/M metagenome (GOLD analysis project Ga0137412, IMG submission 122160) | Vadose zone soil fungal communities from Angelo Coast Range Reserve, California, USA - CZODoug2_1_16fungal (Hybrid Assembly) | ecosystem: Environmental > Terrestrial > Soil > Vadose zone... | reverse complement strand
GTGGTCGGGCGGGCGATCGAGCGGGGGGGCCTCGAGGTCGACTGCTTCGATCCGCGCGACTACACGGACGATGTGCATCGTACGGTGGACGATCGGCCGTACGGCGGCGGGCCGGGTATGGTGCTGAAGGTCGAGCCGCTGCGCTCCGCATTGCGCAGCGCCACGGCGAGTCTGCCGCAGGGCAGCCGGCGCGTGTACTTGGGCGCGGACGGGCGTCGGTTCGATCAAGGCATGGCGCGCGCGGCGCGCGACGGTGCGGGTTTGGCGTTGGTGGCGGGACGCTATGAAGGCGTCGATGAGCGCTTCATCGAGAGCGAAACCGACGAGCAGTGGTCGATCGGCGACTACGTGCTTTCGGGCGGAGAGCTGCCGGCGTTGGTGGTGATCGATGCGATTGCGCGGCTGATTCCGGGGACGCTCGGCAGCGCGGAATCGGCGGTGCAGGAATCGTTCAGCGACGGATTGGTGGATTGGCCGCACTACACGCGGCCTCCGGCGATCGACGGTCAGGCGGTCCCCGCGGTGCTGATGTCGGGCGATCACACGGCGATCCGTCGCTGGCGATTGCAGCAGGCGCTGGGCCGGACCTGGCTGCGGCGGCCGGAACTGCTCGAGCGCCGCGGCATGAGTGATGAAGAGCGGGTTTTATTGGAAGAATTCAAGATCGAACGTGCGAGCCGCACGGGACGAATCGAAGATAGTCAAAGGTAGGGCCGAAAGGCGAGGACACAGCTATGAACAAGATCATCCAACAGTTGAACGGCGAACGTGCAACGCGCACCTTTCCGGAATTCAATCCCGGCGATACCGTCGTCGTGCAAGTCAAGGTCGTGGAGGGTGATCGCGAGCGCGTTCAGGCTTACGAGGGCGTGGTGATTGCCAAGAAGAATCGCGGGCTCAATTCCTCGTTCACGGTGCGCAAGATCTCGCACGGCGAAGGCGTCGAGCGCGTGTTCCAAACCTTCAGCCCTTCGATCAGCGAGGTCAGCGTGAAGCGCCGCGGCGCGGTCCGCCGAGCCAAGCTCTATTACCTGCGTGATTTGTCCGGCAAAGCGGCGCGCATCGACGAGAAGCTCTAAACATCGGCCGGGTTCTTTCCTTCGGGGCGGACGGGAGGCGTTGAATGGGTGTCGGGTCCGCTCTCAAGGGATTTTTCGGGTTGGTGTGGCGAATTCTCGAGGGGATCCGCAGAGTCCTGCATCTGATCCTGTTGCTGGTCGTTTTCGGATTCATTCTCGCCGCCCTGCATACTTCCATCCCGAACGTGCCGCACTCGGCGGCGCTGGTGATCGCCCCTGAGGGCGAGATCGTCGAGCAGCTGGCGAGCGACCCGGTGCGCCGCGCCTTCGGCCAAGCCTCCGGCGGCCCGGCACCCGAGACTCTGCTCCGCGACGTGACCGACGCCATTGCGGCCGCGAAGACCGACGAGCGCATCAAGCTGATCGTGCTCGATCTAGGGACCTTGGATTCCAGCGGTCTGTCGAAGCTGCAGGAAATCGGTGCGGCGCTGCGCGAATTTCGCGCCGCGGGCAAGCGCGTAGTCGTGGCGGCCGATTCGCTCGATCAGACCCAGTATTATCTGGCGGCTCAGGCGGGGGAGGTTTACCTCGATCCCATGGGGCTGGTGTACCTCGACGGCTTCAGCTATTACCGCATGTTTTTGCGGGACGCCATCGACAAGTTGGGCGTCGACGTCAACGTGTTCCGCGCCGGCACGTACAAGAGCTACACCGACCAATTCTCCCGCAGCGACATGGCTCCGAGCGAACGCGAGGAAAGTTCGGTGTGGCTGGAGGCGCTGTGGAGCGCCTACCAACAGGACGTAACTCGCGCCCGCTCGCTGCCCGCTGGGGCGCTCGGCGAGTTTGTGACCGATGAGCCGGCTGCGCTCGCCGCCGTGAGCGGCGATGCGGCCAAACTCGCACTGCAGCGAGGCCTGGTCACTGCATTGAAGAGCCGCCGTCAAATGGCCGACGAGCTGAAAGTGCTGGTGGGCGAGGATGAGGACACGCATTCCTTCAATTCCATCGGCATGAATCAATATCTAGCCTCGGTGCGCTCCAAACACGTATTGAAATCGAAGGCCGATTCCAGGGTGGGCATCGTCGTCGCGTCGGGAGAGATCCTCGACGGCCATCAGCCGCCCGGCACCATCGGCGGCGAGAGTACCGCCGATCTGTTGCGGCAGGCGCGCTACGACAACGCCGTGAAGGCGGTGGTGTTGCGCGTGGACAGTCCCGGCGGAAGCATGTTCGCGTCGGAGCAAATCCTCCGCGAGGTGCAGACCCTGCGCAAAGCCGGCAAGCCCGTCGTGGTGTCCATGAGCACTTACGCCGCGTCCGGCGGATACTATATTTCGGCCGCGGCGAATCAGATATTCGCGAGCCCCACCACATTGACGGGATCGATCGGCGTGTTCTCCGTGATCCCGACCTTCCAGCGCACCTTGGAAAAATTCGGAGTAAAAATCGACGGCATCGGCACCACGCCGCTCGCCGGCGACATGCGTTTGGATCGCACGCTGACGCCGGCCCGCCGCCGGATACTGCAGACTTCGGTCGATCACGCTTACTCGGAATTCCTGCGCCGCGTGGGCGACGGCCGGAAAAAGTCGGTCGAGGACGTGGACAAGATCGCGCAGGGGCGGGTCTGGGCCGGCGTCGACGCCCAGCGCATCGGCTTGGTGGATCACCTGGGCGGCCTCCGGGATGCGACCGACGCCGCCGCCAAGCTGGCCGAATTGGGGTCCGACTACAGTGTCGACTACATCGAGCCGGAATTGAGCCTGCGCGAGGCATTGCTGATGCAGCTGCGTTCGGAAACGCTGCTCATCGGCCGAATGGCCGGAATCATTCCGCCGCGCAGCGACGTGGAGCGGGTTCTCGATCCCATGCTCGAGCAGGCGCGCGCCATTGCCAGGCTGAACGATCCGCGCGGGCTGTACGCCTACTGCTGGTGCCGCGAACCGCGCGTGACGCTCAGAGGGCTAGGCGGCCGCTAAAGCGTGGACTAGTCCAGCAAGGGCTAGGCGGCCGCTAAAGCGTGGACCAGTCCAGCAAGGGCTAGGCGGCCGCTAAAGCGTGGACCAGTCCAGCGTGATCTTGCCGGATTTGCCGGAATTCATGATCTCGAAGCCTTCGCGGTAATCGTTGATTCCCAAGCGGTGGGTGATTACCGGCCGTACGTCGAGCCCGCTTTGCAGCATGCTCGACATCTTGTACCAAGTCTCGAACATCTCGCGGCCGTAGATGCCCTTGATCACCAAGCCTTTGAATATGACCTGGTTCCAATCTATGGCGGTTTCGCCGGGAGGAATGCCCAGCATGGAGATGCTGCCGCCGTGGTTCATGGTGCGCAGCATGTCGCGCAATGCCGTGGCGTTGCCCGACATTTCGAACCCCACGTCGAAGCCTTCCTCCATCCCTAAATCGCGCATGGCGTCGTCCAGAGATTCTCGCGACACATTCAGTGCTTTGGAGGCTCCCATTTTTGCCGCCAGTTCCAGCCGATAGTCGTTGACGTCCGTCACGACGATGTGCCGCGCGCCGCAGTGCCGCGCAATGGCCACCGCCATGATGCCGATCGGGCCCGCGCCCGTGATGAGGACATCTTCGCCGACGACGTTGAACGCCAGCGCCGTGTGCGTGGCATTGCCGAACGGATCGAGGATGGAGGCAATTTCATCGTCGATGGCGTCCGGCAGCTTGAAGACATTGCTCGCCGGAATGGTCAGATATTCCGCAAATGCCCCGGCGCGGTTCACGCCCACGCCCGATGTATTGCGGCACAGGTGCCGACGGCCGGCTCGGCAATTGCGGCAGTGTCCGCAGGTAATGTGGCCTTCTCCCGACACGCGGTCGCCGGTGTTGAAGCCGCGCACTTCCATGCCCAACTCGACGATTTCGCCGGAATACTCGTGACCGACCGCCATGGGCACGGGCACGGTTTTCTGCGCCCAGGCGTCCCAGTTGTAGATGTGCATGTCGGTACCGCAGATCGCCGTCCGATGTACCTTGATGAGTACGTCGTTGTGGCCGACCGCCGGCTCAGGGACGTCCTGCAGCCAGATACCGGGTTCCGCACGTGCCTTGACCAGCGCTTTCATAAACCTGCCTTAATGAATGATGCTCAATTCGCGTCCGGCTACGCTGAACGCCTGAATAACCCGATCGAGTTGCTCGCGGGAGTGCGCAGCGCTCATCTGGGTCCGAATTCGCGCTTTTCCATGAGGAACGACCGGAAAGGCGAATGCCACGACATAGACTCCCTGCGCCTGGACCCGCTCGGCGAGGTTCACCGCCAGCGGCGCATCGCCCAGCATGACCGGGATGATGGGGTGTTCCCCCGGGATCAAATTGAATCCCAGCCCGCTCATTTGCTCGCGAAAGTACACGGCATTTGTCTGCAGCCGCTCGCGCAGGTCGGTTGAACCCTCCAGCAGATCGAGCACCCGGATGGTGGCCGCGGCCACCGGCGGCGCGATGCTGTTCGAGAACAGGTACGGCCGCGAGCGTTGACGCAGCCAGCCGACGATTTCCCTGCGCGCGGCCACGTAGCCGCCGCTGGCTCCGCCCAAGGCCTTGCCGAGGGTTCCCGTCAGTATGTCGATTCGGCCGATCACGCCGCGCAGCTCATGCGAACCGCGGCCGTGCGCGCCGATGAAGCCGGTGGCGTGCGAGTCATCGACCATGACCAGCGCGCCGTAGCGGTCGGCCAGGTCGCAGATTTCCTTCAGCCTCGCGATCGAACCATCCATGGAGAACACGCCGTCGGTCGCGATCATACGCACGCGCGCACTTTGCGAATCCTTCAGCGCCTGTTCGAGCTCGTTCAAGTCGTTGTTGGCGTACCGCAGCCGGCGCGCCTTGCACAGACGAATGCCGTCGATGATGCTGGCGTGGTTCAAGGCGTCGCTGATGACGGCGTCCTGCTCGTCGAGCAGGGTCTCGAACAGCCCGCCGTTGGCATCAAAGCAGGAAGAATACAAAATCGTATCCTCCATCGACAGGTACGCGCTCAAACGCTCCTCCAGCTCGCGATGGACGATTTGCGTGCCGCAGATGAAGCGCACCGAGGCGACCCCGTAGCCATAGCGTGCAAGCGCATCCTGCGCGGCTGCCAATACCGCGGGATGGTTGGCGAGCCCCAGATAATTGTTGGCGCAGAGATTGATCATCTCGCGTCCGTCGGCCAGCCGAACCACCGGACCCTGGGCGGAGCCGATGACCCGCTCGCGTTTCAGCAGCCCCGCCGCATCCAGTGCTTCCGTTTCGCGGGAAAGCCGCTCGCGGAACTCCTTTAGCACGATAACCTTGGGTACTGAGTCGGGCCGTTCATACCGCTATTATAGCGGCTTTACGCGTGCCGCTACGCTAGATGGGGCACAAGGGTTCCTATGACGACCGATGAAAACGCCGGCAATCACCGCCTCGACAAGTGGCTATGGCATACCCGATTTTACAAATCGAGGAGCCTGGCGAGCGCCGCGATCAACGGCGGGAAAGTGCACCTGAACGCCGAGAGGGTCAAGCCCGCGCATCGTGTTCGCGTCGGCGACCGGGTGAGCCTCTCGCTGCAGGGCATCGTGGGCGAGTTCGAGGTGTTGGGGCTGCCATCGCGGCGCGGACCGGCTGCCGAGGCGCAGGCGCAATTTCTCGAGACGCCCGCGAGCGCGGAGCGTCGCGCAAGATGGCGGGAGCAGCAGCGGCTGGCGCAAACGTCCAGGCCGCGGCCGTCCGAACGCCCGGACAAACGCGATCGTCGGCGGCTGATGCGTCTGCAGCGCGATCAAACCTGACCTGGACCTGTGGCGGATGACAGTCACGTAGGCCGCCAAGATACCCGCAAACGAGAAACGTCTCTCAGCACCCGATGGGCTGGTTACGGTAGCTTTGGCAGATTGCGGCCATTGGGATCCCCATGCAGTCGATTTATAACAGCTGGCTCGTGGGCCTTTCCATTTGCGTGGCCATGCTGGTGTCCTACACGGCACTGCGCCTGGCAGCCCGCGTCGCGACCAGCGAGCGCCCCGCGACGCGCATGTGGCTGGCGGCGGGCGCACTGGCGATGGGCGTCGGCATATGGTCCATGCATTTCATCGGCATGTTGGCTTTCTCGCTGCCGATACCGCTTGCCTACGATGTGCCGACCACGCTGGCGTCGCTCGCGATCTCAGTCGTCACCTCCGGTTTCGCGCTGATTCTGACGAGTGGTCAGCAGCTGACATTTTTCCGCCTCGCAGGAGGCGCGGTGGCGATGGGCGCCGGAATTTGCGCCATGCACTACACCGGGATGGCCGCGATTGCAATCGTCCCCGGAATCGACTACGACCCCGGGCTCGTGGCGCTCTCGATCGCCATCGCAGTCACCGCTTCATTCGTGGCGCTGTGGCTCTTCTTCAGGCTGCGCGACGGTCACTCCCATTTGCAGCGGCTGGCGCGGATCGCCGCGGCCATCGTCATGGGACTCGCCATCAGCGGCATGCACTACACCGCCATGGCCGCCGCCCGCTTCGCGCAGGGATCGTTTTGCCGCGGCGGCGTGACGTTCGACAACAGCTGGCTCGCGGCAACGATCGGATTGTTCGCGCTCGGTCTATTGGTCGTGACGCTGGTCACGGCCGTGTATGACGCCCATCTGCAGTCGCGGACGCGCACTCACGCGCGACGCCTCGAGGCGGCCAACGCCAAGCTGCAGCACCAGGCCACCCATGACGCGCTGACCAATCTGCCGAATCGAGTACTCGTCATGGACCGTCTCGGCCGCGAAATCGCCCACGCGGAGCGGGATGGTCATCGATTCGGCGTGCTGCTGCTCGACCTCGATCGATTCAAACTGGTCAACGATACCCTCGGCCATGGCGCCGGAGATCAGCTGCTCATCGAGGTGGCGCGCCGACTGTCCGCCGCCGTTCGTGAGGTCGACACCGTTGCGCGCACCGGGGGCGACGAATTTCTCGTGCTGATCGCCGACGCCCGCGACCAATCCGACTTGGCGGCGGTGGCCACCAAGATCGGCAAAGCGCTGGATGAACCGTTCCGCGTCAACGCAACCGAACTGCACAGCTCCGCCAGCATCGGCATCAGCGTGTATCCGGCGGATGGAACCAATGCGGACGCGCTGGTCGCCCGCGCCGATGAGGCCATGTACTCCGCAAAGCAGCGCGGCCGCAACACATTCCAATTCTTCAATCTCGCCATGAGCGTTTTCTCGCACGACCGCTTGGATCTGGAGAACGATCTACGCCGCGCCCTCCCCATGAACCAATTGGAAGTGCACTACCAACCAAAGAGCGACATTGCGACGGGCCGCATCAGCAGCGTCGAGGCGCTATTGCGCTGGCGGCATCCGACCCGCGGCCTAGTGGGTCCGTCGGAATTCATTCCCTTGGCCGAGGAGAGCGGACTCATTCTCTCCATCGGCGAGTGGGTGCTGCGCGAGGCCTGCCGCCAGGCAAGCGAGTGGCGGCGCGCGGGGCTGCCGTTCATACGAATCGCCGTCAACGTCTCGCCCGTTCAGTTCCGGCAATCCAATTTCTTGCAGGCCGTCCATTCGGCGCTGCTCGACTTCGACCTGGAACCGCAGTACCTCGAGATCGAGCTGACCGAAACGACCGTGATGGACAATGCCGAAGACTCCGTCGCGATTCTCGAGCAGCTGAGCCGTATGGGAGTTGTCGTGTCGATCGACGATTTTGGGACGGGCTATTCGAGCATGAGCTACCTGCGCCGCTTCCCGATCGACAAATTGAAGATCGATCGCAGCTTCATCAGTGAATTGACGACGAATGCGGCCGACGCATCCATCGTCCGGGCAATCATTTCGCTGGCCCACAGCCTGCGTCTCAAGGTGGTTGCCGAAGGCGTCGAGTCAGCAGACCAACTCGAAATGCTGCGCCAACTCGGCTGCGATCAATACCAGGGGTTTTATCGCAGCGCCGCAGTGCCGGCCGACGAAATCGAGAGTTCAGTCCGATCGAGCATCGAAGCGGCGAATCACCCCGAGGACTTCGAGTTTACGGCAACGCAGAGCCGACTGGCCGTCTTCAAGGGATCTTAAAGCCCAGAGTTCAAGGCATCTTAAGCCCAGCGATCAAGGCATCTTAAGCCCAGAGGTCCGCCAAGCTCTCCGGATCGTCCAAGTCGCAGCTGATGGCGGTCTCGGGCTGCAGCGATTCCCAGTGAGCGGCGTTCCAGACGGCGCTCGCGATTCCGGCGGTGGCCAATTCCCGCGGCTGCGGCTTCGGACCCAAGCGGCTTGCGATTTGACTCAGACCGGGATTGTGCCCGCAGATCATGATGTGACGGAGCGCGGGGTCGCGCCGCGTGAGCAGCCGCCAAGTTGCTTCGGGCGTGGCCAAGTACAATTCGCGCGCGCATTGCACCTGCTTGGCATCGAGCTCGCAGGCGGCGGCAACGATTTCGGCCGTCGCCCAGGCGCGTTCGGCCGGACTTACCAGAATCAAATCGGGAATGAGCCCGCGGTACACGATCCGCGCCGCCATCTCCCGCGCTTCGATGCTGCCGCGGCGTGTCAACGCGCGTTCGAAGTCTTCCGCGCAGGCGTCGATGGACTGCGCTTTGCCGTGACGCAACAGGGTCAGTCTGCGCGTACCCACAAGCGACCACCTTCAATTTTCGTTTCGAAGACGCGCACCGGTTCGTAAGCGGGCGGCGTCAGTGCCTCCCCCGTTCGCAGGCAAAAACGGGCGCCGTGCCGGGGGCAAATGATTTCCGTTCCCTCGATGGCGCCTCCCGTGAGCTGCGCGCCGTCGTGAGTGCAGATGTCCTCAATGGCGAAATAAGACTCGCCGCTGCGCGCGACGGCGATCATCCGCCGTCCCATCGGGATGGAGATGGTCTGTCCGTCGCCCAAATCAGTGGTCGGTCCCGCGTCGATCCATTTCACGACCTCTTCCTCTCGATCCTACATCATGCCGGTCTGCAAACGAGCTTCGTCCGACATCATGGTCTGGTTCCACGGCGGGTCGAATACCAATTCGACGTTGGCGCGCGCAACGGTCGGAACTATTTGCACCTTGTCGCGCACGTCCTGAACCAGGACTTCGCCCATGCCGCAGCCTGGCGCGGTCAAGGTCATTTTGATGTCGACCGTGCGCGTCGCGTCTTCGTTCTTGCTGACGTCGCATTCATAGACCAACCCCAAGTCGACGATGTTGACTGGAATTTCCGGGTCATAGCACGTCTTGAGCTGCTGCCACACGATGTTCTTGATGTCCTCTTCCGACGCTCCCGGCGGCACCTCGGGCGCCGTCGCGGCCGTCTTGCCGATGGCGTCCGCGTCCTGGCCGGCGATGCGGAACAAGTTGCCGTCGATGTAGACGGTGAAACTGCCGCCCAGCGCCTGGGTGATATAACCCACCGAGCCCAGCTTGAGATTCACTTCGACGCCCGCGGGAATGGCTACGGCCTTGACCTCGCGCTGCACGACGATCGGTTCATTTTCGTACGAATGCATCGTCAGCAACTCACTCGGTGGTTACGGGGGGCAAGACTTGCGGATTCGATGAGCGCAAAGCCGAGGCGAGGGTATGCCAACACAGGCTCGCGCACTTGACGCGGGCGGGATACTCGCGCACCCCGGACAGCGCTGCCAGCTTGCCGAGTTCGTCGGCGGGCGGCGCCGCGTCATCGGTGAGAAGCTCGTGCACGCGGTCGAACAGCTCGAGCGCTTCGGCGCGTGTTCTGCCTTTCACCGCCTCGGTCATCAACGAAGCCGAGGCGGTCGAGATCGCGCATCCCTGGCCCTCGAAGCGGATGTCGCTGATCTTGTCGTGGTCCATCTTCAGGCGCACGGTGAGCCGGTCGCCGCACATCGGATTGAAGCCCTCGACGCTGGCATCGGCCGGTTCCAAGGCGCCGAAATTGCGCGGTCGACGGTTGTGGTCGAGGATCACGTCGCGGTACAGATCGATGAGTTCCATGGCAGTCTCTAGGCGAACAGTTTGCGCGCACGTTCGACGCCGGCCGCAAGCCTATCGATTTCCTCGAAGGTGTTGTAGAAGGCGAATGATGCGCGCGCCGTTGCCGGTAATTTGAAATAGTCCATCACCGGCATGGCGCAGTGATGGCCGGTGCGGATGGCGATACCGTCCTCGTCGAGAATGGTGCCGAGGTCGTGCGGATGCACGCCGGCGACGACAAAGGAAACCAGGCTGGCCTTGTCGGCGGCCGTACCCACGACGCGCAGCTCTGGTATCTTGCTCAAAACGGCGGTCGCATGATCGAGCAGCGCGGTCTCGTGGCGCTCCGCCGCATCGCGGTCCAGGCCGAGCAGAAAGTCCACCGCCGCGCCCAACCCGACGACTCCCGAGATATTGGGCGTGCCGGCCTCGAACTTATAGGGCAAGCCGTTGTACGTGGTCTTGGCGAAGGTCACGGCGAGGATCATGTCCCCGCCGCCTTGCCACGGCGGCATGCTCTCGAGCAGCTGTTCGCGTCCGTACAGGACGCCGACTCCGGTGGGGCCGAACATTTTGTGGCCCGAGAACGCGTAGAAATCGCAGCCCAGCTCCTGCACGTCGACATGCATGTGGGGCACGGCCTGCGCGCCGTCGATCAACGTGGTGATGCCGCGCGCCTTGGCGGCCGCGATCAGGCGCCGAACCGGCAGGACGGTGCCCAAGGCGTTCGATACATGCGCACAAGCGAACAGGCGCGTGCGCGGGCCCATCAGCGCCGTCACCGCGTCCTCGTGCACCTCGCCGCGCGAATCGATGGGCGCGACCACCAGGGTCGCGCCGGTTTGCTCGCAAACCATCTGCCACGGCACGATATTGGCGTGGTGCTCCAAATGCGTGATGAGTATCTCGTCGCCCGGCACGAGCCGCGGTCTCGCGTAGCTCTGTGCGACGAGATTGACCGCTTCGGTGGTGCCGCGCACGAAAATGACTTCGTGGCGCGACCGGGCGTTGATGAACTTCGTCAAGCGGTCGCGCGCGGCCTCGTACAGCGCCGTCGCCTCCTGGCTCAGCGTGTGGACGCCGCGGTGTATGTTGGCGTGGTGATGGCGTTCGTAATCGTCGACGGCGTCGATTACCGCGACCGGCCGCTGCGCCGAGGCGCCGTTGTCCAGATAGGCCAGCGGTCTGCCGCGCACCATGCGAGCTAACACGGGGAAATGCCGGCGCACGGCATCAACGTCGAATTCCAGGGGCCGGTCGGCCAATGCGTTGCTTTTCATCGAAATTTCCGCAGTGTCAGCGAGTCGGGTAATTGGGCAATCAGCGCGTTTTCGATCGCTTCTCGCGCCGAAGTTACCGACATGCCGGTGAGCACGTCGGCGAGAAAGGCATACACCAGCAGACTCTGCGCGGTGTCGCGATCCAGCCCGCGCGAGAGCATGTAAAAGAGCATGTCGGGGTCGAGCCGCCCGGTGGTCGCGCCATGCGCGCATTTTACCTCGTCGGCATGAATCTCGAGCTGCGGGCGCGTATCGATCTCGGCGGTCGGCGACAACAGCAAGCCGCGACAGGACTGCTGCGACTGCGCGTGAACGGAGCCGGCCTCGACGATTACCTTGGTATTGAAAATGACCCGGCTCGCGTCGCTGGCGATGGCGCGCGCCGTCTGATTGCTGCGCGTATCGGGCGCGCCGTGGGTCACGATATTGACGCAGTCGACGTGCCGCTCCTCGTGTCCGACCAGCAGCGAATAGCTGTCGAGCGCGGCGCCCGGCTGGTCGAGGTGACCTTCGAGGGCCGTGCGCACCATGCCGCCGCCCAGCACGATCGTGTACTGCTTGCAGCGGCTGTCCCGGTCCTGGCGGATGCTGAGGGAATCGAGGTGAGTGGCGTCGGCGCCGGTCGCGAACACGCGGTAGTGCTCGAGCTGCGCGTCCTGCCTGAGGGCGATGTGCGTATTGGAGTTGCTGAGCGGCGTGTGATCGCCCTGCGCCACGTGATGTTCGATGATCGTCGCGCTCGATCCCGGGGTCGCCTCGATGATGATGCGCGGGTAGGCGATGGTGTTGGCGCCGTCGGCGGCCGCCACGTGCAGAATGACCAGCGGAACCGATACGCGGCTGACGATCTTGAGGTACAGGCCGTCGACGAACAGCGCGGTATTGAGCAAATTCCAGCGTTGCTGATCGGCGTCGGACAAGGGCTCCAAGAAGCGCAACAGCGTGTCGGGATCGACGCGGGCTACTTCCTGCAGGCTATAGATCTCTATGCCGCTGATCAGGCCGTCGACGACCGGCATCGTGGGATAGCCGTTGACCATGAGCAGCGAGGCGGCCCGGTCGGTCTTGTCGAGCAGCGACAGCGAGGCATTCGGTTCGATTTCGCCGCGAATCTTCCGCGGCGCGTCCACGAAGCTCTGGGCGGCGAGGCTGCGCAGATTGGTATACCGCCAAGTCTCGTCGCGAGTGGTCGGCAGGCCGAGCTTGAGAAATTGCTGCATAGCCTGTTCGCGCACCGGCGACAGCGAATCGGCGGACCGCGTTTGCCATTGCGCGGCGAAGGATCGCAGTGCCGGAGTCATGCGACGTGGGCTCCGCGCACCCAGTCATATCCGCGGCGTTCGAGCTCTTGCGCGAGCGTACTATCGCCCGACTTCAATATCCGACCACCCGACAATACGTGCACGTGGTCCGGCACGATGTAATCGAGCAGACGCTGGTAATGAGTCACCAAAACGATGGCCCGCTTGGAATCGCGAAGAGTATTCACGCCCGCGGATACCACCTTGAGCGCGTCGATATCGAGGCCCGAATCCGTTTCGTCCAAGATCGCGAGCTTGGGCTCCAAGACCAGCATCTGCAGAACTTCATTGCGCTTCTTTTCGCCGCCTGAGAATCCCTCGTTGACTCCGCGCGTGAGGAAAGATTCGCTCATTTGCATGAATTTCATCTTTTGCCTGATGATCGTCAGAAATTCATAGGCATCGACTTCGGGTTCCCCCGCCGCCTTGCGTTTCGCATTGAGAGCCGCCTTCAACAAATACACGTTGTTGACGCCGGGAATTTCCACCGGATATTGAAAACCCAGGAACAACCCGGCGCGGGCGCGCTCTTCGGCGGGCAGTTCCAGCAGGTCGCGGCCGTCGAACGTCACCGAACCGCTGGTGACCTCGTAGTCTTCGCGGCCCGCCAACACTTGTGCGAGAGTGCTCTTGCCCGAGCCGTTCGGACCCATGATGGCATGGACCTCGCCGGCGCGGACCTCGAGATTGACCCCCTTCAGGATGTCCTTGCCCGCAACGCGGGCGCTCAAATTGGTAATTTTAAGCAAAATTTTTCCTCATGCGGTTAGCCGACCGCGCCTTCCAGACTCACGCTCAACAGGTTCTGCGCCTCGACGGCGAACTCCATCGGCAGTTCCTTGAACACCACTTTGCAAAATCCGCTGACGATCATGTTGACCGCGTCTTCCGCCGAAATGCCGCGCTGCAGGCAGTAGAACAGCTGGTCCTCGCCGATTTTCGAGGTGCTGGCCTCGTGTTCGACGGTCGCGGTCGGATTTTTGACTTCCATGTAGGGAAACGTGTGCGCCGCGCATTTCGGACCCATCAACAGCGAATCGCACTGGGTGAAATTGCGGGCGCCCGTCGCGCTCGGCAGGATTTTCACCAGGCCGCGGTAAGTATTTTCGGCGTGGCCCGCCGAGATGCCCTTGGACACAATGGTGCTCTTGGTATTGCGGCCTATGTGGACCATCTTGGTGCCGGTGTCCGCCTGCTGATAGTTGTTGGCGACCGCCACCGAATAAAACTCGCCGATCGAATTATCGCCCTTCAAGATGCAGCTCGGAT
>Ga0137412_10002823_pt1 | contig 13772 bp, 10 predicted proteins | sample CZODoug2_1_16fun_FD_122160 | JGI IMG/M metagenome (GOLD analysis project Ga0137412, IMG submission 122160) | Vadose zone soil fungal communities from Angelo Coast Range Reserve, California, USA - CZODoug2_1_16fungal (Hybrid Assembly) | ecosystem: Environmental > Terrestrial > Soil > Vadose zone... | reverse complement strand
GCAGCAGGTCATTACCCGAGACATCGGCCCGATTGCCGGCCGAGACGAACGTGGAAAGCCCCATGCCGCGCACCCTGATCGACTGCAGGGTCATGATGCCGAGCGCGCCCGACTGGCAAAAGAAGCCGACCGGCCACTGACTCACTGGAACGGTGGCCAGCGTTGCGTTGAGCCGGGTCCGCGGGGCGGTGTTGAGCACCCCGAGACAATTGGGCCCCACGACGCGCATACCGTTTCGCCGGGCGGCGGCAACCAGCTCGGATTGTGCCTGGCGGCCGGCCTCATCCCGCTCGCCAAATCCGCCGGACACCACGACCAGCCCACGCACTCCCTTGGCGGCGCAGTGCGCCGCCACCAGGGGCACCGCCCCGGCCGGGATGGCCAGCACGGCGACATCGACCTCGTGCGGGATCTGCCGAACATCTGCGTAGGCAGGGACGCCCAGTATCTCCTCCGCCGCCGGGTTCACCGGGTAGACGGCACCCTCGAACGGAGAGCCGAGGATGTTGGCCAGCAGCACGTGACCGGCCTTGCCGGCCTCGGCACTGGCGCCGATGACCGCGACGGAGCGGGGTGTCAGCAGTCGTTGAATGGAACGGGCCTCGGCGCGCTGCTCCCGTTCGTAGGACACCGCGATCGACCGCTGCGTCGGCTCGATCGGAAACACCAGGTGCACCACGCCGCCCTCGAATGAGCGCTGCGCCTGATATCCCGCGTCGATGAAGACCCGGGCCATGCGTGGATTCTCGGCGAGCACCTCGGCGACGAACCGGCGGATGCCGCGCTCTCGAGCCGCGGCCGCCAGGTGCTCCAGCAGCACCGAACCCAGGCCGTGGCCCTGATGCGCGTCCTCGACGACGAACGCGACCTCGGCGTCCTCGCTGTCGGCGATGCGGTCGTAACGGCAGACGGCGATGAGTTCGGCGCCGAGCTGGGCGACCAGCGCTACCCGGTCGACGTAGTCGACGTTCGTGAAATGCGCGAGGTCGCGCGGCGGGATGCGCGGGTAGGGCCCGAAGTACCGCAGATACCTGGTGCGCTCAGACAGCCGGCTGTGCAAGGCGAGTAGCTGCTCCGCGTCCCCTGGCACTATCGGGCGCAAATGCGCGGTGCTGCCGTCGGCCAGGACGACGTCGGCCTCCCATTCGGGCGGGTATTCAGTCACGCGGGTCGTCCGGGTCCAGGCCGTGCAACGGAAACACGGCCGCCCGGGACGCCGCGATCGCCCGGTCGACCGCGTCGCTGCCGCCGGGCTGCCAGGGCCGAACGGTCAGCTCGGCGCCGTCCGTCATCGACGTCGCAGGCACATCCCGGAGGCCGCGCCGGCCGGCATCGGCGCGCCATGCAGCCGGGATTTCTCGGGTCGGGTCGACCGGGGACCCTGCCACCACCGCCATCAGATGCGTCCAGGCCCGCGGCACTACGCGCACCAGCCCGTATCCGCCGCCACCCAGCGCGAGCAGTCGTCCGCCGCACAGCTCGTGGGCCAACTCGTGCCCGGCGAGGTAGGACGCGCGTTGGCAGTCCACCGACAGCAGCAGGTTGGCCAGCGGGTCTTCCCGGTGGGTGTCGCAGCCGCACTGCATCACCAGGACGTCGGGCCGGAATGCGCGCAATACGCCCGGCACCACGGCGTGAAAAGCACGCAGCCACCCGTCGTCGTCGGTGCCGGCCGGAAGGGCCACATTGACCGCGGTGCCCGCCGCGGCGCCGGCGCCGACCTCCTCCGGATAGCCGGTGCCCGGGAACAGCGTGTACGGACTCTCGTGCACGCTGATCGTGAGCACTCTCGGGTCGTCATAGAAGGCTGCCTGCACGCCGTCGCCGTGGTGCACGTCGACATCGAGATAGGCAACGCGCTCGATGCCCCGGCCGAGCAGTGTCGAGATGGCCAGCGCCGCGTCGTTGTATACGCAGAAGCCGGATGCGCAGCCGCGCATCGCATGGTGCAGCCCACCGGCGATGTTCACCGCGTGGGTGACCGCACCGTCGGCGATGAGCTCCGCGGCGCGGATGCTGCCGCCCGCGATCAGCGCGGCGGATGCGTGCATGGCCGCAAACACCGGATTATCAGGGGTGCCCAACCCGAAGCCTTGGTAATCGGGCTGCCCCGACGCCGCCCGGACCGCCGCGACGTAGGCCGGGTCGTGAATCTGGCAGAGCTGGGCATCCGATGCGGCGGCGGGACGCACCATCGGCAGCTGATCCAGTACGCCGAGCGAGTCGGCCAGGGCGATGGTCAGCTCCCAGCGGACCGGGTGCATCGGATGCGCTCCGCCAAGGTCGTATGCCAGGTATCCCTCGTCCCAGATCGCTACCGATGAACAGCCACCCAGAGCGGCCCCGATCTGGTTCCGGCCCGCTGAGCCCACCATGTCTCCCATCCCCACCCGCACGCCCGGCATGGGTGAAACCGGTCGCGGCTGTAGTGCCGTCCGAGCACCACCAGCATGCACCGGCCCGCCGCGGTGTACCCACACGCGGACCAGGCCGCAGTGGCCACCTCCTAGGATTTCCACCAGTCAACGGTCATCCGGGCAGTTGGCCGAGATTGTTCCCATCTGATCCGGCACGGGCGACCCGTGCACACAGCGGAGGTAGCGCAATGCCTGTCCCGCCCACGATGCGCCGCCTTGGCAGCGCGCTCGCCGTGGCGACGGTCGCCGTACTGACCGGATGCACGACGACGAGAGCCGGGACGCCGACGCTCGCGGCAGCGACCGATCACACTCCCGGACCGACGTTCCCGAGCGGATCGACACAGCCGTCCGCGCTGCCCAGCGGGCTGCCGTCGGGCCTGCCCAGCGGGCTTCCCTCGAGCCTGCCCAGCGGGCTTTCCTCGGGCTTGCCGTCAGGACTGCCGAGCGGCTCCGCCCCGGTGAACTCCGCCGGGCCTGGCTCGCTGTCACCGACCGACCCGGCCTCGGGTGCAGTCCCATCGGCCGGCACCGGCGCGATCTGCGGCGCGTTGACGCCGACACAGATCAATGCGGCCTTTGGTGGGCCGGCCACGGCGAAGTCCGATTCCGGTGACACGCTCTGCACCTTCAGCACGGCCACCGGGGCACCGCGCATTTTGATCAACCAGCTCGATAGGGACTCGTTCAGTGTGACCGCGCAGGCACGGTCGGAGGGTGTCCAACAGAGTTTGACCATCGGCGGGCATCCGGCCGTGATTACCAAGGCGAACGACGTTGTCGTGGGCCAGAGCCACAACGTCGACGAGCCGGGGGTTCTCAAGGCCTATACGTCGGGGAGCACGAGCGAAGAGCAGATCGCGGTGCGACTGCTGACCGCCCTGATTCCGAAGTTCAGTCACTGACGATCACGCCTCCGGATCGGCCTGTTCATAAACGCGCACCTGCCCGACGAGCCAGTAACATGGCAAGGGTGAATGAACTCGTCGATACCACAGAGATGTACCTGCGGACCGTCTACGAGCTCGAGGAGGAGGGCATCGTCCCGTTGCGTGCCCGCATCGCCGAGCGACTGCGCCAGAGCGGCCCGACCGTGAGCCAGACGGTGGCTCGGATGGAGCGCGACGGGCTGCTGACCGTGCAGGGCGACCGCCATCTCGAGTTGACCGTCACCGGACGCAACCGAGCGATCGCGGTCATGCGCAAGCACCGGCTTGCCGAGCTGCTGTTGGTGAATGTCATCGGTATGGACTGGGCCGACGTGCACGTCGAAGCGTGCCGCTGGGAGCACGTCATGAGCGAGGACGTCGAGCGGCGGCTGATCTCACTACTCGACAACCCGGTCGAGTCACCCCACGGCAACCCGATCCCGGGGCTCACCGAGATCGGCGGTAAAGCGGCTCCGGAGTTCAAGCTGCCGCTGATGACCCTGCAAGAGGCGGCTACCGCAAACGGGCGGGCCGTCGTGCTGCGCAGAATCAGTGAACAGCTGCAGCCCGACTGTGAGCTGCTGCACCTGCTCTACCAGGCCGGCGTGCGGCCGGGTCACGCCCTCGAGGCGCACCGGGACAGTGACGGTGGGGTCCGGGTTCGGCTGGCCGGGGACGCGGCGAATGAGGACATTCATCTCGACGACCTCGCCTCGGCACACCTCTACGTCAGCGCCAGCTGAGTCGCGGTCTGCCGCACGTGCCCGCGGGCCGGCAGTAACCGGCCAGGTCGACGTTCTGGATCGCATACGGCGGTTGTTGCGCCACTATGGCAAGGTCAGGAAATCCGGTCGTATACCCGGCGGGATCGGTCCCGCCCCGGCGCCGAGCGGCGTCCAGACGGAAGGACATACCGCCTCATGGTTGAGCCGGCCTCGAGCACCGCGGACGATCTGCAGCAGTCCGGGCACGGCCCGTTCGACGACCTCGACGACTACGTCTCGGTGCCTCGACTGAGCGGCTTGACCCTCTCCCCCGACGGCAGTCGTTTGGTTACTGCGGTCTCGACCCGGTCCGCGGATCGGAAGAAGTACGTGAGTGCGCTCTGGGAACTCGACCCCGACGGTGTCGCCCCGGCACACCGGTTGACCCGGTCGGCAAAGGGCGAGAGCAGGCCCGCTTTCCTGCCCGATGGCGGGCTGCTGTTCACGTCCAAACGGCCCGACCCGACCGTCACCGAACCCGACGACGAGCATTCCGCGTTGTGGCTGCTGCCCGCGACAGGCGGCGAGGCGCGCGAGGTCGCCGACCGCCCCCACGGCATTGATTCTGTCGTCGTCGCGGCCGAAAGCGGCGCGGTCGTCTTCACCGCGGCTGCCTTGCCTGGCACGAACGACTCGGCCGAGGATGCGAAGCTGCGCAAGGCACGCGACGATGCCGGCGTTACCGCGATCCTGCACGAGTCCTATCCAGTCAGGTATTGGGATCATGATCTTGGGCCGGCGCAGCCGCGGATCTTTGCTGCCGGCAGCACCGATGATCTGGCCGCGGAAGAGCGACTTGCCGAGCACCGCGACCTGACCCCGGAGCCTGCCGGCAGGATCGGCGCTGACCTCAGCATCGATGACGCCGGAACGGTGCTCGCCTACGTCCGGCATGCGCCCGCACCGGGCGCGGCCGAACGCAGCGAGGTTGTCGTGCTGGACGTCGATTCCGGCGACGAGCGGCTGGTGATCGCTGAGTCTGATCACGACTTCAGCGACCCCAGCATCAGCCCGGACGGTGCGACGCTGATCTGCTCGCGTACAGCAGTCGCGACCAGCGAGGAGCCGCCGCTGGTCACACTGTGGCTCGTCGACCTGGGCAGTGGATCCGGCCGCAACCCGGCACCGAGCTTCCCGCTGTGGCCGCAAGCCCAGGTGTTTGCCCCCGATGGCCGGGCGGTGTTCTTCGTTGCCGACGAACAGGGCCGTGCCCCCATCTTTCGGCTCGAGCTTGCCGATGGATCGGTCACCAGACTGACCGCAACCGGGGCTCACACGGACCTCGTGGTCTCGCCCGACGGCGGCACCCTTTATGCGATGCAATCGAGCTACGCGCAACCGCCGTCTCCGGTGCGGCTGGACACCGTGACCGCCGACCAGGACGCCTACGTGCTGCCCAGCCCGGCCGATCTCGGGCCGTTGCCTGGGACCCTTGTCGAGCTCAATGCCACCGCTGACGATGACGTCCCGCTGCGCGCCTGGCTCGCATTGCCCGCGGGAACATCCGCATCGTCGCCGGCCCCACTGCTTCTCTGGATCCACGGTGGTCCACTCGGCAGCTGGAATGCATGGTCGTGGCGATGGAACCCATGGCTGATGGTCGCCCGTGGCTACGCCGTGCTGCTGCCGGATCCGGCGCTGTCCACCGGTTACGGCCAGGACTTCATCCGGCGCGGGTGGGCGTCGTGGGGCGAGCGGCCTTATACCGACCTGATGGCGATTACCGACGCGGCTTGTGCGCGACCCGACATCGACGACTCCCGCACAGCGGCCATGGGTGGCTCGTTCGGCGGCTACATGGCTAACTGGGTGGCGACCCACACGGATCGCTTTACCGCGATTGTCACGCACGCGAGCTTGTGGCATTTGGAGGGCTTCTCCGGCACGACCGACACCGCGTGGTATTGGCAAGAGGAATTCGGCGACCCGCTCAAGGACATGACTCGCTACAACGCTCATTCGCCGCATCTGTTTGTTGAGAACATCAAGACGCCGATGCTGGTGATCCACGGGGACAAGGATTATCGCGTTCCTATCGGTGAGGGCCTGAGATTGTGGTACGACCTGATCAGGCATTCGGTTGACGCTAAATTCCTGTATTTCTCTGACGAGAACCATTGGATTTTGACTCCCGGTCACGCTCGCGTTTGGTATGAGACGGTATTTGCGTTCCTGGATCATCACGTCCTGGGCAAGCCATGGACCCGACCTGACCTGTTGTAAGGGCACATACGCCCTCATTCGCTCAATTGCGGACGTCCATACACCGGGGGTGCAGAAGTCGCCGCGGCGCGTTGCCATTCAGCGTTTGCAAGCGACAAACTTTGGCCGAATAGCTTTACGAATTCGTCGTTACCCGCCAGTATGGGTTTGGCAGTCGGACCGGCGTGACCCTGCACGGCCACGAGCCGCATCGAGCTGCCGACGTCGGAGTCACCCCCCGCGCCGACGTGATCGGCGTGGCCCGCCGCCACCCCCCATGCGTGGCGGGTCACGCCAGGCACGCGGATCCACGCCCTGGTCGAGCAATTCCTCGATTAGTCGGGCAAATGTGCAATTCGGGTCGCTGGCGAGTGCATATTCGGTGGCGATACGTGAGAGCGCTCCCTCACCGTTGCGCCACGCGAACCATGCCACGAGCGCGTACGGCGCGACATCCCACGGCGCGGTCGCCCGGCGCGCCAGCTGTCGGGCCAATGCCTGCGCCGCCAGCGAATCCGGCCCCAGCGCCCACTCGCAGCACGCGTCCCTGACGTGCACGTCCATGAGGTCGATCAACAATGCCGCCGCGGCGTCCTCGTCGATGACCGTCTCGCCTCGCCGCTGCTGCGCCACCGCTGCAGACCAGCTCCGCGCAGCCAGCGCCCGCCGTTCGATCGGGTCGGCATTGTGTGAGCCGCGGGCGTCGACCAACTTGTGGACCGTGGTCAGCAAGGACTGGCGCTCGGCGATCGGAAGTGGCGCCAGCCCGGCCGCCAACTCCTCGCGCCCGGCGGCAACGGTCATGCCGGCGACCGTCGCGGCAGCGGCGACTACGGACGTACCTTGTCCGGACCCCAACTCGTGACCGGATGGATCGCAACACTGCAGGTTGGCGCACACATACGACCACCATCGGCCCTGCGCCACGAGCAGCGCGTCCGCAATCGCGATTCCGCGTGCATTCAGACTATCGACGACCTCGGCTACCAGCTCGGTCTGAGGCAGCGCCGGCCAGCCGTCGTCGTACCAGAACGCCGGCGGATTGTCGTACACCACCAGAACGGCGGCCTCCGCATCAGCCCGGACCAGGTGCGCGACGCACGCCTGCACGCTGCTTGGCGCCGCGCGGGCCGCCTCCAGATCCAGCCGCAGGGTGAGCCCGACCCGCTCGCGCGGCCCCTTCAGCCCGACGAACACCAGACTTTTCCGCGGATGAAACCCGACCAGGAATGGCACCAGCTCCACCAGGTCTGCCGGGCTGCTGACCCGCATTACGGGTGTCGGGTCGAGGGCTGGCTCGGTCACGATCGGACCTCTCTTCGGGTGATGGCGCGGCGGCCGGGATATGTCTGGGCCAACACTGCCGCCTGGCCGGGCCACGTTGGGGCCTCGAACGCAATCTGTGGACAGCGCAGCGGGCTGTGGACAGTGCGACCCGGACTGTCATACCGCCGGTGCAAGCTGGGGCGTTTGTCCAGCGAGTCCGCTCGACCCGACCGTGGCCCCACCGAGCTACCCGACCAACGCTGCATGCGATGCTCTGCACATGACCGAATCCATGCCCGCGTACGGGGTCCGCGATCTACGCGCGAAAGTCATTCGACACATCGAAGAGCTGGCCAGCGAGGCGCTGGACAACGAGGCGCTGGACCTCGGTATGGCGGCACGGATCGCGGACGCACTGCTGTCATTGATCGGCGCAAGCGAGGATTTCGACCAACAACAGCGAATGGCACTGCGCGGTGCAATCGACTATTTCGTTCTCAATCGTGACGAGCAACCGGACCTGGACACGCCAAACGGCTTCGTCGATGACGCCCGCATCGTCAATGACACCTGCGATGCAGTTGGGTTGCCCGAGCTCAAGGTGCGGATAGATTGACCGACTCGGGCGCCTGCGCGGCCGACCGTCGCACCGCGTCGATCACGGCCGCATTTCCGGCGGCGTCCGCCACCGCCAGATGGCGTGGGCTCGCGCCGTCGCGCAGCACCGCATGAATGTGTCGCACTAGCCCGGCGAACTGTGGATCCGGCCCGTTCGCATGCTCGACGATGGGCTCGGCGTCGGGTCGCAGCAGCTCAATGGTGTCAACCGGCGTGCCGGCAAACGGCCTGCTCAATCGCAGCTCTCCCGACATTCCCAACACCCGGGTCGTCGTGTCGTAGGCCTTGTCGAAACCGCAGGAGAAGAGCAGCCGACGGTCGCCGGGAAAGTCGAGTACGCCCCAGGTCTCGGCATCAACGCCGCCGTCGGTAAGGCGCTGCGAGGCTCGTACTCCGGTGGCCTCGGACCCGAACACCAGTCGGGCCAACCGGATCGGATAGCACCCGACGTCCGCCAGCGCTCCACCCGCCAGCTGCGCTGACAATCGAATGTCGCCGGGGCGGAGGGTGAAATGGAACGACGACTGAATTTCACGTACCTCGCCGATCGCGCCGTCCGCAATGAGCTCCAGGAACCGATCGGTCTGGCTACGGAACAGAAAGGCGATCGCCTCCCACATCGGAAGTCCGGTCTTGGCGGCCACCGCGAGCAGTCGTTGAGTTTCCTCAAGGGAGGAGCAGAGCGGCTTCTCGCAGAGCACTGCCTTGCCGGCTTCCAGAGCGGCCATCGCCCACTGCGCATGCATCGAGTTCGGCAGCGGAACGTATACGGCATCGACCTGCGGATCGGCGAGCGCCTCCTGGTAATCGGAGACGGCATGTTGCACGCCGTGGTCCCGCGCGAATCGCGCTGTTCGGTCGGCGTCTCGGCCGGCGACCACACGCGCCTCGCCGCCTCCTACGTAGTCCAGTGACGGCAGGAAGGTGCGGCCCGCGATCCCGGCGGTGCCAATGATCGCCCAGCGGACCGGGTCTGTCACGACGGCCTCCGCGCAGTAGACATACGGCCCAACTACCTTAGCGGGGACCGGATGCCATGTTCGAGAGTCGTTCTCACCCGCCGAATCCGGCCAGTCGCCCCTTATAGCGCGTCTGGCAGCTCAGTCAAGACCTGTCAGGAATTTGGGGATACGAACTTCGCCTGTGGACGGCCATTTTGGTTCGCTGTACCGCTACATCATTGTCGGGCCATGAAAACTCGTGTACGCATTCTGGCGGCCACACTGCGGCGGCATCGAGCGCCGCTGACTGGCCTGCCGCCCTTCCGCGGGCTGCCGCCACATCGACCGCAATGGTGGGACAGCCTGCCATTGCCGTACGGCACTGTCGCCGTGCTCACGGCACAGGCCGCGCAGTACGACGCGGCGCTCGAACGGTATGTCGGAGCCGTCCTTACCGACGTGGCGGAACGAGGCTGGCAACCGGCACCGGCACCGGGTCGACGACGAGTAGTCGTGCCGCTTGCCGGCCCGCCCCGACACCCACCCGCCGCGTAGCCGACGTGACCGTGGCAGCGGCGGGTGGCCCGACCGAGCGCCGGGCCACCCATTCACCTACACGACATTCCTCGACGTCGACAGTCGCCGCTGGGCAGTCATCAGCTGCAACCGCTGGTCGAGCCGCATCCCTCGCATACGTAGCACGATCCCGCCGGCCGCATCTTCGTGCCGCAGGTCAGGCACAGCGGAGCGTCGGCCACCTTGCCTTGCTGCGCCTCGAGCAACTCCGCGGACGAGTGCGCCTGCGTCAACGCCGACGCTTCGATGCCTTTCTTTTCCACCGGCGCAGACGCAGCGACACCCTCATGGTCGAATTCGTCGCTACCGTCGCCGTAGGTAGCCGACACCTGCACCGCCCGCTCCGCTGCGGTGAAGATGCCCAGATCGCTGCGCCGCTCCTCCGAGAGGTGATCCAGCGCCAAGCGTCGGAAGATGTAGTCCATTACCGATTGGGCCATCCGGATATCCGGGTCGTCGGTCATGCCGGCCGGCTCGAACCGCATATTCATAAACTTCTGCACGTACGTCTCCAGCGGCACGCCGTACTGCAGAGCGACCGATACCGCCACGGAAAACGCATCCATAACCCCGGCAAGGGTCGAGCCTTGTTTGCCCAGCTTGAGGAATACCTCGCCCAGACCATCGTCGGGGTAGCTCGACGCCGTCATGTACCCCTCGGCGCCGGCCACCGAGAACGACGTCGTCATCGACGGCCGCTGCTTGGGCAGGCGACGCCGAGTGGGCCGGGCAACCTCGACGATCTCCGGCTCGGCGACCTTCTTCTTCGCCTTTCCATCCGACAACGGCTGCCCAACCTTGCAGTTGTCGCGATAAATTGCCAGGGCCTTCAAACCGAGCTTCCAGCTCTGGAAGTAGATTTCTTCAACTTCCTCAACCGTTGCCGACTCTGGCATGTTAACGGTCTTGGAAATGGCTCCCGACAGGAACGGTTGGGTCGCTGCCATCATCCGTACGTGGCCCATGGGCGCGATCGCCCGCTCACCCATCGCCGCGTCGAAGACCTCGTAGTGGTCGGGTTTGAGGCCGGGGGCGTCGACGACGTGACCGTGCTCGGAAATGTATTCGACGATTGCCTCGACCTGCTCCTCCGGATATCCAAGGGTGCGCAGCGCGCGCGGAATCGTCTGGTTGACGATCTGCATCGATCCGCCACCGACCAGCTTCTTGAATTTCACCAACGAGAAGTCGGGCTCGATGCCGGTCGTATCGCAGTCCATCATGAAGCCGATCGTCCCGGTGGGAGCGAGCAGGCTGGCCTGCGCATTGCGCCAACCGTTCTGCTCACCGATCCGCAGGCAGTCGGCCCACTGCGCCGCGGCGGCCGCCAGTATCGCCCGATCGTCGGTTCCGATCGACCGCACGTGGTCATTAGCGGCGGCATGCTTGCGCATCACCCGCTGGTGCGGCTCGGCATTGCGGGCGTAGCCGTCGTACGGACCGACCACACCAGCAAGCTCGGCCGAGCGGCGATAGGCGGCCGCGGTCATCAACGACGTGATCGCCGCGGCCAGAGCCCGGCCGCCTTCGGAGTCATAGCCGTGAGCGGTCGCCATGAGCAGCGCGCCCAGATTGGCATAACCGATACCCAACTGACGGTACGCCCGCGTCGTCTCGGTGATCTTCTCCGTCGGGAAGTCCGCGAACGAGATAGAAATATCCATTGCGGTAATGACCAGCTCGACGACCTTGACGAAACGATCGATATCGAACGTGTTGTCATCGCGCAGAAACTTCAGGAGGTTCAGCGAGGCGAGGTTGCACGAGGAGTTGTCCAGCGACATGTACTCGCTGCACGGGTTGCTTGCCGTGATCCGGCCGGTCTCTGGGTTCGTGTGCCAGTCATTGATTGTGTCGTCGTACTGAATTCCCGGATCGGCGCAATCCCAGGCGGCCTGCGCGATCTTTCTGAACAGCTGCTTGGCGTTGACGGTGCTGACCACCTCATTGGCAGTCCGCGACCGCAGGGCAAACGCAGCGTCGTCCTCAACAGCTTTCATGTATTCGTCGGAGACACGCACCGAGTTATTCGCGTTCTGATATTGAACGCTGACGATGTCCTTCCCGCCAAGATCCATGTCGAAGCCAGCATCACGCAGGGCACGGATCTTTTCTTCTTCACGCGCCTTTGTCTCAACAAATTCTTCGATGTCGGGATGGTCTACGTCCAGCACAACCATCTTCGCCGCCCGGCGGGTCGCACCACCAGACTTGATCGTGCCGGCGCTGGCGTCCGCGCCGCGCATGAACGACACCGGACCAGAAGCGGTGCCACCAGAGGAGAGGAGCTCTTTGCTGGACCGGATGCGAGACAGGTTCAGACCGGCGCCGGAGCCACCCTTGAAGATCAAACCTTCCTCGCGGTACCAGTTCAGAATCGAGTCCATCGAGTCATCGACCGAAAGAATGAAACATGCCGACACCTGCTGCTTGGAGCTGGTGCCCACATTGAACCAGACCGGCGAATTGAAGCTGAATACCTGATGCAGCAGCATCCAGGTCAGCTCATCGGCGAAAACCCCCGCGTCCTTCGCCGATGCAAAATAGCCGTGGTCAACGCCTGCGTCACGGTAGGTGCCGACCACCCGGTCGATCAGCTGCCGCAGGCTCGACTCGCGCCGCGGCGAGCCCAGCGCGCCACGGAAATACTTCGACGTGACGATGTTCGTCGCGTTGACGCTCCAAGAATCGGGGAACTCCACACCACGCTGTTCGAAGTTCACCGTCCCGTCACGCCAATTGGTCATGACGACGTCGCGTCGCTCCCAGGTGACCTCGTCGTACGGGTGAATGCCATCGCGGGTGTACACCCGGTCGATCCGCAGACCGCCCGTCTGTGCGACCGCCCGCTTAGACGTCGCTGCTTTCTCCGCCATACCGTTCCAGTCCTTCCGGTCCTGCGTGCCTACCGCGCCTTTATCTGCTTCCCTGTTGCCAACCACGACCCCGACCAAACCGGCCGCGCGTGTCTGGAATGTTCCCGCCTGAACCCCCGGTCTAGGCCGGGGCTGTCTCCCCCGTCTTCTCCGGCGACTCGACCTGCTCGCGCCGCAACGTCTGTATCTCGGCCTCGAAGTCGGCGAGCGACTCGAATGATCGATACACACTGGCGAAGCGGAGATAGGCCACCTCATCCAGCTCGCGCAACGGCCCCAGGATCGCCAGTCCGACCTCGTGACTCGGGATCTCGGCGACCCCGGTGGCACGCACCGCGTCCTCGACTCGCTGCGCCAACAGAGCCAAGGCGTCCTCATCTACCGGGCGGCCCTGACAGGCTCGGCGGACTCCGGTCACCACCTTGCCCCGGCTGAACGGCTCGGTGACCCCGCTGCGCTTGACCACGGCCAGCACTGCTTCCTCGACCGTGGTGAACCGGCGCCCGCACTCCGGGCAGGACCGCCGGCGGCGGGTGGCCTTGCCCTCGTCGACATCCCGGGAGTCGATCACTCGGGAGTCCGCGTGGTGACAGAACGGGCAACGCACCGCCGAACATCCTCCCCCGTCGCACAGCAGTCCGGCACTGGCCGAACTACAACCATGTAACCACAACATATGGGGGTATGCAAAGTCAGCTAACCCAAGATGGCGTAAAACTGATGAATCTCACCCGATGGGGCTGACCAGCACCTGCCCGCCGCGCACCGACGGTGATCCAAGGTCGTTCAATTCGACGATCCGGGCAGCGACGGCACCCGGATCGGCGGACGGGGCCACACGCCGAGCGACCTGCCAGATCGACTCGCCCGCGTGCACCTGGACCACCCCGGTGGTCGCCGGCACCCGCGCCGCGCGCACCACATCACCCAACAGGCCGAGCACGCCGACGACCACCGCGGCCGCCACACACACCAGCACGAACTGGGCGACCGCCCGGCGCGCCGCGTACCGCGACTCGGACCGGACCACCCCTCGGCCGACCAGCGCGCGCGGCGGGGCCGACCGGATCGCCACCGGGCGGGCCGCGCTGGCCCGGCCGACCGGCACCCGACGCACCGGGGCACCGGAACGACCCCGGACCGGGCGCCTCGGCGCGCGACCGGGACCGGCGGGCTCCGGACC
>Ga0137412_10002822_pt1 | contig 13775 bp, 10 predicted proteins | sample CZODoug2_1_16fun_FD_122160 | JGI IMG/M metagenome (GOLD analysis project Ga0137412, IMG submission 122160) | Vadose zone soil fungal communities from Angelo Coast Range Reserve, California, USA - CZODoug2_1_16fungal (Hybrid Assembly) | ecosystem: Environmental > Terrestrial > Soil > Vadose zone... | reverse complement strand
GACGCAAGCCGGCGGGGAATGGTCGATCGCCTGAGCGAGGGTCCGGCTTCGGTTTCCGAGTTGGCGCGCCCGCTGGCGATGGCGCTGCCCTCCGTCGTGAAGCATCTGGCGGTCCTCGAGGCAGGCGGTATCGTGCTTTCCGCGAAGGCCGGACGCGTGCGCACCTATCGTATCGCTCCCGGCGCCCTCAGCGCCGTCGAAATCTGGGTCTCTCAGCGGAAGGCGAAATGGAACAGTCACTTCGACCGATTGGAGCAGTACCTGTCGGCTTCGCAGAATCACAGCAGCTACCGCGAGAAGGATAAGCCTTGAAAACGCCGTTGATCGAGCGCGGCTCATTCTCCATTGAACGTATCTATGACGCGTCACCGGTAGATGTCTTCGCCGCGTGGTCGCAGGTTGAGTCGAAGGCGCGCTGGTTCGTTGGCCCGGAAAACTGGACGTTGGTCACGCGGGAACTCGATTTTCGGAGAGGCGGACACGAGCTGTTGCATGGACGGCTCGCTTCGGGCCGCGACACGATCTATACCGCGCGGTTCCATGAGATCGTCCCCGATGTGCGCATCGTCTACGTCTACGATATGCACTATCAAATTCACGGCCAAAAAACCCACCACTCCGTTTCCATCGCAACCGTCGAGCTCGAGCCCGTCCGGCGGCAGACACGGCTCCTCTTTGCCGAGCAGGTCGCATTCTTGGATGGCACCGACGGCATGGAAGGCACGGCGTCGCGCGAACATGGCACGGCCGCACACCTCGACCGGCTTCGCAACCACATCCGGCCGGCAAATCAAGGCTAGCGTCACTCTCCCGGGCCGCCGGCCAACGAGACCTGGGTCACGAAAGCCGACTCACAGGTGCAATCGGCCGACATGTTTTCCCTTCCCCGCCCTTTCGCTCCTCAAGAGCGCCGCCACAACGCCGATAGTAATCACGGACACAACGTGGAATCAGAGGGTCCACACCTATGGCAATTCCGGCAACCCAGAAGCAAAGAGAGTCCCCCCGCGCCTTGGCGCCCTCTGAATTCCTCAAGGAACTGTCCGCAGAACTCGCTAGCGGCGACGTGCGCCTGCCGTCGTTTCCGGATATCGCGCAGCGGGTACAGCGAGCGCTCGAAGATCCGCGCGCCACGCCGGCCCAGGTCGCACGGGTGATCGGAATCGACGCGGCTCTCGCCGCACGCGTCCTGCGGCTCGCGAATTCCGCGTTCCTGAACCCCTCGGCCAAGCCGATTACTGAGCTGCAACAGGCGGTGAACCGTCTCGGTCACCAGCTGGTGCGCTGCACGGCCGTGTCGTTCGCCTTGCAGCAGATGAACGCGGGCGACGGCATCGCCGCGCTGCGTCCCCAGCTGCAGGAACTGTGGCGCAAGGGAACACTGGTCGCATCGATCGCATACGTACTCGCCCGCGAAACCCGAGCCGCGAATCCCGATGAAGCACTGGTAGCCGGTCTCATGCACAACATCGGCAGCCTCTACATCACCGTGCGCGCGCACCAGCACGGCGCGGTTCTGGGCGCCGACGATGCCGCCACTGGGGTGCTCAGCAACGGCCACCCGCGAATTGCGGGCGCGATCCTCGGTCACTGGAAATTCGCACCGTCAATCGTTTCCGCAGTCAGCAATCAAAACGCGTCCAATCTCCCGACAGGCGCAGCCGGCCTCGCAGACGTGCTGATCGCCTCGATCTCGCTCGTACCCTGCGTGTTCTTCCGCGGGCTGCTCGACGAAACCGTCACCGCCGTCGCGGCGTTTCAACGCCTCGCGCTGGACACCACCGAGTGCACGCGCCTGCTCCGCACCACCGCGCGGCAGATAAAGTCGCTCCACAGCGCCCTGGCCGGTTGATCAATTAGGCGTTCGATCGGCTCGTCGCCCGACGCACCCTGATTCTTGCCTTAAACCCGTTCAATAGCACTATAATCGAACTTTGCATGACAAAGTACGCGGGCGCACGGGCTCCGGGCCCGCGCGACTGCCCGCCCGGATGATTTATAGGCGCTGATGACTGGCAAGATCACGGAACGAAGGACTCGCGATGACGAGTTGGAGTGGACACAAACCGGTTACGACTGCCGCGATGCTCGCCCTCCTCAGCAAGGCGTCCAGCGGAGTCGGGAATTTTTCCTACGCGGAGCGTGTGTTATTCGTAGCCTGTGAATTCTGGGCTGCCGCAATGAATCGCACGCTGGCCCACCACCTTACCGGCCACGCACATTCCAAACTTCATCAGGCGGAGGACGCTTTTCGCACCATTGGACTCGCAGGTGTCGAGAAAATCTTGCGACTCGGATACGTCGAATTCACGACGGCCAGTCCGCCAAAATCGGTGGCGCAAATAGCCGCCCTCTTGGAAGACAGGCTTGCGCACGTCGATGAATCAGTGGATGAGGGGATCGAAGTGTTCGCTCGCAGATGGTTGTTTGCCCGCTGAATCATCGCGGTGCCACGGCACCTAATGGCGCGGCCGTCCACCTCGCTGGGGCGATTCGTATGTGTAAGGACTTGTTGACGTAAGACTGGTCGGCAGCCTCTCTTGGGTCACAACTGTAACAACTCACGGGACCGCCGTCACGGAGCGGTGACCTGCTGACGGGAGGGTATGTAGGGACAAATTGGAACAGATGCCGTTTGCCTAGAAGGGGAGCTGCTATGCGAGTCGCATTTCTTGTCGTTGCCCTGCTTGCCATTGGTCCCACGGGTGTCCAGGCGAAATCAGGCGGAGGCTACACGAGTACGCAGGCCTCGCGCGGAGCGACGGTTTATACGCAGTATTGCACCGAGTGCCACGGCGCAAATCTCCAGGGCGAATCCGGGCCGGCACTCTCGGGTCAAGTATTGCGCGCGGCATATGGCGGAGGAACGGCGGCACAGCTGTACGATTTCATCAGCCGCCAGATGCCCCAGAACAACCCTGCGAGCTTGAGCCAGCAGCAGTATCTCGATGTGACCGCTTACGTTCTGTCGCGAAACGGCTTTCCCTCCGGCAATACACCCTTGAGCATCGGGTCACTCAGTCAGCTACGCATGTCGGCGCAGGGTAAGAGCGCCACCGCGACAGGTGCCAATACCGACGAAATCGTCCGCGCCGCACCCCCGGTCCGCAACGTCTACGCGAAGCTCCCGGCGGGAGCTAACACCAATGTCACCGACTCGATGATGCTCAACGCGGCGTCCAATGAGAACGATTGGCTATTGCACGGACGGACCTACGATAATCAGCGATATTCGCCCCTCAAACAGATTACCGTCGACAACGTCAAGTCCCTCAACCTGGTGGCTCTCCTTCAAACGGGGATGACCGCGAGCTTCGAGACGACTCCAATCGTCGTCAACGGCGTGATGTACATCACGACGCCGGTCGTCAACAAGAAGATGATGATCATGGCCATGAACGCGGTGACGGGCGAGCGGCTCTGGGACGTCACATACAACCTCGGGCCATTCCAGATTTGCTGCGGTCCAGTCAACCGCGGCGTCGCGGTCGGCTACGGCAAAATCTATGTCGTGACGCTCGACGATCACCTGCTGGCGCTCGACGCCGCCGACGGACATACCGTCTGGCAGACGATCATCGTGAGCGCCCAGAACGGCTACTCGGAGACGCTCGCGCCCCAGATCTACGACGGAATGGTCATAGTCGGCAGCGCCGGGGGCGAATGGGCGTTGCGCGGTTTCGTAGCTGCCTACGACGCGAAAACCGGGCAGCAACGCTGGCGTTGGATGGCGACCGATCCAAAGACATATTCCGGCGATTCCTGGCAAAGCGGCGGCGGCATGGTGTGGACGACGCCCGCGATTGATCCGCAGCTCGGACTCGTCATCTTCAGCACCGGCAATCCAAACCCGGACCTCGACGGGACGAACCGTCGCGGGGACAACCTGTACACCGACAGCATCGTCGCGCTCGATGTACACAGCGGCGAGCTCAAGTGGTACTACCAGGAGGTCAAGCACGATGTGTGGGACTACGACGCGGTCAGCAACGTCGTGCTCTTCGACGTGCATCAGAACGGCGAAACCATTCCGGCTGCCGCCGAGGCGGGAAAGGTCGGTTGGGTATACATACTCGATCGGCGCACGGGCAAGCTGATCCGCAAATCCGATCCCTACGTCATGATGTCGAAGAACATGTTCAGCACGCCCACACGTGAGGGCGTCGATATGCTCCCCGGCGCGAACGGCGGCGCGGAATGGTCGCCGCCGGCGTACTCTCCGCAGACGCACTATCTCTACATCATGGCGATGGACCAGCTGATGCGCTTCACGACCAAGCCCGCTCCGAGTGCTCCGGGTCTGATTCGTCTGGGGAGCGCGTTCACGAATGTCGCGCCAGGCGGAATTCAGGACGGTCCGTTCGTCGCGCTGGACGTCGAGACAGGGAAGGTCGCTTGGCAATACAAGGCGCCGCAGCCATTGATCGGCGGCGTCCTGGCAACCGCCGGGAACCTGGTATTCATGGGTGAAGGCAACGGTTGGTTCGATGCCTTCAACGCTAAGTCCGGGGAACTCGTTTGGCGCTATAATCTCGGCGCCGGCGTCAACGCGCCGCCGGTCACCTACCAGGTGAACGGCACGCAGTATCTCGCGGTCGCTGCGGGCGGCAACTTCCAACTGACGTTTCCGTACGGCGATACCGTTGCCATCTTCAAGCTGCCTTCCACGGTTGCTGCGGGCCCTAAGTGAATCCGTTCGCTGATCAAGGACGGATTTCCCCGTACTTTCCTTGAATCAGGGCGCGTAATGGGTGAAGACAAAGTCCCGATCTTTGACAGGCTCGTGGCAGGGAAAGCAGGTTTTGTGCAACGCCTCGTCAGCAGGCTTGCCGTCTTTGAATTGAGCAAACCCCCAGCCGCCCGTCGCGGCGTATTTTTTCGAGTCCTTGACCATCAACTGAACGTTTGTGGGGGAGCCCGCGACGAAGGATTGGTCACGGCCAAAGACTTTATTGTTTTCCTCGGACGGGATGTAACTCCAGGCCAGCCGGGCAACGATTGAGCCGTCCGGGAACGCCAGCTTTCCTTCCCGGTACGCCTTGATCGCGACATCATTGCCCAGAATGGCGCGCAAATCGTTGAGGTTGCCTGCCTCATGGGCCACGGAGATCAACTTCCAGTCGCGGTATCCGGCGGGAATTTTGACTCCGAAGATCGGGGCAGCCGCTCCATCGGCCTGTTCAGCCGCATGGGCCATGTAGACGACCACGCCGGTCAGCGCTACAACCGCACCCAACAAGTAGGCGATCGCTCTCATACGGTGTCCTCCTTCCAATTTGCTGTTTTAACCATGCGTTACTCAAAAGTGCGACGTGTTTTCTGTAGGCAATCGTGTTTTCTGTGGGCAATAGTGCGACGTGTTTTCTATGGGCGTCAATCGCCCGGAAAAAGCGGCCGTCCGCCGACGTCTGCCAGGGGTCCAAGGCCGGCAGTGCGAATATACTCGAGGGTCGTTGACGGGTTATTGCTCGGTGATCCGGGGCCATAACGTTGCATGATCCCGATCGAAACGTAGTAGTCTCGCTCGCTGGTGTGGGCGCTACAGTCGCCCTCGCGACGCCGCGAATCAGCCGAAACCGGGAGTAAGCACGTGAAAGCCATGACATGCGGCGAGGCCGTGATGAAATTACTCGCGGCCTATGAGGTGGACACGGTGTTCGGCATGGCCGGGACGATGACCGTCGAGCTGTATCGCGGCATCGCACTCGCAGAAGTTCGTCACGTGCAGTGTCGCAACGAGCAAGGCGCCAGCCTCATGGCCGACGGCTACGCGCGTGCGACCGGCAAGCCCGGAGTTTGCACGATCATTGCCGGCCCGGGTGTCACCAATGCGGCGACCGGCATCGCCCAGGCTTACTGCGATTCGCAACCCATGCTCGTGCTGTCCGGAGCATGCGCCACGCTTAGCCAAGGGAAAGGCTGGGGAGCGATCCACGAACTCCACGACCAGGCCGCGGTAACCGCGGGATTCACCGCGTTCAGCGCCATGGTCCGATATCCGGAAGAGCTGCCAGAATTGCTTGCTCGTGCCTATGCGGTGTTTCGCGGCAGCCGGCCTCGTCCGGTTCATCTGTCGCTGCCTCGGGACGTCCTCCCGGAACCCGTGAAAACCGACTGGAAGACCCGTCGCGCTCCGTCTTTGCCTATGCCCGATCCGGCGGCGATCGACGAGGCTGCGGATCGCCTCGCGCAGGCAAAACGTCCTTTGATTCTTGTCGGCGGCGGCGCGGTCGGCACCCGCACGTCGCTCACCGACATCGCCGAGCGTATCGGAGCTCCGGTTCTTTCCACTAATGCCGGCAAGGGAATACTTCCGCACTCCCATCCTTTATCCCTGGGCTGCTCGATCGTTCAGGAAGCGAGCCAGCAGGCATTGGCTGATGCCGACGTGGTGCTGCTGGTTGGCTCGGAAGTCGCGGCGGGAGACCACTTCCTGTCGAAACTGGAAATATCGGGCGACATCATTCGGATCGACATCGATCCCACCGAACTGACATCGATGTATTCCGCAGCGGTGCCGATTCAGGCCGACGCCCGTGCCGCGATGCTCGCCCTGTCGTCCGCCCTCTCCAGCCGGAAGTCGACGGTGCAGCGGTCGCAAGGCGAGCTCCGGGTCCGGGATGTCCTCGGGCGTAATGCCGCGAAGATGACCGACCTCGAGAAGCAGCATGCGCGCGTATGGGAAGTACTTCGTTCAGCGCTTCCTAGGGACGCAATCGTCATGGGCGACGCCACGCAGATTGTCTACACCGGCTCTTTTGCAATGCCGATGGAAATGGAGCGCTGCTGGTACTATTCCGGCAGTTATTGCTCCCTCGGTGTTGCCCTGCCGATGGCCATTGGCGCCAAGATCGGCGCGCCGCATCGGCCGGTGATCGCCGTCGCGGGCGACGGCGGGATCATGTTCACGATCAATGAGCTCGCCACGGCCGCCGAAGAACACCTCGCGCTTCCAGTCATCGTGTGGAACAACGATGCCCTGAATGCGATTGTGGAGCAGATGGACCAGCGGCAGATTCCGCGCATCGGCGTGGAGCCCAAGAGCCCGGACTTCCTGCGATTGGCAGAGAGCCTCGGCTGCCATGCCACTCGCGCCGCGAGCGCCGGCCATTTGGCGCAATCCGTGCGGGATGCTCTCGTCGCCGATCGTCCGACCCTGATCGAAGTCCGACAGGACAGCCCCTGGCTTAGGCCATAGCCGACGGCGGAATCCGCGCGGCCGCCGACTTCACGGCATGCTCGCGGCGGTTGCGCAGGGCTTAAGTGGGATGCAGCGCGCGGGGACGCCGCACCGGATTCTGGTCGTTGATCTCGTCACGCGGCCGGTAGGGCGCCTCGAGGAAGGCCCTGTCCTCGGCATCGAGCCGCAGCCCCAGCGCCTCCACGGCAACGTCGAGGTGTGCCGTCTTCGCAGCGCCCACGATCGGGATGTTGTGATTGGATCTGCCGGCGACCCAAGCCATCGCGACGTGCGCCCTGCTCACGCCGCGGCGCGCGGCCACCTCGCTCACGCGGCGCGCGATCTCGCGGTCGATGTCGTCGCCGTAGAGATCCTGATAAATGTCGTGGGTCGTGCGCGCGGTGCCGGCGTCGCGCGCAAGGAAGCCGCGTGCGAGAGGACTGAAGGTCGTGACGGCGATACCCTGGTCCCGGCAATAGGGGAACATCTCCCGCTCTTCCTCCCGGTAAAGCGCGTTGTACTGGCACTGCATGTTGACGAATGTTGTCCAGCCGTTCGTCGCCGCGACGTGGTTCATCTTCGCGAACTGCCACACATACATCGTGGAGGCGCCGAGGTAGCGCACCTTGCCGGCGCGGACCGTGTCGTGCAGCGCCTCCATCGTCTCCTCGACGGGCGTGTCCGCATCGAAGGCATGGATCACGTAGAGATCGACGTAGTCGGTACCCATCCTCGCCAGCGACCGGTCGATCGCGGTCGCGATGTGCTTGCGCGACAGACCACGATCGTTCGGGTCGTCGCTCATCGGGTAGTAGACTTTGGTCGCGAGCACCAGCCGCTCGCGTGCACTCATTCTGATCAAATTCTTGCCGACGACCTCCTCGTTGCGGCCGGTGGAATACCAATCCGCCATGTCGAAGAAGGTGATGCCGAGGTCGAGAGCGCGCCGCAGGATGGGAATCGAATCGTCCTCGTCGAGCACCCAGCCCTTCCAGGTGGAGCTCCCCATCGACATCGTACCGAGGCAAAGCTGCGACACCTTGAGGCCCGTCCGCCCGAACCGGATGTATTGCATGCGAGACCGTCTCCGCCGTGTCGCTTGCCGCGACGATTTCGTATTCTGGCACAGGCATGGGTCCGGTGACCCGACGGACAGGAAGGATAATCGATTTTTCCGAGCAACCCGCTACTCATAGCTGGTATGCCGGCGGTGTTCCCGAGTGGGGCTTGTTGAAGATAGACGCGTAATCGATGGATGCGGCGCTATGAAGCGCCGGTTTTCAGCGATCGGTAAACCGCCCGGATGAAATTCTGGCTCGCCTGCTCGGTTGCGCCGAATTTCGCATCGAAGTCGGCAAAAGGCCTGGCAGCGAGGACGTCGTCCTCGCTCTTGCCTTCGCGAACCAGTTTCTCCATGCGAGTATGCGCGCTCTGCAGCATGTCACGGTAGACCAGCAGGTCGGGCTTGCCGGCCAATGGTCCGTGACCCGGAACGATGCGGGTCTGATCAGTGGTGCGCTTGAGCAAGGCATTCGCCGCCGCGATCATGCCTTTGAGGTTGCCCCCGTTGACGACGTCAATGTACGGATAGCGGCCTATTGAAACCAGATCGCCCGTGGCGAGCACATTGGCATCGGCAAAATACACATAAGTGTCCCCGTCGGTGTGTGCTGCGGAAAGATGCCGAAGTTCGGCCATACGGCCCTTCAGTTTCAATGTCAGCTCATCGCCGTAGACTTTCGTCGGCAGATCCGACTCCGGCAGCGGCGTCATGTGGTTGCCGTTCATTCCTTCCGTGCCCGCAGCCAGGCGCTTGCGAACATTTTCCTGCGCCACCACCGCGGCCCCCTCGGCGGCAAAGGCGGCGCTGCCTCCCGTATGGTCGAGATGAAAATGCGTGTCGATCAGATACCGGACCGGCTGGTCCGTCACCGTCGCAATAGCCGCTTTTATTTTGTCGTGCAGCGGCGCGAACTCGCTGTCCACCATGATGATGCCATCGTCGGCGACCGCCAGCGTGATGTTTCCACCCTGCCCTTCCAGCATGTAGGTGCGATGACCCAAATCGTCGACCTTGATATCGACCTTCGAAAAATCGGGCGGCCGCGGACCCGGATTGGCTTGCTGCGCACAGACGTCGAATACCGCCAGCATCAGCGACAGTGCGAACCCCGTAAATTGGATACGGCTCATAAGCGACGTCCTGCGAAAAGAATTGGCTGCCTTACTGCGTTCTTTGTCCGGTGGTTTGACCCGCGGCCAATCCTGTATCTGCCACCAAACCGACTCGTTCAATACCAAAAACGGCGCACGCCTCATCATTATCGGGATAATCACCGCTGATGCCGACTGCCCCCACGATTTCGCCGTCGGCCGCCCGAATGAGAACGCCGCCGGGGACTGGAACCACCCGGCCGTGAGAAACACTGGCAAGGGACGTAAAAAATGCCGGCGCCATCTCCGCACGCTGCGCGAGTGCCCTGCCTCCCAATCCCATGCCCAGCGCGCCCCAAGCCTTGCCCCGGGCGATGTCGGGTCTGAGGATGCCGGATCTGTCCTGACGCTTGAACGCTACCAGATGGCCGCCCGCGTCCAACACGGCGATCGTCAGGGGCTTCAGCCCCAGCTCGCGCGCTCGATCCAAGCCTGCGTCGACGATGACTTCTGCCTGATGAAGAGAGAGACTTGTCATTTATGGAACCTCATTGGACGATCACGGGTCTCCGAGCGGTACGCAGCCCGAGTGCCACGATGGCTATCGCGGAGCCGATCGACATTGCTCCCACCAGAATGAACAGGGACACTGCGGCCATTCCGGCGGCGATAAGCATGCCGCCCAGGACCGGGCCGACGATGGAGCCGACGCGGCCGATGCCGATTGCCCAACCGACCCCGGTTGCGCGCAACGACGTCTCGTAGAAGCTCGCGCATAGAGCAATGGTGCACATCTGTGCGCCGATGCTGAATACGCCCGCCAAGAAGGTGACGGCGAGAAGCACCGCTACCGATTGCTTGGAAACCCCTATCAAAGCGATTGCCACGGCGCCGATGCCGAACGCGCAGCCGATAATAATCGTGGGCCGTCCATAAAGGTCGCAAAGCCTGCCGATGGCGAGGCAGCCGACTATCGCTCCGAGGTTAAGCGCCGCGACTGCCAATACGGCGGCTGTCATGCCGATACCACTTTGCCGCGCGATGATGGGCATCCAATTGATGAGAAAATAGGTGAGCAGCAGGCTGAGGAACAATGTCGTCCACAAAAGAACGGTTCCCAGCGCTTTGCCGCTCGCGAACAAGCTTGCGACCGGAGAGCGTATCTCGAGCAGCCCTGAACCGAGCACCCCGTCCCATTGCGCCGGCCATCGCATTCGTTCGAGCACCCGCTTGATGGCCGCGCGATTCTGGATCATGGCGAGGAAGCGCACAGATTCAGGCAGCACTGCCCAGATGATCGGCATCAGGAGAGCGGGAATCGCGGCTCCGACGTAAAACACGCTTGCCCAGCCGAATGCCGGAATGATACCGGCTGAAACGATGCCCCCGATGACGGCGCCCAACGGAAATCCACAAAACATCAGTGCCACCAGAGTGCCGCGCAGTTTTGCCGGTGCATATTCGGAGGTAACTGAAATGATGCCGGGCAATGCCCCGCCCAGGCCAAATCCCGTTACCAGCCTTACGAGGCCTAAGACGGGAAGGGACGAGGTGAGAGGCGTAATCGACGTGGTTGCCGCGAACAATGCCACTGCGGCAATCAAGGCGGGCCTGCGACCGAATCGATCGCCGCAAATGCCGAACACGATCGCCCCCACCAAGCTGCCGAACATTCCCGCACCGAACACCATGCCGAAACGGGACGGCGCCACATGCCAGGCCGCAGCGATGGCGGGGGCAACCAGCGCAATTGACTGCGTATCGAAGCCGTCCACCACGGCGACCAGCGCACAAATCACGATGATCATGATCTGCGCGCGTCCAAGCGGGCTGCTATCGACAATCGACTCCAGGCTGAGCTTTTCATGTCTCATTTAAGGCTCTCTATCTGACGTGGGCATCGCTGGTTTCGCATGCTTCGCCGCGCTAATGGCCGGTGTAGGTCAGCGAGCCGTCCGCATTTCTATGCCACCGTTTGAAATAATCCCACTCAAATTGGGCCTGCCGCGGGTCGCCGCCGTGTGCCATGTCCTCGACCCATACGAAGCTGAATAAATTGAGGGGCGCGGGATCGGCGCTCATGTATCGATAGACCTCGAAGCGGCCCATGGGATACCGCTTGTCGACACCATCCCGCGCCAGTTTGACCCCCGGTACCAGCACCTCGTAGGGTTCGGAATTATCGCTGTTGAAGAGCTCGGTCCTGTCCTGCGTGGCGATGTGATCGTATGCCTTGAGCTCGTCGAAGGCGCCGCGGATGACGCCCTGCGCGGGGATTTTCCCATCGACCGAGCCACCCGAATCGACGTTTCCATAGACCATCATTGTTGGGATACGGATATCCGATTGATCCTTGACTTCGGCGACACGCGCTTCCACTTCCTTGCTCATGGGGCCAATGCCGCTGTTGGGAGAGATTGCGGCGAACAGGCGCGGGTGCGTAATACCCATCATGTAGGTCAGGCCGCTGCCGAGAGAGAAGCCCTGCATGTAGATCCTGCCCGGATCTGCCCCATACGCCTCCTCTGCGTCTGCGATGACCTTCTGCACGAACTGCGCGTCCGCGCTATCGGGCGACTTGAAGTCCCACCCCGGCGCCGGACCCTCTATATAGGCGGTGAGGAAGCCCTCCTTCTCGCCCACCTCGTGCATTTTGATTTGGCTGAGGTAGAGCCATGCGGGATATCCGAAACCATGCGCTGCAATGACCAACGGCAGTGATTTCCCCTTTTCAATGCCGGACGGACGCTTCAAATAGTACTTGTAAGGCTTGCCATCGACAGTGATGGCTCGGACGTCGAACGAATCATTGACCTCTGCTTGGGTCAGGAGAGTGCCGAGATCGCCGTTGGGCGACGAGGTCCAACGTGCCACGTGAGAGAAAAAGCCGCTCCAAATCGCCGACGCCACGGCCTCATCGGGTTTCGAGGATGCCGGTATGGTACTCAATCGTACCTGCTGCGCCGCATTCACGGAATTTCTGTAAATGACCGTATTGAACCCGGCTATGGTCGTTTCCGATCCGTCACTGGAAACCCGATCGACATGCTTCCAGTAATCGGCCAACTTCGTCTCGGCGGTGCCGGGCTGACGCGAGTTGAAGAGCCAGACCGAGACCGGCACGTCTTTCTTGAGCTGCTTCCACACAGGCGGCGCATTTTTCATGCGCATTTGCTGGAAATACCCTTGGGCCGGCTCGTTGCCCTTGGCATAGTCCGCGTTGAACGGCGTCGCGTTCAGCGTTGCCACGGCCGCGTACACGCCCGGATAATCGATCGCGAATTCTTGCGCCACCCTGCCACCGGCACCTACTCCGGTCAGATACTGAAATGGGAACCAAGTCATGACGCGGGGCGGCGGCCGGGCATCGTCACGCCGTCCTTCGCCTTCTGCATTGGCACCCCCACCGGCTCGTGCGCCGGCCGGGCCCGCTCCTTCATTAGGTGGCGCGCCGCCGCCCGCATCAGCGCCGCCACGCGGGCCAAAATTTTGCGCGGTCGCGCCGCCTGGCGCCGGCAGCAGCATGTGGGTGGAAGCATCGTCGTACACTGCCTTGAGGTAGCGGTCCTCGCCGCCGCTGTTCGAGGCCCAGGAGGTTTGAGCCATCTCGGGAAGGGCAGCCGGCTCGGGAAAGACCACGACGAAGCCATTCTTCTCCGCGATCTTTTTCCATCCTGACCGCTCCGCAAATTCCTCGGCCGTCTGCCCGTTGTCGTGCAGGGCGTAGACGATGAAATTGAACCCCTTCTTGTCGACCTTCGAGGAGACGTAGTAGTAGTAGCTCCTGTCCCGGCCATCCACACTGATCCTGTTCCTGACCAGCGGAGCCTCGGGGACCGGCTTGACGGTCAGCGTCACCGGCGCGACGGCCACCGCAGCCGGCGCCAAGGCGCTCTCGCAGTACGTCTTGGTGGCGTCCGGCGCAGCGGTACAGCGCCACCGAGCCGAGCGTGTGAGACCCAGCCATTTGACCTGGCTCGCGCTGCGTTCCACATTGACGAGCTTTACCGTTTCCCAGGCCAGATTGCCGACGGCGAATGCCGTCGCCTTCTGCAGCGACTCGGCATCACGGCCCACATACGGCTTGTCGTCGTCATGTTGAATGCGCACCGGCTGGGCTGCGCCACCCGGCGCAGCTTGGGCCGCGGGCCGCGGCTGGGGTCCGCCGGCGCCCGGAAAGTCGCGGATGTTTTCCTCAGGGTCATCCTCGACCTGCTCCCAATCCGGCCTGCGGTAATAAGTTTTCTCCGTGGTCCACGGCTTGGTGAATGCTTTCGGGTCCTCGACCGTAATCGCATCCTTCAAAGAGTGACCATCGGGGGACCAGAAGCGCTCGGTGATGTGCATCGCATCGCTATGAGCACCACCACCCTGGAAGCGCGTATCGTCCTTGAAGCAGCAGGTATCGACGATGAGGGTTTTACCCTCCCAATGGCCGATC
>Ga0137412_10002821_pt1 | contig 13779 bp, 10 predicted proteins | sample CZODoug2_1_16fun_FD_122160 | JGI IMG/M metagenome (GOLD analysis project Ga0137412, IMG submission 122160) | Vadose zone soil fungal communities from Angelo Coast Range Reserve, California, USA - CZODoug2_1_16fungal (Hybrid Assembly) | ecosystem: Environmental > Terrestrial > Soil > Vadose zone... | reverse complement strand
CGCGCAGAATTTGCGCGCTCCATTTTTTCTCCATGTACAAATTTCCGGGGAAATTCTCATCGAAGCAATCGAGATCGGAGAAAATGTCTTTGCGCGTCACCATGCAGACGTCGCCCGCCGGATCGCGGCACAGCGCGATAAAATATTTTGCTGCGCCGCAGTTTGACAAAAACTCAGGTGCGCCTGCGCGTCGGCCAGGCAAAGGGCGACGACCAACGCCGGCTTCTCCAGCGCCATGATATCGTGCAAAAGCGGAAGATAAAATCGCGTCCCGCCGCCGGTATAAAACTTCGGCTCGAAATTTCCGGCGGTGGAAGATTGCGGCAACATCCCTTCCGAAGTCTAGAGCGAAAGATAACCGCGCCAAGCGCGCAAACCGCCAATTACAAGAAAACGGCGCGCCTTGTCGACGCGCCGTTTTGCAGCAACAAACACCAACAATACTATTTCAACTTGCCATCAATCTCTTTCGCCATTTCAAGATGCTCTCGCACTGTCTTGGCGGTTTTGTCGGCGAAACTTTTTACCTTCGGATCGCTCCCATCTTTCGCCTCCTTTTCGAACGCGGCCAGATCTGTTTCATGATCTTTCACCATCGCATCCATATAATCCTTGTCCGATTTCCACTTGCCCGCTTCCTTTTCCGCCGGCCACTCGACATTTTCTTCTTTGGCGATCGCTTTCAACTCTTCGTTCGCCTTGCTGTGGTCCTTCACCATCCGAGCTCCAAAGTTTTTTACTTCGCTATCGCTCGCGTTCTTCTCTGCCACACGACCCATCGCCACTTCCATCATTCCGCCTTTGGCCGCATCTTTGATGAAAGCCTTGTCAGCAGAACTCAGCGTGCTGGCTTTGGCCTTGTTCGTATTGCTATCGGATTTTGATTTAGGACTTTGGGCCAAAGCCGCTCCACTCAGGCCGATGCAAGCAATGGCAATGACGCCAGTTATGAATTGAATATTTATGGAAAATTGATTTTTCATAGATTTTGATAGGATTAAGGGCGCCGAATTAAAAAGTTCGGCAAACCTGATTCGCACCGCCCTCGGGAGCTGGTCGTAATTGCAATCGCAGTGCTTAATCAGCTCCCGGCCGCATAGGAACTTTCCACTCGCGTTGCCACGTCTTTGTAGCCGTAGTCCGCCTCGTAAATTTGCTTCATGCAAGCAAGTGACTTCTCGCGGTTACCCATCCGCTCGTAAACCAGTCCAAGATTGTAAACGATCTCCTTCTTTGTTGCGTCCATCGTTGCGATCTCGCGCGCGGCTTCTTCCAGTTGCTTGGCCGCCAGATCAAACATTCCCAACTCGCGATAACATCGCCCGAGCGCATTCATCGCCCTCAGGCGCGCATTCGGATTCTGTCGGGCGCGCTGCAACTCCGGCAAGCCCTCACGAAAATGTCCCGCATTCATCAAATGTTCACCCAGTTCAAAACGAAACTGCAGATCGGTCGGATTGCGCTCGACCCGTTTCCGCGCCTCCTCGATCAACATCTCCGCCCGCCGCTTTTTCGCGGCCGCTAATGCGGAATTCTTTTCCGTGAGCACCATGGTATCGCCGGCATTGTTCGCGATTGATTCTTCCAATGCCGCAATCTCGCGCTCGGTCACCTTCACGCGCAGGTCGGAAATTTTTCGAATTAAGCCCAGATCACTCCCCTGCGTTAAATCAGAAGCGTATCGGTACCACGCAATCGCCGCGTCCAGATCATCTTTCTGTTCGCTCAACGCGCCAAGTCGCCGCGCTATGTCGATATTCTGTGGCTCGGCCTCATGCAACGTATAGACCTCGGCGATCTGCCGGCCAAGCGACTCTTCTGTCAGCTGCATTCGGCTCTGCTGTTCCAGCGAAATCGCCGCTTCCTTGTCCTTGATCAAATCACGATAGCTGGCAGCTACGGCCCAACCTCCGCTCTTCATCGAATCGCGCGCTGAGGCATCCTTCCCCAGCCGCATCGCCGCCGCATCGGCCGGATCGATCGCGCTGATCCGATTGTAAATTTCGACCTCGCGCTCGCTCTCGCCCAACTCGTGATAGAGCCGCGCCAGCTGATGCAGCAGTTTGGTATCTCGCGCGTTCTCTTCGAGCAATGTTTGCAGCGCGAAGACCCCGGTCTCAAGCCATCCCGCCGCCACCGCTGCCTCTTTCAAGGCCAGGTTGGCCTGTTTGTTGTAGGGTTCGTCTTCGAGAATTTTCTCGATCAATTCCACCGCGCGCTTCGCATCCTTCTTCATTTCGCGCTGCGCTTTCATCACCGCCACCGATGCAGTCGAGACGTTGAAAAATTTCTTCTTCGCCGCTTTAAATCGGGTTACCTCGGTCCGGCGCAATAATTGGCGGCCGGTGAGAAACTGTGGCTCCTGTTTCAGAATTCCCTGCAAAAGGGAAATGGCGTAGCCGAAATTGCGCAGCTCAATCGCCGCCACCGCTTTTAGCCAATGCGCGCGCTGATCTTCACTCAGTTCTTTCTCGGTCTTGACCGCCATATTGCGCCGCCGTGATTATAATTTCAGCATCACTCCACCGTCACGACAAATGCTGAGGGTGCGCGCACGAGCAGGCACCAAGCTGAATCTAGAGCAAATCGAGTTGCGGCTTTTGCGATTGAGGAAGTTTTTGCGCCGATCTTTTTCGTTTTGATTTGCCGTGAACTACCGCGCCATTCGGGTTTTCCAAATGCGCAAGGATGTCTTTCGCGCGATCTAAAATTTCCCTGGGCAGACCGGCCAGGCGCGCCACCTGAATTCCGTAGCTCTTGTCCGCACCGCCCGGGATGATCTTGCGCAAAAAAATGATCTGCTCGTTCCATTCCCGCACCGCGACATTGAAATTTACCACCCCTTTCCGCTCCACCGCCAGCTTAGTGAGCTCGTGATAATGGGTCGCGAAAAGCGTCCGCGCCTTGATCTTGTCGTGCAGAAATTCCGCCACGCTCCACGCAATTGACAGGCCATCGAAGGTTGAAGTTCCGCGGCCGATTTCATCGAGGATAATGAGACTGCGTTCGGTCGCATTATTGACGATGTTGGCGGTCTCGTTCATCTCCACCATGAAGGTGGATTGCCCGCGTGAAAGATCGTCGCTCGCTCCCACCCGCGTGAAAATACGATCAACCAGACCGATCTCGGCGCTGGTCGCCGGCACAAAACTGCCGATCTGCGCCATCAGCACAATGAGCGCGACCTGACGGATGTAGGTCGATTTCCCTGCCATGTTCGGCCCGGTAATAATGGCGAGTCGCAATTTTTCCCCATCAAGCTCGGTATCGTTAGGAACGAATTTCTCTTCCACCAGATTTTGATCGAGCACCGGATGCCGGCCATCGCAAATTGTTAGCCGGAGCGACTCGTCCAGTTGCGGCCGGCAGTAATGGAACAACCGCGCTGTCTCTGCCAGCGAGCAAATCGCATCCAGAGTCGCGATCGCAATCGCGGTTTTTTGCAACGGTCCAAGTTCCGTTAGGGTTTCCTCGCGTAATTTCTGGAAAAGCGAGTACTCCATATTTCTCGCGCGCTCGTCCGCGCCCAGAATTTTCGCCTCCATCTCCTTTAATTCCGGGGTAATAAAGCGCTCCCCCCCGACCGTCGTTTGCTTGCGGGTGTAATGCGTCGGCACGTTCGCCAGATTCGATTTCGTGATTTCGATGAAATAACCAAAGACGGAATTGAAGCGCACCTTCAGTGATTTGATTCCGGTCGCGGCAATTTCGCGCTCCTGCAGCGCATTGATCCAATTCTTGCCGTCGCGTGATGCATTTCGGAGCTCATCAAGTTGGGCATCAAAGCCATCCCGAAAAATTCCACCCTCTTTCAAGGCCAGCGGCGCATCGTCCATCACTGCACCTTGCAGTTTCGCGGCCAGTTCCGGCATCTCCGCGATCTCGCCTTGCAAACGATTTGCTAACGATTGGTGGAATTGTGTCTGTAGTGGCAGCCGTGCCGGCTGCTCCTGAGAAAATGTTGCAGGCGACACGCCTGCCTCTACAAGAGAACTTGCCCTACCAAAATTGATCCGCTCGATCAGCTTGCCGAGTTCCGCCTTCAATTCCGGAATTTGTTGCAGTGAATTTTTCAGGGTAACGAGATCACGCGCGTTTCCGGAAGCTTGCGAGAGCCGTCCGGCAGCTCGCTCGACGTCGCGAATCGATTTGAGCGCGCTGCGTAACGACCCCAGCAAATCGGATTCATGCAGCAGATCCGCAATCATCTGCTGCCGGCAGTTCAGTTCATGCAAATCACGCAGGGGCTGCAAAATCCAACTGCGCAATTTCCGCCCGCCCATTGGCGTAACCGTGCGATCGAGCACCGCCAGCAAACTGGTATCGCGGGCACCGCGTGATTCGACCAGATCGAGATTTATCTGGGTGGCTGCGTCCAGAACCACGTGATCACTCGCCGATTCGCACCGTAACGACGAAAGATGATCAATCTTCCGACGGAGCTGATGCTTAAGATAGTGAATGATCGCGCCCGCGGCGCCGATCGCGGCCGGCATTCCCGCGCAACCGAAACCATCAAGTGATTTGGTTTTGAAATGTTCGCATAATGTAAACGTCGCCTGTTCGGGCAAGAATGCGTAGCTATCGTGCGCCAGGGCATGTTTGATCGAGGCGAAAACTTCGCGCTGTTCCTCGCTCACCAAAATTTCCGACGGCCCGACGCGGGCCAGTTCATCCGCCAGCCCGCCTTGCGTCCTCAATTGCATCAACCGGAACTCGCCGGTCGTTAAATCGGCGTAGGCAAACCCGAACACGGTCCGAGCCGGACTGGCGGATTCGTGTTCATAAATCGCGCCGAGATAATTCGCGCGCTTCGCCTCTAACAAACCGAGTTCGCTCACCGTTCCCGCGCTGATGATTTGGGTAATATCGCGCGTCACGATTCGTCCCGGCTGCGGCTCGCTCGTTTGATCGCAAATCGCGACCCGCCTTCCCGCCTTGATCAACTTTGCGATATAATTTTGCGCCGCGTGATACGGCACCCCGCACATTGGTACGCCGTTCCGTTTCGTCAGCGCGACATTGAGCAAGCCGGCTGCCTCTTTCGCGTCCTCGAAAAACAGCTCATAGAAATCGCCAAGCCGGAAGAGCAACAACACATCGGCCGGCACGCTCCCACGCAGCCGCTGGTACTGCTGCATCATCGGAGTAATCGCGTCGGCCATCCGACCAAGATGAAATCAGCCGCGGCCAATTGCGAGTTTCGAATTTGCGATGGAGGGGCGTCCGCGCTGCCCGCCACGCCATAGCGCCGCGACGGCGGGGGTGGCGCATTAATTTTTGGGACACGACAGCGCGGATCCCTCCAGTACCAGAATTTCATTGGACTTTGGGGGTGCTGGACATTATCCTGTCCATGTGAAATCAATTACATATACTGCCGCCCGGGAAAATTTGGCCAGCACCATTAACCGGGTCTGCGAAGATCAAGCTCCGGTCATAATCACGCGAAACCGTGACCAAGCCGTGGTCATGCTCTCGCTCGCTGAATATGAATCGCTGCAGGAGACGGCTTATCTGTTGCGTTCACCCGCAAATGCAAAGCGTCTTTTAAAGTCGATTGATTCACTCGAAGGCGGGAAACGAATCCGGAAGAAGCTAAAGCTGGACGCGTGAATCTCGTTTTCTCGCCGGAATCCTGGGAAGAATATCTCTATTGGCAGCAGACCGATCCGCAAACCCTGAAACGAATCCATCAGCTGATAAAGGACATAATGCGCGATCCATATCGCGGTATCGGCAAGCCGGAACCGCTCAAGCACGCATTCCAAGGTTACTGGTCACGCCGGATTACCGCGGAGCATCGCATCGTTTATCGTGTCTCTGGCCGCGAACTGTGGATCGCGCAACTGCGCTATCACTACCGCTGACTAATTCCGATCCGCGGACCTAATCCCGGAGCGTATTCATCCCCTGGCGGATGATCCGATCGATCAATTGCGGATAGGGCAGGCCCGCCTTGCCTGCGGCCTGCGCAAAGTCTTCGTCTTCGGCCAGAATCGGATTTGGATTCGCCTCGATGAAATAAATTTCGTTATTCGGGGTCAACCGCAGGTCGATGCGGCCGTAGCCATCAATGGTGAGCACGGTAGATGCGTTTAGACGTTTCTTCGATGCGGGCAACCAGCGCCGGTTCGAGACCAACCGCGAACTTGTTCTGCAAGCCCCAGCGTTTGCGATATTCCTCGTCCCACTTCGCACGATAAGTCGCGATCTTCGGTTCGTCCGGCGGCACCTCCCGGAAAACCAGTTCACGGATCGGAAAAACTTTCAACCGCAGGTTACCCATCAAACCCACGTAAAGTTCGCGACCCTCAATGTATTCCTCCGCGATCGCGTCGGCGTCGTGCTTCTCATGAATAAACGCGGCGCGTTCCCGAAACTGCTCGTCTGTCTCAATAAAGGAGGCCTGCGAAATGCCGTAGGAGGCTTCTTCTTTTACCGGCTTCACCAGAATAGGAAACTTAAGTTGTTTGGGGCGGACAATGCGCTGACCGCGCGGGATTACCACGAAATTAGGAACGCGAATGCGATGATAATGCAGGATTTTTTTCGAGATGCCTTTGTGTTTGCAAAGAACGAGTCCGGTCGCACTGCAACCGGTGAAGGGGACGCCCTGCATTTCGAGAAAGGAAACGATGTTCTGGTCGAACCCGCGGTTATTCTTGAACTGGTCGGCCAGATTAAAAATTACGTCGGGCGCGAAGGTTTCCAGTTTTTGCCGCAATAGATCGAGATCATCAAAGATGGCGAGGTGTTCTGCGGTGTAGCCGAGCGTACCGAGCGCACCCAAGACGTTTGCCTCAGTTTTCCAATCCTCGGTTTTCATCTCTTTGCTCAAGTCCTGATCGATCGTGGTCGGCCGGATGGCGTCGAAAAGGGCGAGGACTTTGAGTTTCTTTTTCACGCTATTTCGTGCGCTTGAATTTGCCGGTGAAAAGATAGTTCATCACCAGAGTTGTGATGAAGGCGGAAACGCGAAAATCCTGTTGCGGGTCGTCGTTATGCACGTGAAGCCCGAGGTGGTCGCAGCGGTCGATCAGTCGCGTGAGAAGTTCGTTTACCCGGTACTTCTTCTCGTTAGTCCACAGGCACACAGCATTGAGCAACCGGCGACGCCGCAGACGCAGATAGGAGCTAGCCTTTAAACCGGCAGGCGCGCTAAAGAGCTGCCGCAGATCGGTGTCGTAGAAATCCGGATAAGTATCTTCGTAGAGCTTCCGCTTGCGCGCGTAATAGGTCTTGAGCTTGAGGTTCAGACAATCGTAATCGGCGACACGATACCTCGGCGTGTGCACCGGCGGCTTGCCCAGCAGCGACCGCATCAATTCATCGACGTATTCCAGCTTTTGCAACGCCTTCCAACCGGCATAACGCGTGCGCCAGTCGAGCCCAGGCGTAAGCCAGACGGCAAAGGTCTCCGCAAAATCTTCATCCGGATGACTCTGCGCATACCAGTCGTCAAGGTTCACCACATAACTGCGGCTGAATGGGCGGGGTTGATAGGAATCGGGTGTTTCATCGTCGGAAGTTTGCCCAAAAATCTTCTCCCACGTTTTGTTGCGCGGAAGGTGATAGGCGTAGTTGTAAGCGTGGGCCGCCTCATGCCGGATCAGTTTCATAAACCAATCTTTTGTTCCACCTTCGACCTCGAGCATCATTGTCCGCTCCAGCGCGCGCAGCCGATCGTTGACCAGAAAGAACGGCACAAAGATAGCCGGAATACCGACCGGCACGAACCATTCATCGCCGATGTGACAGCGCGGATGAAAGACGAGCCCCTTGGCCGAAAGCTCATCATAAAGTTGTTTGATCAGAGGCTCGAGTGTCGTCCCCTCGAGCCGCAAACCGAGCTTGGAGATGCGGCGCTCGAGAAGCTCCTGATCGTTCAACGACGCCCAATCAACCGCTTCCATTTTCGCGCACGATATCAATCTTTCTCGTCTTCGGAAAATGATGATGCAGAATTCGTGCTTAAAGAACTAAAAACGTTGAATCCAAGCTAGTGCGAAATGGCGTCTTATCGAGCGAAGCCAATCCACCTATGAGAATTTTAGCCAACGCCTGCCTCGCTGCTTTCCTTAGCACCAATCTCCTCGCGCAAAGTCCGACCCCGGCGCCCGCCCGGATCCAGGTAATGGTGCTTGGCACCTACCATTTCGACAACCCGGGTCAGGATTTGCACAATATGAAAGTCGACAGTGTGCTTACGCCGGCCAAACAAGCGGAACTGGCCGACGTCGCCTCGCGTCTCGCCAAATTCAATCCGACGAAGATTGCGGTGGAAGCGTTGTCCGATCGACCTGATTTCCTCAGCAATAAGTTCGACGGGTTCACGTCGGAAAAACTGATTACAGATCCGGACGAACGCACCCAGATCGCATTCCGTCTCGCTCATCAACTCGGGCAGAAATCCGTCTATGGCATCGATGAGCAGAGCAAGACGATCGATTATTTTCCATTCGATAAAGTGGAGACCTATGCCAAGGCGCATGAGCAAGGCGCGGCGCTCAGCCGGATGCAGGAAGAAGTCGGGGAAATGATGAAACAAATGGAAATCGCGCAGAAAACGAAACCGATCCGGGTCATGCTCGCCGATGTGAACGAGCCGGCGCGAGTGCTCTCCGATCACCAAAATTTTTATTATGCGCTGCTCTCGCTCGCGAACGAAAAAGAACAACCCGGCGCAGAACTGAATGCAGCCTGGTATCAGCGGAACGCAAAAATCTTTTCCAAGCTCACACAAATCGCGCAGCCAGGAGACCGCGTGCTCGTTGTTTTCGGGTCAGGCCATGCCTTTTGGCTGCGGCATTTCGTCCAAAACACACCCGGTTTTCAGCTCATCGAGCCTCGTGATTATCTGGAGTAATCAAAAAAATCGGCCTTGCTAAACGACGCGGGGACGCTCCTTGACGCTCAATCGGCCGCTTCCCATTTCGCGCAAAGTATCACCGGAAAAGAGACTGTCGCGCCGTCGAAGGAAGAGGGGCTCGATCACCTACTTCCCGAGCTCGTTTAGATACTGAACAAACGACATCGTAGCCCCGTCGATGCCTTGAATCTTCGGATTCGATGATTCGATGACAAAATATTCGTCCGGCGCATGCGCCCCGCTGCCATGACCAAGACCGAAATGTCCGGCGGGTTTGTTCAATGGCGCGCCGGTAAAAACATAACCCGGCCATGAACCCGCGCTTCGCGGCAAAAGGATCGGATCGATTTCGGAGTTTTTCAGAACTGCGATTTGTGATTTGATCAGACCGCTATCCACCGAAGTGCTATTCGGATCGTAGCCGCCAGTCATGTTCACATCGATATCGCCGAAGCCGCGCTTCGCCAGATGCGCTTTCAACGCCGCGATCGCGTCCGCCGCCGTCATGTTCGGCACCAGCCGCAGATCCAATTTCGCCACCGCCTTGTGCGGCAGAATCGTTTTGCCGCCGGGACCGGTATAACCGCCGACCAAGCCCTCGATGTTCACCGTCGGGCGCGACATCAACAGCTCGAGCGCTTTCTCCCAATTCACATCGTGCACCCAATGCTCGACGCTCAGTAGTTTCTTCGCCTGTGCCTCGCTGAGGCGCTTGGCCGCTTTCGCCACCATCGCTTTTTCTTCCGCACTCATCGGCCGCAGCTTGGCCGTGAAATTATCGATCGCCGGTTCGTTGCCATCCGCCGAGACGAGCGTGTGCAACGCCTCCACCAAATGCCAGGCCGGACTGTCGAGCCGCGCTTTATTCGAAGAATGAACATCTTTCTTCGGACCGCGTCCCCACTTCTCGCCACTCGAAGTCAGCTCAACTTCGATCACGCCCTTCGCCCCGAGTGTCAAAGTCACTGTTCCATCGGGGTCCTGTTCCGCCGACGGAATGAAAACACCCTCGCATTTGGCCAATGCCCCCTGTACTTCCGGCTGATGCACGATTTGCGGAAAGTGGGGCGAACCGATTTCTTCTTCGCCTTCTCCCACAAACGCGAGATTCACCGGCAATTTTTTGCCGGCGGCGCGAATCGCATGTAGCGCCGCCAGGAAAGCCGACTCCGGTCCTTTCTGATTCACCGCACCGCGGCCGATAACGACTTTTCCGAAATCCGGTTTGTCCACGATTGCGGCATCAGTTGGTGACGAAGTCCATTCCGCCGGATCGAACTGTTTCACGTCGTACATGAAATAAATGCCGACAGTTTTCTGGGCACCGGCATCGAGCGTAGCGAAAACGCCTGGTTTGCCCTCGGTCGGCACCTGTCTCGCCTGATCAAACCCCGCTTCCTGCAGCAATTTGATCAGGTAGTCTGCGCCTTCCGGGTAGCCGCGATTTTCTGCCGCGATCGACACCTGATGAATCCAATCCTGCAACCGCTTCACCGATTGATCATGCTGCTTGGTGATTTGCCCCTTGATGTCAGTCAAATCATCCGCGCACCATGCTGGTTGGTGGAATAAGAAAATTGTCGCGGCTGTACCTGCTGCCATGAAAAAAGTTTTGCGCGTCATACAACCTTAATCGCCGCTCAATCAATGCCTAGCAACCTCAAGAGGCTCGACGCAACCAGATATCCGAGTCCAAACTGTCTCAGCGGAATAAAAATTCGGCGACCGCGACGGCTCTTCAAACAAAAATGAATCGTGGCAGCGTCTATCATTTGAATCCAATCGCGCGGATTGCTGCATCAGATTTTTTGGTTACAAAAGCTAAAACCGTTACAAATTTACGAACGCCATGATGACTGATGTTCGCTTCGCTTTTCGTCAGTTGTTCAAGTCGCCGGGGTTCACTTTGCTCGCCGTGCTCACGCTCGCGCTCGGGATCGGGTTGAACACCGCCATCTTTACTCTGATCAATGATCTGTTCCTGCGCGGCCTGCCCTTCCAGCAACCAGCGCGCTTGCTCCACGTCTTCTCGCGTTTCAAGGAGCAGACGGTCGATTTTCCACTCTCCGCACCGCGTTTCATGCATTTCCGCGATGGGCAAACCATTTTCGACGGATTTGCTGGTGAGAATGGTATCGCCGCCACCGTGACCGAACTTGGCGATCCGTTTCAGGTTCCGATCTTCAAGACGACATCGAATTGGTTCGATGTGCTCGGCCTGCGCGCGATTCGCGGCCGCACATTTTTGCCGCAGGAAGAGGAAGGCGCCGATGTCGCTGTGGTCACGGATCGTTTTTGGAAAGGGCGACTGGGCGGCGATCCAAACGTGATCGGACGCGCGCTCATACTCGACGGCGTCTCGCACACGATTGTTGGGGTGATACCGAAGCTGCCGGTCTCGTGGACCGGACCGAACGCCGATATCTGGACGACCAAGCCGTTCATCATCCCGGGTTTTTCGCATGAACGAATGATGCGCGGCACCGCATTTCTACGCGCGGTCGGACGGTTGAAACCGGGCGTGACGTTCGAGCAAGCGCGCGCCGCCTTGCAATTGCTCGAGAATAGCTACCGCGCGCAGTATCCGGAGAAGATCGATGCGAGATCCGGCACGGTAGTGAAGACGTTGCCGGAAGATGTGACGGAAAATTTGCGGCCCGGTTTCGCCACGCTACTCGCGGCTGTTACCTTCGTCTTGCTCATCGCGTGCAGCAACGTGGCGAATCTGCTACTCGTTCGGTTCACCGGGCGTCGTCGGGAGATTTCATTGCGCATGGCGCTGGGCGCGACGCGCGCGAGCGTGCTGCGGCTTTTCGTTTTTGAAAGTGTGCTGCTCAGCTTGTTCGGGGGAATTATCGGCGCGCTCCTCGCCTGGCAATTGGTGCCACTGGTGCCGCGTCTCGCGGCGAACTTCCTTCCGATCGAAGCCGGCACTGCTACGGCAGTTTCAGTTCCCGTGCTCGCATTTGCGATTGCGCTCTCGCTGCTGACCGGTCTGTTGATGGGCCTGTACCCCGCGCTGCAAAGCTCGCGCACTGATATCGTGGAGGCATTAAAGGAAGGCGGTCGTGGGACGGCCGGCAGCCTGCGCCAGCAACGTTTCCGCAAATTGCTTGTCGGCGCGCAGGTTGCCTTCTCGGTCACTTTGGTCGCGGGTGCATCGTTGCTCATCGCGAGTTTTCTGCGTCTCAGTCATCAGGATCCCGGTTTCAAGGTCGACAATCTTTGGACTGCCTTCACCGTTATGCCGCAGGCGCAGTATCCCGACACCGCGGCGCGGACGCGTTTGGCGGAACAATTGACAAACGCATTGCGCACCGCGCCAGGGGTCCAGGAGGCAACGATGAGTTCCAGTATTCCGCTGAGTGGCGGCGCCGGCGCGACACTCTACACCCGCGCTGAAGGCAATGTTCCTCCAGTGGCGGAACGCAAAGGCGCGCCGTCAAATGATATCGGTCCGGGATGGCTCCGCACTCTCGGCATTCCGCTCCTGGCCGGCCGCGATTTCAACGAGCGGGACATCGCCGATCATCCCAATGTCGTTCTCATCAGCGCATCCGGAGCGAAAACAGTTTTCGGGAACGAGAATCCAATCGGCAAAACATTACTCGTCACGAGCGGGAGCGTGCCGGTCGAGATCGTCGGCGTGGTCGGCGATGTGCGTTCCGTGCGGCTCGACCAACATAACGACATGGAATTTTACCGGCCGTTCGCGCAGGAGAACTTCCCCTTTCTCACCATCACGGTGCGCAGTCCGTTGCCGCCGGGGAGTGTGACGAAGTTAGTACAGTCCGCCTTGCGCACGGTCGATCCCAGTCTCGCGCTTATTTTGCCGCAGGCAGTCAGCGAGCTTATGGCGCAAGCGCTCGGCCAAGCGAAATTGATGATGGTGCTGCTCGGTGTTTTCGCCGCGGTGGCTCTGCTGCTCGCCACGGTCGGCATTTACGGCGCGGTCGCTTACACAGTGGAGCAACGGACAGGCGAGATTGGAGTGCGCATGGCACTCGGCGCGCAAACGACGGACATTCTTCGGCTGGTCGTGAATCAGGGAATGAGGCCGGTGGTTTTTGGATTGGTCATTGGAGTAGGCGCGGCACTTGCGCTCGGCCACTTGATTGCATCACAACTCTACGAGACATCCGCGCACAATCCGCTCCTGTTGATCGCGACAATCGCGGTCCTTGGAATAGCCGCGTTACTCGCGTGTTTGTTTCCTGCCCGGCGGGCGAGTCTGCTCAATCCAGTGGAAGCACTGCGCGTCGAGTGATCTTATTCGTCGGGTAGGGCATGCGCGCTACGTGTCCGAAGTGGTCGGGGCAGTAGGGCCTGGCCGCACCGGTCCTTGATATTTTTCCGGCATCCAAATGGAATGGCGGATGACCAATGCTATAAAGTTTCGTTGATGAAAGCCGCCACGTTTTGGCCACGCGCCATCGTAATCCTCGGGGCGCTGGCATTCGGAATCGCAATGTCAGCAAAGGAACCATTCTTTGAGGGGCTTGGTTCCTATGCGCGCAAGGTCACGACGAATTCGCGGGAAGCACAGCGATATTTCAACCAGGGACTCGCGTTCCTGCACGGCTTCAACCACGGCGCCGCCATTAGCTCGTTCCAGGAAGCGGCACGGCTCGACCCGAAATGCGCGATGGCACATTGGGGAATCGCGCTCGCCTGTGGACCGCACATCAACCTTACTGCGGTGCCGCTACCGGCGGCGGAGTTGGCGTGGAAGGAACTCCAGCTCGCCCAGCAAAATGCGGAACACGCTTCGCCAGTTGAGCGCAACCTGATCGAGGCTCTCAGTCATCGCTACGCCGATAAGCCGCAGGATCGCGCGCCGCTCGATCAAGCTTATGCCGACGCCATGCGCACGGTCTGGCAAAAGTATCCTAACGACCCCGATGTCG
>Ga0137412_10002820_pt1 | contig 13782 bp, 10 predicted proteins | sample CZODoug2_1_16fun_FD_122160 | JGI IMG/M metagenome (GOLD analysis project Ga0137412, IMG submission 122160) | Vadose zone soil fungal communities from Angelo Coast Range Reserve, California, USA - CZODoug2_1_16fungal (Hybrid Assembly) | ecosystem: Environmental > Terrestrial > Soil > Vadose zone... | reverse complement strand
TAGACGGTGTCCGCAGGTCTGTTGAGCAGCTCGTCTTTTTTTGCCTTCGAATAGTGATAAAGGTTATAGAAGGGCAGCAGCGATCTGCTCTTGCTTCCGGGCTCCACGATATTCGAATGGAACTGGTGGTTCAGTCTGTCCATTTGATTGTGCAGCCACAGCTGGCCATTGCGGTTGTTGACGCTGTCATTGTCCTCGAGCACCCGGGATATTTTTGTCGCGAGCAGACCCGGGTTAAGCCAGGCCAGCGAGGCCCATTCGTTCAGTTGCCGGATCCGGGAAGCATCAGTACCCGTGTCCATCTTCCCTGTCGAATACAACAACACAAAACTCGCCAGTTCCTGCAGTGTCAGTTCGGCGGCGCTGAGCACGCCGTGCAGCCGCTCCATGGCGCCGTCCTCACCGCGGGCCTTGATGCCCCAGGTCAGTCCTTCACGCCCGTCATCTTCGTCAATCCAAAGAATCCGCTGACCGCCATTTCGCTCAGCCAGCTCGACGCCATCTACGGCTGCGAACATCGCGCCGCCTACGAGCTTCGCGAACGCCAGGAGCCCCAAATCGAGCGTGATATCTCGCTCGGACTCCTGGCTGATGATGAACGTCTTATCCGCCTCGCCGCGGCGTATCACGGCCCTCACCTCGTGGTCGAGCGTCCGCAGCTGCTGCGCCCCCGGGCCGTCGGTGCCGGTCGCGGCCAACTCCTCATCATCGGAGATCGAGACCGATTGGGCGCGCGGCGTCGCCGAGCCCAGCACGAAAACGCGCACGCCCTCCTCGAGCGTACGCTCGCGGAACCGCAACGTGTCCATGCGCCACAGCGCGTGCGACGGGCCGAGCGTCCTCATGTATTCGGCGTAACACTCCGGGAGCGCGGCACCGCTGCACGCCTCCTCAACTCCCCACTTGACCGTGCACTTGGCGTCGTGCGGGTAGACCAGCGCCACGCCGGTCTGGTCGAGCACAGCGACAGTCCGATCCGGAAGATCAGTGAACGTGGGAGCCATGAGCGGGACGCGGTCATAAAACCGGCCAACGCCGCCCTTCAGCAGCGTCTTTCCATCCCCGGTCAGTGACAGGAGAAATCCGGCGCGAGGAGCGGCATGGGTGGAACTCGTGATCGTGTCGTTGTCGAAGCGCAAGCCGAAGCTCAAGGTCAAACGTGGGTTGATCGCCCACTGATCGCCCGCGAACCAGGCCGTCTCGTTTTGACTGATGCGGAATGAGGTTGGTGAAGTGAAGGAGATGCGTTCCACAGGTTGGTTCGACGCCCCATCAATCTCCACGGGAAGGAACGTCTGGCGGCCTTGGTATGCGGAGTGTTCGTAGCTCAGGCCCACCGTAAATTGGTGGGAACCTACGAACCGCCAGGGCGCAAACTGATAATTCTCCTGTAAGCTGGTGCGGGAAGTTCGACGCGCCTGGCGATTGAAGAAACCGCCTTCGGTGGTTTCCAGGAGCAGACGGTACGGATCGTTGCTCTGCGCGGTGACGTCGGCGTCAAAACGCTTGTAGCTGAATTGCGAATTCAGTAGACCTGCCTGACCGATGGCAAAGTGATGCTGCGCGTTGATTTGCTCACCGCGCTGATGAAAATCCGGCGTCGAGGGCTGAGGCGTAAAGGTGCTAAGCCCGAGGTAGTCCAATTTTTGCGGATACAGTGCAATCGAAACCGAGGCTGTCTGCCTGGGGCTGAGAATAAAGTCTAATTGCGTGTAGGAGTCGAGACTCTCTAGTTTCGTATCGCGTGCAAGAGGGGGAAGGCTGTTCACCGGAGTTCGCACAAAACGATATTCAAAAGACTGTGTAACTGCGATGCGGTCCTTGACGAGCGGGCCAGTGAACGTCATGCGCGGTGTGGCTGCGCCGATGCCCGAGATGATGCCGTCGCGATCCCGCAATCGGGGCAGGAAATTCTGGAAAGAAAAATGAAGCTTCTCATAATCGCTGGTTTTCGTAGAGACCGTGGAAACCGCTCCCGTGAACTTGCCGTATTGGGGATCATAGGGATTCGAAATGACTTGCACCGACGCCACTACATCAATTGGAAGATTGAGCGCTGGACCGCCAGTCACGGGGTCGGTAACATTTGCGCTGTTCACCAGCGCGCCGCTCTGGGTATTGCGAGTGCCTTTGAGATTGACGTGCCCATCAGGACCGCGAACAACTCCAGGAATGAGCGGCAGTGAACTTTCAAAGCGCTCGTTCACATTTGGTGCATTGCGAAGTGTCTTATCCGAAATTGTTTCTGAGGGGGCAGGATCCTTGGTGTCAGCTTGATCAGCTTTTACCTCCACAGACGCGGCGACTTCAGAGGGTTTTAATTCGAGAGAGACGTGGACTTCACTCCCTTCGACATGTACTTCCCGTACGGCTTTCAAACCTGGAAAGATTGCTTCGACGGAGTAGGTCCCACTGGGCACAGCCGCAATCACGTACCTGCCGTTTTCGTCGGATTCAGTTTCGAATGTGGCTGGTCCGCTGAATTTCACGGAGGCGCCAGCCACAAAGGACTGGTTCCCTGCAGCATCTTGAACAAACACTGTTCCTTCGACCTTAGAGCTGGCGGTGTTAGGCTGGTTCCCCCACGACGCCAGAGCGAACGAACAGGTGACAAATAACAGGAAAAGCATGAGGGTTACGGGTCTTCGCGTCGCGGAGCGTCTTCTTTCGTTCGAGTGTGGAATACGGATTTCCTCTGCCTCCCACGGGACTCGCGCTCGAAGTGTCAGAGTCTCTCCCGGCTCCATTTGAGATTGCACGGGGCAGCGAGCGACTGAGAGACGCAAAACCGGAGCGCCGCATCTCGTCGATGTTCGTAGGACCCGCACTCGATCCACCCCCTCGCGGGAATCCATGAAGCAGGCACAATTCCAATGAGTCGATGGCTCGCAGCACCTTGGATCCCATTGCTTATCAATGATTTGACGAGGGGAAGGAAATTCGAGCGCGGATTGGCCACCGCGAAGAGTTGACGAGACTTCGACTGTTTGGGCGAGTTCTTGACAACTTGCTACAGATGGCAATGAGTTTTCAGCAGATTCAGCCCAGAGACTGATGCCACCTCACGCGGGAATTTCCGCATGTTGTTTCAAAGCTTGCAAAAATCGTGGTTTTTAGAGGAACGAGTATCTAGACAGGCGAGGCCTTGACGAGACCGTCAAGCCCATGACTATAGCTTTGCTCCATGCCCAGTTTGGTAGCCTCCCAACCTGCCGGAAGCGCCTCCAAATAAAGAAGATAAAGGATGGTGCAAGCAAAACATCGATTGGAGAGCAAGGTGCACCAGCGGGAATGCTGTCGGTGGCGAGATCGAGATGTGGCTAGTGCGCGATAACTCGCAGAATTTCAAACAGCCATGATTGTCCAGCGCCTTGCAAGTGACGGCGCGGAGCGAGGAAAAACTTAGACGATCATGACGAACAAGCACAAGACGGATTGGGAAGCTGTCGCCGCGCGAGTCACGGGAATTATCGTCATCCTGACCGGCGTCCTTCTTGCTGCGCGGGTGTGCGTCGCGAGTCCGCCAGGTGACCATCCGATTCCGAGTATCTTTGATCCGCGCTCAACACCAGCGGAGTCGATCCGTCATCTGTCCTATTTCGTCCTCGGGATCACTGGGGTAATTTTTCTGGTCGTCTTCAGTTTATTGACTTATGCGGTGATGAGATTCCGAAACAGAGTCGCGGACTCCAATCGCGAGCCAGCCCAAGTGTATGGAAGCACGCAGATTGAGCTTGCCTGGACGATCATTCCGATTCTGATTGTTGTTGTCCTTTTTCTGGCGACTGCGCGAGTGATTCACGCGATCCAGGACGCGCCCAAGCCTGCTGAGGCGGTGGAGGTGACCGCAATCGGGCATCAGTTTTGGTGGGAATTTCGGTATCCGAAGCTCGGCATCGTCACCGCGAACGAACTCCATGTCCCCGTGAGTGACCCCGCTCATCCCACACCGACATTCTTGAAATTGTTTTCCGCCGACACGGATCACAGCTTCTGGATACCTCAGCTTGCAGGAAAGACAGACTTGATTCCGAATCACCCAAACGAGACTTGGGTCGATCCCCATGAGACGGGCCTGTTTCTCGGTCAATGCGCGCAGTACTGCGGGACTCAGCACGCGAAGATGCTGTTGCGCGTATACGTGGATACGCCAGAAGACTTCAACGCCTGGGCACGAGCGCAACAACAGCCAGCGAATCAGGATGAAAAAGAAGCTGCGGGAAGACTTGTCTTCGAGAGAACTGCGTGCGTGAACTGCCATGCAATTAACGGGACAAACGGCACTGGGCGTTTTGGCCCGGACCTAACTCACCTGATGAGCCGCAACACAATCGCCGCCGGCGCCGCGCTCAATACGCACGAAAAACTGCGCTTGTGGATCCAGAACCCTGATGCGATTAAGCCTGGCTCGCTCATGCCTGCCATGAAGTTGAGCGACGCCGAAGTGGACGCGCTCGTGCGCTATCTCGAAACCCTGCAGTAGAGAAAGAGAGTGGAAGATCAGCAATGTCGCCGGATGCCAAAGCCATTCAAACCGCAGAAGCCGCAGGTCAACCGTGGGTTCAAACACTGCATGAGTGGGTGACCACGGTTGATCACAAGCGGCTGGGGATTCTGTACATCCTCTACGCGCTGGTCTTTCTCATAATCGCCGGGCTTGAAGCGACCATTATCCGCATCCAGCTGATGCGCCCGCACAACGACTTCGTTTCCCCACAGGTTTTCAACCGCATGTTCACCATGCATGGGACAACGATGATTTTTTTCGTCGCGATCCCCGTTCTGTTCGGATTTGCGAACTACCTGGTTCCACTTATGATCGGGGCGCGGGACATGGCATTCCCGCGGCTGAATGCGTTCAGCTTTTGGCTGACGGCTCTCGGAGGTTTTCTTCTCTACTTCAGTTTTGTTGGCGGGAGTGGCCTCTACGGCGCGGGAAATGCGCCGGACGTGGGGTGGTGGGCCTACGCTCCTCTGACTTCACGCGCGTTTTCCCCCGGCCATAGTTCCGACTATTGGACCGTTGCTTTGCTCGTTTCGGGATTCGGCAGCATCGGCACGGCGATCAACCTTATCGCCACGATCATTTCCATGCGATGCCCCGGGATGACTCTGAGCCGGATGCCTCTATTTGCATGGTTAAACCTGATCATGGCCGGCATGGTCATTTTAGCCATCTCGCCACTCACGGCGGCTCAGGTCATGCTCACCGTGGACCGTTATCTGGGCGGGCACTTCTTTGACACGCAAGCCGGAGGCTCGGCAACCCTGTGGATGCACTTCTTCTGGATTTTTGGCCATCCTGAGGTTTACGTTCTGGTGATTCCGGCCTTCGCGTTTGTATCAGAAATTATTCCGGTATTTTCCAGGAAACCGATTTTTGGATATCCAGTTATGGTGGGCGCCACGGCTTGCATCGGGTTCCTGAGCTTGAGTGTGTGGGCGCACCACATGTTCACTATCGGGATGAACTCCTACGCCAACAGCTTTTTCGCGATAACCACGTTTGCCGTCGGCATCCCGACGGGAATCAAAATCTTCAACTGGCTTGGCACGATGTGGGGCGGGCGGATTCAATTCAAGACGCCGATGCTGTTCTGTATCGCCTTTCTCTTTCAGTTTTTGATCGCTGGCCTCACCGGCATCATGCTGGGCGCGGCGCCTTTCAATTGGCAGCTTAGCGGCTCCTATTTCGTCGTCGCGCATTTTCACTACGTGATCGTTGGTGGAATTCTCTTTGCGCTCTTTGCCGCATTTTATTATTGGTACCCGAAAATTACTGGAAGAATGTTCAACGAAACTCTAGGCAAACTCCATTTCTGGCTATTCCTTATCGGCTTTCACCTGACGTTTGATCTGATGCACATTCCCGGTGTGCTCGGAATGCCGCGTCGAATTTACACCTACGAGCCTGGCCGGGGTTGGGACACGTTGAACTTTCTCGTGTCCATTGGCGCATTCGTCCAGGGCATCGCCACTCTGGTGTTCGTCGCAAACCTGGTTGTCTCTTACTTCAAAGGAGCCAAAGCGGGGAACGATCCGTGGGACGCTTGGACTCTTGAATGGTCTACAAGTTCGCCGCCCCCTGCCTACAACTTTGCTTCCGTTCCGACCGTCGCTAGCCGCCGCCCGTTGTGGGATTTGAAGCATCCGGAAGACCCGGACAGCCGCTATGAGTAGAGGAGTCGAGTAATGAGCACAATGAGCGCTCCGATGGCTGAATCAAGTGGAGTTTGGAGCCTTCCGTATCGAGGCAAGGTCGGGATGGCCTCCCTCATCTTTGCCGAGTCGGCCATCTTCACGATTTTCGTCGTGGCGTATCTCTTCTACATGGGGAAGAGCCTGACCGGGCCGACGCCGCGCGAAGTGCTGGAAACTCCCATCTTCTACACGATTTGTCTTCTGTCCAGCAGCCTCACAATCCACTTCGCGGGAAAGTTCCTTGAACGTGGTAAGCGAGGCGCCTTCCTAACTTTGTGGTTGCTCACCATCGTTCTAGGTGGCCTCTTTATGTATGGCACCGGCCAGGAATGGCACCGGCTGATCTACGAACACGGGCTGACAATTTCCACCAACCTTTTTGGCACGACATACTACTCGCTCGTCGGCCTACACGCTTTTCACGTCACCGTAGGCCTGCTCATGCTGGGCATCGTGCTGATTTTTGGGTTGGCCGGCCGCGTGGGCGTGGAGCAGTCCCGCCGCGTCGACGTGCTTTCTTTGTACTGGCATTTTGTGGATGCCGTCTGGGTCGTGGTTTTCACCGTTGTCTACATCGTTGGGCGCTGAGGAGAAGAAATGGCAACGCTGTTATCCGCGGAACAATTGGAGCAAAGCCCTCGGGGGCCGAGCGAGATCGAAGCGCCCGCACCGACAGCGTGGCCTTTTGTCCTGGCGTTTGGATTTACGCTGATGTTCGCAGGACTTCTGACGAGTGTGTCGGTGAGCGTCCTTGGAGCCGTGCTTTCTGTGGCGGGTTGCGTCGGCTGGTTCAGGGAAGTCTTCCCTCACGAACATGAAGTAATTGTGACGGTCGTTCCTGAGGATCTCCGCGTCACTACGGAACGCCGCGTTGTCGAACGGCTTCCGGTCGCGGCGGATCAATTGCGCGCCTGGCTTCCCGTACACACGTACCCAATATCGGCCGGTGTGAAAGGTGGACTCGCTGGAAGCCTAGCAATGGCCGTGCTGGCTTGTGCCTACGGCGTAATCAAAGCAGGAAGCATCTGGTATCCCATCAATCTTCTTGCCGCCGTGGCGTACGCGCAATCGCTCAAACTCGGACCCGCACAGTTGAATTCGTTTCATGCAGACAGTTTCGCGATCGCTGTGGTTCTGCACGCCGTTGTGTCCACGCTTGTGGGCCTGCTCTACGGTGCGATGCTTCCCATGTTCGCACGGCGCCCGATTGTACTCGGAGGGCTGATCGCCCCGGTGCTGTGGTCGGGATTGCTATACACCATGCTGGGCCTGCTGAATCCTTTGCTGGCGAGCCATATTGACTGGTATTGGTTCATGGCTTCGCAAGTAGCGTTCGGCGTCGTAGCGGGCCTCGTCGTTGCGCGGCAGTCGCGCATGCTGACCCGCGAGAACATGTCCTTCGCCCTGCGCGCAGGAATTGAGGCTCCGGGAATGATTCCATCGCAAGAGAGCGGGGAGAAACGCCCGTGAACCCAGTTCGATATTTATGCGCATCCGCGGTGATGGGCCTGATGTTGTTCTCGGGCTGCAGCTCACCCCACGGCCAGCCGCGGCAGGGTTCCGAATCTTTGTCGCCGAATGAAGTTCTAGAATTCCGGACTTTGTACTCGGAAAACTGCGCCGGCTGTCACGGCGTGGAAGGGCGGGGAGGAGCTGCCATCGCGCTTGCCGATCCAGTTTATCTGGCCATCGCGGATGACGCAGTGATTCGCAAAGTCACAGCGAACGGCGTGCGCGGAACGGCAATGCCAGCGTTCGCCGAAAGCGCCGGCGGAATGCTGACCGACAAACAGATTGACGTCATTACCGGCGAAATGCGGTCGCGGTGGAGCCGTCAGGGAATTCTCAACGGAGTCAATCCGCCTTCCTATGCATCGAAGTCGGCGGGCGATGCCCAGCGAGGTGAGGTAGCGTACAAAACCTACTGCGAATCCTGCCATGGGCCCGGAGGTCACGGAGGACAAAAAGGTAGCTCCATCGCCAACGATTCCTATCTCGCGCTCGTCAGCGATCAGGGCCTGCGCACGATCGTGATTGCGGGTCGTCCCGAATTGGGGGCCCCCGACTGGCGTGGAAATGTGTCTGGCAAGCCTATGTCGGACCAGGAAGTGACCGACGTGGTTGCGTGGCTCGGCTCGCGGAGATCTCAAAATCCCGGGCAACCCTATTCCGTTTCGAATTATCCGCAGCATTAGGAGCTTGACGATGGCGAATGAAAATTTGGTATCCCGTCGAGGATTTTTCATGAAAATGGGAATTCTGTTCAACGGGTTGGTGGCCACGGCTCTGACTGTGCCGATTGTCGGATATCTTCTGTCCTCTCTCACGCGCGGGCGCGCGAACGGCTACCTCTCCTGGGTGCCACTCGGAAAAGTAAGCGAATTTCCCGCAGGCGAGACGCGGCTGGCCACTTTCCGCAATCCCTACGTGACGCCGACCGATGGCAAGACCGCGGACACGTCATGCTGGGTGCGGCATATCGAGGGCGAACAGTTCCAGGTTTTTGCAATTAACTGCGCACACCTCGGTTGTCCCGTTCGGTGGTTTCAACAGTCCAGCCTCTTCATGTGTCCTTGCCACGGCGGGGCATATTACCAGGATGGTTCACGTGCTTCGGGTCCCCCGGAGCGCGGCCTGTTCCAATATCCGTACAAAGTCGAGAACGGTCTCGTCACGATCCAGGCGGGTGAGCTCCCCACGCCGGGAGCGAGCGCCTCTCTCGCAGGAAAGAAACCGACATGCGCCTGATAGCCCAGATCGGCGAATGGTTCGATCGGCGCTTGCAGCTTGCGGCTCCGATCCGCGAGGTTTCCGAGCATCCCGTTCCACGCAACACGGCAAGTTGGTGGTACGTATTCGGCAGCGCCGCGCTTGTCGTGTTCCTTCTCCAAATCGTCACTGGCATTTTGCTTGCCTTGATTTACGTACCCTCAGGAAGCGAGGCGTGGAGCAGTCTTCAAGCGCTCAACCACGACGTGACTCTCGGCTGGTTCATCCGCGCGTTGCACGGTTGGGGCTCGAACTTCATGGTGGCGATTGTTCTCATTCATATGGTGCAGGTCTTCCTTTTTGGGGCCTACAAGTTTCCCCGAGAGCTCACCTGGATCGTCGGCGTTTTCCTTTTGCTGATGACTCTTGGCATGGCGTTCAGCGGGCAAGTGCTGCGCTTCGATCAAGACGCCTATTGGGGGCTTGGGATCGGAGCCTCGATCGCCAGCCGTGTCCCAATTGCAGGTCCGGCGATTGTCAAATTGATGCTGGGTGGGCCGATCATCGCGGGCGCGACGCTGTCTCGATTTTTTGCGCTGCACGTCTTCGTGATTCCCGGGATGCTCATCGGGTTCGTGTGCATTCATCTCCTCATGGTGCTGAAGCTAGGAATCAACGAATGGCCGATGCCCGGCCGCCTGGTAAAAAAAGCCACCTACATTGCTGAGTATCACGAATTGACGAAGAAAGATGGGGAGCCGTTTGTCCCCTATGCGGTCTGGAAAGATCTGTTCTTCGCCGCGTTTATCCTTTTGGCGGTGGCCGCATGCGCTCTTTACTTCGGTCCTTTCGGTCCAACGGGCCGTCCGGACCCGACAATCATCCAGACGGCGCCGAAACCTGATTACTTCTTCCTTTGGCTCTACGCATTGCTCTCGCTCTTGCCACCTTCGCTGGAGACACCTGCGCTTCTCATCGGCCCGGTAATCGCAATCGCTGCTCTGCTTCTACTTCCATTTCTGTCAGGTGAAGGCGAAAAAAGTTGGCGACGACGGCCAATCGCAGTCCTCACGATCCTGCTGATCGCGATATCGCTGGGGACACTGACGCATCTTTCTGGATTCACACCCTGGAGTCCGCACATGAACGCCTGGAGCGGTGATCCGGTGCCGGAGCGATTTCTTCATGGCACAACCGCGGTGGAGCGTCAAGGCGCACTCGTTTTTCAGGTCAAACAGTGCCGCAACTGCCATTCGCTGGGTGAGGTGGGCGGGCAAAGAGGCCCTGCGCTGGATAGCGTCGCTGTGCGGCTGACGCAGGACCAGCTCATCCGCCAGGTGATCCAAGGAGGCGGCAACATGCCCGCGTATGGGAAGAACTTGAGTCCGGCGGAAACCACGGCGCTCGTCGCCTTTCTTGAGACCTTGCATCCGGCTGGGCAAGCTCCCGCGCGCGATGCGTCGCGCGATGTCGTGCTCGGCGAGGGCCAAGAAAAACACCCTAGCGCGCAACCATAGAGACCGATCCATGTCACCTCACGTGCATGTCGCATCGGAATCCTGGGGCGGGCCGATTTCACTCACGGTAGCCCTGCTCCTCACGGAATTTTTGTACTTGCGTGGATGGCTTCGTCTTCGTTCAGCCTCCGTAAAGCCCATTCCAGGCTGGCGCGTCATTAGCTTCTCCCTCGGCCTATCCTTAATCTGGATCGCTGTGGGGTCACGCCTGGCCGCGCTCGACGGGCAAATGTTGACAGTCCACATGATTCAGCATCTCTTGCTTATGACATTTGCTGCTCCATTGATACTGCTTGGTTTGCCCGTGATGCCGTTCTTGCATAGTCTCCCGCAACAATTTGCAAAAGCGATTGTTGGTCCACTGTTTAGATGGCCGCCGGTACAAAGGATTGGGCGGGTGCTTGGGCGACTCACATTTTCCTGGCTTTTGGCCACTGCGGTCTTGGTCGGATGGCATATTCCGGAAATCTTTACACTCGCGTTGCAATCGGGAGCGTGGCATCTATTCGAGCAGGCAACTTTTCTTGTGGCCGGCCTTCTTTTCTGGTGGCCCGTCGTTCAGCCCTGGCCAAATGCTCCAACGGCGTCACGATGGTCGATCCTCTTATATCTTTTTCTCGCCACGCTGCCCTGCGACATTCTTTCGGCATTTCTTGTCTTCTCCGAGCGTGTGGCCTATCCCGTATACCTCTCGGCCTCGCGGCAGTCTGACCTCTCGGTTCTCGCGGATCAGCAGTGCGCGGGTGCATTGATGTGGACCTGCATCACCATCGTATATCTCGTTCCCGCAGCGATTCTCTCGACCCAGCTGCTCGCGCCGCGGGACTCTCGAACGGATGGTTTAGGCTGGAGGTTCTCTGAGAATGGCAACTGAGCCTGTTCTCGCTGCTTTCGAATTGGCTGTTCTTCAGCACGCTCCCTCCGTTCGGTCCAGCGTTCGGTCCGACTACTGGAAGCTAACGAAGCCCGAAGTGAACTTTTTAATTGCCTTGACCACCGTTGCCGCTTTTTGCCTGGGTTCTCCTAAACCTTTCGTGCATTTGCCATGGTTCCTGCTTCTGAACACGCTGCTCGGCACGATGCTGGTTGCCAGCGGCGCCGGTACTCTGAATCAGTTGATCGAGCGGAACTTCGATGCGCAAATGCGGCGTACATCTCGCCGTCCGATCGCGGCCGGCCGAATCGAACCCATCCGCGCCCTCGTTTTCGGAACACTATTGTCGCTTACGGGTGTGCTGTACCTAGCCTTGGCGGTGCGTCCCGGTGCGAGCTTGCTTGCCCTGCTGACGCTCGCCGGGTATTTGGTTCTCTATACGCCTCTTAAACGTCGAACGCCATGGTGCACCCTTGTTGGCGCCTTTCCTGGCGCCATGCCAGTGCTGATCGGATATGTCGCCGCCACCGGGAAGCTAGACTCTCAGGCATGGCTGCTTTATGTGATTCTCTTTCTCTGGCAATTCCCCCACTTCATGGCCATCGCGTGGATGTATCGCGAGGACTACGCACGAGCGGGATATCAGGTTCTTCCACTCGGGACAGGGAAAGAACGATTCATGGGATGGCAGAGCGTACTCCCAGCGCTCTCCTTGGTTTCGGTGACCTTCGCTCCGATGGCTTTGCGGCATGCCAATTCGGGGTTGGTCGCGGGAACACTGCTGCTCAGTTTAGGTTTCCTCTATTTTGCCGCGCGGCTCGCGCTAATTCGCACCAGCCAGTCTGCGCGCCGGCTGCTTCTGGTCTCGATCGTGTATCTTCCATTGGTGTTCTTGCTCGTGGTGCTGGCAAGAGTTTGAGGAAATGAATGCTTCGATTCCGCCAAGAATCGTTAGCCCTGAAAGCCGCGCAACCGTTCAAGGCAACGGTTTCGAACACCGTTGCACTCCGGAGCGCAACGGTTGTTTGAACCGTTGTTGCGCTCCGTAAAGTCAAGTAGAGCTTCCCAGTTGAAAGGCGAGTTTCGCCCTCACAGCTGACCGGACGTACGCAATGAGCGAAACAATGCCGCACTGCACAAGGCGGAGATCGCTGTCCCAAGCCACAGGGCCGCTGAGATCGAGTAACGTATGATGACCGCGCCTAACGCCGCACCCAAGAACATTGCGGCCAGCGATGCAACTCTTCTCGCCAATCTCGGGTTGTTGCCGTTCGCGAGCGAAGAGTCCGCGCCGATGCCCGTGATCGTTAGTGTTAGGACGGTCGTCGTGAGATCCGGGATTGCGAGTTTCCGGACAGCGGCATTCCGTGTGCCCATCGCGAGCGCCGTCAGGGCGATCAGAGCGAACGGTTGAAAAGAATGTTCCAGCAAGTCGCTTCTGTATCCAATGCTGCAAAATGACGCCACAGAGAGAAAGACCACCTCCAGCACGAATGCTTGCGCCGCGAATCGAATCTGTGAGTCGACGCCCGCTCGGGCCATGATCCGTCCGCCGAGTATCGCCCCTACAAGAAACGCCAAAAGCGCCGTCAACGAGCGCACGATAGACAGTCCGGGTAAGCGCGCTGTCGCAAACGCCAGAATCACAACATTCCCCGTCATGTTCGCCGTGAAAACGCGCCCGAGCGATAGGAAACTGACAGCGTCCACGAGGCCAGTAACCGCCGTCATTCCGAGCAGGGCGTAGGGTATAACCTTTTCAGTGGTTGGACTGCTCGCCATGGACAATCAGCCGACCAAGTATATTGCTAATGCTCATTGCCGGCACTCCTTTCAAGACAAGCCATTTGCGTGGGCGGCCTTCTTCGGATGGCCGATTTCCTGCAACACCTGGGCTGGCGCGAGTCCTGCAGGCAACGCGCGGGATGGAGCAGGGCTCATGCTCACTCTAGCAGATCACGACTCGGGCAGGCGTCGAGCCGCCACCGAAGCGATCAATGATCATCTTCGGAGCAACGACGCCGAAGCTCATGGCGAGAATAATTGCAATCGCCGTCATGGCGTCGGCGATGGTTGCACGCAAGAGGTCGAAGTTTGTATTCGAGTAGCCAGCGAGTTGCACAAGTCCGCTTGCCATTCTGAACAGGAAGACACCGGGCATCATCGATACTACCGAGGCAAAGCCTATGGCGGCGAATGGCATCCGCCAGCGACGCGCGACTGGAGCAAGGATCCCGCCGACCAACAGACAGGCGACCAAGGCGCCAGTCGCTACTCCGGCACCAGCCTTCAGAGCGCCCCATCTCACGGCATGAGCCAGCATGCCGATCGCGACTGGCCACCCCAACATACGCAATGGTGTCGAGAAGAAAACACTGAATGCGGCGACCGCCACGCCCGCAGCGATCACGTCCAGCCATAAGGGCACTGCTCTGCCAGGTTCTCCGACTGGCAAGGAGACGGAGAGAATGCCCATTCCCA
>Ga0137412_10002819_pt1 | contig 13785 bp, 13 predicted proteins | sample CZODoug2_1_16fun_FD_122160 | JGI IMG/M metagenome (GOLD analysis project Ga0137412, IMG submission 122160) | Vadose zone soil fungal communities from Angelo Coast Range Reserve, California, USA - CZODoug2_1_16fungal (Hybrid Assembly) | ecosystem: Environmental > Terrestrial > Soil > Vadose zone... | reverse complement strand
ACACCGGCCAGCTCGACGGCGCCCGGCTGCCGATCGACCTGGCGGCCAACGCGGCCAGCCTCGGCGCCGAGGTGATCCGCGTGCGCACCATCGCCGAGTTCCGCGAGGCGATCGCCACGTCACGCGCGTCCACCCGCACCACGGCCATCCACATCGAGACCGACCCGCTGGCGCCGGTGCCGTCCCCGGAGAGCTGGTGGGACGTGCCGGTCGCCCAGGTCGCCGCCCTGGACAGCACCCAGCAGGCCCGCAAGACCTACGAAGAGCACAAAGCCACCCAACGCCCGCTGATCACCCCGTGAGTGGCGAGTGGGCCATGACCCAACTCGCCACTCACGACCCGAAGGAGAACCGCCCGTGAGGACCATTACGCACTGGATCGGCGGCAAGCCGGTCGCCGGTGGCACGAGCACCTCGCCGGTGTGGAACCCGGCCACCGGAGAGCAGCAGGCCGAGGTGCCGCTGGCCAGCACCGAGGAGGTCGACACCGCGGTGCGCGCCGCGGCCGCCGCGTTCGAGCAGTGGTCACAGTCGTCGCTGTCGGTCCGGGCGAAGGTGCTGTTCCGGTTCCGCGAGCTGGTCAACGGCCGCGCCCAGGAGCTCGCCGAGATCGTCGCCGACGAGCACGGCAAGGTGGTCAGCGACGCGCTCGGCGAGGTGCAGCGCGGCCTCGAGGTCGTGGAGTTCGCCTGCGGCATCCCGAGCCTGCTCAAGGGTGACTACTCCGACCAGGTCTCCACTGGCGTCGACGTGTTCTCGTTCCGCGAGCCGCTCGGGGTCTGCGTCGGGATCACGCCGTTCAACTTCCCGGTGATGGTGCCGATGTGGATGCACCCGGTGGCCATCGCCTGCGGCAACACCTTCGTGCTCAAGCCCAGTGAGCGCGACCCCAGCGCGTCCATGCTGATCGCCGAGCTGTGGGCCGAGGCGGGCCTGCCGGACGGCGTGTTCAACGTGGTGCACGGGGACAAGACGGCGGTCGACGCGCTGCTCGACCACGAAGCCGTGGCAGCCGTGTCGTTCGTCGGGTCCACCCCGATCGCGCGCTACATCCACCAGCGGGCCAGTGCCACCGGCAAGCGGGTGCAGGCCCTCGGCGGTGCGAAGAACCACGCCGTGGTGCTACCCGACGCGTCGCTCGACTTCGCCGCCGACCACCTGGTCTCGGCCGCCTTCGGCTCCGCCGGCGAGCGGTGCATGGCGATCTCGGCCGCCGTCGCGGTGGGCAGTGCCGGCGACGAGCTGCTCGCCCGGGTCAGCGAGAAGGCCCGCGCGGTGAAGGTCGGGCCCGGCCGCGACCCGGCCAGCGAGATGGGCCCGGTGATCACCGCCGCCGCGCGGGACCGGATCGTCGGGCTGATCGGCACCGGCGCCGAGCAGGGCGCCGACCTGGCGGTGGACGGGCGCGGGCTGACCGTGGCGGGCCACGACGGCGGCTTCTTCGTCGGCCCGACGGTCATCGACCGGGTCCGCCCGGAGATGGACGTGTACCGCGAGGAGATCTTCGGACCGGTGCTCGCGGTGGTGCGCGCCGACTCGGTGGACGAGGCGATCGCCTTGATCAATGCGAATCCGTATGGAAATGGAACCGCAATCTTCACCTCCTCGGGTGAAGCCGCACGGCGGTTCCAGCGTGGTGTGCACGTCGGGATGATCGGGATCAACGTGCCGATCCCGGTACCGATGGCCTACTACTCCTTCGGCGGGTGGAAGGACTCGCTGTTCGGCGACAAGCACGTGCACGGCCCGGAGGGCGTGTCCTTCTACACCCGCGCCAAGGTCGTCACGTCTCGGTGGCCCCAGACCCAGGCCGCGAGTGGTTCCAGCTTCCACTTCCCGACCTCGAACTAGAGGGGCACCTCGTGACCGAGAAACTTCGCCTGGGCACCGCCCCCGACTCCTGGGGCGTGTGGTTCCCGGACAACCCGAGCCAGGTCCCGTGGCAGCGCTTCCTCGACGAGGCCGAGCGGGCCGGCTACGAGTGGATCGAGCTCGGCCCGTACGGCTACCTGCCCACCGACCCGGCCCAGCTGCGCGACGAGCTGGACCGGCGCGGACTGCGGCTCTCGGGTGGTGCGGTGGCGGCCGGACTGCACCGCGGCGCGGACGCACTGAAGCAGGCCGTCGAGGACTGCCGCGCCGAAGCCCAGCTGCTCACCGCCCTCGGCGCCCGGCACCTGGTGCTGCTGCCGGAGGGCTACACCGAGCTCGACGGGTCGCTCAACCAGCCCGCTGACCTCACCCCGGAGCAGTGGCGCAACCTCACCGCCGGGATGGACACACTGGCCCGCACGCTGCACGACGAGTTCGACGTGGAGCTCGTCTTCCACCCGCACGCGGACAGCCACGTGGACACCCAGCCCCGGGTGGAGCGCTTCCTCACCGACACCGACCCCGCGCACGTCCAGCTCTGCCTCGACACCGGGCACATCGCCTACTGCGGCGGGGACAACCTGGAGATCATCCGGAAGTTCCCGGAGCGGATCGGCTACGTGCACCTCAAGCAGGTCGACCCGGCGGTGCTGGCGCGGGTCACCGCCGAGGGGCTGGCGTTCGCGCCGGCCGTGGCGCTCGGCGCGATGGTCGAGCCGCCGCTCGGGGTGCCGGACATGCCGTCGCTGCTGGCCGAGCTGGGCCGCCTCGACGTGGACCTGTTCGCCATCGTCGAGCAGGACCTCTACCCCTGCGAACCGGACACCCCACTGCCGATCGCCGCCCGCACCGCGCAGTACCTGGGCGGCTGCGGCATCGGCCCGGTGCGCACGCCCTAGCAGTCACCCCCGGCTTGCAGTCCGCCTCCTGGCCGGCTGCCAGATGAGAGGAACACTCAATGAGGAGTACCCGCAAGTTGGTGCGCGTGCTGGCCACAGCGGCCTCGCTCGCGGTTGCACTGGCGGCGTGTAGCAGCCAGGGCGGCGCGCAGAGCCAACCCAGCCAAGGCGGTGGTGGCGGTGCCGCTCAGGGCAAGCGCTACACGATTGCGATGGTCACCCACGAGCAGGCCGGTGACACGTTCTGGGACAAGATCCGGGCCGGCGCGCAGGACGCCGCGAAGAGCCTGAACGTCGACCTGAAGTACTCGAACAACGAGAACGCCCCTGAGCAGGCGACGCTCGTGCAGAACGCCATCGACAGCAAGGTGGACGGTCTCGCGGTCACCCTGGCGAACGGGGACGCGGTGATCCCGGTCGCCAAGAAGGCGGCGGACGCCGGCATCCCGGTGGTGGTGTTCAACCAGGGATTCGACCAGTACAAGCAGGCCGGAGCCAAGATGTACTTCGGCTCGGACGAGGATCTCGCCGGGCAGAGCATTGGCAAGCGGATCACCGCCGACAGTGGTGGGAAGGCGCTCTGCGTCATCCAGGCACAGGGCTCGGTGGCACTGGAGACCCGCTGCGCCGGCGTGAAGAAGACCTTCGCCAACACCGAGAACCTCTACGTCAACGGTGCCGACAAGCCGGCCGAGCAGGCCTCCATCGGGGCAAAGCTGCAGCAGGACAAGGCGATCACCCACGTGGTCACGCTCGGCGCCGGTGACGCGCTGGCCGCGCTGAACGCCAAGACCGACGCGGGCAGCAGCACCAAGGTCGTCACGTTCGACCTGAACCCGGACGCCGCCAAGGCGATCAAGGACGGCAAGATCGGGTTTTCGGTCGACCAGCAGCCGTACGTCCAGGGCTACATGGCCGTCACGGCGCTGTGGCTGAACCTGACCAACGGCAACGACATGGGCGGGGGCAAGCCGGTGCTGACCGGTCCGTCTTTCGTCGACTCGACCAACATCGACCAGATCCTGCCCTACACCGCAAGCAACAAGCGCTGACGCGCACCCGGGGGGAGCCGGCGGGCCGGCTCCCCCCACCCGCCCAACCCTGGAGCACTCCATGAGCGCACCCGTTGCCACCCAGCCACCCCGAGCTCCGCAGGAGCCGCCGCGCGCAACGCGGTCGCTCACCGCGCGGGTGCTCACCCGCCCGGAGATCGGCGCCGTCGCCGCCGCGATCGCGATCTTCATCTTCTTCTTCGCCGTCGCCGCGCCGTTCCGCACCCTGCCGGCATTCTCCACGGTCCTCTACGCCAGCTCGACGATCGGCATCGTCGCGGTCGGCGTGGCCCTGCTCATGATCGGCGGGGAGTTCGACCTGTCCTCCGGCGTCTCCGTGGTCACCTCCGCGCTGACCGCCGCGATGGTCTCGTTCCAGCTCAGCCTGAACGTCTGGGTCGGCGTCCTGGTGAGCCTGATCGTGGCGCTGGCCATCGGATTCCTCAACGGCTATCTGGTGGTGCGGACCGGGATCCCCAGCTTCCTCATCACGCTGTCCACGTTCTTCATGCTGCGCGGCATCAACCTGGGCGTCACCAAGGCGGTCACCGGCACGGTGGCCACTCCGAACGTGTCTGAACTCGACGGCTTCAGTGCGGCCAAGGCGGTCTTCGCCTCGGACATCAACCTCGGCTTCATCAACATCAAGATCACTGTGCTGTGGTGGATCTTGTTCGTGGCGATCGCCACCTGGCTGCTGCTGCGCACCAGGGTCGGCAACTGGATCTTCGCCTCCGGCGGCAACTCGGCCAGCGCTCGGGCGGTCGGCGTGCCGGTACACAAGGTCAAGATCGGGCTGTTCATGGGGGTGGCGTTCCTGGCCTGGTTCTACGGGATGCACCTGCTGTTCAACTTCAGCTCCGTGCAGTCCGGCCTGGGTATCGGCAACGAGTTCATTTACATCATCGCCGCGGTGGTGGGCGGCGCGCTGCTCACCGGCGGCTACGGATCGGCGATCGGCGCGGCGGTGGGCGCGTTCATCTTCGGCATGACCACGCAGGGCATCGTCTTCGCCGGCTTCGACCCGAACTGGTTCTACACGTTCCTCGGCGCGATGTTGCTGCTGGCCGTGCTCGTCAACCTCTACGTCAAGCAGTACGCCCTCACCAGGAAGTGAGCGAAGGCCATGACTGACACGATCGCGGAACATGCCGCGCGGGATCTGAAAGCTGGCACGCCACTCGTCGAGATGGAGAACGTGGGCAAGGCCTACGGCGCCATCCGCGCCCTCGAGGGCATCAACCTCACCGTGAACGCCGGCGAGGTGGCCTGCGTGTTGGGCGACAACGGTGCCGGCAAGTCCACCCTTATCAAGATCATTTCGGGCCTGCATCCGCACACCGAGGGCGTGCTGAAGGTGGACGGCGCGGAGACCCATTTCGGGTCGCCCCGCGCGTCGCTGGACCGCGGCATCGCCACCGTCTACCAGGATCTGGCGGTGGTCGCGCTGATGGAGGTGTGGCGCAACTTCTTCCTCGGCTCGGAGCTCCGCAAGGGCAAATACCCGCTCGCCCCGTTGGACATCAAGGCCATGCGGGACATCGCGGACGCCGAGCTGAAAAAGATGGGCATCACCGTCAAGGACATCAACCAGCCGATCGGCACGCTGTCCGGCGGGCAGCGCCAGTGCGTGGCGATCGCCCGAGCGGTGTACTTCGGCGCTCGGGTGCTGATCCTGGACGAGCCGACCGCCGCGCTGGGCGTCAAGCAGTCCGGCGTGGTGCTCAAGTACACCGCGGCCGCGCGGGACGCCGGGCTGGGCGTCGTGTTCATCACGCACAACCCGCACCACGCGTTCATGGTCGGTGACCACTTCATCATCCTCAAGCTGGGCCGTCGGGTGCTGGACAAGAAGCGCTCCGAGGTCACCCTCGAGGAGTTGACCACCGAAATGGCCGGCGGCCAGGAGCTCGCCGAGCTCTCCCACGAACTCAAGCGCTGATGCGGTGAGTGGCGAGTGGCCGTGGGGGGCCACTCGCCACCCACGACTCCTTGGAGGTACTTCCGAATGATCAACGTCGGTGTCATCGGCGTGGGCATGATCGGCCAGGATCACATCCGCCGGCTGACCCACGTGCTGTCCGGCGCGCGGGTTGCGGGCGTGGCTGACGTGGACCTGGATCGGGCCAGTGCGGTGGCCGCCGGGCTGCACGAGGGGCGGGTGTTCGAGTCCGGCGAGAAGCTGATCGCCGACGCCGGGGTGGACGCGGTGGTGGTGACCTCATGGGGGCCCACCCACGAGGCCTACGTGCTGGCCGCGATCGCCGCGGGCAAGCCGGTGTTCTGCGAGAAGCCGCTGGCCAGCACCGCCGACGCCTGTTCCCGGATCATCGACGCCGAGGTGGCCACCGGCCGGCGGCTGGTACAGGTCGGCTTCATGCGCCGCTACGACGCCCAGTACCGGGCGATGAAGTCCGCCGTGCACAGCGGCGAGATCGGCGCGCCGCTGCTCATGCACGCCGCGCACCGCAACCCGTCGGTGCCGCCGCACTTCACCAGCGACATGATCATCAACGACAGCGCGGTGCACGACATCGACGTGGCGCGCTGGATGTTCGATGACGAGATCGCCTCGGTGGCGGTGCTCAAGCCCCGGCAGAACCGCAAGGCGGCAGCCGGCCTGGACGACCCGCTGGTGCTGTTGCTGGAGATGTCCGGCGGCGTGCTGGTGGACGTCGAGGTGATGCTCAACGCGGCGTTCGGCTACGACATCCGGGGCGAGGTGGTCTGCGAGGACGGCGTGGTCGAGCTGTCCGAGAGCGCCGGCGTGGTGGTCAAGTCGGCCGGCCGGTACGCCGGTCGGGTCCCCGCGGACTGGCGGGAGCGGTTCGTCCGGGCGTTCGACGTCGAGTTCCAGGAGTGGCTCGACGATGTGGCCGCCGGCGCCGAGCCCACCGGCCCGAGCAGCTGGGACGGCTACGCGGCCACGGTGGTGTGCGACACCGGGCTGGCCGCGTTGCACGGCGGAGGGCGCGAGCCGGTGCTGCTGCGCGAGCAACCCGCGCTGTACCGGCGCGGGGCGGTGTCCCGGTGAAGTTCGGGGCGTACACGGCGGTCCTGCACGACCGGCCGATCGCCGAGGCGCTGGGTCTGCTGCGCGGGCTGGGGCTGGACAGCGCCGAGGTCAACTCCGGTGGCTTCCTGCCCGCGCCGCACCTGCCCATCGCGACCCTGCGGACCAGCGCCGACGCCCGCTCCGAGTACCTCGGGCTGTTCGCCGAGCACGGCATCACGCTGACCGCGCTGAACTGCAACGGCAACCCACTGCACGCCGATCAGGAGGTGCGCGACAAGCACGCCTCCGACGTGCGCGACGCCATCGAGCTGGCCGCGCTACTCGGGGTGCGCCGGGTGGTCACCATGTCCGGGCTGCCCGGCACAGATCCCGGCGCCGCGCTGCCCGCCTGGACCGTGCTGCCCTGGGACAGCGCCTACCTGGACGCGCGGGACTACCAGTGGAACTCCGTCGCGCTGCCCTACTGGCGGGACATTCAGGCCCGGGCGGCCGCCGCCGACGTGCACGTGTGCATCGAGATGCACCCGCACAACATCGTCTACAACCCGGCCACCATGCTGCGGCTGGCCGAGTCGATCAACGCCACCCACGTGGCCGCCGAGATGGACCCCAGCCACCTGTTCTGGCAGGGCATCGACCCGGTGGCGGCCATCGGGGCGCTGGGCGACCTGGTCCGCAACGCCGCCGCCAAGGACACCCGCATCAACCCCGCCGCGCTGGTCAACGGGGTGCTGGACGACCGGCACTCGCGCATTGCCGCCGGCTCCCCGGGCGCGGTATCCCTCGGCGGGCGGTACACGCTGTCGGCCTGGCCGGAGAACTCCTCGTGGGACTTCGTCGCGGTCGGCCGCGGCCACGACACAGCGTTCTGGACCCGGTTCCTCGCCGCGCTGCACGCGGTGGACCCGGACATGGCGGTGAACATCGAGCACGAGGACGCCGAGCTGGGCCAGATCGAGGGGCTCGAGTTCGCCGCCCGCACCCTGCTGGACGCCTCCCGCGCACTCGAAGGAGCCCCCGCATGAACAGCGAGCCGCTGCGGATCGGGATCCTGGGAGCCGCCCGGATCACCGACCTCGCGCTGGTCGGCCCGGCGCACACCACCGGTGACCGGCTGGTCGCGGTGGCCGCCCGATCCCGCTCCCGGGCCGAGGCGTTCGCGGCCGAGCACGGGGTGGAGCGGGTGCTGGAGGACTACGCCACCCTGCTCGCCGACGACGAGGTCGAGCTGGTCTACAACCCGCTGGCGAACTCGCTGCACGGGCCGTGGAACACCGCCGCCGCACTGGCCGGCAAGCACGTGCTGAGCGAGAAGCCGTTCGCCGCCAACGCCGAGGAGGCCCGGTCGGTCGCCGCCACCGCGCTGGCCGCCGGGGTCACCGTGATCGAGGGCTTCCACTACCTGCACCACCCCCTGATGCAACGGGTGCACGAGCTGCTGGACGACGGCGAGCTGGGTGACCTGCGCGAGGTCGAGGCGCACATCACCATGCCGGCCCCGCCGGCGGACGACCCGCGCTGGTCGTTCGAGCTGGCCGGTGGCGCGGTGATGGACCTGGGTTGCTACGGGCTGCACGCGCACCGCTCGCTCGCGCCGTGGGGCGGCGGCGAGCCCCGGGTCGTCGGCGCGCGCGGTGCGGAGCGCTACAGCGGGGTGGACGAGTGGGTCGAGGCCGAATTGGAGTTCCCCGGCGGGGCGAGCGGGTTCGTCCGGTGCTCGATGAACGCGCAGTGGCGGGTCACCCTGCGGGTGGCCGGCTCGCTGGGCGAGGTCACCGTCGCCAACTTCGTACTGCCGCACAAGGACGACCGGCTGGTGGTCCGCACCAGCTCGGGACCGGCGTCGACCGGGCACACCGAGCGCACCGAGCGGCTGGGCACCCGCTCGTCGTACACCTACCAGCTCGAAGCCGTCCGGGCGCACCTGCGCGAGGGCGCCCCGCTGGCCCTGGACGTGCACGACGCGGTGGCCACCGCCGAGCTGATCGACTCCGTCTACACCGCGGCCGGCCTGCCGGTGCGGCCCGCCCGCGCCCTCGCGGCACACCACGACTCGTGAGTGGCGAGTGGTCCGGGAGGACCACTCGCCACTCCCGGGTCCGACGAAGGAGGACCTTCCATGCGTCTGGGACTGATCGGGCTCGGCCGGATCGGCGCATTCCACGCGCGCACGTTGTCCGAGCTGGCCGTGGTCGACTCGCTGGTGGTGACCGACGCGGTGCCGGAGACGACCGCGCGGGTGGCTGCTGAGGTGGGACCCCGAGTCAGCACAGAGGTCGCCGACTCACCGGCGAAGCTGCTCGCCGCCGGCGTGGACGGCGTGCTGATCGCCGCCGCCACGAACGCGCACCCGGAGCTACTGCTGGCCGCCGTGGACGCCGGGCTGCCGGTGTTCTGCGAGAAGCCGATCGCCGGGGACATCTCCGACGCCGTCGAGCTGACGCGGCGCATCGCCGGCCGCGACGAGCGGGTGCAGATCGGCTACCCGCGCCGGTTCGACGCCGGTTACGCCGCCGCCAGGGCCGCCGTCGCCAGCGGCGAACTGGGCTGGCTGCACACCGTGCGGGCCACCACGCTCGACCCGGCACCACCGCCGCCGGCGTACGTCGCGGTGTCCGGCGGGATCTTCCGGGACTGCTCGGTGCACGACTTCGACGCCGTCCGCTGGGTGACCGGGCGGGAGGTCGTCGAGGTGTACGCGGTCGGCGGCAACCGGGGTGACAAGTCATTCGCCGAGGTCGGCGACGTGGACACCGCCGCGACCACGCTGACCCTGGACGACGGCACGCTGGCGCTGGTCTCCAACACCCGGTACAACCCGCGCGGCTACGACGTGCGGCTGGAGCTGCACGGGTCGCGGGACAGCATCGCGGTCGGGCTGGACGACGGCCTGCCGCTGCGCTCCGTCGAACCCGGTGTGGCGTTCCCGGCCGGCCCGCCGCACAGCTTCTTCATGGACCGGTTGGCGCCGGCGTTCCGCGCCGAGCTGGCCGCGTTCACGGCACTGGTGGCGGGCGAGCAGCCGTCGCCGTGCACCGTCACCGACGCGATGGAGGCCGGCTGGATCGCCGAGGCCGCCACCCTGTCCCGACTCGAGCACCGCCCGGTGCGGCTGGAAGAGGTCCGTTAATGAGTTCCAAGATTGCCGGCGCGCCGATCTCCTGGGGCGTCTGCGAAGTGCCCGGCTGGGGCTTCCAGCTGGACCCCGCGCGGGTGCTCGCCGAGATGGGCGAGGTCGGGCTGACCGCCACCGAGTTCGGCCCGGCCGGCTTCCTGCCGGCCGCGCCGGACGAGATGGCCGCGACGCTGGACACGCACCACCTGGAGGCGGTCGGCGGCTTCACCCCGCTGCTGCTGCACGTGCCCGACCACGACCCGGTGCCGGAGGTGCGCGAGCTGCTGGCCGGCTATGCCGCGGCGCGCGCCGGCACGCTGGTGCTGTCCTCGATCACCGGGCAGGACGGCTACGACTCGCGCCCCCAGCTGGACGAGTTGGGCTGGCGGACGCTGTTGACCAACCTGGACCGGATCGGCGCGGTGGCCGCCGAGGTCGGCGTGCACGCGGTGCTGCACCCGCACGTGGGCACCATGGTCGAGACCGGCGACGACGTGCAGCGGGTGCTGGCCGGCTCGGAGATCGCGCTGTGCCTGGACACCGGGCACCTGCTGATCGGCGGTACCGACCCGGCCGAGCTGACCCGCCAGGCCCCGGAGCGGATCGCGCACACCCACCTCAAGGACGTCGACGCCGGGCTGGCCCGCCAGGTCCAGGACGGCCGGCGGTCGTACACCGAGGCGGTGCGGCTCGGTATGTACCGGCCGCTCGGGCTCGGCGACGTGGACGTCACGGCCATCATCGGCCACCTACAGGCGCGAGACTACGACGGCTGGTACGTGCTCGAGCAGGACACCATCCTGACCGAGGCACCCACCGGCGTCGGCCCCGTCGCGGACGTACACACCAGCGTCGAGCACCTGCGTTCGGTGCTCACCCGGAGCTCCGCGAACTCGGGGGTGAGAGGCGATGGCTAACCGGTACAGCCTGGTCGGACCGGAGGGCCCGCGCGCCGTCGAGGCCGGGCTGACCACCGGTCAGTGGTTCCGCTCGGAGATACCGCGCAAGCGGATGAAGGAGCTGATGCGCCGCTCCGACCAGCCGGCGCTGCGGGACACCGCGATCTGGCTCGGCCTGCTGGCCCTGTCCGGTGCGCTCGGCTTCGTGTTCTGGGGCGGTTGGCTGGCGGTGCCGTGCTTCCTGGTCTACGGGGTGCTCTACGGCTCGGCCGGCGACTCCCGCTGGCACGAGGCCGGGCACGGCACGCCGTTCCGCACCCGGTGGATGTCGAACGTGGTCTACCAGCTCGGCTCGTTCATGATGATGCGCGACCCGACGGTGTTCCGCTGGGGCCACACGCGCCACCACACCGACACCCTCATCGTCGGCCGCGACCCGGAGATCCAGGTCATGCGCCCGGCCCGGCTGGCCAAGCTGCTGGCCAACCTGTTCGGGCTCTACGACGTGCCGGTCGCGCTGGTCACCCTGGTGCGCCACAGTGCGGGCCGGCTCAGCGCGGAGGAGGCCACCTTCGTGCCGGAGACCGAGCGGTTCCGGGTGTACCGGACCGCGCGGATCTGGCTGGTGATCTACCTGGTCGCCGTGGGCCTGAGCGTGGCGACCGGCTCGATCCTGCCGCTGATGTACATCGGCGGGCCCCGGATCTACGGCACGTTCATGCACATCGTCTACGGGCTGACCCAGCACGCCGGCATGGGCGAGAACGTGCTGGACCACCGGCTGAACACCCGCACCGTGCACATGTGCCTGATCAACCGGTTCCTGTACTGGAACATGAACTACCACGTCGAACACCACATGTTCCCGATGGTGCCGTACCACCGGCTGCCCGAGCTGCACGAGGAGATCCGCCACGACCTCGCGCCCGCCTACCCGTCGATGTGGGCCGCGTACCGGGAGCTCGTGCCGGCCGTGCTGCGCCAGCTGAAGGACCCGAGCTACTACGTGCGCCGCGAGCTACCCGCCGGCGCGACCCCGTTCCAGGACGCCTGAGTTCCAGGACGCCTGAGTTCCAGGACGCCTGAGTTCCAGGACGCCTGAGTTCCAGCACACCCGAGAGGAGCACGACCATGTGGATTCCCGCCTGCAAGCTCGACGACGTGGACGCCGACGACGTGATCGGCGTCCGGCACGACGGGGTGGACTACGCCGTGTTCCGCTCGCCGGACGACGAGTACTTCGCCACCGCCGGGCACTGCACGCACGAGCGCGAGCTGCTGTGCGACGGGCTCGTGATGGACGGCGAGATCGAGTGCCCGAAGCACATGGGGCGGTTCAGCTACGCCACCGGTACCGCCCAGGGCGCCCCGGTGCTCGTGGACCTGCGCACCTACCCGGTCAAGATCGAGGACGACACCGTCTACCTGGACGTCTGACCGGGCTGGTTCGGAAAGGCCGGATCAGCGCAGCGCCGGCGGCAGGGTGGAGGGGATGTTGTGCGGCGTGATCACCTGAATGCTGGCCGGCCACGTGTGGATGGCGCCGGGCAGGGCGCGGTGCGCCTGCAGGATCACCTGGCAGGCGCGGCGCATGTCGGCGCCGAGGTCGTGGTGCAGCACGGCGGACAGCCGGCCGGCGCGCAGCAGCCGGGCGTTGTCGCCGTCCAGGTCGTGCGCGATGTACGCGGCGCACTCCCGGCCCAGCGCGGCGAACGCGTCCAGCGTGGCCACGTTGCCGCCGCCGATCGAGTACACCGCCCGCACTCCGGGGTGCTCCGCCAGCGCGGCCCCGACCAGCGCGCCGACCGGCTCGTCCAGCCCGGAGCTCTCGGTGATCACCACCAGCTCGCGCGCCGGCCGGGCGGCCCGCAGCGCGGCGCGGAAGCCCATCTCGCGCTCCTCCTCACCCCGGAACGAACCGCTGCTCAGCGTCACCAGCACGTCCCCGGCGGCGGCGCCGAGCCACTGGCCGACCAGGTACGCGGCGGTGGCCCCGGCGGACCGGTTGTCGATGCCCACGTAGGCCACCCGCCCGCTGGTCGGCAGGTCGGTGACCAGCGTGACCACGGGGATGCCGACCTCGGTCAGGGCCCGGGCGGCGGCGGCCACCTCTGGCACGTCGGGGGCCTTCAGGATCACGCCCTGCGAGCCTCGCCGGCGGATCCCGTCCAGCACGTCGACCAGGTCGGCCGCCGGGCCCGTCTCGCGGAAGTGGAACCGGCCCCGGATGACGGCCGGGCGCAGCCACGGCAGCTCAGCCTCCAACGCCTCCCGGACCGCCGAGGAGAACCGCGCCGGCGTCTGCATCACCACGTCGACCAGGAACCGGCGGCCACCGAGGCGGACCTGGTCGCGCTGCCGGTCCAGGTCGGCGATGGCTTGCGTGACCTGGCGCTGGGTACTGGCCCGGACACCGCCCCGGCCGTGCAGCACCCGGTCCACGGTGGCCTCGCTGACCCCGGCCTGCAGGGCGATCTCGCGCAGCGGATAGGGGTGCGGCACAGCCACCACCTTGAGGGGTTTTTGATGGGTTCTTGCGGTCCCAAGTTCGACTCTAGTTCCTACGCTCGACCCATGGCTCACACCCTGACTCCGACCGCCGTGGACTGCCGGCTGGACGACCTGCTGGCGGTGCTCGACGAACCGACCGACCTCGCCGACTACCCCCACGCCACCGAGGTGGTCGACGGCGTGCTGATCTACTCGGCGGCCGCGCTGCGCGACACCCCGGCCGACGAGCTGGTCCGCGCCCTCGCCGACGGCCCCGGCGTCCTCGCCGTCCGGGACGCCGTCGCGCCGGCCACCGTGCACCGCGCGAGCGCCGCGTTCGAAGCGATGATCGCCGAGCAGCACAACAGCGGGGCCGCCGGCGGCGACCACTTCGCCCGCCCCGGCGCCAACGACCGGATCTGGAACGGGATGCAGAAGCTCG
>Ga0137412_10002818_pt1 | contig 13785 bp, 15 predicted proteins | sample CZODoug2_1_16fun_FD_122160 | JGI IMG/M metagenome (GOLD analysis project Ga0137412, IMG submission 122160) | Vadose zone soil fungal communities from Angelo Coast Range Reserve, California, USA - CZODoug2_1_16fungal (Hybrid Assembly) | ecosystem: Environmental > Terrestrial > Soil > Vadose zone... | reverse complement strand
TGGCGGGTTGGGTAGCTCGCACACGGCCCCTTGCGGAGCCGCTGTCCCCGCGCGGCCCCCAACCCGTTCTTAGGAGACTACGCACCTGAATTGCGCCTCACAATGGGTCCGCAGAGCCACTGGACGGGGTACCTCGGTAGTAGTACATCGCGCCTATCCCGAACCGAAACGCAAACTTGGCGCGACGCATAAACCTATTATTATTAGTGAGATAAAAAGATGCCTTGACCTCTCTCTGGACCCCAAGCCTCCCAATAGTACTAATCCAAGTCTGCATTATTCCAGCAGCAATTAGGGCCCATCCGTGAATCACTCTTTCATGGCCAAGTCATGTACCAGCGGGCGTACGTGGCCATCCCAAGGAAAAGCACACTCCACCAAACCAAGAGAAGACTTCTCATCCAGAATCTGAAGCGAGTAATTCGGAGTTTCTCGGGAAGGAGCCTTGTCCCAACCGCCAGCAGTATGTATAGGCCCCCAAGCTCAGCAACTCCGCCCAGGGAGGCATGAGTGACCGCGAGGGCGTAGTAAGGTCTTCCAATCCTGCCTGGGAGTTTGGGGAGCACCTGACGATGAAAAGCAGGAAACATCGTCAACACGATCAGGCCGAGATTGAGGAGAACGATGACCGACTGGCATATTGCATGGAACCGGATGCGTCCCACGCGCGCCAACCACGCTCCGGCAAGCAGTCCCGTCCCCATTCCCATCTCGAGCAGCAAGGTCAGGTCAGCAGCCCGCGGGGCCGCAGTTCCTAGAAAGCCAGTTTCTTGCATACTTTCTCCTCATCCGTCGCCGGGGCGACCTTCAGAGGGCTCTCGGGAAGAACAGCATCGGATGAGATGCAATGTTTCTCTCACTCACTGCACGATGACCTTGCCGGTCATCTTCGGGTGAATCGAGCAGAAATACGGATACGTTCCCGCCTTGCTGAATGTGAAGGAAAACTTCTCGTCCGTATCGAGCACTTTGGACTTGAACGACTTTGGATCGTCCGTGCTGACCACCGTATGGGGAATATCGTCTCGATTCGTCCACGTCACGCTTGTTCCCACTGGGACCGTGAGTGTCGCCGGTCCGAAGCTGAAGTTATCGATCTTCACCTCCACGGTTGCCGGCTTTTCCTGCGCGCTCGCCAGGATATTCTTCTGACCACCGGTGATTGTTCCAACGCCCGTTGCCAGCGCCACTGTCAGAACTGCAATAGACACACTTCTCCTCATGTTTTTTTCCTTTCTTTCAATTTTGCCGATCAGATTGGTTTGGTAACTTGCGCAATTTGCGCGTCAAGCGAGCGTCGAATCGACGACCGCCAACGCATGCTGCCCTTGAACGTAATTCACATCCGTAATTCCCAGAACGCTTTTCAGTTGCTCCGCCGGCACTTTCATTGGCCCCGGCGAATCCGCTTTGCCTGGCTGCGGTTGCGGAAATGCGGTCGAGCAAGCGGTGTGAAACGTAACGTTGCCCTCAACCTTCTGCATCACCTGATGGATGTGGCCGTTGAGCACCGTCACCGACCCAAACTTCTTCAAGTACGCCAGGGCCTGCGCACTGTCTTCGGTGCCCCAGCCCCACTCCGGGTACACCGACCACAGTGGAATATGCGCGAATACCACGATGGGTGTGCTGTGCTTGAGGTGCTTCACGTCGTCTTCCAGCCATTCGAGTTGCTCGTGCCCCAGCGTTCCAAGCCCTCCGGCTTTCAAATTCATCACGTTGACCAGCCCAATGAAGTGCGCGCCCTTCTTGTCAAAACTGTACCAGCCCGCGCCCTTGCTGGCTTTTCCATAACGCTCCAGAAATTGCTTCCCGTCGTCGTTCAGCACATCATGCTCACCGGGCACGTAGAAAACATCCTTGGGCTTTGCGCCCTTCAGGATCTGATCGACGGTATCGAATTCCTCCGGCTTCGAGAGGTGGCTGATGTCCCCGGTGTGGAGCATGAATTCCGGCACGGCGGACAGGGCGTTGATCTTGTCCACTGCGGCTTTCAGTGTGCCCGCCACGTCCGGATTCGCCGGCTTATTGAAGCCCATGTGGCTGTCGCTGATCTGCACAAAGCTTAGTTCTCCCATGGCCTCTTTCGAGCTCATCTCCGGTAGCCGGCTGAGGCTGTACGATTTCAGAACGCCCCCGCTCATCACGCAAAGTGCTCCGGTGCCGGCCCAAGCCATGCACTTCAAGAAACCCCGCCGGTCGATTCCGTCGTGATTGTGGTCGTAAAGAATCTCGTCTTTCAACTTACCAGCCATGGTTTCTCCTCGGCATCTGAACACACCAGTATCCGTAGCTATTTCTGTCGCCCGTTCCCGCCAATTTGCTTGGGAGGGCGGCGCGGGTGAGAGAGTCCAGGGAGCCCGCGCCGCGTATGGGACGTGTTTCGCTTATCCAGACCACCAAGTGCGTCCAAATATTCCCAATGTGCCCGCTCACCAACCATTTGCTTTATTAGTCACATCTAAAGGGAGTTTGGGAATAAAATGACTGTCCAGGCGGTTCCTGTCCATGAGTGGCTCTGACCAGGGGAAAGGCTCGGACGTGTTGGATGAGCAGGACCGGGCGCGCTTCGAGCAGCTCGTTCTGCCGCACCTTGACGCCGCCTTCAATTTGGCGCGCTGGCTTCTGAAAAGTCGCGCCGATTCAGAAGACGTTGCTCAGGAGGCTTTGCTCCGTGCCTACCGCTTTTTCCGCGGCTTTCACGGTGGCGACGCGCGCGCCTGGCTTTTGCAGATTGTGCGCAATACTTGCTATACCTGGTTGGAGAAGAATCGCCCTGTGGAACTAATGACTGAATTCGACGAAGAATTGCACCCGCAGCCCAGCGTCTCTCCCGAAGCTCTGGCTATTGCCGGTGCGAACCGCGAGCGCCTTGCGCGCGCCCTCGAAACTCTACCCCCCCGCTTCCGCGAGGTGCTGGTCCTCCGCGAGTTGGAGGGCTGTTCGTATAAGGAAATTGCTTCCATCACCGCCATCCCTATTGGCACGGTGATGTCTGCTCTAGCCCGGGCTCGTCAGCGTCTCCATGGCGCGCTCACTCAAGCCTCTCCCCAGGAGGCCTCCCGTGAACTGTGATCTTACGCGCACGGTGCTCCACGGCTATCTGGATGGCGAACTCGACGCCACGCGCTCTGCGGAATTTGAGCGGCACCTCGAAGGCTGCCGCGAATGCGCCACTTCTCTCGGATCCGAGGAATCGCTGCGCTCGTCCCTTCAGCGCAGCGGGCTTTACGAAAACGCTCCTTTAGGCCTGCGCAAAAAGATTCGCGCTGACCTTGATGCTGCTACCTCCTCTAATGCGGCCATTCGGATTCCCGTTTGGCGTTGGCTCGCCGTGGCCGCCACCATCCTGTTGGTTGCGTCCGTGTCTTGGTTTGCCTGGCCGCGCCGGGGCGTAGATAGCGCCTCAGCTACGCCCTTCACGGTTGCCGAAATCATCGACGCCCATGTGCGCTCTCTCCAGCCCGGTCACCTTACTGACGTGGCCTCCACCGACCAGCATACCGTCAAGCCTTGGTTCAACGGCAAGCTCGCCTTCGTTCCCCCGGTGAAAGATTTTGCGGACGAAGGATTTCCGCTGGTCGGCGGGCGTCTCGATGTTCTCGGCGGCCAGAATGTCGCGGCGCTGGTCTATTCACGCCGCAAGCACATCATTAATGTTTTTGTGATGCCTACAAAGGAACCGGACACGCCGATTCATCTGCCGGGTCTCCGGCAGGGGTATCAGTGGCGCCACTGGCGCCGTCAAGGGATGGAATACTGCGCTGTCTCGGATGTTTCCGATTCCGATCTGTATGAGCTCGCGCAGCTCATCTACCAATAAGAAATTTGCTTAGTGCGGGTTGGTTCTGCGAGCCCATCGCCTAATGCTTCACCGATGAGTTACAACGAACTTTTGTCAGTCACTGCTTCGGTTTAGTTTTTAGGTAGGCTTTGGGAACTTCCTTTGCATAGATCAAACGCAAAGTCACTTCTTTCCTCGCCCCGGACCTCAAGTTGACGTTCTTTTCCCACTCGGAAAAAACGCCCTTTCCGGACGCCCGTAGATCGTAGTTGTCTGCTTTCAGTTTCGAAATCGTGAAATGTCCTTGTGAGTCCGTGCGCACCACGTGTGGTGCCACGCCGCCTGCTGATTGGTAGGAAACAGCGGCATGTGCTACCGGTCTGTCATCCGGCCCCAGCACCACGCCGCTCAACGTGGAGGTCCCGTTGTGTTGCGGCGCTGCGGACACCCCACGGACCGCCACGTTCGTGAGTAGAAGAATCAACAGAAATTCAAGTGTGCGTCTCATTTGTTAAACCTCTTTGAGCGTTTACCACGGGGAACACCGTTGAAGGATTGCGCGTCAACGCGAACCTGAAGCAATCCCCACTTTCAATCTTGAGTGTAGAGCCAGTCAGGCAAGTGCGGTCGTGGCGTTCGAAAAATGTGCTTCACCTCCAACCTGTCAAATCGTACAGGGTAAGGAATCTTAAATCGCGCATCCGATTCTGCTGGTATGAAATACTTGAACTCCAAACCGCTCCTAGGAGTCCCCATGCCACGCTACCTCACGCAGCACACACTTGCTTGCCTCACGCGCCAGGGAGCTGAGGCGCTTGCGCAGCGGATGCAAGCCGGCGGGCTCGCTCATGCACGACGCGTCCTCGTCAATATGCTCGAAGGAAAAATGTTCGTTGAGTTTCGCGCCAATTCACGGGAAGACCTGGAAGCCTGGCTTAAGACAGAAGGTATGCATTACGACTTTTTGGTGCGCATCGAATGGGAAATGCAAGGCGATAAACTTCAAATCGCCGAGTAGCAATCGGGCATATTTCTCCTTGGAAGGAAATCTAAAGAGAATCAACCTTTTTACTAAATCCACCGCGATTCCATGGCCTCCCCTCTAGCGTTCCTGAACTGTGACCGGAATCGCCACGCGGCGTCCCACAAACGGTCACTCTTCTTTCGGATGCGCACACAACCCATTGCCATTAGCTCTTTATTTTCTGCAACTTAGGTCCGCGATGGGCGTGGCGATTGGCCTGCCATTCTTATCGCACCATGTGCAGCACCTCCTCATGCCTTGACGGCGCGACCCGCTCCGCGTTGCTCACACTGGCGCGAAAGGGCGATCGCGAATCGTTGGCCAAGTTGATCCTGCCGTACGCGCCAGGTTTGTACCTGGGAGCACTGCGGATGACGCGCAATCCTGCGGACGCGGAAGACGTGCGCCAGAATGCGTTTTTGAAGACCATGACGCGGCTCGAGCAATTTACCGGATCACCGTGCGAAAACCGGGACGACCTGCGCGCATGGGTCTCGCGCATCGCTGCGAACGCGTCGATCGATGTGCTCCGCAAGCGCCGCGACGGAAAAGTCTTTTCACTCGAAGAGCCCAGCGGTGCGGGCGACGATACCCTGGGAAGCAATGTGGCGGCTTGCGAAGACAATCCCGAGGAGCGTTTTGCACGTCGAGAAATGCGGAAGCTGATGGCGGACGCGATTGCACAGCTGGCTCCCGAACTGCGGCAAGTATGCCTGCTGAGGGACGTCTTACAGTACTCTACTCAGGAAGTTGCCGAGCGTGTGGGGATTTCGGCGATGGCCGTGCGGCTGAGGCTCTTCCGCGCGCACCGGAGGCTCCGGGAGAAACTGACCTTCGCGTTGCGGCCGTCCAAGCAGCGGCAAGCCCGCGCCGCGGCTGTTCTTCGGATGGATGGCAGCCACGAGGAACACCAACGCCAACTTCGAGTCCCACTCGCGGTCTTTGCGGAATACGCCTGCGGAGATTGAGTCGAGCGTGAGGAAGCGTGGCGCGCCGCCTTACAGGCCGGGATACTTGCCCAAGAACAGTAGAGCGATGTCGATGGTATCGCAGACTCCGTGCGCGACAATGGGAATGGCGAGGTTGCGTCGATAGCCAAGATACAGCAATCCCAAAATCAGCCCGTCAGAACCCTCCTCGATCATGCCCGTGACGCCCTGCTGGTAGTGAGCGAAACCGAAGAGGGCGCTAATCAGGAATAAACTCACAAGCCATGCAGTGCCTGTGCCGCGGGCGAGATCTGCTATGCGATTCATCAGGTAGCCACGATAGACGAGCTCTTCTCCAAAGGCCGCAACAATCCAGACGAAGGCGATTATGACCAGGGCGAATTTGAAGTTTCCCCTGACAGCAGGAAAACTCGAGAGGTCGGGCGGCTTTCCCATGAGCCGCGTGAGAAACGGCTGCTTGCCGAACAGGTCAAAGAGCTCCAGACCAACGCCATAGGAGACGCCAAGCGCAAGTGTCGTCGCCCAGGTACGATACCGGGTGAAGCCGATCTGTTTCCATTGGACCCTCCGAAGGCGAAGCGAAATCCATGCTAGTAGGAAGAGATACGGTGTGGCGCTAACCTTCAGAATGTGATGTCGGCGGCCAACGTAGATGCCGACCACGAGGGCAAATTCGACGAGGATCAGCCATCTGCTGTCGCGCCAGCCCCCGTGACCGTTATTAGTGGATTCGATTTCCATTTCGGACGCGGCTCTCCGAGGCAATACGCCGAGAAACGGGAAAAAGTCTCAGTTAAGTTATAGCTAGTCGAACAATTCGAATGCGATATCTTGAGGAAATTTGTGAAATGCCGGGGTAGAATCGTCGCGCTTCTCTCCAGGAGTCCCATGGAACAGGATCGGCGCCGCAGTCCCCGGTATCCGTTCGTTGGATCCATCGAAATGCGCGAAGGCACGTCCGAAGACAAGCGGACGGCGCGCGTCAAGGAACTCAGCTTGAACGGTTGCTATGTGGACACGGAAAACCATTATCCGATCGGCACGTCCCTGTCGATAAAACTTTTCACCGCGACCGAGTTCTTTGAAGCAGAGGCAAGCGTTATCTATTGCCAGCCCGAACTGGGCATGGGGCTCATGTTTCGCGAGACTAGGCCTTATTACCTGATGGTGTTGAGGAAATGGCTGCTGGCGGGGATGATAGGAAAAAAAGGGCCCTCGGGCTGAGTCTTTTCCTTGCGGAATACTCGCAATTTCACCTACTGCGGAAAATACTTAAGACAGAGTTTACAGAGACGGGAAATCGGGTGAATCGCAAGGCGAGCTACTTGACCGTGCGCTGCGTGGAAATCGTGCGCGCTTCGGGATTCTTCGTTGTCCAGTCTTCGGGAGGAAAGGCTACGCGCCAGAACATGGGGCATGGCTTTGAAAACTCCAAACCAATCTCGGCTTTCCCGCCGCGCACCGGGCCGAGGAACGCCACGTGGCACTCCTCTTCTTCTTCCGTTTTGTTGTGCCGCACATGGACCACGGCGCCGCTGATAAGACGAGCGGTAAGCAAAACCAGAGCTCCGTGGGCGTTAATGGCCAGAGTTTGCGTGAGTTCCTCGAAGTCCTTACCTTGAGCGTCCTTGCCGCGTATGCGGATGCCGACTTGCATCAGCACGCGCTGGCTTCGGCGCTTGGCGCCCGCATGGATGGGTGTACTCGGCACTTGAGCCATACCACCTCTCTATAAAATAACTATACCCGGCGGAACAAGATTGTCGAGAGCATCGCTGGATGCGGTACGCAAATTGGATACCGTGTTTCCTAGCCGCGCTGATCGATAGGGACATAATGGCGCGTGTCGTGGCCAAGGTAGATCTGGCGGGGCCGCGCAATTTTCTGCTCGGGATCGAGGAGCATCTCTTCCCACTGCGCGATCCAGCCGGAAGTGCGCGGAATCGCGAACAGCACGGGAAACATGGTCATTGGGAAACCCATCGATTGATAAATCAGGCCGGTGTAGAAATCCACGTTGGGATAAAGCTTGCGCTTGATGAAGTAATCGTCTTCGAGGGCGATCCGTTCGCATTCGAGGGCAATCTCAAGGAGCGGATTCTTGCCCATCAGATCGAAAACTTCGTAAGCAATGCCCTTGATGATGCGCGCGCGCGGATCGTAATTCTTGTAAACGCGGTGACCGAAGCCCATGAGTTTGACTTCGCCGGCTTTGACGCGCTTGATGAATTCCGGAACTTTTTGAACCGAGCCGATGTCCTTCAGCATGTGCAAGACTTCTTCGTTGGCGCCGCCGTGGAGCGGCCCATAGAGCGCGGCGATGGCCGCGGAAGTCGCCGAATAGGGATCCACGTGCGAGCTGCCGACACCGCGAATGGTGTTGGTGGAACAATTCTGTTCGTGGTCCGCGTGGAGGATAAAGAGAACGTCCAGCGCGCGCTCCAGTGTGGGGTTCGGCCGGTATTTCGCTTCCGATGTGCGGAACAGCATGTTCAGGAAGTTGCCGGGATAGCTCAGATCATTGTCCGGATAGACGAACGGCATGCCCAGCGTGTGACGGTAGGAAAACGCAGCGATCGTCGGCATTTTGCCGATCAGCCGGTAAGTCTGCTTCTTGCGAGACTCCGCACTGAAGATGTCTTTGGCATCGTGATAGAAGGTCGAGAGCGCCGCGATCGTCGAGATGGTCATACCCATGGGGTGGGCGTCGTAATGGAACCCGTCGAGGAATTTCTTGATGCTCTCGTGAATATAAGTGTGGTGCGTGACGTTGTAGGTCCAATCCTTGAGTTGCGTGGCGGTTGGAAGTTCGCCGTTCAACAGGAGGTAGGCGGTCTCCAGATAAGTGCTCTTCTCCGCGAGGTCCTCGATGGGATAGCCGCGGTGGCGCAGGATGCCCACGTCGCCGTCTATATAAGTAATCCTGCTGATGCACGAGGCGGTGTTGTTGAAGGCCGGGTCGTAGCTCATCATGCCGAATTCTTTGGGGTCGACTTTGATCTGGCGCAGGTCCGCCGCGCGGATGGTGTCGTGCGTGATGGGCACCTCGTAGCTCTTGCCGGTGCGATTGTCGGTGATGGTCAGCGTTTCGCGGGGCGTGGAAGAACCCTCTTGCTTTCTGGTGGTCGTTGCGGAGAGTGTCGAATCCATTAAAAAATCCTCAGAAGCTGCGACGCACAGCCGCGCTCCCCTTATCACTGTACACCAAAGGAGGTGCTGCCGGAAACTGGCCAAAGGGGCGGCGCAAAATGAGCAAATTCAAGGGGCTGGTGAAAGGGAAAGGGACCAAGGGCGCGGCGAAATGTGCCTCTTGACAATAGTCGTTATAACGAGTATCATTTGCTTGCAAGAACGACCCAAGAGGTGGGCCATGATGGATATCCGCAAGAGTAACCAACGCGGGCACGCCAACCACGGTTGGCTGGATTCGCATTTCACCTTTTCGTTTGCAGACTATTTTGATCCCGAGCATGTGCAATTCCGCACGCTCCGCGTGATGAACGATGACCGCGTCGCGGGCGGCGGTGGTTTTCCCAAGCACCCGCACCGCGACATGGAAATCGTCACCTACGTGCTGGAAGGCGCGCTGGAACACAAAGACAGCATGGGCAACGGCTCGGTAATCAAGCCGGGTGACGTGCAGTACATGGGCGCGGGTAGCGGCGTGGCGCATAGCGAATTCAACGCCTCGAAAACGGAACCGCTGCACTTGTACCAGATCTGGATGTTGCCGGAAAAGCAAGGCCTGAAGCCCGCGTACGACCAGAAAAACTTCAGCGAAGCCGAAAAGCGCGGGAAGCTGCGGCTCGTCGCTTCGCCGGATGGGCGCAGCGGCTCGCTGAAGATCCGCCAGGACAATGAGTTGTACGCGACGGTCCTTGGTGCCGGCGAAACAGTGCGACACGAATTGAAGCCGGCCCGGCACGCCTACGTGCAGGTGGCCCGCGGCATCGTCAAGCTGAACGGCACGGCTCTGGAAGAAGGCGACGGCGCAGCCATTTCCGCGGAAAAGGCCGTTGAACTCACCGGAGTAAAAGACGCCGAAGTCCTGCTCTTCGACCTTGTGTAAGCACAAGCTCGAACTATCAAGTGCTGCTCTTTGACCTCGTTTGCGCGCGAAGCCGATCGACAAATTACTGCGCAGCGCCTTCGTCTGTGAGCGGCCTCGTGAAACAAGGCGCGCTTTGTTTTTTCCCCAATCCTTTCAGCCGCGGGTGCGCTGGAATTCGCGCATGAAGCCGGTGAGGGCTTCGACGGCGGCGGGTTCGACGGCGTTGTAAAGCGAAACGCGCATGCCTCCAACGGAGCGGTGGCCGGGCGTGCCGACGAGGCCGGCAGCGGCTGCTTCAGCGGCGAATTTCTTTTCGCGGGTCTCAATGTTTTGGGCGGCTTCCATGTTCTGGGCGGCGGCTGAGGGGCCTGCTCCTCCGGGAACGCGGAAGACTACGTTCATTTTTGAGCGCGATGATTTTTCGACGGGGCAGGAATAGAAACCGCCGCTCGATTCGATGGCGCCGTAGAGCAGTGCGGCTTTAGCGTTATTGCGCCTTTCCATTCCTGAAGTTCCGCCTTGGGAGTCAATCCATTCGAGAACCAGGCCGACGATATAAACCGCGAAAGCCGGCGGCGTGTGGTAGAGCGACTTCTCCTTGATGTGCGTGCGGTATTGAAGAAGCGTGGGAAGGTTTTTGTCGGCGCGTTCCGCGAGATCCTTGCGAATGATGACGACGGTGACGCCGGAAGGACCCAGATTCTTCTGGGCGCCGGCGAAGATGACGCCGTACTTTTTCACCTCGATGGGGCGCGAAGCGATATCGGAAGACATGTCCGCGACGAGCGGCGCATTACCGTTTAAAGTGCCAGTTTCCGGAAGGGTGGTCCACTGGGTGCCCTCGATGGTGTTGTTGGTGCAGATGTGGACGTAGGAAGCGTCGGTGGAAAATTTCATTTCCTCGCGGCGGGGAAGGCGTGTGAATTTTTCCGCTTCGGTAGAGGCTGCAATGTTGTGGAGAAAGCCTTTCTTCAGCTCACCAATGGCTTTGGCGGTCCAGGTGCCGGTATGGAGGACGTCCACGGGCTTTCCCGGGAGGCACAGGTTCATGGGAGCCATGGTGAACTGCATGCTGCCGCCGCCCTGGACGAAGATGACGGCGTAGTCGTCTGAGATTCCAAGAAGATCGCGGAGCTTCTGTTCCGCGGCGGCGTTGATGCTTTCAAATTCAGGGGAACGGTGGCTCATTTCCATGACCGACATGCCGCTGCCGCGCCAGTCGAGGAGTTCCTCGCGGATGCGTTCGAGAACCGGGAGAGGAAGCGCTCCCGGACCGGCGTTGAAATTGTGGACGCGCTTGGCGGCGCGGGCGCTGACGGTTCCGTGAATCACGGCGTGAGATTCCTCTTTCGTGTGGCGTTCTGTGGCAGCAGTGGCGAACTGGCGATCATGGCCAGCTTTCCAGAATAGCAGATGTGGGTTCTAAGGTGCGGACAGCCCAAGCCGACCATTCCTCTCGCGCTCCATCTTGAATTATTAAGAATTTTCGCTTTTCCCCCTGAGCTTCACCCTTCCAGCCTGTAACCTGCAGACATTTCAACGTTTTTACGGCCCATTCGAATGACGTCTAAAGTATATATTGACAAGTGAACTATTCTATGCTATTCTGTTTTGGGTATATCGAAACCGATCCTCGCCGACTCGACGTTGTCCCGGCCCCTTGTTCTCCTACATCCCGTTCTCCGTCCACTCTTCCAAGTTCCGTATCCCGTAAGTCTTGCATTTGCGAAGAACGGCACGATCCCGACCAGGTCGGGACAAGTTGTATTCGTGCCGGTACAAGGAGATGGAAGGGGCGAGACGAACTCGCCCCCACTTGGAGGGCACGAACTAGCGTGCCCTTACGCGGGATGCGGCCGGGTCAACGGCTCAGTTGAGAGCGTCTACGGGCAAGGCGGTTAACACGGCGTCGTTTGCGGACGTGCCGCGGTTCGTAAGGTCGTCGTGCCTGCAGCTCAGGTTGATCGTAGTGGTTTGCGTAAATGTGGCGGAGTCCTGGACGGAAACCGCCATTTTGTCGCCTCCCACTGAGCCCGTGCCCAAAAGGCTCACTCTGGTTACATCAGAGCCAGAACTGAGCGTGCAGGAAGCCGGCCCGGGGAGCGTGTCAAGGTTCTGCAGCCAGGTCTTGCCCCAAATGACGTAGGTCCCGGCCGGGACAGTCACAGAAATGACGTCAATTCCCGAGGACGTGAGCATCGAGGAGACGGTACTCCGCGCCATAAAAGCGTGGCTTGTGCCGTTCGCGCCTGGAGGGCCGGCCGGGCCCGTAGGACCAGTCGGACCCGTGGGGCCAGCGGGACCCGCAGGACCTTGTGGTCCGCCGGCACCGGGGGCTCCCTGTGCGCCGGGCAGACCGGCGGGGCCGGCTGCTCCCTGCGCAGCAAGCAGCAGCCACAGGAAATTGGAAGTCGAAGGCTCCGAATTGGTGTTGGTTACGAGAGCGAGCCAAAAAGAACCACCGTCCGTTACAGCGTCATTCGCGTTGTAAGTGGATGCACTCTGCCACGCGCCGCGGTTGTTGATGCCCGTGGCTATGCTCTGCCAATTGGTGTTTGTGGGCGAAGGCTCGGAACCTGTATTGGAAGCGGTGGCTAGCCAGTACGAGCCGGCATCGAAGACCGCATCGTTCTGGTTATAGGCGTTCGCGCTATGCCATGAACCTTGGTTGTTGATGCCTGGAGGCCCTTGTGGACCGGCCGGGCCCGGGGCTCCGGCGGCACCTGCGTCTCCGGTTGCGCCCGTGGCTCCGGCAGGGCCTGCGGGGCCTTGTGGCCCTGGGTCGCCCTTGGGGCCCGCAGGACCCATCGGGCCTGCTGCCAGATTGGGCAGAAGCGTGACGCTAAGGTCGTTGTTGCCAGACACGACTACAAACGTGCGCGTGTCCGGGTTCCATCCCGAATTCGGAATGGAAACCACCACGATGTGTGCGCCTACAGCTACGCTGATATTCATAGGCGTGACCTTGCCCGTGTCCACGCCGTCCACGGAGACGCTTGCGCCCGAGGGGAATGAAGTCACCTTCAACGCGCCGTTCGATGAATCCGCACGCAGAGCCACGGGAGCCGCCAGCAAGAACAGTACGGCGACAACAGCAATGGCCTTGCATCCGCGCAATAGAGTTTGCATTACTCTCCTCCTGAATCTGAGGCGGGGACGCCCAGACTGGCTAACGGCCGAGCGCTGTCCCAAAGGACGTACTACAGGGCTCCTCTTATCGAACGCCAGACCCCCATGCCCAATGTCTTTTACCAGGTGAGTATGTGTCGCGAGGCTATGGCTTTGACGCGGTCCCGTCAACGGTACGAAAGGCCAGATCCCGTAAGGCCAGCTAGCCGAGATCTTAAAAATGCTCTGCGCTTACAGCCAGATGGCTAGGGCAGCAAGTGACCGAAAATTCAAAAGATCTCACGTGCATCTTCGCGGTGAAGCAATTGCGCAAAGTCCTCTTGACTAACAGGGGTGAGTGCAAGCAAAACTAGTACAGCATCCTTTCCCCCAGGGGCTTGAAAGAAGCGAGACTGCGCAACCTCTCCCCCGCGCCGGCGCGCTCGCTGGACTTCATAAGGAGCAGATTGAACGCAACGGTCGCCACTTCAGGGCGCGATTCGCGGCAGCAGTTCGAGCTATCGATCGGCAGCGTGCCACTCCGCCTGCAAATGTCGGACGCGCAGTTATTTGGCGCGGCGGCGGAACGCTATGCGGCGTTCACCGATGCCGCCGAACAGCCGATCGCGATCGACCTGAACGATGGTGCGACCTCCGAGGACGCGCTAGCCGACTTCGGCTATGAATTTGAAGGAGCGGTGCTGCGCGCATTTTCCAATCAGATTTGTTTCGACGGCGTGAGAAACCAGTATGCACTCGATTCGCTGCTGCGCATTTTTCTTAGCTGGAAACTTCTTGGCCACCACGGATTTCTACTGCACGCGGCCACGGTGATTCGGAATAAAAAAGCATACATATTCACGGGCAG
>Ga0137412_10002815_pt1 | contig 13797 bp, 16 predicted proteins | sample CZODoug2_1_16fun_FD_122160 | JGI IMG/M metagenome (GOLD analysis project Ga0137412, IMG submission 122160) | Vadose zone soil fungal communities from Angelo Coast Range Reserve, California, USA - CZODoug2_1_16fungal (Hybrid Assembly) | ecosystem: Environmental > Terrestrial > Soil > Vadose zone... | reverse complement strand
AGCGCGGACAGCGTATCGTTAGCGATACGAACGGCCTGGGCGACGGAGAATAGCCCGCGCACCTAACGTCGTCGGGCGAATGCTCGGACATTCGAATGGTCTCGCAATCTCGGATGCCTTCGCAGGTCTTAAGAAATAGGTAGGTCAGCCCTAAAGATAGGGATCTCCTCCCCATGCGCCAAATGGCCATCTTCGGCATCCTACGATGCCATCAGCCCGTACACATTCAGGAGTTCGCCAATGAATCCCAACAAAGCGCTGTGGGAGAAAGGAGATTTTACGCGTGTCGCACAAAGCATGAGGAGAAGCGGGGAGTTATTGGTCAATGGACTTGGAATTACCAGAGGTCTGACAGTTCTGGACCTGGGATGTGGTGACGGGACGACCGCACTCCCTGAAGCAATGCTCGGAGCAGAGGTGCTTGGCGTGGATATTGCCAGCAATCTCGTTGAAGCTGGGAAACTACGCGCCAGTGACGCGGGCTTGACGAATTGCAAGTTTCAACAGGGTGATGCCAGCGATCTTCACGAACTGAAAGACAAATCCTTCGACTTAGTCGTAAGTATCTTTGGTGCCATGTTTGCGCCTAAACCGTTCGACGTGGCCAAAGAGATGGTGCGTGTAAGTCGAGCTGGAGGGCGAATCGTGATGGGTAATTGGATTCCGAATGATCCGACATTGGTCGCTCGGATTCTGAAAATAAGTTCCGCTTACTCGCCCCCTCCCCCAGAAGGCTTCGTCAGCCCCATGACTTGGGGAATCGAAAGCAACGTGATCGAACGATTCTCAGGTGCAGGAATACCTAGCGAGAGCATTACCTTCGCGAGAGAGACCTACACCTTTGAATTTCCGGGGTCGCCATCAAAGTTCTTGGATGCGTTTAGGAGGTTTTACGGCCCCACCATGAATGCATTTGAAGCAGCAGAACGTGGCGGTCGAGCGAACGATTTGCATGGCGAATTGGAAGAATTATTCAACAGTCAAAATATAAGCTCGGGAAAAGATATAACGACTATTCCAGCGACATACTTACTTGTCACGGTCCAAGTCAGTTAGGCCATGATTGATCATGGTGAGCCAATTTTTTTACGTCGCGCGTAATTGATGCGCCTGTGCCGTGCACGCACGATTACCCTCACATTCGGACGGAGCAATCACATGAACAATCAATCTAGGACTCTGAGACGGATCGGGGAATGCCTTCTAGCGATCCTGGCGGCAGGCGCCTCTCTTCTCCTGTTGCAATTTGCGCTGGCTGTGTGAAGCGGCCAGTTGCGCGCTGTGCGAAGAATTTGATCAGCGCATGTCGAAGCCGGGTGGGCTCATTCGCCTTATATCTATAGATCGAAGAGATGCAAAATGATGTTTTCAGTAAATTCGATGTCGATTTTGAAGGATTGGGGCCGCCGCGCCGTGGCTGTCATTGTGCGGCTCAAGGCGCTCGCGCCCTACGCGATGATAGAACTGGTTCTGCCGGGTGGTTCAGTGATGGCGCTGCTGTTATGGCTGTATCGGCGGCGGAACAATGCTGCGTAAATCCACGGGTTGAGAACGCGAACCGCGACCGTCGCTGTGCTTCGAAAGGTTTGCTGCAGAAGCACGGTATCCGCGGCAATGTGGTTCGTGTCGGTCGGCGGTTCGGGACGTCCCTGTTTGGAGTGCTGCCTTTGATCTCGCACGACGCGCGCGTTCCGCCGATGTCTCGGTGCCCGCCACCGACATCTTGATCGCCGCCTGCGCAGGGCACCACCAAGTCGAGCTTGAGCATGCCGATTCAGATTTTTCGCGGCTGGAAAAGCTGTAGGTCCAGCGATTCTTGGAGACCTGGGAGTGAAGGCCTAGCAGGCCGTCACCTAGTTTGTGACTTGGATTGCCCTGCGCACAAGACTACCATCGAGTGGTTTAACATGGAGAGGAAAATAACATGATGGCAACAGCAGGGACTTTGTTGAGCGCGGCGGTGACGGTACTCGCGGTACTTCTGGGTCTCTACACAATGATGCTCGTGGGCCATATGCGCGGGAAGCACGGCGTGAAGGCACCCGCTGTAACCGGCGCTCCCGAATTCGAGCGGGCGTTCCGGGTGCAAATGAATACTCTCGAGCAGGTCGTGTTGTTTCTGCCGGTGCTCTGGCTTGCAACCGTTTATCCGGTCGTATCGGGATACTTGGCCCCTGGGTTAGGGCTGATCTGGCTGGTTGGGCGTGTCTTGTATGCGTCAGGCTATATGGCAGAAGCCGCCAAGCGCAGTTCAGGGTTTCTCATTGCTGGAGTCGCGCTGATCGGATTGCTGGTGCTGTCGATTGTGGGGATTATCCATGCGTGGCTGGTGACACGGTCGGTTTGAATTTTGCGACGCTTTGGCTCCGATTACACTTTTCAACTGTCGCTTCGCGGACCCCAAAGCGGACACTGGATAAGGCCGCTCGGCAATAGCGCGGTCTGACCACAAGTTTAAGACGGAGCTGGAACCCGCTATCGGAACAGATGCGGTACTCGCGCTGTTAAGCGGTCTTAGACCTTAAGTGATTCGACTTTGCCGGTCGAATTGAGGGCGACGTCAAAGATCACTGCGTAGAGTTTTGGGGCGCTTGTGGTCGGAGATTGCGCATGCATGGTGCCTGAGACAATCAGAAGAGGCGCCGCGAGTAGGAGGCGCATAGGGGCGAGCATTTAGTTGACTGCTACGGCGCAGCTATACGTGGGAGCGCCCGACGAGCCTTGAGAGCAAAGATAGACCTTGTCTTTACAGGTTGCATTCCAGGTTCCACTGCCATCGAGATTGGTAGTAATGCTGGTTATCTGGTTCCTATCAACGGCACATCCTGTGAATCCGGCGCTTCTGATTTGCAATTGATTCGCAACGAGCTCCGAATTCGATAGCGTGAGAGCAGCGCAACCGGTGGTTAATACGATCGAGAGTAATACGATGGAGCGCAGCATTTGGGTCTTCCTTGATTACCGTCGGTTTGTGAAAGGATTCTAAGTATAGCTGCATACCCGATGGCACCTAGGCCCTCACCCGAGGTTAGGAATACTTCGTGATGTGCGTCTCAGTTGTTTGTACAAAGTCGACTTTGCATTTCTTGGCAATTCGTTAGTCTGCGAAGCATGACGCGCTCTTTAAAGTCGTACGATGCGCCGTTCGCAAGTATTATAGTCGTTATGTCGTTTCTACCTCCCGTTTCCGCATTGTTGAGTTCCTTTGCGCGTGTCCCTCGTGGTGCCTCATTTGCGCTGCCGTTGCTGGTCATCTCGATTTGCTCGGGATGTATCTCCTCCGGGGGCCGAATCGAGCCAGTGGACGACCCACCGCTGGTCTCAGATACCGCTCCAGCACCCCTGTTGCACGATGTTCCGATGGCTGTGAGCGAGACAAAGAGCGAGGGTGACAGTGAGGTTCCGGTGGCCGTTGCCGAGTCGGAACAGCACGAGGCACCGCCTAAGCCCGGAGACTTGACTGAGTTGATCGTCACGGGGCGCACGCGCGACCTCGTCATCCGCGACTTGGTTGCCGAGGGCCAGGCGCAGCTGCGCGATGTGCAACTTCAGTACGTCTTTACCGGTAAGGATGGACGTGAGGTGCTGCGTGGCCGACCGGTCGCCTTCGCGTTGTGGAGCGAGGCGCAGAAGAATTGGACCATTGCCCACCTGGAGATCCCCCGCCCACCCGTGAAATGGAAGCCTGGCCGCAGGGAGCTGCCCTTCACGGTGCGTACTCCCGGAATTGAGGCGCGGCACGTCAAGGGAACGGGGGCTGAGCGGCTCATGTTCAAATTTTCGCACGACGGCGAGGAGCTGAAGGTGTACGGCCGCAAGTTCCCGGTGTTCGACAACACCCTGATCAAAAAGAAGCGCTGGCGCGAGGCGGCGACGACGGCACGATCCATTGTCTACTTGCCCTATACCTCCGATACCCTTGACCCGCATTTTACTAGCGGCGGCAGGGACTTTCTGCTGGCCACCGCACGGGGCGCCATCGACGAACTTCGTGACGCAAGCGTGCCGAGCGAGGCCTTTCCGGGCGAGCTGCTCGCGGACGTGATACCCGCGGAGGTCATTGCGACGCTCGCGGTTATAGAACAGACTGACGACGAGGACTTCCTCGAGAAGGGCACAGATGCATTCGACGAAGTGCTCAGCCAGTACGGACTGAAGCGCGAAGAGGCGTATCGCTATAGCGTCTCGAGCGCGAAGGCGCTGGGCCCGATGCAGTTCACCGATCGGCGCGGCCATGGCACCTATTCGTTCGTCGTGCGCAGCTGTCGCGGCGCGCAGCTGGACCCAAACTTCGAGCGCGGCTCGACCCGTCTGCAAAATGCCATGAAGGCAGCCGTTTGCCTGCTAGACATTGAGCTGTCACAGATGAACAGCGAAATCCGCGCCGCCTATCGTGCTAAACCCGATGTGCTCGGCATCTTCCCAGTCGCTGCCTACAATGGCGGTAGGCGCAACGTCGCCAAGCTTTATCGGGCGCTCAACCGCATGGGTGTCCAACTTGCTGAACTGCGACGCGCCGGCAAGCTGCCACCGGGATCCGCAGTCGTCTGCCCCTGTGTCTGGCGCGAGGACGGCTCTTTGGTGCAAGCGGTCAGCATTCCGCGTTACAACAGGGAAAACAGCGGCTACATAGAAAAGTATCAAAGCATTCTCAGTCTGTTCGACTGAGCGCGTATGGGCAGCGACGGGGGCATTGCTCGGGCCTAATGCTCGCCGCAGCGGACTACCGGCACGACGCAGAAAGTGTGCGGTTGTCGGCTGTCTTGCCGCGGTTGCAAGCATCTAATGCGAGGTAATAGTTTGAACACAGGGAGCGTGCGATATGCGGATCGGAATCAAACATCCGGCCTTCAAATCAAGACACTTGAGCGTGGAGCAGGCGTCGTTCTTTTCAGGCCCCAAGCTGTTGCTGGACGGAGTGGTCGTCAAGAAGGAGAAGGGCGGCTATCCGGTTGCCTCTGACTCGGGCCAGCAGGTAATGATTCAAATGCGGTACAACCTCTTGGATCCGATACCGACCATCAAGATTGGTGATGCAGCCGTTGAACTCGCGAAGCCCTTGCGATGGTTCGAGTACGCCTGGATCGGCCTGCCAATGCTCCTGGTGTTCGCCGGCGGTGCCCTCGGAGGCTTCGTAGGCGGTGGATCGACGATCGTCAACGGTCGGATTTTCAGAAGCGATCGCAGTACGGCTGCGAAGTACGCGCTAGCCGCGGCCACTTCAATTGCCGGTGCAGCGGTCTTTTTCGTCATTGCGGTCGCGATTCAACTGGCGATTAGCGTGAAGCGATAAGAACCCTTGCGAGCGATGCCGAAATTCAATAAAGGCGGATTCGCGGGTTTTGGGGCATGGTTCAAGGGCGGCGCGCGGCGGTTCGCAAATAGTGTGCGACGGTCGGCTGTCTTTCCGAGTTTCCTGGCATTTAATACGATGCACTAGGCTCTTAAGCCACAGGGAACGTGCGATATGACTACAGATAAGTCGAAAACTCTCCTATTACATGCCGCTGGCATCGTCGGGCGAGGTTTCTTGCTAGGCCTTGGATTCTCATTCGCCCTCGGCATTGCTGCAACTATCGGATGGAAGGTGTCCAGTCATCGGGTGGCGGAACAAACGGAAACGATGCAGGCGGAGGTCGGCGAAAAGGATATTGCGCTCACCCGCGTGGAGGAACTGAAGCACGATGGCACGACGACAATCATCGGCACCGCGACGAACCACGGCAAGAAGGCTGCTCACGGCATCCACGTCCAAGCCAATCTCTTTATCACGACAAATTTGTAGACCAGTATTCAACTTATCTTAGCGGCGCGATCGAGCCCGGTAAGTCGCAGTATTTCAAGATCTCCTGTGGCTGTAAGGACTCGCCGCCGGCGGAGCACGATAGCTATAAGCTGGAAGTGCTGGGCGGATATTAAACCGCTAGATATCGCCCCGGAGCGGGTACGCGACGACGGGCTGCTTTCTGCTGACCGAGCAACTACACTGGGAGTGGTGGAGTAAGACTAATCGTTTAGGGAGGGGCGATTATGTTATGTGATGTGTCCCGAGCCAATAGTAGCCGAGTCCCGCGAAAGATTACGGTTCTAGCACTCGCTGCGGTCTTCGCGCACTTTGGCCGGGCCGCGGACTCCGTACCGCAGGAATTGCCTCCGCAGGAGGAGCGGGCGGCTTTACGGCGCGCCGAAGCAACGGGCGTTACGATCTACAAGCATGATCACGCGGCAGCTGTCGCTACGGATGTGCTCGGTGCGTTGGGCATCCTGAAGTCTGACAAACGCCTTCGAGGCTGGATCACTGAAGAGCAGGGCGAAGGCATCCTCGTGACGTTCATTAGCGGGGACGCGAATGAAGCGCCTCAGGCGCTTTATCGAGTCAGCGTGTCCAAGGAGGGGGAGGTCACGGGGCCTCCTCAGGAACTTAAAGTCCAGCAGGCGTTGACGGAATTCGAGTCGGGCGCCGCGGCGGCGCGACTCTTCGCCGCCAAGTATTCCTTTCAGCCCTGCGCGGAGCGCTACAACACGGTCGTGTTACCGGCCGATTCGTCGGCGTCGCCCAATTGGGCGGTCTATCTCATACCGGGTACGCAAGATGCCCTTCGCATTCCTCTGGGTGGAGCGCATCGATTGGAACTTGATGCGACGGCGCAGCATTTGGTCAACGAGCGGGGCTTCACCCGCTCCTGCGTGGTTCTGGGAGACCCGAAGGGGAACTCAAAACAGCGACCGGTGATGTTGGCAACGACGCATTTCATGGATCCTGTGCCAACCGAAATCCATGTGTTTTGGAATTTATGGACCGGGATTCCGTTGGATATTTTGACGCCGCCTAACGGCACGGTGTGGAACATCTCGAAAGGGCATATTTCTCTTGTGCGGAGAGGAGGAGCCAGGTAATCGCACGAGCTATGCTGTGAAACGGATGAACAAACCCTTAGCCGTGTTGGTGCTGTACTTCGCGGGCGCCTCGACATGCGCGTTGGCCACCGTCTACGAGCTTCCGGCGGACGGCTCTGCTTTGGTCGGAACCGATAGCCGCAACAGACTCAGCACGAGGGAAAGTTCGATGTCGCACGTCGGTATGGTCTCGGATATCCGGAGATCGTGCGCGCCAATCCCAGCGCCGATATCTGGAGGTCGGACGAGAACCAAGAAATTCTGCAAAGCCACTCCCAGGTTCGGCAAAGCACAAAGATCCGATGATTGGCCTCGGTATCCAGGGATGCTGATTCTCGACTTCCGTCACACTGAACGACTCGACGAGCAGGCCGCTCAGTCGAAGAGCCAGGGAGAGAATTCCATGTGGTCAGTAATTCCGATATTACGCACGCTTTCGCAGGGCTCGAACGAGGTGGTGGTTAGAAAACCCGGTCAGAGATTCTTAGGCGCACCGCTGCCCATCAGCTCATTTGCGAAGGAGCATTGGGAATTTGCGTGGCTGAGTGATGCGGCATATCTGCAGACCGACGCGGGGCAAAAACATATACAGAAGACGATGAAGAAACAAGCGGTGCCTGACATCGGTGCAGTCATTCCCGATCCCTTGCCGCCCTTGGCCGCGGCTGGGTGGAGGCGGTGGGAGAATTTTCCCGGAGAGGAGTTGCTGAAGAAGATAAAGGGCTCTCATCTTCGCGTCCAAGTATGGGAAAGGGACGAGCCGCCGGCTGTGGCGGTGACCTTCGGAGGCACGGTATTTAACAACGATGCGGATTGGCGGGCTAATCTTAGGTGGTTCACTCCTGGGCAGTGCGACGAGTACACGGACGTTGTTCAGACATTTGCGCCTGCCTTTCGCGATGAACTCAATCGTATCTCCCAGAGTATGGACGCCGTGCGCTTATCGAGGCTCGAACTGTACTCGACGGGTCACTCTCTTGGGGGCGGATTAGCTCAACAGTTCGCCTACTCGGTGCCGCTCGATTGCGTGAAACATGTAAAACAGGTTTATGCGTTTGATCCTTCGCCGGTGACCGGGTTTTTTAGCGTCAAGCGACACTTGAGGACCGAGAACAAAAGGGGCCTGCTTATAGATCGCATCTACGAGCGGGGCGAGATACTTGCGCTGTTGCGATCCTTGACGAGCCTCTTTCATAAGCCGTCAACGACAAACGCAGCTATTCGTGGCGTACGGTATTGGGTATTCCTTTCATGGAATCCAATCGCGGCGCATTCGATTGTGGAACTGGCGGCTAAGATCGATGCTGCACGACAGGTGACGTAGGAATAGCGCTGCGGGCGGACTTGCCGGTGCCGGGCGAGAATGAGGCCAGGTGTTCTCTTACGCGACCCGACCAAGAAGACATCGAAGTAGGCTTTGCCCGTCATTGCACTGCAATAGGATAGTCCTCGTGCGAATTGGCTTGACTATTGCGCCTGGACGCTATGAGCGTTATCGTCCTCGCACGCGAAGAAGTCGAACCCAATCACAAGGGTTGTTCCGCGATTTATTTTCGGCTGCGGGATAGGGATGTCAATCGATGCGTATCAAACACCGAATGCTCAATTCGCAATCGACCGCCCTTTATAGTACATCGACTGTGCCGGGGGCGCACTGGTCTGCCGAAAGCTTCGACTGGTGAGGTAGTCAAACGAGTTGCTCCAGTATCTTGCTGCAGCTGATTAGCTCGGTACGTTGGGCATGAGAGTTATTGGAAGGGAAATCGACATTTGAAGCGTTGAAGGGACGAGAGTTTCAGTCACATTCTTTTCGCAAGGAGTGCCACCATGATCGCTAAACGTAAAGCCACCAAGAAAGCCTCAAGAAAAGTGGGCGCAAGTCAATTGCGTAAGTCTTCCACACACAAACCCATCAAATCGACAGCGGCGCCGGAAGACTTCATACGCACGGTGCCGCTGCACTATCCGAAGCCGTCGGTTTCTGTGGCACAATTGGCTGCCCGCCCCGGTGAATCGCAGGGGGACGTTTTTGATGGCAAGCCACGCGTCGCGCCGGTCGACGCTCATCTGTCCTATAACGGCGGTCCACTGCTGCAAACGGTGCAGGTGTTCTTAATATTCTGGGGGCCCAAGTGGCAAACTGTCGCCTCCGCGTCGCCTCTCGTCCAGCAAATCAAAAAGTTCTTCGGTGACATTCTGGTCAGTTCTCTTCTGGACCAGTTAGCTGAATACAGCGTGCCGGGCAAAGCCATTGGCCATGGATCACTTACAGGCAGCGTAATAATCCCGGGTGGCGCTCCAGTCGGAAGCGTTTCGGATTCAGCCGTAAAAGCTCAGTTAAAGAAATGGATCAAGGCAAAGACCATTCCGAAGCAGAGACCTCAGACACTCTACTTTGTTTATTTGGAACCGGGAATCGTGTCGATCATGGGTGGCTCCAAATCATGTCAAAACTATTGTGGATACCACAACAATACAGGACCCATTTATTATGCCGTCATGCCCTACCCGAGTTGCGCAGGGTGCCTCGGTGGATTGACGACGCTGGACGCGCTCACTGGCACAAGCTCACACGAACTGTGCGAGGCGATCACGGATCCAATCCCGGGCAAAGGGTGGTATGACGCCAAGAACGGTGAGATTGGGGACATCTGCGCGTGGAACTTTAAGACGGTTGCAGGGCACAACGTTCAAATGGAATGGTCGAACACTAACGGACGCTGCCTGTAGAGTCTTAACAGAAGAGGGCCTCCGAAGGGGATGTGGCCAGTAAGACGGCATTTCAAGCACAAATTGCGACAAGGATGTCGCAACGGATCGAAGTGCGTCCTAGACCGAGATCCGAGAGGGTAAGAACGGGTGCAACCGATCGAACGCCGAGACATGGAAGTATCGGCCGGCCGCAGCGAAGGTGTATACCTCCAGTCAGACGGTTCGCATCTTGTTCGTGGGGAATAGCCTCACTTACTACAATGCGATGCCAAATATGGTAGCGGAGATCTGCCTCCCTTGAGGACAACCAGGTATTCGTGGATCTGCTCCAACTCCCGTTCGGTAGCGTTCCAAATCACGTCGTGACAGGTAGCTACCAGACAAATGTCTGAGCCCCCATTGAGGGCATACACCACTTCGTTTGTGGGAAATTCAGTCAGTTGTTCCCTCCCGCATTTCGGACATACAACGGGAAATCTGATGGTAGGTTCAATCATCGCTCACCTCGCGTCATGCGTCGATATGGAACATACGTCTGAGACAAGGGATATGATCCGAGGCGGATGAGAAAAGGTGGTGTTAATTACGCCTTTGGGTCGCCGATGCCGGGCGAACACAAGGATGTGTGAACGGCCCGGCCAGACGACAAAGTCGTGTATATGGCGTTAGTTGATGAGCGAGTGTTGCTGGTGAGCCCGTTGGGCGCGAACTATCTGGCTTAACAGGGGCGGGTGGGGATGTTTGTGCCACGTTTTAGGAGATGGTAGGTAGTGGTGAAATCGTTAACAAGTGTTAAGCCACTCGCGCTAGGTCAACGCTCACTGCGGCGGCCCGTTCTATCTAATGAAGGTTCATCAGTAGAAGGATGAACTGGTAAACATCGTCCAGAGATCTTAATTGCTGTTGCGATTCCAAGGAAGGTTTTCAAATGAAATTGCAGTCGTTTGCAGACGTAGCGTGGATTAGCCGAGTTTGTTTGGTTTTTCTCGGGCTTGCGGCGCTCAGTGGTTGCGCATCCATCGAAGTGGGGTTGGGCCTGCGCATGCGGCTCGACAAGGTGCCGGTGACGGCGTTGTCGGCAACACTCTCGCCCGAACCTCGGTTGGCGCCGGGTAAATCCGGGCGACTCATCATAACGGCCACGACCAGCGACGCGAAGCAATTAGTCACGGTTGGGGCGGGTCGCGGCAAGGTGCTGTTTGATAGCTTCACCTTCACGGCGACCACCGTGACAGTGAATAAAAAGGGTGTGGTGTCTTTGGCGGCGGATCCGCGTGCCGGCGAAGGGGCAATCCCACATATCCAAATCGCGGTGGTCGGTCATCCTGACGTGACCGCTGATTTAAGTATCCCGATTCGCTATGACGTCGCCTTCGTCGCGAATTTTGCTGGAAAAGCGGGATTCAAGGGCATCGACGGTTTGGACGGCCTCGCGGGTAGCAGTGGCAGCGACGGTTCGGTCGATATTAGCAATCCGTCCGCTGGCCCGTCCGCCGGCGGTCAAGGAGGAGATGGAACCAATGGAGATGACGGACGCGATGGCGACCCTGGGCAACCGGGAGAAGCGGTCCATGTCTGGATGACGCTCAAAGACGGTGATCGTCCGCTGCTGCAGGTACGCGCAGCGAGCAAAGCTCATACGCAGCTGTTTCTCATCGATCCGAACGGCGGCAGTCTGACGGTAAACGCCAGTGGTGGAGCAGGGGGCGCCGGCGGATCAGGGGGTAGGGGCGGTCGAGGAGGTTCTGGTGGAAATGGGTTTCCGCCTGGTTTTTCCGGGCAGGATGGTCGAGATGGGTTTAACGGCCACGCGGGCTCTGACGGTGCGGCTGGAACTATTATCGTATCCGTCGACAACCAAGCGCAGCCATACTTGAGTAAGCTGCAGCTAATCAATAAGAACGGTGGCGGTGCCCCTGGGCCAAAGCCGGAGATACGGATTGAGACGGTCGGGCCGATTTGGTGAAAGCTGGACTGCGGTCGTTTGGAGATTCCGATTAAGGCGGACGCCGTGGCGGCTCGGTGCTGGCGCACCAAGAGAAGATGGCGTTATTACTCGGCCGCTGGCCTCGCCCTTTCGGGCCGCGGTCGCCGAGGTGTCCGGCGTTCAACGCGGACGGATCTCCACATTGGTCGGTGCTTCGCGCCTAAACCCTTCGCTGCCGCTTAGGGCCGCCCCGTCGGGCGTTCTACGACGTCGGGCGTTCTACGACGCTGGGTCGTAGTCAGGGTTGGTGTGGCCAATATGGTGGCGGTCGAGCTCGAATTGCGACAGGATGTCGCAACGGATCGAAGGGCGATCTCGACCGAGATCCGGGAGAGTGAGATCGTATGCGTTTTCGACGAGATACAAAATCTCGTCGAACCGATCGAACGCCGAGACATGGGCGAGCAACATTGTGGCGAGCGCCGCGACAGGGATGTGGTGGCTGGTCCGTGCGGAGCAGGATTGCGCAGCGAGGGGCCTCGGCTGGCCGCAGCGAGGCAGGGTGAGCCTCACTGCGGACTTCAGCGGAGCAGCATGCGGAGCGTCGCGGACGAACAGCTCGACCGACGAGGAATACTATGACGAAAGTGCGCGTTGCAGGCTTTTCGATCTCGCTCGACGGTTTCGGAGCAGGGCCTGAGCAAAGTCTTGAGAATCCGCTCGGCAAGCGTGGCCTTGAGTTGCACCAGTGGTTCTTCGGCACGCGCACGTTCCGCACAATCACAGGTCAGGGCGGCGGCTCGGACGGCGTTGACGAGGACTTTGCACACCGTTCGATGGATGGATTCGGCGCCTTCATCCTTGGCCGCAATATGTTCGGACCGATCCGCGGTCCCTGGCCGGACAAGAACTGGAAGGGCTGGTGGGGCGACAATCCGCCCTACCACGCGCCGACCTTTGTGCTGACGCACCACTCGCGTGATCCGATCGAGATGGAAGGCGGCACGACCTTCATCTTCGTGACCGAGGGTATCGAGGCGGCGTTGAATCAGGCGAAACTCGCCGCCCGTGATCGCGATGTAAAGATCGGCGGTGGGGTCGAGACGGTGCGTCAATATCTTCGCGCCGGCGTAATCGACGAGCTGCATTTCGCCCTGTCGCCGGTCGTGCTCGGGCGAGGCGAAGCGATGTTCGCCGGGATCGACCTGCCCGCGCTCGGCTACCGCGTGACCGAACATCAGGCCACCGAGCAGGCCACCCACATCGTTCTCAACCGATAGGAGTCCGGCATGACCATTCCGTCAATGGGCACGCTGGACTCCGCGAAACCATGGGTGAGCAGGGGCTTGAATTCCGCGTGCCGGCGGTTCTTCTTTGGCGGCGCTTTGCTGTTTTTCGTCGGTATGCAAGTGGGCGGCGCCGCCGAGATCGGCAAGAAGAACCCGCTCATCGGAGCGTGGCTCCTAGTGAAATACGTAGACACGCCGGAAAATGGCGAACCTATCTTTGCATTTGGAAAAGAACCGGTGGGCCATTTCATTTTTACGCCCGGCGGGCACGTTGCGTTCAGCATCATGCGCAACCCGCCCGATTTCGAGAACCCCACATCCGATCCGGATCCGGACGCCTGCATTCCGGGTTGGTACTGTGCCTATTTTGGCACCTATACTGTGGATACTAAAACCGGCGTTTGGGTCACCCATGTGCTAAGCGCCAACGCTCCCGGATATTTGAATACTGACCAACCACGCCACTTCACAATTAGCGGCAGTACGCTCGTGGTTTCGGAGACCTATTTGAGCGGCGGCACGCGTATAAAGGCTGAACGCGTATTCGTTCGCGAGGCAGTGCCTAGCTCACAACCGTTGCATTCCGGGTCGAAATAAAATGCTTGCAATCCTTCTAGCATAATCGGAAATGCAATATCGACAAGTGCGAGAGTTGTTGGCCGAGCACATCGCCTGGGATACCTCGCAGGTCTTTATGCAATTGAATCTTGCGGACGCTAGGTGACATGAAGTCATCCCTTGTTAGAGGACTGACGCTGATTCCGGCGACCGCGCTCATTGTAACCAACGTTATCGGAACCGGTGTCTTCGTCAAGGCGCGTGTCATGACCTGCAACGTAGGCACGCCATGGATGGTGCTGCTCGCCTATCTGTTTGCGGGGATTCTGACGTTCGTAGGAGCACTTACGTTCGCTGAACTGAGCTCCATGATGCCCCGCTCGGGTGGACAATACAATTACATTGGGGCGGCGT
>Ga0137412_10002814_pt1 | contig 13798 bp, 12 predicted proteins | sample CZODoug2_1_16fun_FD_122160 | JGI IMG/M metagenome (GOLD analysis project Ga0137412, IMG submission 122160) | Vadose zone soil fungal communities from Angelo Coast Range Reserve, California, USA - CZODoug2_1_16fungal (Hybrid Assembly) | ecosystem: Environmental > Terrestrial > Soil > Vadose zone... | reverse complement strand
TATTCCTTGCATGTGCGGATTCTACACAAGTTTCGATTCCATTTGGGGCGTTCGTTCAAGGGTCGGCGCGATTCACCTTTCTAGATCGCGCATGAGAAAATCACGGGTCTGAAGACCCGCCACTACGGGGAGTTACGGCAGAGGAGGGCGGAGCTTGCCGGAGGCGAGGGCGTCGAGGGCGCGGAGGCGGCTGGCGAGTTCGCGAGCGGTCAACTGGCGTTCGCGGAAGAGCGAGCGGAGAAAATCTTCGGCGCGGCAGGGGCCTTTCTGGGAGTTGCAATCCTGGCAGCAGGAGACGAGGTTGCGGTAAGAGTTGTTGCCCGAATGCGCGCGGGGGACGACGTGGTCGAGACACTTCATCTGCGAGGTGAGAAAGCGCAAACAATAGAAGCAACGCCCGGCTTCGCGCGCATGGATGGCGTGACGGAGGGCGTTGATGCGGAGGAAGTCCTCGTCTTCGAGGTTGATGCCGGGACCTAGCGGGATACGCGGACGCTTGAGGCCTTCGGGCTGGCCAGCCGGAGCGACTTTGGGTGGAAGGTCCGCGAGAATCTCTTCGGGCAGGCGCACTTCCGCGACGTGACCGGCGTTGCTGCATTCGAGCAGCCGTAGCGCGCCGTGATCGGTAAGCCGGCGCACGGCGCGGCTGGCCGCGTCGGGTCCTAAGCAGATACCCCGTGCCAGCCAGGGCATGGAAAAGCGGAGTTGGAGCTTTCCCTCCAGACGGGTATGCCGCAGGAGATGACAATAGGCGGCGCGGTCGATTGGCGCGAGCCGCAGCCGCGGCACGAGCAGGTCATCCAATTGTTTCCAGATTTGTTCGGCATTCGGTTTTTCGGGTTTCATTTTTGAGGTCCAGGGAAAAAAGTTGAGAGTCGAAAGTTGACGGAGAAACGAAGCTGACAGTTGACAGCTGATAGTTAACAGCTCAGGAGGAGAAGAAAAGATGCAACACCCGACCGGGTCCCGACAGGGTCGGGAGCTTCGGTGAGGGCAGGCGCCGGAAGAGAATTCGGGCGCAGTGCGCAGACAAATGAAAACGCCGGCAGGATGCCGGCGCTACAAAATGGGGACGCCAAAGCGCGCCCTACAAAAGAAAAACGCCCCGACGGGGAAGTCGGGGCGCACTTTCTTACAAACAATACTATACTCCAAAACGCGGATTTGTCAAGTAGATAATTTAATGAATCGCTATCCACCTCATTCTTTGAGAGTTACGGCCAGGGCTGTTTGCTGCGACGACCTGGGTCCTCATGAAGACTCGCCTGCGAGTGGATCGATGGCATGACCCAGCGCCAAATGCTAGAATCTCTCCGTCTCAAGAGTTTTTTTGTGGGACCGATTCTGCAACATTCAATCGCCGCACTGAAATTGGACGGAGGCATGCAGAGTGAAGACTCGCCAGCACCGGCTCACATCGCAGCGCCAACTCGCCAAGGCCGCTCTTCTTTTCATCACTGTTCTTTTCCTGCTTTTTGTGGAGCATCCCCGTGCTTGGCCCCAGTCTGAGACTCCCGACCCGGCCGTTGAGCGCGGACACAAAACCTTCCAGCAATCCTGCGGATTTTGCCACGGCCTTGACGCCACCGGCGCCCGTGCGCCCGACCTCGTACGCTCGCCGCTGGTGGCTCATGACGTCAAGGGTGACAAGATCGGCGAAGTCATTCGTCTCGGCCGTCCCGATAAAGGTATGCCGCCATTGGTGCTGGCCGATTCGCAGGTGCTCGATATCGCCGCTTATCTTCACGCCCGTGCCACCGAAGCCCTGAACTCCAGCGGCGTACCCAGCAAGTATCCTCTTGAGAAGCTGCTCACCGGCAATGCGGAGGCTGGAAAAACGTTCTTCAATGGCGCGGGTGGCTGCAAAGGCTGTCATTCCCCCGCTGGTGATCTCGCCACCATCGCCACAAAGTACTCTCCCGTTGAACTTCAATCGCGCATGCTCTATCCCGGAGGCAAACACACCATCGCGGTGGTGACTCTTACTTCTGGCGAGCAGGTCAAGGGGCCGCTGGCGCACGCCGACGATTTTGTGATCGCTTTGCGCGACGCTTCCGGTTGGTACCGGTCATTCTCGCGCGAGCAAGTGAAAGTCGAATTGCAGGATCCCCTGGCGGCCCATCGCGAGCTGCTCGGTAAACTCTCGCAGGCCGATGTTCACAACCTCTTTGCCTATCTTGAAACTCTTAAATAGAGAATGGAATCGCCGCAAAATCAGAGTACGGGAGTGAGCATGCTCTTCAAGTTCCGCGGAAAACTAAAAAGCAGGCGCCGTTGCGATAAACGCCCTCAAGGGATTACTAGCTTTACTGCTCACAATCCGCTCTTCCTCGTCATCCTTCTGCTCCTCGCCCTTGGCGTACGCGCTCCACTCATCTCAGCGCAAGAACTCGACCCTGCGGCCCTATCCAAACCCGCGACAGACACCTGGCCCACGTACAATGGAGACTACTCAGGAAAGCGCTTTAGCCCGCTCGACCAGATCAACGCCTCGAACGTCAGCTCTCTGACTCTCGCCTGGGTCTTTCATCCCCGTGCCTCCACGATTAAAGCGACTCCCCTAGAAGTGAACGGCGTCCTCTACTTCACCGTCCCCGACAACGTTTGGGCCGTCGACGCCCGCTATGGCCGCGAGATTTGGCATTACCATCGCGAATCCGAAGGCGACCACATCGGCAATCGCGGCTTGGGCATGTACAAGAACTGGCTCTATTTCACTACCCCCGACTCGCACATCGTCTGTCTTGACGCCAAGGATGGCACCGTTCGTTGGATCGTCGAGCTCGCCGACCCCAAGCTCGGCTACTTTGCGACCATGGCGCCGCTCATCGTCCGCGACCACGTGATCGTCGGAGTCTCCGGCGACGTCACCGATGTTCGCGGTTTCCTCGAATCTCTCGATCCTGAATCGGGAAAAATCCAGTGGCGCTGGTACACCGATCCCGATCCCGGCCAACCGGGCTCCGAAACCTGGCCCAACGACCCCGACGCCGTACTCCACGGTGGCGGCATGACCTGGATGACCGGTACCTTCGACCCGGATCTCAATCTTCTCTATTGGGGCACCGGCAATCCCAACCCCGTCCTCGCGGGCGAAGCGCGACGCGGCGACAACCTTTACACCTGCTCCATCGTGGCCCTCAATCCCGACACCGGAAAGCTCGCCTGGTATTTTCAGCCCTCGCCCCACGACGTCCACGACTGGGACGCCGTCGAAACTCCCGTCCTCTTCGATGCTGAATTCAATGGCCACCCGCGCAAGCTCATCGCGCAAGCCAGCCGCAATGGTTTCTACTTTCTGCTCGATCGCACCAATGGCCAGCACTTAGTCACGGCGCCCTTCATCGACCAGACTTGGGCGAAGGGAATTGACTCTCGCGGCCGTCCTATCGCCAAGCCGGAATCCGCTCCCAGCCCGGACGGCGCTCTGGTCGAGCCCGGCTCCGACGGCGCCAGCAATTGGATGGCGCCCAGCTTCGATCCGCAGACCGGCCTTTTTTACGTCACTGCTCGCCGGATCTTCAGCATTTTTTACCTCACCACCACCGGCAAAGCCGAAGGCTGGGCCGGCCGCGACGTCAATCTTTGGGCCAATTCTACGCTCCGCGCCCTCGACTATCGCACTGGCAAAGTTGTCTGGAATCACGAACTCGGCAACGGTGAAAGTATCTCCGGCATTCTAACCACCGCCGGCCATCTCCTGTTCAGCGCCGACAACGCTGGCAATCTTCTCGCTCTCGATCCCGCCACCGGCAAAACTCTCTGGCACCTCAACGCCGGCGGAAAGCTGGATGCCTCCCCCATGACCTACCAACTCGACGGCCGCCAATACCTTCTCTTCGCCGTCCACGACAATCTCTTCGCCTTCGCCCTACCCATGCCTCCTCCTTCTCATTGAACTGAGCTAGAAGCAAGAAGACAAACCAAACGCTCTCGCCACCTCGCAGCGAGCACATGGCGAAATTTCAAATGTTTGCTGGTGCCAGAAGTAACTGACACTGCCAGGAATAGCTGGCGGCATATCCAAGCGGGTTCATCGCAATTTGCAGCTAAATATTGCGTTTACAAAAGAGTACAACCACGCCAGATCTGGCATAGGACCTGCTAATTCCTCATCACGTCATCGAATACGACTTTCCGAGGGATTGGCTGAAAGACCGCATTTGCGAATATGAAATCTCACGACCCAATAGCTGGTGCGAATATCACGAATCGTCCCGAAGTTTTATTGACAAGGAAACTTGCGGTGGGGACAATTCGAACGCTTTACGGAAGTTTCAGGGTCGTACTGGCTCAGAAAGGTAGCTGAAGGCCAATGCGATTTCTAAAGAAATTCGGTTTCCTCATGGTGTTCACGCTCATCTTGGGCCTATTCTGTAGTGAAGTCCCAGAATCCCTCAGCCTAGACGACGATACTTCCAACGATTTTGTCTCATCCACGCCCGCGCACAATTTTGAAAATGTCCAGATCATCCGCCAAGGAGCAAATTTTCGGCCCGGCGAAGCCCCGATGGCTGCATTTCCAAGCGTTCCTCTGACTCGTTCTGGCGAGCCACCACTCGCTTCTGGCGCGGACCTTCTGCGATTGATTTCCATTCAGCGGAAGTAAATCACTCTCCGATCTAGTTGTCGTACGCCTTGGAAGGGCGGAGCTCTATTCGTCTGCCAGTCGACGGGGACTCCACTATCCAACTGCCCTCCTGCCACTGAGCTCTTTTATCTCGGCTCGGCGGTGTTCTATCCCAAGTTGTCCCAATAAACAAAATCTTTGCAGAAAATAAGGAGATTGAAATGAGAAGAACTCTCTTGTTGGTAGGCGGAATTTTGAGCTTTGTCAGTGCAGCACGCGGCCAAGAAACACCAGCTGCGGAAGTATCAGCAGGCTACAGCTACTTCCGCGCCGGAGGCCAGGATGGACTCAATCTGCACGGAGGCAGCGTATCTTTGGCTGGGAATGTAAACCGTTGGCTCGGGGTAGTGGGCGATTACGGCCTTTACCATACCCAGCCGTCCGGTTTTGGCGGAATCAATTTCCACTCCTTCATGGCCGGGCCGCGATTCTCGTACCGGTCATCGAGCAGGGTCACGCCGTTCGCGCAAGTTCTTGTGGGCGGTTTTCACGGCCTTTCCACAACCGGGTTCGCCTGGAGCGCTGGTGGCGGCCTGGATGTGAAGGTCTCGGAACACATCGCCATCCGCCCTGTTCAAGTGGAGTACATGATGCTCCGCTCGCAGGGCGACAACTTGAACTGCGCAAGGGTGTCAGCGGGCATCGTCTTTCGGTTCGGAAGGCGATAGCACCGTACCGCCCCCGGGCGGCGACGCGAAGAATGCGGATGGTCCTCTGGTCCAGGCCGAGAGCGTCCGCAGTCCCCAGTTTAAGCGGCTTGCATGAATGAGCCGTTTGCGACCAGAGAAGAAGCACATTGTCCACGGCCTCTTGGCGCAGGTAACAAAATTCATTTTCGAAAAGGAGATCAATCATGAGGAACTTTAAAAAGAACGCAGTTCGGGGAATGAAGTGGATGCTCTGCCTGGCGCTGCTGTACCCAGCAGCCAGCCAAGCGCAAGTTGTTGATTGCACAGGTGCCGATCCGAATGCTTTCCCGAGCATCAATGCTGCACTGGGAAGCGCGGGGCCTGGTAGCGCCATTTTGGTCACGGGGCCATGCACGGAGGACCTCCGTTTGGAGGGCAAGACAAACTTGTTCATTGGCGCCTGGTACGGACAACGAGTCACGCTCAACGGAAATATCAGTGTTTCTGATTCACATGGCGTGTACCTGTATGGACTGAACATCTCGAGCACGTCAACGAACGGGATTTTTGCCGGGAGTACACAAGCCATCATTCTGGATAGCTGCTCGAGTAACGGAAACTCAGGTTGGGGATTGCTGTTGGGCGGTGCTTCAGAAGCTCTAATCATTTCGCCGGCAGCGTTTGATAACAACGTCGCGGGGGGAATAAGTGTCAGCGAAAACTCCACGGTGGAAATGACGTCTTGGAACGGCCAGCTAATTGAGATTAACAACAATCGTGGCCCCGGAGTGTTCTCGTCGCAAGGGAATTTCAACACCTATGGGCACACGACCATTGCGAACAATATGGCAGGGTCAGGTTCGCTCTCCGGGTTTGGCGTGGATTTACGAGGCGGAGCAAGAGCCCAGTTCGGAGCTATCTCCGGTCCAAACGTCGTTCAAGGAAACCAAAGTGGCGGCGTTTCCCTCCAAGAAAACGCGGAAATCTCCTTTTGGAACGGAGGTCAACCGACAATCATTCAGGGGAATGGTGGTGCCGGAGTCAGCGCCGGGCTCGGTAGCCAGGTAACGTTTTTCGATGCCGTAGAAGTTGCCGGACACAGCGGTCCGGGGCTCGACGTTTATGCCAGTAGCCAGGCATTCCTGTTTGGCGCAAACAACATTCACAACAACGGAAATTCGGCGGATCCACGCAGCGCCGGCATTCGAGTCGATGGCAATTCGCAAGTTGTGCTGCGCGGTGGAAGCGTCGCGCAAAATGGCGGCCCGGGGATATTGGCGCTTGCGAACTCCAGTGTTGACTCCAACGGTGCCGCGTTGAATGCCAACAGCGGCGGCGTGATCACGTGCGACAGCAGTTCGTGGATGGTATCTGATCTCGGGAAAAACTATTTCTCGACTCCAGGAGTTAGCTGCCGGGTCCCGCATTCGCTCGGCAATCGAACGGTCTGGAAAACGCAGCCGGCAAATCCAGATTGGAGTGCTCTGAAGGCGCTGCAGGCCAAGTACATGGCCACGGCAAAACGCAAATAGCGCGTTCAAAAATAGAAAAAAGAAGCTGGAAGCGCCCCATTTGCAGAAGACGCCGGGCGGTGGGGCGCCATCCGGCAAAACTCCAGTAATCACCGGGCGAAAGGCTCGTCAAATGAACGACTTGATGAAGAAAAGTGAAGGGCAGAAAACACTATGGCAGAAACGCGCCAGGGATCGAGCATGGAGTTCGGGGCCTATGCAAATGAAAACAGGAGGTTGACATGCGTCGACACGAACATTCCCAAGCACTTAATTTAATTCAGCAATACTTCTGTGTACCCGCGTCCGTTGTGCTATCGCGAATGAGGGCCAGAAAAGTTGCGGGGATCGCGAGAGTGCCTATGAACAAACTGCCGGTGCTTACCCTCCTGCTCTCGTCTCTTTTTTTTCAATTGGGTTTCCCCGCATCCGCACCTTCGCAAGAGAAGAGCTACAATTACTTTGATGTCTTTATTGGACCGTCCTACGGCAAGATGGCCTTGGGCTCGGAAACAGCCCTATTTGCCCCCACCAGCCGCAACTTCTATGGACTTGAGTTCAATGTAAAAATGAACCTGCACAAGAACGTGGGGATTATTCTCCTGGACGCAGGAATGCTCTTTGGACATACCAAGATCCCTTCTCCGCTCGGATCGCAGTTTGATGCCCATACCAGCCTGCAAAGCTATCAATTTCTGTTCGGTCCTGAAGTCGCCTATCGCGGCCGCCAGGTCCAGCTATTCGCCCATGGTCTGTTTGGCGCGAACCACACCGCGGCCGTTTGGGATCTCAGCAACAATGACAGCCTAAGCCTGATCGGTAGGACTCATTTTGCCTTGGGCGCCGGTGTCGGCCTGGACGTCAACTTCAAGGAACATTTCGCCTACCGTGTTTTCCAGGCCGACTACATTCCCACTCTGGTGGACGGCAGGTGGGAGAAAAATTATCGCGTAAGTACCGGCATCGTCTTCCGTTTTTAAGTCTTTGCACGGGTCTGCCAGCATCCATGCTTTCGTGATGAGACGTGCTGCGGCAGCGGCGGGCGGGGCAATCCACGCCCCGCCACTTTCCTGGAGTAGTCGCTGACTATTGCTCGTAGTTTTCAACAATCTTCGCCGGACGCACCTTGGCCTCATCCGGGTCACGCCCAAACTCCCGCAAGGCCCGGCGCTGGCGCAACAAATCCCAACACTGGTCCAGTTCTACCTTTATCTTCGATAGGCGGTCACGGTCATCGTCGGTGAGCTTAGCTCGCGCATAAAGGCGCTCCTCTTCCTTCACCAATCCATCGATGTGACCCAGTACCGGTTGATCTTTGCTTTCCTGTGCCATGGATGTCTCCTTCTGCGAACAGCGTCGGCAGGTTCTGAGGCGATGCCCGCTAAGCGTTCGATGCAAGAATAGCGAAGCAGGCGATAATATGGTGCCGGGGGCCAGAATCGAACTGGCTACGCCCGCCTTTTCAGGGCGGCGCTCTACCAATGAGCTACCCCGGCTTTTGGGGAGCTTTTCAATTTTAGAGACGATACCCATCTCTGTCAATTCGCCGCGCGACACTGGGCGAGACGCTCCAGAAGAATCCGCCCTACTTTATCTGCTGGTCTGCCGACAATCCCTGATTAATGCTCTTCAATGTCTGGAATCCGTCTTTGACCACGGTTGCTTTGATATTTTCCCGGGTCACCACAATGGGCTTCAATAAGATGGTGGGTACACCAATCTTGCCATTGTTTATTTCTTTGTTCGCCCGCGTCTTTTCCCCTTTGGCCAGTCGAACAGCTTCCTCGGCCGCAACTGCCGCTTCATTTCCTACCGGCTTGTAGACCGTCATGCTTTGCGTTCCCTTGGCAATGCTGATCACCGCACTCAAATCCGCATCTTGCCCCGAAACTAACACTTTGCCAGCCAGATTGTGCTCGCCTAGCGCCTGAATCGCAGCTCCCGCCATTCCGTCATTCGAAGCGACCACCGCTGCGATTTTGCCTTGGGAGGATTCAATGGCCTTCAGCATAAAAAGATAGGCCTCCGAGGGCAGCCAGTCCTTCATATATCCATCAGCGATCACTTTGATGTCGCCGCGATCGACGTATGGCTTCAGAACTTTCATCTGTTCGTCATGCAACGTTTTCGCATCCTCAGCACTTGGAGAACCCGCGATCAGCACATAATTCCCTTTGGGCGCGTGTTTCACCAGATATTCCGCTTGCATCCAGCCAATCTCAAGCCGGTCAAAGCTCACGTAGAGATCTACATCGCTGTTGAGCACCAGGCGATCGTAACTGATGACCTTAACATTGGCCGCCTTCGCGGCCTCCACCATCCGGTTGGCCATTGTGGGATCGTGGGGCAGTAAAACCAGCACTTTGATCCCTGCCTTGATCATGTCCTTCACTTGCTGCAATTGATGAGCATCGTCTCCCCCGGCGTCGGCGAAGATCACCTCCGCCCCCAACTCCTTAGCCCGCGCCTCAAAAGAATCCCTGTCTGTCTGCCAACGCTCTCCCTTCATCGCCTCGATGGAAAAACCGATTTTCGGTTTGTTCCCGTCTTGCGCCCGCACAAGCCGTCCGTGAAGGACAATAGCGAGCATTGCAACGAGCACTGCGGACAGCACCCTCAGCCTGGGTCGCGCTTTTTTCAAGATAGCTCCCTCCAAAATTTGTGAAGACGTTGGCGAGATGATGCCGCCACTGGCCAGGTCTGTCAACTTCGCGCTTTAGTTTTTACGCGTGATCGTTCCCGCGAAGTGCGCCACCACGCCCGCGAACAGCGCAATCACGCCGAAAAAACTTCGCCAGCTGCGCCCCGCAATTCCAAGCGACGGCTCTGCGGTAAATGCCATGAGTAATGACACCACGGACAGGAAAATCAGCACGGAACCGATCTGTTGCAGCATTCTTCGCCAGCCACGCGGGTTCAATTGGAGGTAAAGCCCCAACACCAAATTCACCAGCGCCGCACCCAGCAGGTAGATATGCTGGGAGACATACATTAACCGTACTTCTGCAGAGAGCGTGTGCACGTCTGGGACGTGACGCGCCATCACCTGCCCGGTAATCACGAATGTGATTACCCCAAGCACCCCGGCGATGAGATGTGCGCGGCGAATTAGTGCCAAATCCTTTAAGGCAGTTTCCTCAAAGTTCGACTTTACACGTTAATTTTTCGAGAGAAGTTGGAGCCGCACGCTGTCCATATCCGAGTAATCCTGAAAAACGCGGGTACTCACGGATTGATAGAAGTCCTCTTGTTTAGTTGGCCTTAACACTCCTGAGGTATTGTTGGGCAACTGCATGCGTATCGAGGCGAATAGCCCCTCGCGAGCGGCATAAGCAGCCTGATTTTTAAACTCTGTCAGCAGAACCATGGTTCCGTCGCTCTCATGGCTGCCTTCTTCTGCGATGCGGTGATAGCTTAGGACGGCGCCGTGACGCTTGGCCTCTTCGCGTACGCGCATCCAGTTGTCATCCAAATAACCGAGCGTGAGCCCGAACATTCCGGGCTTCACTTTAATGAAATCCATCGTCCACACCGGTTTTTCGCGTTCAGAGGGGAATTGCTGCGCACCCCCACCGGCCACGATGAAGACAGAGAGAAGGAAAAGGCCTCCGAATATACGCCTTTGCATAAATACACCTCCACCATATTGGACGCACAATAGCAGCACAGGGGGGTAACAGCCAAGAGCCTTTTCTGCAGGCCGCAACTCCTGGTTAGTCTGGTGACAGGAAGCTGTTCCACAACTAAAACAATCAATCCGCAGACTGATCGTGCTCGTGCATCCAATTCCGATTCTTCAGGACTTCGCGCGGCTTGGTCCCGTCCGGCGGACCCACGATGCCGTCCTTCTCCATCAAATCAATCAGCCGTGCAGCGCGCCCGTATCCGATGCGCAAGCGCCGCTGCAGCGTCGAAGTAGACGCCCGCCCCGCGTCGCAGACCACGCGAATCGCATCCTGATACAGATCGTCGTCAACATCCTCTCCGCCGTCGGCATCGCCATCGACTGCGCCTTCCGTCTTGCCATTTTCATCCTTCGGCGCTGCCAGCAACTCTTCCTGATACTTCGCCTGTGCCTGCTCGCGCCAGAAATCGCAAACCGCCGTAATCTCATCTTCGCTGACCAGCGGTCCGTGAATGCGATGCAGCCGCGCCGAACCCGCCGGCAAATACAGCATGTCGCCACGCCCCAGCAGCGATTCCGACCCGTTCGAATCCAGAATTGTTCGCGAGTCCACCTTGCTGGCCACCCGGAACGAAATCCGGGCAGGGAAGTTCGCTTTGATCAATCCCGTAATCACGTCCACCGAAGGCCGCTGCGTCGCCAGAATCAAATGGATGCCCACCGCTCGCGCCATCTGCGCCAGCCGTGTAATCGACTCTTCCACGTTATTGGTATCCACCATCATCAGGTCGGCCAATTCGTCGATCACGATAATCAGGTAGGGAAGCGGCTTGTGCTCCGTCTCTTCCAAATTGTCGAAGAGCGAAAGCGATTGTTCCTTCTTGAACGTCCGGTTGTACTGGTCGATGTTTCGCACCCCGCGCTGCGCCAGCAACTTCAAGCGGTTTTCCATCTCCCGAGTCGCATTTCGCAGCACATTGGACGCAATCTTTGGGTCGGTCACCACCGGCGCGATCAAGTGCGGAATATTTTCGTAAAGATTCAGTTCCAGCCGCTTCGGGTCCACCAGCACCATCTTCACTTCTTCCGGGCTGGCCTTGTAGAGAATCGACATCATCAGCGAATTGATGAACACGCTCTTGCCCGTGCCCGTCGATCCGGCGATCAGCAAATGCGGCATCGCCGCCAGGTCCGTGATTCGAATGCGCCCGTGCAAGTCGCGCCCCATCGCCAGCGTCAGCTTGCTCGGCGAATTGATGAACTCCGGCGCCTCGATGATGTCCCGCAGCGCAATCGTCTGCCGCTTGTCGTTCGGAACTTCAATGCCAATCGTGGATTTGCCCGGAATGCGCTCGATCAGGATGGATTCCGCCTGCAGCGCCAGGCAAAGATCCTCAGTCAGCCCGGTTATCCGGTTGTACTTGATCCCCGCTTCCGGCTTGAATTCGAATGTCGTAACCACCGGCCCGGGATTGATCTGCGTCACGTGCCCTTGCACGTCAAATTCCAGGAATTTTGCTTCAATCGCGCGCGCCCGATATTTCAACTCATCTTCATCCAGCTTCTGCCCGCGTTCGCCTTCGCGCAGCAGGGAAGGGGATGGCAATTTGTAATTCGGACTGCCCTTCGCGATTTTCGGCTCCCCAGCCTTCTTAGGCGAGGCTTTCTCTGTTTCACGATTGAAGACGAAAATCGGCGACTTTCGTGAGGAATCCTTTTTTTCTTTTTCGTCCTCTTCCTCTTCGATCTCCGTCTTGCCCTTGAAAATATCGCTCGCATCTGCCAGTCGAATCGTTTTGGGAGGCTCATTCAAAATCTCCGCCTTCCCAATCGACTGCGGCGCAACAGGCTTCCTCCCCGACAATCGCGACTCTTCCACGCGCCGCCGCATCCGTCGCTGCTCGCGTTCTTCGCGCCAGGAATGCCACCGTGCCTGCGCCTTCTGCAGTATGCCCAGCCTCTCGACTTTGCTGATTGGCCCGTTGGGACCGCTGGCCCAGGCGTGCGCCCCAGCAAACGAGAATCTCGTGGTCATGAAAATCGCGACCACCAACAGCGCCGGAGTCACCAGATATGCTCCGCGGTTCAATCCTGCCAGCAATGTCCCGGAGGTCAGCTTCCCCACGAAGCCCCCTGCTGGAATCGCTCCGCGCACATCGGGAAGAAAGGTCATAAGCGCAAACAGGCAGGGCAGAGAGAGCAAAAGTAATCCGTATCCAATGAATGTTGGAACCGGCGAATCAATCGCTCGGCTGCGGAACCACCGCCATCCCAGCACCAGAATCGCCGCCGGCAGCAAAAACGCCGCAAATCCGAAGATCTGGAACAGGAAGTCCGCCCCATACGCTCCAGCAGGCCCAATCCAATTGCCCGTCGGGCTTCCGGCAGAAGCTTGCGCGCTCACGTTAAACGACGCATCGTGCGGGGAATAGGAAAGCAACGCCAGCGCGATCAGCACCGCCAGCGTGATACACAAAAATCCAATCAGCTCATTGAACCGCTTATTTCCAGTTGGTGTAAGAATGCGCACGTACTCTCCTCAGCTTTTTGGGGAAGGCTGAGTGTCGCGGCGGGGCGCTGGCGCTATCGCACTCCCGCTTGGAAGAACGCCCAAACGAGAATCAGCATACCAAACACCAGCCGGTAGACAACAAATACTTTCAACGTGCGTGTTTGCAGATAACGCAGGAAGAAGGCAATCACAAAATATCCCGCAATCCCCGAAACCGCGATGCTCAGCAGCAAGGTCGAAAGCGGCAGTTCCAGCCCTCCCGCCTTGTGCATCTTGATCAACTTCGGCAGATGCGATACTACCGCTCCCGCAATCAACGGCGTCGATAGCAAAAACGAAAACCGCGTTGCAGCCGCCCGCGTAAATCCCCGGAACAGCCCCGTAGTAATCGTGATCCCCGAACGTGACACCCCCGGGCACAGCGCCAGCGCCTGCGCCGTCCCAATCGCCACCGCATCCCCCACATTCGATTGCTCAATCTCCCGCGACACCTTCGCATGCGAATCCGCCCACCACATCACCACCGCTATGAGAACCATTGACCAGCCAATAATGGGGGGTGTGCGAAGATGTTCTTCAATTTTGTGCTCGTAAAGAAATCCCAGAACGCCCCCCGGAATCGTCCCCACCACCATGTACCAGAAAAACCGCCGGTGCTGCGCCACTTCCTCCGCTGGAGCTCCCGCCGGATATTTCATCCCCAATCCGCACAATGTCAGCGTCAGCCAATCCTTGAAAAAGTACAGCAGCACCGCCAAAAGCGTGCCGGCATGTAGCGCCACGTCAAACGCCAGCCCCGGATCCTGCCAATGGAACATCCACGGAAACAACGTCAAGTGCGCCGTGCTGCTCACCGGCAAAAACTCCGTCAGCGCCTGCACAAGTGCCAGA
>Ga0137412_10002813_pt1 | contig 13798 bp, 10 predicted proteins | sample CZODoug2_1_16fun_FD_122160 | JGI IMG/M metagenome (GOLD analysis project Ga0137412, IMG submission 122160) | Vadose zone soil fungal communities from Angelo Coast Range Reserve, California, USA - CZODoug2_1_16fungal (Hybrid Assembly) | ecosystem: Environmental > Terrestrial > Soil > Vadose zone... | reverse complement strand
ATCGGTGTTGCGCTCGGTGACGATGCCGTCGAAGGGCGCGACGATCTGCTTAAAGGATTCCATGGCCTCCAGCTGCCGCACATACGCCTCGTCGGCATCCATGATCGCCTTCTTCGCCTGCGCGTCGGCGGCTGACTGATCCGCATTCTGCTGGGATATGGCCTGCTTCTCCACGAGCGTGCTGTAGCGCCCTGCGGTGAGCGAGGCGATGTCGTAGTTGGCCTTGGCGCTCGCCAGGGTGGCCCTGGCCTGGGCCAACTGCTGGTCGAGGTCCGGCGCCTCGATCGAGGCGAGCACGTCATTCACCTTCACATGCGCCCCGATGTCCGTGTTCCAGCTCTTTAGATAGCCGTTTACGCGCGAATAGACCGTCGCCCTGCCGTAGGGCTGGATGTCGCCGGGAAGTATAAGTTTCTGTTCGGCATCGCCGCGCGTGAGCTTGGCGAGCGTCACCGTCGGGACCGCCTGCGCATTTGTCCACTGGACGAGGCCCTGCTGGTTGCGGGACCGGCCGATGAGCCCATTGGCGACCATGGCGCCCGCTGCGACCAGGGCAATGATGCCGACCAGCAGTAGCTGCCGGGGAGGAAACGACTTGAGGGGCGGCGACGGCATGGTGCGCTCCGATCCAATTAGGCTGCGGTTGGATCGGGGTGCATGGGCGACGCCACCACCGGTATTCAACTGATTGAATTCACGCGTACGCAGCTCGCGCACTACAAATGCCCGACCTCGGTCGATTTCATTGAGGCATTGCCGAGAAACCCCAGCGGGAAGATTCTGAAGCGATTGTTGCGCGAGCCCTATTGGCAGGATCGCAAGCGGGATTCCATAACTTAGACAATCGAGGTTTGCCACTTCGTAGGAGCATGTCAATGACTACCCAACCCGCGGACGACATCGCGCGCGTATTTGCGCTTCAGACCCAGCATAAATGGATCGTGAAGCGATCTTCCGCTCGTATTTTCGTATTTTTCCGTGGGATGATCTACCGCGCGATCCCGTCGGAATCGATGTCGGCTGTGGCAGCGGCCGCTGGTCGGTAATGGTCGCACCAAAGGTGCACCATCTTCATCTGCTGGATGCAAGCGCCGACGCGCTCGCCGTAGCGCGACAGAATCTTGCCGGGACCCCCAATGTCAGCTTTCATCTTGCAAGCGTCAACGACATTCCGGTTGAAGATAATTCCCTCGAGTTTGCCTTCTCGCTGGGTGTCTTGCATCACGTGCCGGACACCATGGCTGCCATCCGCGCCATTGCGGCGAAATTGAAACCGGGCGCGCCGTTTCTGATCTATCTTTACTATGCGCTGGATAATCGCCCGTGGTGGTATCGCGCTATTTGGCGTTTAAGCAATCTCTTCCGACTGATGATTTCATCATTGCCGCCCAGGCTTAGGCTCATCGTTAGCCAGATCATCGCGGTGGCGGTCTATTGGCCGCTCGCCCGCTTGTCGGCGCTCGTCGAGCGCGCAGGATATTCTCCGGCTGCCATTCCGCTCGAGTCGTACCGCGATCGAAAATTGTACGTGATGCGGACGGATGCCTACGACCGCTTCTGCACAAGACTCGAGCAGCGATTCACCCGACAGCAAATCGAGCAGATGCTGACCAGCGCAGGATTTGGCCAGATACGCTTCTCGGACCAGGTACCCTACTGGTGCGCAGTTGGCAAAAAGCGCTAAGAAGCGGCGGCGTTAATGCGTCACCTTCGCCATTCAGTTTGGGCAGGGAAATGAGCATGCTGTCATTAAGCTATGCTACCGCTGCCGCCGCGATGCTTGCCGCGGCGAGCTACCTCTTTTTCAGAGTGCGGCTGTTCGTGACGACAACGACCATGCTGGTCGGCTCGCTGTTGCTCATTTACGGACCCGCCTATTTGAGTTTCATGCTTTCGTCGGGTGAGCCCGGTGCCTTGATCAATCGGCTCTATGGCATCTCAGGTAACCCTCATCCAATATTTGCGATCATCAAGGCAAAAATTTCCGACTTCGACGCTGTCGTTACGGCGATGAACTTTTCAGTCGCGCTGATGTTCGTTGGCATTATCGTAGGGATTGAGTTAGTCGACAGGCTGATGCCGAGGCGGATTTTCGCACTGCGGGCCGCATTGACGAACTGGAATTCCCAGGCCCTTCGCGATGATGTTGGTGGCCGTCGCCTGTTGCTCATCGTGATTTTGGCTCTCGCCGCATTCATGCTGTTTGTTTCTGTTACGGAACATCACATCGCGACGATCCGAAGCTTTTTTTCGCTGCCGAGGGAGGACGACAATGCCACGAGAAACCTGTTTCGATTGCAGTATGCCTCCAGCCCGAACTATTCATATCGCCTGGTGCTTGGCGCGGTTGCCCCAATGTTCATCATCTGGGGATTGCTGTCGGGTTGGCTAAGCAGGTCATGGCCGCTGTTGTTGGCCGCCGCTTTGCTATGGATCGCCACATTGATTGGAAAAATCGACATCCTCAGCAAGGCGCCCCCTGCGTTATTTCTGATTCAGCTGCTGCTCGCCGGCCTGCTCATATTCACAAACAGAATTACCTGGCTTCGCGCGCTCGTCGGATCGTGCGTTGTGGCGCTGGCGCTTTATGCCGTCACCCGCCTGATCATGTCATTTCCGGAAGGAACCGCGGTTCTTCAAATTGTGTACTCTCGGGTCTTCGAAGCCGAAAATCAGTCCCTGCTTGAAAATTTCGCAACCTTCCCCTTCGTGCACCCCCATATGGGCGGCGCCAATATACGCCCTTTGGCCATGTTGATGGGGGTGCCGTTCATTCCGGGTTACAGCATTGTAGCTCACACGTGGTACGGTACTTTTGCCGTCACCAGCCCTTCCTTGTTCATCGCGGATGCCTGGGCGGACTTTTCCTACCCCGGCGTGTTTGCATTCAGCGTGCTTGCCGGTGCGGTATGCCGTTCGATTGATGCAACCTTCCTGGTGCATGGCAAGACAGTCGTCAGCGTAGCCGTGCTCGGGGCTGCGTTTATCGGTGTCTTTACGCTTCTGATAACGGCGCTCAATACCGCGTTCACTTCGGGCGGACTGGTGCTGGCGCCGGTTTTGGCTGGACTGTTGGTGACGGCCATTCGATATTTCGATAATCCAAATCGGTCATCGTGCTCCCTGCGCGCGGCTCAAAACGAGTAGCGTCCGAGCCAAGCCGTCGCTTCGTCCCTGACCTCGAACCCGTGAATTGAATGATTTCCCTGGCTGCTTCCCCGCCTCGACGACTGCTCTATGTTGCCAACGAGGATTTTGCCTTCCTCCTCAATCGGCTGCCGATGGCGAGGGCGGCGCGCGAACACGGCTTCGAGGTCCATGTCGCGACCCGGGTCGACAAGGACGGCGCCGCGATCGAGGCCGAAGGCTTCATTCTGCACCGGATCCCCTTCCGGCGCGGCGGACTGTCGCCGTTCGCGGCGATCCCGACCATCCTGGCGCTCCGGCGCATCGAGAACGAGATCAACCCCGAGATCGTGCACCACTCCGGGTTGCAGTGCTGCGTCTATGGAGCGATAGCGGCGCTCGGCAAGGCCTATTCGCAGGTCAATGCGATAACCGGGCTGGGTTACATTTTCACCTCGGTGACCTGGCGAACGCGGTTCCTGAAGCAGAGCATGGTCTGGCTCCTGCCATGGCTTCTCAACCGGCAGGGCAGCCTGGTTCTGGTTCAAAACCCCGACGACGGCGCGGCACTCAGTGAGCTCGGAATCGAGCAGCGGCGGATCGTTCTCATCCCCGGCTCAGGCGTCGATACCGACATCTTGCAACCGTTGCCGGAACCGGAGGGCCCGGTCACTTTTGGCTTCGCAGGCCGCCTGCTGACCGACAAGGGCATACGCGCCCTGGTGGAGGCCCAGGCCATCCTGCGCCGCCAGGGTCACGACGCGAATCTCGTCATCGCCGGCAATCCGGATCCTGCCAATCCCGCGTCGGTGTTACACGAAGAGGTCGAGGAGTGGAGCCGCCGGCCGGGCATCACCTGGCTCGGGCACATCGACGATATCGTGTCGCTGTGGCGCAGGTGTCACTTCGCGGTGCTGCCGTCGCATCGGGAGGGGCTGCCCGGGAGCCTGCTGGAAGCGGCTGCGTGCGGACGACCCATGATCGCAACGGATGCGCCGGGCTGTCGCGAGATCGTCATTGAAGATCAGACCGGGCTTCTGGTGCCAATCGAAAATCCGGTTGCCCTTGCAAAGGCAATCAACACGCTTGCGACCTCGCCCGAATTGCGCGCGCGTTACGGCAAGGCCGCGCGAGAGCGGGTCGTCGACAAACTGTCGGCAAAAATCATCGGCAGCGCGATTGTCCAGCTCTACGATGATCTGGCGTTCAGGCGCGCCAGAATTTTCCAACCGCCGGTGTCGCTTGCCGACCAGCCGCCCCGCGCCGGAAAAATCCTGTTGATCAGCCAGCATTACGCGCCGTTCCCGAGCACGACGTCGCGATACATGACCGACATCGCCAGGGAGCTAGCGCTGAGCAGCCGGGTGATGGTGATTTCGAGTTCGCCTCATTCGGCCTCGAAGCTGCCGGCGGCAACGGGCGAACCGGAAGTCATCGAGATCAAGAGCTGGTGGCCGGCGAAATCCGCGTTGGTTTCGCGCTCCTTCGCCGATGTGCTGTTTTCCGTGCAAATATTCATCGCGATCATGAAGCATGCCCGCAGCGAGGACGTGCTGTTGTGCGTGACCACCCCGTTCACGCTGCCCTACACGGTTGCTCTGGCCGCGCAGTTCCGCAAGGCGGCGTCGGCCTTGATCATTTACGATCTTTATCCGGATACGCTGGTGATGGCCGGCTTTCTTCGCGCATCGTCGATCCTGACCAAGTGCCTCCGGGCTGCCAACACGCGCATGTTCGCTTGGCTCGACGCGATCGTGATCATCGGTCGCGACATGGGCTCGAAGCTGCTCGACTACCCAAGAATGACCGCGGACAAGATGCGCCTGATCCCGAACTGGGCGACCCTGCCGATCCACTACAGGGAATTGCTGCCACAAAACCCCTATCGCCAGCGCTGTGGCGGGCAGTTTATCGTCGCGATGTCCGGCAATGCGGGCTTCACGCATGATCCCGAGTCGGTCTTTGAGGCCGCGCGAATCCTGAAGGACAACAATGATATAAAATTCCTGTTGTCCGGCGAAGGTGTGGGTTGGGCGAAGCTGAAGGGCATGCAGGACGCCTCACCGCTGCCGAACGTCACATTAATCGAACGGGTGCCGGATTCCGAACTGGAGAGCTTTCTGGCAGCGGGCGATGTCTGGGTCATCCCATATCGCAAGAATAACACAGGCGTCTCGGTGCCGAGCCGCATCTACAATTTGCTCGCCATCGGGCGGCCAATCATTATCTGTTCGGAACTGGACGCTGAAGGTGCCATTCTGTTGCGGGAAGAGAATATCGGCTGGACGACTCCGCCGGAGGATCCCGAGGCGCTGGCCCGCATCATCGGCGAAGCCGCCTCAGCCGCCGCCGACACCAACCAAAAAGGACGCCGGGCCACGATTGTTGCTACCCGCTATACCCGGCAGATCGCGCTCAATGCCTATCGTGATCTCATGGACAAGTTGCTGCATCAGCAACTCTCGCGCAGTCGTCATGAGCTTCGCCTGAACTAGGGCTCGCGACGACCCAACCCCGCTTGCGAATTGCAGGATTGCAGTGTGTCAGCCGGCTAGGTAGGTTTTCGCGACCTGAAATTGCCCGTGCGCCAAAGGCCAAAGATGACGGAAGCCGTGAAAAGACAACCCGCAGTTTCCGGCCTTTCGCTTGTTCTCTCCGCATGGCATGACCAGTATGCGCGGATTTTCAATATCGATCTGTTCACGGTTCTGATCGCCATCCTGTTGCCGTGGTCAACGTCTGGCGTCGTGATCGTAGCGATACTGTGGTTCATGGCGCTGATCCCAAGCCTCGAGATCCGGCCGTTTCTGCGATCGTTGCTGCGCCCGGTTTGTGTTCTTCCAATCGCATTCTTTGCCTTGTCGCTGGTTGGAACACTGTGGTCGGACGCACCTTGGGCCGAACGTCTCTATGCCGTTGGCCCGACCGCAAAATTGCTCATGCTTCCATTGTTGTTCTACCATTTCGAGCGCACGACACGAGCCGCATGGATCTTTGTCGCCTTTCTGGTGTCCTGCACGTTACTGACCGTGTTGTCCTGGGCCGTCGCTTTTGCTCCCGAACTCTCGCTGAAGACGAATTTCTCGCCCAATCCCGTCTTTCTGGAGCGGGGAATCTTCGTCAAGAACTACATCGATCAAAGCCAGGAATTCACGCTGTGCCTGGTCGCGATGGCCTACCCGATCATGACGTTCCTGCGAGCGAAGAAATTTCTGATGGCGGCGCTGCTGATCGCGCTCGTCTTGAATTTCTTCGCCAACATGGCCCTGGTCGTGGTGTCGCGGACCGCGCTTGTCACCATTCCGTTCATGCTGGCGGTATTTGCGTTGCTGCATTTGAGATGGCGCGTGAGCCTCGCCATCTTCTGCGCGGCAATCGCCGTTTCGGCGCTGGCGTGGACGTCTTCGTCTCAATTGCAGCAGAGGACATCGATGTTCCTGAGGGACTACGAGCTCTATAAGGAGATAAATGGCGCCACGTCGATCGGTCTTCGTTTGGAGTTCTGGAAGAAATCGTTGCGTTTTGTCGCTGAAGCTCCAGTCGTCGGACACGGTACGGGATCCATACGCGGCCTGTTTGAAAGGGCTGCTGTTGGTCAGGGCGGCGCCGCTGCCGAGATTGTCAGCAATCCGCACAACCAAACCCTGAACGTTGCGGTTCAGTGGGGCATAATCGGGGTTGTCGTCTTGTATGCCATGTGGTTCTTGCACCTCATGTTGTTCCGTGGCGAGGGATTGGTGGCGTGGATCGGGTTGCTGGTAGTCGTCCAGAATATCTGCACCTCGCTGTTTAATTCGCATCTGTTCGATTTTCACGAGGGATGGATGTACGTCATAGGTGTTGGCGTCGCCGGCGGCACAATCCTCGGCCAGAGACCGACGCCAGCTGAGCCTTCATGACCGCTGACAAGCAGGGCGCCCTCGCCGCGCTTCTCATTCTGGCCGCGACTGCCCTGATATCGGCAGGGCTGATCGTGGTGCTGCGGCCATGGCTGCAGCGCTATGTCTTGGCGCGCCCCAATGCACGATCATCGCATGCGACGCCGACGCCGCAGGGCGGCGGCATCGCGGTGATTGCCGCAACCGCGATCGGGGCGGGATCGATGGCCTGGCTCGGGCCGGACTCGTTCGGCAACGCAATTCCCATTGTCCTGGGCGCCGCGTGTTGTCTTGCTGTCCTCGGCATGGTCGACGACCTCAAGCCGATCCCGGTTATTCCGCGTCTGACGTTGCAACTGGCCGTCGTCACGCTCCTGATGATCGCCCTCCCGTCGCAGGCGCTACTTCTCGAGGCGATCCCGATCTGGCTGGAACGAGCCCTGCTGGTTCTTGGATTGCTCTGGTTCGTCAACCTCGCGAACTTCATGGACGGCCTCGACTGGATGACGGTGGCAGAAATGCTGCCGGTGACGCTCGCGCTCGCGGCGTTTGCATTGTTTGACAAGGCTCCGGCGGAGATCTTGCCGATCACGGTTGCCCTTGCCGGCGCGTTGCTGGGTTTTGCGCCGTTCAACCGCCCCGTGGCCCGGCTCTTCTTGGGCGACGTCGGAAGCCTGGCGATCGGCCTACTGACCGGCTGGTGCCTGATCGAGTTGGCATCGCATCGCCATTTTGTCGCGGCTTTGCTGCTGCCGCTCTACTATCTTGCGGACGCAACGATCACCTTGTTCAGAAGGCTTGCGGCAGGCGAGCGGGTTTGGGACGCCCACCGGTCGCATTTTTATCAGCGAGCCATCGACAACGGATTTAGTGTGAAGGCGGTCGTCACCCGCGTCTTTCTGCTCAACCTGCTATTGACCGGACTGGCTGTGGGGTCGGTTGTCTTGCGTTCTACAGTCGCTGATATCGCGGCGCTGACAGTTGGCGCGCTCGGCGTTACGGCTGTGCTTGCTCGATTTTCGCGGGCTCGGTAGCCCGACGCGCCGCAATTGCAAATTCCGGTATGGCATCCTTCAGCACCGGCTCGATCAGGCTCCGCTGCTCATCCTTGACCGCCTCATGAAGCAGCGTCAACCAGCCGCGCATCGCATCCAGCGAAGGCTGGCGCGGTTTTGCAGCGACGATGCCGACAATGCCGATCTCGACCGTCTCTTCTTCACAAGCGAACAGGATCTCATTGAGCCGCTCGCCTGGTCGCATGCCCGTAAAGACGATATCGATATCGTGCCCCGGCTGCAGGCCGGACAGCCGGATCATCCGCTCGGCAAGCTCGACGATCTTGACGGGCTGCCCCATATTGAGCACGTAGACCGACAGCTCGGCGCGCTCCGGCGTCAGGGCATGCGTGGCCGCCAGCAGGACCAGGTCGCAGGCTTCGCGGATGGTCATGAAATACCTGACCATATCGGGATGAGTGACCGTCACCGGCCCACCCGCGTCGATCTGAGCCTTGAACTTCGGCACCACCGATCCGTTCGATGCCAGCACGTTGCCGAAGCGCACCGAAATCAATCGCATCCGCCGCTGGCCATTCGAGCGAGAGGCCAAGGTGTGGTCGAGCGCCTGGCAATACATCTCGGCAAACCGCTTGGTCAGGCCCAGCATCGAGACCGGTTCGATCGCCTTGTCGGTGGAGATCATGACCATCGCTTCTGCGCCCGCCGCCAGCGCAGCATCGGCAACATTGACGGATCCGAAAATGTTGGTCTTGACGCCTTCGCTCCAATCCCGCTCGAGCACGGGCACATGCTTGAGCGCCGCCGCGTGGAACACGATGTCGGGCTTGAACTCGCACATCACCCGCATGATGCGCTCGCGGTCTCGAATATCCGCAATCCGCCCCTCAATCACGGCATCGAACTGCTGCTCGGCGAGGGCTTCCGTCACCGCATAGAGAGCCGGTTCGGAATTCTCCACCACCAGCAATCGCGCCGCGCCGTATGTCGCCACCCGTTCGCAAATCTCCGAACCGATCGAGCCGCCGCCGCCGGTCACGACAACCGCCTTGTTCTTTACCAGGGCCTCGAGGCGGCCGTAGTCGATCTTCACGCTGGGCCGCAACAGTAGATCCTCAACCGCCACCGTCGTCAGTCGCGGCGCATCCCCGCTCTCCAGCGACGGCAGGCGACTGACGATGAGGCGCTGCCTGCGCGCGCGCATCAGGATGGATTCCGGGTGCGCATCGGGCTCGAACGCCGATGGAGCCATCACCACCCGGGAGATCGGTTTGCCGCGCCGGGCAAAATCGCCCGTGACGTCGTCGAAATCGTCGACCCCGCCGAGAACCGGAATATTGCGGATCAACTGTCCGCGGTCGGCGGGCGACGGAGACAGAACTCCGACTGGCCATAGCCGCTTCACGGCGCCACTTTCGATGCCACGCAACAGGATTTCCGCGTCCGCCGCCCGACCGATCAGCAGCGTCGGAGAGGCATCCCCCGCACGGGCATGCCGGCGCACGCGCACGTAGCGGAAATAGCGGTAGCCAAAGCGCAGCGCGCTCAGGAAAAACACCTCAAGGAACCAGTACAGAACGATGGTGATTCTTCCGAGGAAGAACGTGCCATGGACATTGGGCGCGACGAAGATGTAATCCAGCACGACCAGCCCGAGCGTAAGCACCGTGGCTGCACGCAGGATATTCAGCGCGTCCGGTAACGAAATGAAGCGCCATTTCGTCGTGGTCAGATTGAAGACGTAACAGACGACAACGCTGAAGGCGACGAAATAGGGCAGTATGCGAAGCAGCAGCGGCACGCGATCGAAGAACAATTCTCCTTCGAAACGCAGATAGAAGCTCACGAACAGCGCCAGCGCGGTCGCCAGCGCGTCATGCGCGGCGATCAGCAGGTTGCGCGAGGTCAGGTTTGAAAAAGGCATCATTTCGCTAGCCGGTGACGGGCAATAAGTGAACTGCGCCGCCGCGACGCTGCTGATAGCTCATCTCGCGCGTGCATGCCAGCCGTCATCATGGCAGGGGATTCCGCAGCCCGGCGGACGCTTCGCGGAGACTTGCCTTCAGTACCATTCCGCCGGTGACGCCGGTGCCCAGCACATACATCCAGCCTTCATGAAAATCGAACAAATGCGAATTGAACAGCGAACTAACCATGTTCTGCACGACGACAAGGAGGCCAATCCAGGCTGCAAGGTCCGTTCCACGGAACAGAAAAAGATGGCAGAGCCACATGCTGTAGAGGACGACGCAACCGAGCAGCCCCCATTGCACCGCCACATTGAGCGTCTGGTTGTGTGGATTGCCGATGACCTCGGCCGAAACGCCGCTCTGGCCGATCGCATCGCGATCGAACAACCGTTTGATGGCGCCCGTGCCGTTACCGAATAGCGGCGCGTTGGCAACGAACGTGAGCGACTTGCGCCAATATTCGAGCCGCTCTCCGGCCGACGTCACCGCGTTCTCTTCGCGATACTGCTGATATTCCGTCGCCACGCCACCGATCCGTTCCCGGATGTAGGGAGAGGTCCACCATACCAGGACGGCTGCAACGGCGGCTGTTGCGAACAGCAGCGTCGCGGCGGACCGGTCGAGATACCGCGCCGCAAACAGCATCAGCAACACCGGCATGTAGACCAGCGCGGTGCGCGCCGCCGCCACAAACATCAGGTTAACGAAGAAACCCAGCACCAGCCCCGCACAGACCGCGCCCAGTGCAAACCGCCGCTGATCAAGCAAGCCCAGGACAACCGGAGCAAGCGCGAACATGCACAGCGCGAACTCCTGACTCTGGTCGATATAGTTCTTCACCGGCACACCAGGAGACCTGGTGGCCGTAACCTTGAATTCCGGCGCGAACAGCACGATCCACGACAGGCACATCAGAAGCGCGCAGGACACCAGGAAGGCAACGAGGATCCACATTCCGCGCGAGGAACGCTGGTAGTGAAAAAGCAGCGCCGGGAGCAGTAGCAGCTTCACCGCCGGACCAACGGCATAGATGCGCTCCGCCCACGGCGCATCCGACCAAAGGGTACCGACAGCGACCAGCCCAAAGAAAGCAAACGGCAGGTAGCCGATCGGACGCTTCAAGAACCGGAGATAGGCCGGATAGTCGAAAATCAACGCCGCCGCCCCGAGCCAGCAGGCCGCGAAGATCCCCAATAGCGACGTCGACCATGGCAGCACCAGCGCCGACAGCACCGCAAAGGCATCCGCCACCGGCATCCAGAAGACCGGATTCCGGAGCCACCGCCATGCCCGCACGATCGGTGACGCCGCGGCGCCCGCGCTCATGCCTTGCCGTCCCGGGCACGCTTGACCAGCGAGGTCGTGCTGAAACCGGCCAGGATATCGACCAGCATCACCTCGCCGCCATTGGCTTCGACGATTTCATGGCCGACGACCTGTTCGCGGCTATAGTCGCGACCCTTCACCAGCACGCTCGGCCTGACCTGCGCGATCAGCTTGATCGGCGTGTCCTCCCCGAAGATGACGACGAGATCGACCGCCTCCAGCGCCGCCAGCACCTCCGCCCGCGCGCGTTCGTCCTGCACCGGACGGCCCTCGCCTTTCAGTCGCCGCACCGAGGCATCGCTGTTGAGGCCGACGATCAGCCGGTCGCAGGCGCCACGCGCCGCGGTCAATATCCTGACGTGGCCGGGATGCAGGATGTCGAAACAGCCGTTGGTGAAGCCGATGCGCAGTTGCTGCCTGCGCCATTGCAACAGATGCGTTTCGAGATCGCCGGCGGCGGCGACGATTTTCTCTTCGGCTGCAAGGGAGGCCGTGGGCAGGATTTTTCGCCGCAGCTCTGCCGGCGTCACGGTTGCGGTACCCTTCTTGCTGACCGCGACCGCGGCCGCCGCATTCGCTGTTCGCAGCGCGGCCTCCCAATCGGCGCCTGCGGCAAGTGCAAGCGCCAGCGCGGCAGCCACCGTATCGCCGGCGCCCGAGACGTCGCGCACCTTGACCGGCAGCGCCGGAACGTGGATCGTCGCGCCCTTGCGCGTGACCAGCGTCATGCCGTGCTCGCCCTGGGTCACCAGCATCGCCTCGCAATCGGCGAGATGCATCGCGTCCGGCGCGGCCTCGGCAATGCTGTTGTCGCTGTCAGCGCGGCTGCGGGTGGCCTCCGCGAATTCCTTCCGGTTGGGCGTCAGCAGAGTCGCGCCGCGATAGATCGCAAAATTCGCGCTCTTGGGATCGACGATCACGCGCTTGCCAAGTTTTCGCGCGGCGTCGATGACGTTGCGGATCACGCGCGCCGTCAGCACGCCCTTGGCATAGTCGGACAGCAGCACGATGTCGGCACGCGGCAGCAGCGGAATGACGGCATCGATCAGTTCCTGCTCGATATCCGCCGACGCAGGCTGCGCCAGTTCCCAGTCGGCGCGCAGCATGTGCGTTGAAAAATGCTCGGAGACGAAGCGGACCTTTCGCGTCGTCGGCCGCGAGGGATCGCAAACCAGCACGCTTTCGATCCGGCTTTGCTGCGCAAGCTGAGCCTTCAGTTGGGCGCCGGCCGCGTCCTCGCCGATCAGGCCAACGAAGATGCAGCGTCCGCCGAGCGAGGCGATGTTGCGCGCGACGTTGCCGGCGCCGCCAATACTGGTCTCGCTGCGCTGGACCGCGATGACGGGTGCAGGTGCTTCCGGGGAAATCCGCGACACCTCGCCATAGACGAATTCGTCCAGCATGAGGTCGCCGACGCAGAGCACGGTCTGGCGGGGAATCGCGTGGCAGAGGGATTCGAAATCGAACATCTGAGCTCGTTGTCTGGGATAAGCCGTCAGCGAAAGCGGTCGGCGCGATCGAGGAAGCCCTTCACGTAAATGCCGACCGCATCTTCCAGCGCCGTGAAGCCGCCATTGTAACCGGCCCCGCGCAAGCGATCGACTTCGCTCCGGGTAAAATACTGATAGCTGCCGCGAATCTGCTCTGGCATGTCGATATAGTGGATGTTCGGCGTGGCGCCGAGCGCGCCATAGGCGGCCAGCATCATGTCCTTGAAGCTGCGCGCGGTGCCGGTTCCGATATTGTAGAGCCCGCTCACCGATGATGTCGCGAGCAGCCACATCATCACCCGCACGACATCATCGACATAGATGAAGTCGCGGCGCTGGTCGCCGTCGGCAATCCCTTCGCGATGCGACTTGAACAATTGCACCGGCTGGCCCGCCTTGATGTCGTCGAAGCGCCGCGCCAGCACGCTCATCATGCTGCCCTTGTGATATTCATTGGGTCCGAACACGTTGAAGAACTTCAGGCCGGCCCATTGCGGCGGCAGTTTTTCGCGGCGGCCGGCGCGTTCGGCAACGGCCATGTCGAACAGATGCTTGCTCCAGCCGTAGAGGTTCATTGGCCGCAACTGCTTCAGCGCCTTCGGAGATGGATCGTCGCGGAACCCCTGCGTGCCGTCGCCATAGGTCGCGGCCGAAGAGGCATAAATCAACGGCACGGCGTTGGCCGTGCACCAGTCGAGCAGCCGCATCGAGAAGCGAAAGTTGGTTTCGACCACGAGATCCGCGTCGGTCGCCGTGGTCTCGGAAATCGCTCCGAGATGGATGACGGCGTCGAGCCGGCGGCCCGTCAGCCAGTTGGTCAGCTCGGCCGGCGGGACGATATCCGCGAGCTGGCGTTTGGCAAGGTTGCGCCATTTGCCGTCATGGCCGAGCAGATCGCAGACCACCACGTCGGTTCGGCCCGCGTCGTTCAACGCGGCCACGACGTTCGATCCGATAAAACCGGCGCCACCGGTCACCAGCAACATGCCGAT
>Ga0137412_10002811_pt1 | contig 13803 bp, 21 predicted proteins | sample CZODoug2_1_16fun_FD_122160 | JGI IMG/M metagenome (GOLD analysis project Ga0137412, IMG submission 122160) | Vadose zone soil fungal communities from Angelo Coast Range Reserve, California, USA - CZODoug2_1_16fungal (Hybrid Assembly) | ecosystem: Environmental > Terrestrial > Soil > Vadose zone... | reverse complement strand
ACGACAAGGACGGCGTCAACGCCAAGGTCGCGCAGATCGAGTACGACCCCAACCGCACCGCGAACATCGCGCTGCTGCACTACGTCGACGGCGAGAAGCGCTACATCATCGCGCCGCAAGGACTTTCGCAGGGCGACGTGATCGAGCAGGGGCCGAACGCCGACATCAAGCCGGGTAACAACCTGCCGCTGCGCAACATCCCCTCGGGCACGGTCATCCACGCGGTGGAGCTGCGGCCCGGTGGCGGCGCCAAGATGGGCCGTTCGGCCGGTGTCAGCATCCAGCTGCTCGGCAAGGAGGGCACCTACGCGACGCTGCGCATGCCCAGTGGTGAGATCCGTCGCGTCGACGTGCGCTGCCGCGCCACCGTAGGCGAGGTCGGCAACGCCGAGCAGGGCAACATCAACTGGGGCAAGGCCGGCCGTATGCGGTGGAAGGGCAAGCGCCCCACCGTCCGCGGTGTCGTGATGAACCCCGTTGACCACCCGCACGGTGGTGGCGAGGGTAAGACCTCCGGTGGTCGTCACCCGGTGAGCCCGTGGGGCAAGCCCGAGGGCCGCACCCGCAAGAACAAGCCGAGCGACAAGCTCATCGTCCGACGCCGGCGCACCGGCAAGAACAAGCGCTAGGAGTACCCAGCGATGCCACGCAGCCTGAAGAAGGGCCCGTTCGTCGACGACCATCTGCTCAAGAAGGTCGACGTCCAGAACGAGAAGAACACCAAGCAGGTCATCAAGACCTGGTCGCGTCGGTCGACCATCATCCCCGACTTCATCGGACACACCTTCGCCGTCCACGACGGACGCAAGCATGTCCCGGTGTTCGTCTCGGAGTCCATGGTCGGCCACAAGTTGGGCGAGTTCGCCCCGACGCGGACCTTCAAGGGTCACATCAAGGACGACCGGAAGAGCAAGCGGCGATGACCACGACTGTTACCGAATATCCGTCTGCGACGGCGAAGGCACGCTTCGTGCACATCTCGGCGTCCAAGGCACGCCGGGTGATCGACCTGGTGCGCGGCAAGTCCGTGACCGAGGCGCTCGACATCCTGCGCTGGTCGCCTCAGGGCGCGAGCGAGACGGTCGCCAAGGTCATCGCCAGTGCAGCGGCCAACGCGCAGAACAACGATGGGCTCGACCCGTCGACTCTGGTAGTTGCCACCGTGTATGCCGATGAGGGCCCGACCGCAAAGCGCATCCGCCCGCGCGCCCAGGGGCGTGCGTACCGGATCCGCAAGCGCACCAGCCACATCACGGTGATCGTGGAGAGCCGGCCGATCAAAGAAGGCGCCGGCAAGAGTGCATCCGCATCTCGCGCACGCCGTGCCGAGGGCAGCAAGGCCGCGAACAAGGCACCCGCCAAGAAGGCGCCTGCCAAGAAGGTGGCTTCCAAGAAGGTGGACGAGGCGAAGGTCGACACGACCACCGCTGAGACCTCTGATTCGAAGGGAGGCTCGGAGTAGTGGGCCAGAAGATCAACCCCCACGGCTTCCGCCTCGGCATCACGACCGACTGGAAGTCCCGGTGGTACGCCGACAAGCAGTACGCGGACTACGTCAAGGAAGACGTTGCGATCCGTCGTCTGCTGGCAACGGGTCTGGAGCGCGCCGGCATCGCCGACGTGGAGATCGAGCGCACCCGTGACCGGGTTCGCGTTGACATCCACACCGCGCGCCCCGGCATCGTCATCGGACGCCGCGGCACCGAGGCCGACCGCATCCGCGCCGACCTGGAGAAGCTGACCAACAAGCAGGTTCAGCTCAACATCCTCGAGGTGAAGAACCCCGAGTCGGTGGCTCAGCTGGTCGCCCAGGGTGTTGCCGAGCAGCTGTCGAACCGCGTTGCGTTCCGGCGGGCCATGCGCAAGGCGATCCAGTCGGCCATGCGTCAGCCCAACGTCAAGGGCATCCGGGTGCAGTGCTCGGGCCGCCTCGGCGGTGCCGAGATGAGCCGCTCGGAGTTCTACCGCGAAGGCCGCGTTCCGCTTCACACGCTGCGCGCCGACATCGACTACGGCCTGTACGAGGCCAAGACGACGTTCGGCCGGATCGGCGTGAAGGTCTGGATCTACAAGGGCGACATCGTCGGTGGCAAGCGTGAGCTGACCGCCGCCGTTCCCGCAGGCGCCGAGCGCCCGCGTCGGGATCGTCCGTCGGGCACCCGCCCGCGCCGCAGTGGCGCATCGGGTACCACGGCGACGAGCACCGAAGCAGGCCGCGCGGCCAGCGAGGAAGCGCCCGTCACTGAGGACGTCGCGACGTCCGCCGCTCCCGAAGCCGCCGTTGCTTCGGAGGCGACAGAGAGCACGGAGAGCTAGTCATGCTGATTCCCCGCAAGGTCAAGCACCGCAAGCAGCACCACCCGCGTCAGCGCGGGATTGCCAGCGGCGGCACGTCGGTGAGCTTTGGCGATTACGGCATCCAGGCACTGGAGCACGCGTACATCACCAACCGGCAGATCGAGTCCGCTCGTATCGCCATCAACCGGCACATCAAGCGTGGCGGCAAGGTGTGGATCAACATCTTCCCGGACCGCCCGCTGACCAAGAAGCCCGCCGAAACCCGCATGGGTTCCGGTAAGGGCAGCCCGGAGTGGTGGATCGCCAACGTCAAGCCCGGCCGCGTGCTTTTCGAGATCAGCTACCCCGATGAAAAGATCGCGAAGGAAGCACTGACCCGCGCGATCCACAAGCTGCCGATCAAGGCACGCATCGTTAGCAGAGAGGAGCAGTTCTGATGGCAGTGGGAACTTCGCCTGGCGAACTGCGCGAGCTGACCGAGGAGGAGCTGACCACCCGTCTGCGTGAGTCGAAGGAAGAGCTGTTCAACCTTCGCTTCCAGATGGCCACCGGTCAGCTGGCCAACAACCGTCGGCTTCGCATCGTACGAGGAGAAATCGCACGCGTTTACACCGTGCTGCGCGAACGTGAATTGGGTCTGGCATCCGGACCCGTTGGTGAGGATTCGTAATGGCAGACAGCAGCACTGAGAAGAAGACCGCCGAGAAGGGCCCGGCGCACACGCCTCGGACCGAGAAGCCGCGCGGCCGTCGCAAGACCCGCATCGGCTACGTGGTGAGCGACAAGATGCAGAAGACCATCGTGGTCGAGCTCGAGGAGCGCACCAAGCACCCGCTCTACGGCAAGATCATTCGCACCACCACCAAGGTGAAGGCGCACGACGAGAACGGCACCGCCGGCGTCGGCGACCGGGTGTCGCTGATGGAGACCCGACCGCTGTCGGCGACCAAGCGGTGGCGCCTCGTCGAGGTCCTCGAGCGGGCCAAGTAACGAGCCTGGGGCGAGCGAAGCGACGGTGGAGAGCACGTTCTTCGCCTGCACCACCAGTGAAAGCACCCGAAACGCAAAGGTTTCGGGTGCTTTTGCGTGGAGCCGCTTGCGGAGGGTGGGCAACATATGGTGACCGACGAACTGGTTGCGGTGTTCGACGCCGACGGTCAGGTCACCGGTGCGGCGCCGCGCTCGCGCGTCTACGCCGAGGGGCTCTGGCATGCGAGCGCCGGAGTGCTCGTCCGCTCAACTGACGGCAGCCGGATCTACGTCCATCGCCGGACCACGACCAAGGCCGTCTTCGCGGCCATGCACGATTGTCTGGCCGGCGGCGTGGTCGACCCGGGGGAGTCGCCCGAGCAGACCGCCACCCGCGAACTCGCCGAGGAACTCGGCATCACCGGGGTACCGCTGACGGCGCTGACTTCGGCGGCGTGGGACGGTCAATGGGCCGGAAAGCCCATGCGCTGTCACCTTTTCGCGTATCAGATCCACTACGACGGCCCGATCCGTCATCAACCCGAGGAGATCGCCGACGGTTGGTGGTGGACCGATGCCGAACTCGTCGCGCACCTCGCGGACCCGGACTGGCCATTCGTGCCGGACACCCGGGTGCTGCTTCCGGCACTGATTCCCGCACTCCGCGGGTAGGGCCTTAGTGCCCCGACTGGCCGATCCTGGCGGCGATGCCATCCAGCAATTGCGCAACACCGGAATGGAATTCGGCAAGCGGGTCATCATCGGATCCGTCGAAGACCCCGGCGTCGACGGCCGATGTCAAAGCAGGGAAACGAGCCGGGTCGACCAGGCGGCGCAGTAGGTCGGAGTAGCCGGTGTTGTCGAACGTGCCCGTCTCGATCGACAGTGCTGCCGCGCCACGGACGAAGTGCAGTACCGCCATGACCGCGGCGAGCTTGTCCCGCTCGGACAGCGGGGTGCCGGTCAAGGCGGCGAGTCCCGCTTCGAGCCAGGCCACCTGTCCGGGGTCGGCGGGCGGGCCCGATGAGGCGGTTTGCAGAACCCACGGATGCTGGTGGTACACGTCCCACAGTCCGGAGGCCCAAGTCGAAAGGGCATCATGCCAATTCGCGCCGTCCGCCGGTGCGGGCGGCGGTGCCGGTGCCTCGGAGAGCATGAACACCACCAACTCGTCCTTGTTGGCGACATGGCGGTAGAGCGACATGGTTCCGCACCCCAGTCGCTCCGCGAGGCGGGCCATCGACAGGGCCGCGAGTCCGTAGGTGTCGGCGAGATCGATTGCCGCGGCGACGATCCGCTCTCTAGTCAACCCGCCCGTACGGCGCGACGGACTCGGCCCCCGCCACAGCAATTCGAGCGCGCGCGGGACCGGCGTCTGGTCGGCTTCGTCGCTGGTCATGTGGGCCTAGCGTAACCGATGGCCCGAATCGGTGCGTATGACGTACGCTAATGCGTATGCCATACGCATATCGCTGGTCCGCGCTCCTGGCCGTCGTGGTCGCTGCCTTTCTGGCCTTCTCGCTACCGCCGTATCTGACCGTCGACCCCGCTCAATCACGGGTGCCGTCGACCTTCGGCCTGCACTACCCGCTGCTGATCGCGCACGTGGCACTGGCCACCGTCGCCATGGTGATGGCGTTGGTGCAGATCGGGCCCGGCGTGCGGGATCGGTGGCCGCGCGTGCATCGGCGCGCGGGCAGGGTGTACGTCGCCGCGGCACTGCCCGCGGCGGCGAGTGGCATGGTGATCGGCGCTGCGACGCCGTTCGGTCCCATTCTCGCGGTAGGCAGCGTCGTGCTGGCGGCGTTGTGGTTCGGTTTCACCGTCAATGGATATCTAGCCGCGCGCCGCCATCGCTTCGCCGACCATCGGCGCAACATGCTGTGCAGCGTGACCCTGGCGTTCTCCATCATTACCAATCGGATCTGGACCCCGATTCTCTACATCGGCCTGCAACCCCTGCGGGACAGCGTGTTTGGTGGCGACGAAGAACGCTTCACCTGGTTGGTGGCCGGTCTGGGCGGTTGGCTCGGCTGGACGATTCCGCTGCTGGCGGTGCGGTGGTGGCTGCGGCGCCACCCGATTGTGTCGCCCCCGTCAATTTCTCAACCCGCCGACACGCAGCGGGTGTAACCTCCGGGCGAGCGAGGCGACGGGAAATGGCCAGGCGAGCGAATCGACGGGAAAAGAATGAGCGAATTCAACGGCAAGATCGAACTCGACATCCGCGACTCCGAGCCGGACTGGGGTCCCTACCAAGCTCCAGTCGCGCCGCCCGACGCACCCAACGTCCTGTATCTGGTGTGGGACGACACGGGCATCGCCACATGGGACTGCTTCGGCGGCCTGGTCGAGATGCCGGCGATGAGCCGCATCGCCGAGCGGGGGGTGCGACTCTCGCAGTTCCACACCACCGCGTTGTGCTCGCCGACCCGAGCTTCGTTGCTCACCGGGCGCAACGCCACCACCGTCGGGATGGCGACCATCGAGGAGTTCACCGACGGGTTCCCGAACTGCAACGGGCGGATACCGTTCGACACCGCGTTGCTCTCCGAGGTGCTCGCCGAACGTGGCTACAACACCTACTGCGTGGGCAAGTGGCACCTGACACCGCTCGAGGAGTCCAATCTGGCCTCCACCAAACGACATTGGCCACTGAGCCGCGGCTTCGAGCGGTTCTACGGGTTCATGGGCGGCGAGACCGATCAGTGGTATCCGGAGTTGGTGTACGACAACCATCCGGTGCCCGCGCCTGCCACGCCGGAGGAGGGCTACCACCTGTCGAAGGACCTGGCCGACAAGACCATCGAGTTCATCCGCGACGCGAAGGTGATCGCACCGGACAAGCCGTGGTTCAGCTACCTGTGCCCGGGCGCGGGCCACGCGCCGCATCACGTCTTCTCCGAGTGGGCCGACAAGTACGCCGGCCGCTTCGACATGGGCTATGAGGCCTACCGGGAGATCGTGCTCGAGAACCAGAAGAAGCTCGGCATCGTCCCGCAGGACACCGAATTGTCGCCCGTCAACCCGTATCTCGACGTCAAGGGCCCCAACGGCGAGGCGTGGCCGTATCAGGACACGGTGCGGCCGTGGGACACGCTGAACGACGAAGAGAAGCGGTTGTTCAGCCGGATGGCAGAGGTCTTCGCCGGCTTCCTGTCCTACACGGATGCCCAGATCGGCCGCGTCCTCGACTATCTCGATGAGTCCGGGCAGTTGGACAACACCATCATCGTCGTCATCTCCGACAACGGTGCCAGCGGTGAGGGCGGCCCGAACGGATCGGTCAACGAGAACAAGTTCTTCAACGGCTACATCGACACCGTCGAAGAGAGCATGCGTTTCTACGACCACCTCGGCGGACCGGACACCTACAACCACTATCCGATCGGTTGGGCGATGGCGTTCAACACGCCATACAAGTTGTTCAAGCGCTACGCCTCGCACGAAGGCGGCATCGCCGACACGGCAATCATCTCCTGGCCCAACGGAATCGACGCACACGGCGAGGTCCGCGACAACTACGTCAACGTCTGCGACGTCACGCCGACCATCTACGAGCTGCTCGGCATCACGCCGCCGGACGAAGTCGCCGGTATCGCTCAGAAGCCGCTCGACGGGCTGAGTTTCAAGGCGGCGCTTGATGATTCGGCTGCGGATACGGGCAAGAAGACCCAGTTCTACACGATGCTCGGTACGCGCGGCATCTGGCACGACGGCTGGTTCGCCAACACCGTGCACGCGGCGAGCCCCGCCGGATGGTCGCATTTCGGCGACGACCGCTGGGAGCTCTTCCACATCGAAGCCGACCGCAGCCAGTGCCACGACCTCGCTGCCGAGCAGCCCGAGAAACTCGAGGAACTCAAGGCCCTGTGGTTCGCCGAAGCCGACAAGTACAACGGGCTTCCGCTGGGTGATCTGAACATCTTCGAGACCTTGGGCCGCTTCCGGCCCTACCTGTCGGTCGACCGCAAGAACTTCACCTACTACCCGGGCACCGCCGAGGTGGGCACGGGTGCGGCGGCCGAGATCCGCGGCCAGTCCTTCTCCGTCCTCGCCGAGGTGACCATCGACACCACCGGCGCGGAAGGCGTGCTGTTCAAGCAGGGCGCGGGGCACGGTGGCCACGTCCTGTTCGTCCAGGACACCCACTTGCACTACGTCTACAACTTCATGGGCGAAGAGGAGCAGAAGCTCTCCGCCCCCGACCCGATTCCCCTCGGCAGCCACGTGTTCGGCGTCCGCTACGAGCGCACCGGCACCGTCGAGGGCAGCCACACCCCCGTCGGCGACGTGTCGCTGTACGTCGACGGAGACACCGTCGCGACCATGTCGGGTGTGCGCGCCCACCCCGGCAGCTTCGGTCTCGCGGGTGGCGGCATCGCGGTGGGCCGCAACGGCGGTCAACCCGTGTCGAGTGCGTACAAGGCGCCGTACGAGTTCACCGGCGGCACGATCGCTAAGGTGGTGGTGGACATCTCGGGAACGCCCTATGTGGACGTGGAACGAGAACTTGCGCAGGCATTCTCTAAGGACTGATGAAACTCGGGCGATGGACAGGCGTCGCGCTCGTGTTCGTGACGGCGGGCGTGGCATCGGCTTGCGTCCGCAGCAGTGAGGGCGTTCCCGTCGCCGCTTCGGCCCTAGAGGCAAGCGCGAAACCGCTCCCCGGCGCCGCGTCGCCGTCCGCCGCCAACGACCAAGCGCCGCCCGGTGTGGTGCCGACGATCCAGGTGCCCGTGCCCGTCGACGCCGTCACCTGTGCGGCCCCCGCCAAACCGGGGACCGTGATCACGGCGGCCGTCTCCGACCCGACGGCGCCGATGATTACCGTCGCCCTGCCGCCCGGCTGGAACTCGTCGCCAGGGTCAGGCGACGTCGGCGCACGCATGGACGGCCCCGACGGCATGTCGGCCACCGTCACGATCGCCCCGTCCGGGCTCGATCCCGCGGCCGCCTTCCGCGACTACACCGACCGGGTGATGTCGCAGTCGCCGGTCAGCAGCGTCAGCATCCTGCCCGGTGAACTGTGCGACTACAGCGGTCAGAAGCTGATGGGCGCATGGTCGGACACCCCGCAGAACTCCATCCAGTTCGTCGACCGCATCGTGCACGTCTGGACCAACACGAAGAACTTCCTGGTGTCGGTTCACGTGCAGGCGCCCACCGGCGTCGGTCAACTCGATGCGGCGGGGAAGCTGCTCACCGAGGACTTCGAGGTCCGCCTACCTTGAGTCGATGCTGACGGAGTTGGTCGAGCTGCCCGCCGGGTCGTTCCGGATGGGCGCTACGAGCTTCTACCCGGAAGAGGCTCCCGTGCACACCGCGACCGTCGACGCGTTCGCGGTCGAACGGCACCCGGTGACCAACGCCCAGTACGCCGAGTTCGTCGCCGACACAGGACACGTCACGGTCGCCGAGCAGCCGCTCGATCCGGCGCTGTACCCGGGGGTGGCGGCCGAGGACCTCCTGCCAGGCGCACTGGTGTTCCGGCCGACGGCGGGACCGGTCGACCTTCGGGACTGGCGGCAGTGGTGGGACTGGGCGCCGGGTGCCTGCTGGCGCCATCCGTTCGGCCAGGACGGCGGACCGGGAACGTCGTGGACCGACCGGATGGACCATCCCGTCGTGCAGCTGGCCTATACCGACGCGGCGGCGTACGCGACCTGGGCCGGCCGGCGGCTGCCGACCGAGGCGGAGTGGGAGTACGCGGCAAGGGGTGGCGCGACGCAGACCGAAACGACGACGACCTACGCCTGGGGCGACGAGGTTGCGCCCGACGGCCGGCTGATGGCCAACACCTGGCAGGGCCGGTTCCCGTACCGCAACGACGGGGCACTGGGCTGGGTCGGCACCTCGCCGGTCGGTGCGTTCCCGCCGAACGGGTTCGGCCTGCTGGACATGATCGGCAACGTGTGGGAGTGGACGACGACGCGGTTCAGCGCCCACCACCTGGGGGCAGCCAACGGATGCTGCCCGCCCTCCCACGCGCCGGACCCGACCATCAACCAGACGCTCAAGGGTGGTTCGCACCTGTGCGCCCCGGAGTACTGCCATCGCTACCGGCCTGCGGCGCGCTCCTCGCAGTCACAGGACAGCGCGACCACTCACATCGGCTTCCGCTGCGTGGCCTAAGCGATCCGTGCACGCGCAGTCGCGCGAGGCGCAACCCAGGGTGCGCAAATCGCGAAGTGAGCGGATTTGGAGCATTCGCAGTGCTCACCTACTATGTAGGGGTTGCCTTGGGCAGACCTCGGCTGGCTTGCGTCAGCCCTGCGTGCTCTTGGGTGACGAAGACCGCGTACGTCGAGCGATTCAGTGCTGCTCACCGTGCGTAAAACGTGTTTTAAATCGAGGAGATCGAGTGATTCAGCAGGAATCGCGGGTGAAGATCGCCGATAACACGGGCGCCAAGGAGATCTTGTGCATCCGCGTTCTAGGTGGCTCGGGTCGGCGTTACGCCGGCATCGGCGATGTCATCGTGGCGACCGTCAAGGACGCCATCCCCGGTGGCAACGTCAAGAAGGGCGACGTAGTCAAGGCCGTCATCGTGCGCACCGTCAAGGAGCGCCGCCGCGCCGACGGGAGCTACATCAAGTTCGACGAGAACGCCGCCGTCATCATCAAGCCCGACAACGACCCGCGCGGTACCCGCATCTTCGGGCCGGTCGGCCGTGAACTGCGCGAGAAGCGCTTCATGAAGATCGTTTCGCTGGCCCCGGAGGTGCTGTAAATGAAGGTGCACAAGGGTGACACCGTGCTGGTCATCTCCGGCAAGGACAAGGGCGCCAAGGGCAAGGTCCTGGTGGCCTACCCGACGCGCAACAAGGTGCTCGTCGAGGGCGTCAACCGGATCAAGAAGCACACCGCGATCTCGCGCAACGAGCGTGGCGCGCAATCCGGCGGCATCGTGACGCAGGAAGCTGCGATCCACGTCAGCAACGTGCTGGTCGTCGACTCCGACGGCAACCCGACGAAAATCGGCTACCGCGTAGACGAGGAGAGCGGCAAGAAGGTCCGCGTCTCCAAGCGCAACGGCAAGGACATTTAGGCATGACCACCGCAGAAACCACTGAGAAGACCCTGCCTCGCCTGAAGCAGCGCTACCGCGAAGAGATCAAGGACGCGCTGAACACCGAGTTCGGCTACGCCAACGTCATGCAGATCCCCGGCGTGGTCAAGGTCGTCGTGAACATGGGCGTCGGCGACGCCGCCCGCGACGCCAAGCTGATCAACGGTGCGGTCAACGACCTGTCGCTGATCACCGGCCAGAAGCCCGAGATCCGCAAGGCCCGCAAGTCGATCGCGCAATTCAAGCTCCGTGAGGGCATGCCGATCGGCGCCCGCGTGACGCTGCGTGGCGACCGCATGTGGGAGTTCCTGGATCGCCTGGTGTCGATCGGACTCCCGCGTATCCGCGACTTCCGAGGCTTGTCGCCCAAGCAGTTCGACGGCAACGGCAACTACACCTTCGGACTGGCCGAGCAGTCGGTGTTCCACGAGATCGACGTGGACAGCATCGACCGGCCCCGTGGCATGGACATCACCGTCGTCACCTCGGCGACGACCGACGACGAAGGTCGCGCGCTGCTGCGTGCGCTGGGCTTTCCGTTCAAGGAGAACTGAGCAGATGGCAAAGAAGGCTCTGGTCAACAAGGCCAACAAGAAGCCCAAGTTCAAGGTGCGCGGCTACACACGTTGCAACAGGTGCGGCCGCCCCCACGCCGTGTACCGCAAGTTCGGCCTGTGCCGAATCTGCCTGCGGGAGATGGCGCATGCGGGCGAACTGCCCGGCGTGCAGAAGTCCAGCTGGTAACGGCCCACAACTACTAACAAACAGGTTGCGGTAGGCCCACCCCAAAGAATTGGGCAGTGGGAACCGCCGCGAGGAAGGTGAACTGGCTGTCATGACCATGACGGACCCGATCGCAGACTTCTTGACACGTCTGCGCAACGCCAATTCGGCGTACCACGACGAAGTGACCCTGCCGCACTCGAAGATCAAGGCGAACATCGCCACGATCCTCAAGGCAGAGGGCTACATCACCGACTTCCACACCGAGGATGCTCGGGTTGGCAAGTCGTTGGTGGTGCAACTGAAGTACGGCCCAAGCCGTGAACGCAGCATCGCGGGACTGCGCCGGGTGAGCAAGCCCGGTCTCCGCGTGTACGCGAAATCAACCAACCTGCCGCGGGTACTCGGTGGCCTCGGCGTGGCGATCATCTCCACGTCCTCGGGCCTGCTCACCGACCGCCAGGCAGCGCGAAGCGGCGTGGGCGGCGAAGTCCTCGCCTACGTGTGGTGAGGGAGTAGACATGTCGCGCATTGGAAAGCAGCCGGTCCTGGTTCCGTCCGGGGTCGACGTCACGATCGACGGACAGAACGTGTCCGTCAAGGGCCCGAAGGGCACCCTGGCGCTCGCCGTCAAGGAACCGATCTCGGTGGAACGCAACGACGAAGGCGCCATCGTGGTGGCCCGTCCGAACGACGAGCGGCTCAACCGCTCGCTGCACGGGCTGTCCCGCACGCTGGTGGCCAACCTGATCACGGGCGTCACCGAGGGCTACACCACCAAGATGGAGATCTTCGGCGTTGGCTACCGCGTGCAGCTCAAGGGCAACACCCTGGAGTTCGCGCTCGGCTACAGCCACCCGGTGATCATCGACGCCCCCGAGGGCATCACCTTCGCGGTCGAGACGCCCACCAAGTTCTCGGTCACCGGGATCGACAAGCAGAAGGTCGGCCAGATTTCGGCGAACATCCGCCGCCTGCGCCGCCCCGACCCGTACAAGGGCAAGGGCGTGCGGTACGAGGGTGAGCAGATCCGCCGCAAGGTCGGAAAGACAGGTAAGTAATCATGGCTGCTAACACAGAGACCGCGAAGCGGAAGCCCGTGGGGCAGAACATCTCCGAGACCCGTCGGGTGGCCCGCATTCGCCGCCACGCGCGTCTTCGCAAGAAGGTCGCGGGTACTGCGGAGGCCCCACGCCTCGTGGTCAACCGCTCGTCGCGGCACATCCACGTGCAGCTGGTGAACGACCAGGAGGGCGTCACGCTCGCCGCTGCGTCGTCCATCGAGGCTGACGTCCGCGCCGTCGAGGGCGACAAGAAGGCCCACAGCGTCCGCGTCGGGCAGCTCATCGCGGAGCGCGCCAAGGCCGCAGGCATCGACACCGTGGTGTTCGATCGCGGCGGGTACACCTACGGAGGCCGCATCGCCGCGCTGGCAGACGCCGCGCGAGAAGGTGGGCTCAAGTTCTGATGACTATTTCCAACGGAAGGACTGCATGATGGCCGAGCAGGCAACTGGTGCCGGCGGCGGTCCGGCTACGTCCGACAACCGGGGCGGCGGCCGTGACGGCCGCGATGGCCGTGGCCGTCGCGATGACCGCGGTGGCCGTGGCGGCCGCGATGGTGGCGGCGAGAAGAGCAACTACATCGAGCGCGTGGTCGCGATCAACCGCGTCTCCAAGGTGGTCAAGGGTGGTCGGCGCTTCAGCTTCACCGCCCTGGTCATCGTCGGAGACGGCAACGGCATGGTCGGCGTCGGCTACGGCAAGGCCAAGGAAGTTCCTGCCGCGATCGCCAAGGGCGTCGAAGAGGCCCGCAAGGGATTCTTCCGCGTTCCGCTGATCGGCAGCACCATCGTGCACCCAGTGCAGGGTGAGGCCGCCGCAGGCGTCGTCATGCTGCGCCCGGCCAGCCCCGGTACCGGTGTCATCGCCGGCGGTGCGGCGCGTGCGGTGCTGGAATGCGCCGGCGTGCACGACATCCTGGCCAAGTCGCTGGGCAGCGACAACGCGATCAACGTGGTGCACGCCACCGTTGCCGCGCTGAAGATGCTGCAGCGTCCCGAAGAGGTGGCAGCCCGTCGCGGTCTGCCCATCGAAGACGTCGCGCCCGCAGGCATGCTGAGGGCCCGACGTGAGAGCGAGGCGCTGGCCGCCACGGCCGCGCGTGAGGGATCGGCTTAACGATGTCTGACTTGAAGATCACCCAGGTGCGCAGCACCGTGGGTGCACGCTGGAAGCAGCGCGAGAGCCTGCGGACCCTCGGCCTGCGGAAGATCCGTCAGTCCGTGGTCCGCGAGGACAACCCACAGACCCGCGGCCTCATCGCCGTGGTGAACCACCTCGTCACGGTCGAAGGAGTCGAGTCGAAATGACGATCAAACTGCACGACCTGCGCCCCGCGCCCGGGTCGAAGACCGCCCGCACCCGCGTTGGCCGCGGTGAGGGCTCCAAGGGCAAGACCGCAGGCCGCGGCACCAAGGGCACCAAGGCCCGCAAGAACGTCCCATCGACGTTCGAGGGCGGCCAGATGCCGATCCACATGCGGCTGCCGAAGCTCAAGGGCTTCCGCAACCGGTTCCGCACCGAGTACGAGGTGGTCAACGTGGCCGACCTCAGCCGGCTGTTCCCCAAGGGCGGCCAAGTCGGTATCGAGGAACTGGTGGCAGCCGGTGCGGTTCGGAAGAACACCCTGGTGAAGGTGCTCGGCGACGGCAAGCTGACCGTCAAGGTCGACGTCACCGC
>Ga0137412_10002809_pt1 | contig 13809 bp, 12 predicted proteins | sample CZODoug2_1_16fun_FD_122160 | JGI IMG/M metagenome (GOLD analysis project Ga0137412, IMG submission 122160) | Vadose zone soil fungal communities from Angelo Coast Range Reserve, California, USA - CZODoug2_1_16fungal (Hybrid Assembly) | ecosystem: Environmental > Terrestrial > Soil > Vadose zone... | reverse complement strand
GGCCGTGTCGCGGTACCAGTCGAACGGCTGGTCATGGGTCGCGACCATCACGCTCTTGGTGTTGAAATGGTCGTCAAAGCTCTCGGTGCCGAATTCGCGGCCCACCCCGGAATCGTCGACACCGCCCCAGGGCGAGGCCGGATCGAGCCGGTGATGGTCGTTGACCCAGACGATGCCCGCTTTCACGCTGGCGGCCACGCGATGGGCGCGCGCGACATTGTTGGTGCGGATCGCCGCCGCAAGCCCGAACGGGGAATCATTGGCGAGCCGCAAGGCGTCGGCTTCATCCTTGAACGGCGTGACGGACGTGAACGGCCCGAACACTTCTTCCTGGAAGATGCGCATGGTGCTCGTGACGTCGGCGAACACCGTGGGCTGCACGAAATAGCCGTTCTCGTGTCCCCCGACCTCAGCGGCATAGCCGCCGGCGACGAGCCGCGCGCCGTCGTCGCGGCCGAAGCCGCAATAGGACAGCACGCGATCGCGCTGCCGCGCGGAGATCACCGGGCCAAGCTGGGTCGCGGCGTCGAAGGGATCGCCGATCCGGATGCTCTCGGTTTTCCGCTTCAGCTTCTCGACGAACTCGTCATAGATCGAGGCCTGTACCAGGTGGCGCGAGGCGCAGACGCAGGTCTGGCCTGCACCGATGAAGGCGCCGAACGCGGCATAGTTGACCGCGCGGTCGACGTCGAAATCGTCGAACACCATGACGGGAGTCTTGCCGCCGAGTTCCATGGTCTGGTGCGCGAACACTTTTGCCGCGGCGGCGCCGGCGATGCGGCCGGCTTCGGTGCCGCCGGTCAACACCAGCTTGTTGATGTCGCCATGCTCGGCCAGCATCTTGCCGGCGCTCTGGCCGAGGCCGTTGACGACGTTGAACACGCCGGGCGGAAGTCCGGCGTCGGTGAAGATCTTCGCCAGCTTCAGCGTCGTCAGCGGCGTGTATTCGGACGGCTTCACCACGGTGACGCAGCCCGACGCCAGTACCGCGGCGAGCGACTTGCACATGATCATCAGCGGATGATTGAACGGCGTGCAATTGGCGACGATTCCGATCGGCGTGCGCAGCGTGTAGTTCAGGTAGGAGCCCTCGACCGGGATCACGGAGTCGCGGCGCGCCAGCGCCAGCCCTGCGAAATAGCGGAAGAAGTCCGGCAGCCGCGAGAGCTGCGCGCGGGTCTCGTTCAGCGGCCGGCCGTTGTTGAGCGTCTCGAGCCGATATAGCGATTCAAGATTGGCCTCGAACGCATCGGCGAGCTTGTTGACCAGCCGCGCCCGCGCGCGGATGTCCATGCCGCCCCATGCCTTGCCTTCGAATGCTATGCGCGCGCTTTTCATGGCACGGTCGATGTCCTCAATGGTCGAATTGGGAATCCGCGCGATCACGTCGCCGGTGGCGGGATTGCGCACATCGAGCATCGCGCCGGAGCCGGCCTCGATCTCGCGGCCGTCGACGAAATTGCCGTGGATTTCGACATCGATGGTGCCTGACTTTGCTGAAATGTTCATGGATGTTCTCCTTCGACGATCACCGCGTTGCGCTTCAGCGCCGGCAACACGCGTTTCTCGGTCTGTGTGATATGCGCCTTGATGATGCGCGCGGCGGCGCGGCCATCGCGCTGCTGCATCGCCTCGATCAGGGCAATGTGCTCGGCGACCAGCGGCGCCGGATCGTGGTGTTTGACGTTGGCGACGCTGACCCGCACCAGCCGGTCGGCCTGGCCGATCAGGTCGCACAGCGAGGCCGCCATGCGGCGATTGCCGGAGGCGTGTGCCAGCGCGGAATGGAAGGCGCGGTTATAGGCGATGAAGGCTTCATGATCGCCCGCGAAGCGCCGGTAGTCGTCCAGCGCCTTCAGCGTCGTGTCGCTCGCGTTCTCGATCGCTTCCGCGACGCAGGCGGGCTCCAGCGCGAAACGAAACCGCAGCAGGTCGCGCGCGTCCGACAACGAGATCGGATTGACGCGGTAACCCTGGCGCGGCTGCACCGTGACCAGATGCTCGCGCGCCAGCCGCAACAACGCCTCGCGGACCGGCTGCCGGCTCACGGCATAGCGCTCGGCGAGCTCCTGCTCGCGCATATCATCACCCGGCGCAAGGCGGCAGGTCAGAATATCAGACCGCAGGTTTTCATAGACATTGTCGCGCAAAAGCATCGAATTTACCTTTTCGATGGGCATATTCTTGCAGTCGTGAAATATCACGTCAAGGCAGAAGCGCTTGAAATCTCCTGGTTTTGATCCTATCAATCCCGCGGTCGGCGTCGCTTTCTGGACAGCCGACTGATGGAGCAAACGGGCATGGATCGGCTTTTCGCAGGCGGAACCGTCAATGCGGCGGAAGAGGGCCACGGGCCGCCGCTGGTGCTGCTTCACTCGCTGCTGTCGGACCGCGCCAGCTTCGACGCCATCGCGCCGGAACTGAAAAGGTCGTTCCGCGTCATCGTGCCGGAATTGCCGGGCTTCGGCCGCTCGCAGGCAGTGGCCGGCGAGCTTGCCGCGGTCGCCGACCGGATGGCGGCAGTGGTGCGGGAGGCGGCCGCAGGCGACCACGTCCTCGTGCTCGGCAATGGCTATGGCGGCTTCGTCGCGCTGCAGATGGCGATCCGCCACCCCGGCGTCGCATCGCGATTGATCCTCGCCGATTGCGGCGCGGCATTTTCCGAACCCGGCCGCGAAGCCTTCCGCAACATGGCGGCGGCCTCGAAAGCCAAGGGCCTCGCGGCGATCACCGATGTCGCGATGCGCCGGCTGTTCGCGCCGGAATTTCAGGCGGCGCATCCCGACCTGATGCGCGACCGCCGCGAGGCGTTTCTCAAGACCGATCCGGCGGTGTTTCGCGCGGCCTGCGACGCGCTGGCGACGCTCGATCTGCGGCCCGAGCTTTCGAAGGTGACGGTGCCCACGCTGGTGATGGTCGGCGAGCAGGACGAGGCGACGCCGCCGCCGATGTCGCGCGAACTGGCGGCGGGGCTGCCGGATGCCCGGCTCAAGATCATTCCGGGCTGCGCCCATGTCCCGCAACTGCAGGCGCCGAAAACCTTCCTCGAAATGATTGGCGATTTCCTCCCCGCCACCCATTCCGCGACGGCCTGACGCGGCCTTCCTGCCGACAATTTAAGCAGGCCGCGCCGCCAATCCGTTCGACCTTGGCATTGTCCGTGCTTAATCTTGCGTAAGCGGAGGGGCCGATGCGCGAGATCCTGGATTATTGTAAAGATGGGACCGAGCGTGAGGTGCCCGCCGGCGTGGTCCTCATCCAAGAGGGCAGCAAGACCGGGCGCCTGTTCGTCCTGATCAAGGGACAGCTCGAAGTCATCCGCGGCGACAATGTCGTGGCGGTTTTGGCCGAGCCTGGCGCCGTCACCGGCGAAATGTCGCTGCTGCTCGATCGCCCGCACACCGCGACGGTGCGCGCCGCAGCCGATTCGACGATCTACCAGTTCGACGATGCCGGGTCCTTTCTGAGCGCGCAGCCCGCGGTCGCGCTCCTGATCGCGCGGCTGTTGGCGCAACGGCTGAACGTCGCCAGCAGCTATCTCGCCGACCTCATGCAGCAATATGAGGGACACGGCACTCATCTCGAAATGGTCGGCGAGATCCTGCAATGCATGATCAGCCTGCCGCCGCAGCAGGTGTCGCCCGGATCGGATCGGGAAGCCGACGGCAGGCTGTGACGTCGTCGGATGGGCTCGGCTTTTCCGCGGATAGCTTGTCCGCGTGCTGCCACGCGCGAATTTGAGTTGACTCCGTACCGGCAACACGCCTCTTGCTTGTGCATTGAACCACGATGCGAGCCAGCGCGGAGGACGCCATGCGAAGGGGATTTTGGGCACTTGCGTCGCGCGATGCTGCGCCTGTTTCGAAGCAGGCCTTGCGGCTCATTCCGGCTCCGGCGGCTCTCGCGATCGCGATGGTCTTGATGGCGGCGCCGGTACACGCCCAGACCTATGATCCGAACTATCCGGTCTGCATGCAGACCTATGGCCTCGACGGCGGCTATATCGATTGCGGTTATATCTCGCAGGGGCAGTGCGCCCAGTCGGCATCGGGCCGTGCCGCCCAATGCATCTCCAATCCGTTTTTCGGTGGCGGGCGGGTCCCCGGCGGACCGTATGAGCGGCGGCATCGCCGCGGCTACTGAATGTCTTTCCTCAATTTGGCCGAGGCTCTCCCGGCGCTGCCGGAGGAGGAGTGTAGATCGGATCGGGAATCCGACCCAAGGAAGCGAGCCAGGCCGGCGGATCGGTGACCGGCGCTGCCGGTCGCTGCAAAGGCGAATTGAGATCGATCCATTGCTCCTCGCCGGCCGCGAGCCAGAACGCCGCGCCGCGCTCGATTTCGAGCACGATATGCGTCGGCGGCCGGCCGGGCAGGCGGCCGGTGTTGAAGGTCCAGGTCGCGCCCAACCGGTCGAACCACGAGCCGTCGGGAATGAAGGGCGATTGATGCACATGGCCGGAGATCACCATCGACGGCTGGTGCCGCTCGATCCATTGCTTCAGCTCGGCGTCGCCGAAGAAGCGCTTGCCGCCCCAACTCGTCGGCGAGTTCGCGGGCGGGGCGTGATGCACCCAGATCCAGCGGCTCGCGCGGCGCATTGCCGCCTCGCGCAATTGCAGATCGATGCGCTCTTTGACCTTCGGCCCGTCCCACCATGGGCAGACCGTGAACAGCGTGTCGCCGATCACAAGACTGTCGCCGTCGCAGGCAATGCCGAGGTCGCGCATATCGGCGATCCAGCGCGCGATCTTCTCGCCGTCCGCGTTGCGCTCGTCGAGATCATGATTGCCGGAGCACAGGATCACGCGGGTCAGGCCCGATAACCGCGTGAGGTATTTCCTGACCACGAGGATCTGGGCGCGAAAGTCCACCGCCGATGCGATGTCGAGCGCATCGCCGGCAAAGATCACGAGGTCGAATTGCGGCGCCGCGCGGAGCAGCCAGTCGAACTGCGGCAACGAATAGTGCAAATCAGCGACGACCAGGCAACGCATCGTCCAACAGGTCCGAAGTTCTCAAGGAAGCCCCGCTCGGATCGAGCGGATGAATCTTAGCAAGAACCGTACCGGAAGATGCCGATATGACGCGGCACATTCGCGCATGTGCGCGGCAGCGATGTCATGGGCAGGGCCCGTGCTAATCCAACGCATGATAACCAGCTTTATCCCCTCATCCTGAGCTAGCATCAGCAAGCGTCTCGAAGGACGAGGCCCGGAATCCGCAGCGGGGCCTCATGGTTCTCCTGGCGATGCGATAGCATCGACCGGAGACGGCGCCAACGCGCCTCCTCACCACGAGGACCTACTGATGCAGTAGGACTAGGCCCGCGCCATCGCGTGCGGGAAGATGACCTCGATCAAGGTGCCGGAACGTCCGCCGGTCTTGATGTGGAAGCGTGCGCGGTTGGCTTCGACCAGCGCCTTGGTCAGCGAGAGGTTGACGGCAGAGCCATCGGAGGCCTCATCGGTGGGCTGGGGAGTGCGGAATGGTTCGAGCGCCGCGGCGATCTCATTGTCGTTCAGCCCATGGCCGGTGTCGCGGACGCGCAGCACCACCTCGCCGAAATCGGACAGCGCGGTCGAGACGATGACCTGGCCCGCGGGATTGGCGAGATGGATCGAATTGCCGATCAGGTTCATCGTGATCTGGCGCAGCGCGGGCCCGTCCGCGATCACCGGCGGCAACGCCTGCGCCAGCGACGTGCGAATGACGATGCGTTCGCGGTTGGCCTGCGGCTGCATCACCGAGACGCAGCTCTCGACCATCTCGTTGAGGTTCTGGTCGGCGAAGGCGAGATCGAGCCGGCCGGTTTCGATGCGCGAGAGTTCAAGCAGGTCGTTGATGATGGCGATCACGCGCTCGCCGGAGGCGCGGATGTCGCGGGTAGTTTCCATGTAGCGTTCGTCGCCGAGCGCGCCGAAGCGCTCGCCCATCATCACCTCGGAAAGTCCCAGGATCGCGTTCAAGGGCGTGCGGACCTCGTGGCTGATCCGCGCCAGCATGTCGGCCTTGGAGTTGGCAGCTCGCTCGGCCGGCCGTGGCGCTGGTGGCGGCTCGCTGGCTATCTTCCCGCTCGGCGCATTGTCGCGAAATACCGCGAAGAAATTCGGTCCGTCGGGACGCGTTCGTCCCATGGTCATCGACAGTGGGATGATGCCGCCACCATCCTTTGAGCCCTGGTTGACGCGGCCCAGCACGTCGCTGCCATGGTCGAGCAGGCTGGCTGTCCCTGAGCCCTTGATATTCTCGAGATACTCGAACACGACCTGCCGGCTCTCCGGTGCAAACAGGTCGGCGAGATTGTGCCGGACGAATTCCGGCCCGTCATAGCCGAACAAGGCTTCGGCGCTGCGATTGCAGGCGTGGATGTTGCCCTCCGCGTCGAACATCACGATGCCCTCGGCGGTGGTGTCGAGAATGGCGGCGAGATCCTCCGCGCTGGCCTGGCCGGCGACGGCTGGCGCGGTTGCCGGCACAGGCTCCGGAACAGGCTCGCTGATTGCTTCGTGAACCGGTTCTTGAGCGGCCTCTTGAATCGCTTCTCGCGTCTCTTGCGCCGGAGCGACATCGGGCGGCGAAACCACCTGATTGGGCGCGAACATCAGCGCCAGCGCGGAATCGCCGTCCCATGAAATCGTGAACAGCCGCGCCTCGATCGCCAGGGCTTCCTCGGAGGAATCCTGGCTCGCCGAAATCGTCACCGGCGTGCCGGTTTCCGACGTGCTGGAGGCCGAGGAGACGCCGGGCTCGACATAGAGCGTTTCCAGGCCGCCGGCGTGCTCCAGCGCGTGCAGGTTGTGATAGCCGATCCGCTCCAGGAAGGCCGGATTGGCGTAGAGCAGCCGGTCGAGCCGGTAGATCAGGATGCCGGTGGGCAGCAAATCCAACAGCTCACGGTCGCGCCGGCTTTCGCCGCGGGCGGGCGGCTCGGGTTGCGCCAGCCATTCAGGCGACGCGTTCTCGTCGCGCGCAGCACCTCCGGTCTCGCGATTCTCGCGTTCCAGCCGCGCCGATAATTGCCTGGCCAGTTCATCGAAGGCGTTATTTTCCACGGGCGTCAGCGCCGGCGATTTTTGCTCGCCGATGGGGCGGAATGGCACGACGTTCTCGGGCATTTCCACAGGCTCATCCAGACCGGTGTATGGCGAAGCGTCATCAGCAATCGAAGCGGGCGTTCCAAGCGGTGCGCAAGATGGCGTTGATGACACGACATCGGATGTCGCGGGCGGTTCTGCGGCGGCAACGTGCTGCAAATTGGTCGGAATAGTGTCGGCAGAATGGATCGGCGGCGCGGCCGGATCGGCCGGCGAATCCTCGATGGGGGAATCGTCGGCGCAAGAATCGGCGCAAGAATCGTCGTCGGCGGAATCGTCGAAGGAAGAATTGTCGGAGGGAGAAGGAGAATCAGGCTCGATGCCCCGCAACTCCTCCAGATGATCGAGGCTGTCGAGCACGCGGCAAACGCCAAAGCCGCGGTAGCCGGCGAAATTCCGCTCGGCATCGTAGATCGCCAGTCCCGACAATTCGACCGGCAGCCGGCCGCCGCCATCGACCGGCCAGTAGATCGTAAGCCCGCTCCAGGTCTCGCGCGTGGCGATGGCCTCGAGCACGAGGCCCGCGGGATCGAGCCCGTAGATTTCGGCGATTTCTCGCCACGGCCGGCCGAAGCCGACCGAAGTGCGCGGGCCGATCAGGCGGGTGAATTCATCGGAGCCAAGCGAGAAGCGCTCGTCCGCGTCCATTTGCCAGGTAAAGCGCAGCGGATGCCGGCGCCGCTTCGGCGCGGGCGCTTCGCGCGACGCCGGCGCCACTGGCGAAGCGGACCGTGCGGCGATCGGTGCAACGGTCCCGCTGGCTGCGATCGACGGTGCCGGTTCGGATTGGTTTTCGGATTCGGCGGTCGCCTGGCTTGGCAGCACCGCGTCTGGCGCAATCAGCGCGACGAGCCCGACGTCCTGGCCGCTGCCGACACGCTGCAGCACCATGTGACCGCTGCCGATCGGCACCTCGACGCGGCCGTTCGCAAGCGCATCGCTGCGCGCGGCGTTGAGGCCGGCTTCGGAGAGATCGGGGAAGCCGAGCAGCGCGCGTGCGGCGTCGCTGGCGCCGACGAACAGGCCGTCGCGCGCGAACGCGACGATCGGCGTCTCGACGCCTTCCACCAGCCGCTGCAGCCGCTCGATCAGCGGCATCGCCTGGCCTGAGCTCTCCGCCGCCGCGATCAGGATGCCATGGCTGCCGCCGGGAAAGGCGAGTCGCGCGCAGGCGCAGGTCATCAGCCCGCCCGGCGCCGCGCCGAACCCGCGCAGCCGCTCCATCCGGATCGCGCCGGCCGGCGGAAGCCGGCCCGCGAGCTGCGCGACCTGCCTGCGATGGGCGTCGGCCGGGCCGTAGGTCTTTTTCGCCAGTGCGGACCCGTTGGCGGCGCCGAACAATCGCGCGCCGACCGGGTTGGCCCAAAGCACCCGGCTGCCGTCGATCGACCACAGCCAGGCCGGCGCCGCGCTCGTTGCATGCACAGCGAGCCGCGGATCGCCAACGCCCTGCAACTCGAATTCCCGATGGCTCATGGCTGTGATTGGATCGCCTGTTGGGTTGCCGGTCGGCGCGGAGATCAAAGGAATCGGCCGCGCAATGAGAGCCTTAACAAACCGTTAGTATCGCCCGTCAGCCTGGACAGGTCCACAATGGGAACTGCCAAAGGCCGGGATAACCTTAATCTTGGGGTTGCCTCCGAACCCTTCCGCCGCCCTCGCGTTGATGTGTTGCAAAACACCGGCAAAGGTCCACGATGGGCAGACCTGAGAATGCCGCGTCATACCGGCGAAAACGGTTTGCCAATAAGTTCCGGTGCATGTGGTCGTGGGCGAACGGAGCAGCAGGGCTTTACCCTGCCAACGCAAAAGGAGTGGGACCATGAACGAAAATGGGCATGACCGTTTCGCAATCCCCGAAATCCCTAAGGAAATGCGCTCCATGGCGGACGCGAGCTTCGAACAGGCGCGCAAGGGGTTCGAAAAGTTCCTGGCCGGCGCGCAGGCGACCGCCGGCACGATCGAGGAGCGCGGCGCCACGGTCCGCGCGGGCGCCAAGGACATTACCGCGAAGGCAATGACCTATGCCGAGAAGAACGTGCAGGCTTCGCTCGATTATGCGCAGTCGCTGCTGCACGCCAAGGATCTCGGTCACGTGATGCGTCTGCATGGCGAGTATGTTACCTCGCAGATGCGCTCGCTCGCGGAACAGGCCAGCGAGATGGGGCAGATCGTCGGCCGCGCCGCCATGGACGCCGCCAAACGCAAGACTTAAACCCAAGACCTAACCCGAGACTTGATGACGGGATTTGATGTCGACAGGCCTTCCATCCGCTTGGCTGTCGGCCTTTGGCAACAAGCCAGATCAACTAGACTCGTGCTTACCCACCGGGTCTGGTATGCGGCATTGCACCTAATTAACGTTGCAATGCACAAAATTGACACTATAAGGGTGCACAGGTTGTACGCCCGCTAAGGGTCCTCCAATGCGTGTGTGAGTTTGGCGTACCGGCACCTTGGCTGCCCGGCGCGCGGAGGAGGCACACCGTTTTTCATCCCTATCACAGAGGATACATGCCATGACCAACGCCACTGATCCTTTCTCCGCTTCGATCATTCCCTTTGAGGTTCCCGAGCAGATGCGTGCGTTCGCCGAGCGCGGCGTGTCGCAGGCCCGCGATACCTACGCCAAGTTCAAGGATGCCGCTGAGACCCATAACGGCACCATCGAGGCTGTGTTCACCACCGCCAGCAAGGGTGCGAGCGATTACTCCGCGAAGATGATGGAGTTCATGAAGGCCAACACCACCGCCAACCTGGACTTCGCCCATGAGTTGCTCGGCATCAAGTCGCCGTCGGAAGCGATGGAACTGTGCACGGCGCACGCCCGCAAGCAGTTCGAGACCTACGCGGCGCAGGCCAAGGAACTGGCCGAACTGAGCCAGAAGGTCGCGTCCGAGACCGTCGAACCGATCAAGGCGACCGCGTCGAAATATTATAAGCCCGCGGCCTGATCGGTCGGCCGTCGCTTTGAGCTAAAAACGGCCCGGGCGAAGCGCCCGGGCCTTTACTCTTGTTAACTCTTGGCCCCCATTTTTACGCCTTTACCTTGAACGGAATGGCCATCGTCCGCTCTTGTCCGGGGTCTGTGTTTGGCGCCGTCTTGGTCTTGCCAAAGCCAGGCGTTGCACCTAGTTTCCGCCCCGTTCGGCACCCCCCTTGAGGGGCGCGCGCCGAGGGATGCAGTTGTAGCTCAGTTGGTTAGAGCGCCTGTCTGTGGAACAGGAGGTCGGTGGTTCGAGCCCACCCAACTGTACCAGTCAAATCAGATACTTACTTCGTTAGTGCTTCCCGCCGATTATAGGTTGGGAGGCGCATGGGAAGCCAGGGACTAAAATCCGCGCCTGCAGTGACGGAGCGATTGAAGCGCCGTTGAGGGCTTGGCCGATCAGGGGCGGCTGATGCCGTGGCCGCGCGTCACGTCGATCGGCTCGACCGGGGCGCCGGCGCCGGCATACTGCGCGATGATGATCTGGAGGCCTGGCAGTTGGCCAGCGCCGGGCTTGCCCTGCCGCTCGTCGGCGATGTCGGACATCTGCTCCAATGCCTTGATCGAGGCTACCCGCGCCATGTCGTTCTTGGAATCGTCGGCGATGGTATCGAGGCGGTGCAGGTTGCGGGCCTTGAGCGAATTGCGAAGCACGTCGCACTCGGCCCGGTAGAACGCCAGCACGTGAGGCTTGTGGAGCGCGAAGCGGAGCGAGCTCGAGGCGAGGTCTGCAGCCTTTGCCGCGTCGTCGCGCTTCAGGCCCTCCCAGACCATGGCGCCGCGATCGGCGGAATCAATGGGCGCATCATGGAGCCACGGCCTCTTTCCAGGCCGCGGTCCGAGCCGGTGATCAACGAGGTACTGAAGGGAAAGGGGTGATCATTTCTTCCGGATGAGGCGTTGGTCGATATAATAATTGGTCCACCGCTTGCAGAAGTCCGCTTTGCCGCTCAGTTCCTCGTTGATCAGGGTCTCAGCGGTGTCGTAGACCAAGCGCGTCACCTCTGGAATGGCCTTCGAGGCGTCATAGTCCAGGTGGAGGTCGAGCCGCACCGCCTGTGCGATCGCGTTCCCAATCCGCAGGACATCGACACCAGCGGAGGCGCCATATTTCATAATGGCGCCAGGCACCATCTCATACCCCTCGCACTCATGCGCGACCTTCACGGTGCCGATCGCGACTTTGACGAAGGCCTCATCTTCCAAAGTCAGCGAATCGGCGAAGGCCACGCCAGAGCACATCCAGGTCGCGACGGCTGCGGCAGAAAGAGTTTTCATTGCACCTGCCCCCCTTTCGTCAGGCCCACTAGGAGGCCTGGTGTCAACGCGAGAAACACACCCAGCGAGCGACTGCTCGGGACCGTGGGGCCTTTTTTTTGTTACCGCCAGAAAAAAACCCGCCCTTAATTTGGGGGAAAGGGGCGGGGTCCTTGGGGGGTTGCGCCGTGGCAACGACGCAACGTCACTGTGCGGGAGCTGACTTAGAGGAGACTTAGGAAGCGCACCTCTCCGCCGGCTATGATGGCGAACCCCGCGCTTTGTCGAAGGAGCCGGCGGCCGAAGACGAGCTGCGCGCTCACGACCGCCACCTGATCGCGGCTTTTCGGAGCGCGCACTGTCATTGCTGATCACCGACCGCAGTGCGGAACGGCGAGACCTGCGGCAGCGCAGATCGCACGTTCGGTCGAGAACAGCAGCAGGCGGTAGCCATCCTCTTCGTACATGGGATATTGGCCGACATCGTAGCGCTCGCGCACATACCGCAACGCCGCGGCTGCTCCGATCAGGCTCGCCGGCACTGTCTTGGCGAGCCGAAGCGAGGCTTGCATCTCGATACGGCCGAGTAGTCCTTCTGCCTCGCAGAGGTCAGCCAACTGGGCTTCCAGCGCGGCCCGCCTGCCTTTGCCCGCGCGCCGCAGCTCGCGCTCGGCGGCATCCTGCTCAGCGAGCAAGCGCCCTAGCTCCTCGAAGTCCCGGCGGTGGCCCTCGATGGCGTCGAGGATCGGGTCGGGTGCCTCCGGGACAGGAACGCTGGCGGCCCGCGAGGCGGTGACGGCCGCGGCCAGGGCGGCAGCGGCACCGCCGGTGACGAACTGCCGACGCCGCAGGGCTAGACCGGCGGGAAGGATCGAACGACTCGTGGTATAGGCAGAATCAGCCTGAGACATGGTCATCTCCATGTTGAGGGTTAGGCCCGTGCAGGTGTTACCAGCACCTGTGCGGGCTGCTCGTCTGGCCTGTGGCGACCAGCGCGTGAATCGAATCACGGCGGCTCCGTCCCGTCAATGGAAAGCGCCACCGAGGTCCGCCGAGACGCTCCGGCAGCAGTCAGGCATTGACGGCTTGACTCGCCGTCCCCAGCATTTTCGGACCGCGATCCTCGCCGGGATTGAGGTCCAGCAAGCCCGCCGCCGCTTGTAGGGTCCCACGTAACGTCGCCGATTTGGCGAAACCCGCGCGCGAGCGCCAGCTTGAGCGGGTGGGTGCCGGTCCGGCTCCTCGGCGACAACCGGGTGATGATGCGTGTCACCCTCAGGACCCAGCCCGCGCTTTGTGAAACCCACCGACGCCGCCGGCCATGGTCGCTTGGATCCAATTCTCGGCATCTGGGCATAGTTCGCGTGGGTTCTCTCTTCACTGATGTGACCAGGCAGCCCAAGTCTTCGGCGAATGTCCGAGAGCCGCCAACGCTTGAACCGATGCCGCCTTGCCTGCGTCCGTGGCTTCGCCGATTCGGCGTTCTGCACGATCCCGACCACGGGTGGCCGTCGACAGCGTCCGGAACCAGCGCTGCAGCTCTTTTTTCGGCCTGATGATTCTGGTGCACGACCGTCCCTCGACCTATTTCGATCTGCTCCATCACGCTTCTATGCGAGCAAGCAGCACCGCTCATAAGGGTCTGGTTGCAGGTTCAAGTCCTGCCGAACCCACCAATGAAATCAATCCCGGAGCGAGCGCTTATCTGAACTGTGCTCGCGTGACACGGTCGGTCGTCCGCTGGAATTCACTTTTTTGCTGACTTTGCGGTCGACCGGACAGATCGCGCGTCCAGGGAATCGCAGCCTCCTCCCTTGCTACGGATGAAGTGCAGCAGTGCGTTGACTCGCGGCATCTTCAGGCGGTCGATGGGTACCATCGCCTTGATCCAGAGGTCTGGGACCGGAAAGTCGGGCAGCGGCACCACCAGGGAGCCGCTGCGGATCTCCGGCAGCGCTACGTAGTTGCTCAAAAGCGCGATGCCGAGATGCGTCTTGGCGGCCTCAAGCAGCACGCTCATGTCATTGGCGGACATCCGAGGATGAACGGTGACCGTCATCACGCCGTTGCCGCTCAGGAATGGCCAACTCGGGCCAGTGGGTTGGTAGACCAAGCAGCGGTGCTCCTCGAGCTGGCGCGGGTGGTCGAGCCGGGGATACGACGACAAATATTGCCTGCTCGCGAAGAGGCTTCGACGCGTCGGCCATAGAAATTCGTCGGCCACATTGTCAAAACTCGCCGGAAACGCCGTGATGGCGATGTCGATCCCTTCTGCGGCAGGGTTCATCGGCCCGTCGAGCAGCAAGACTTCCATGTCGATGTCAGGGTGAAGCTCGGCGAATTCTCGAACGAGTGCGTTGAGGCGGAGAAATCCGAGCGTGGTAGGGACCTTTATCCTGATCGGGCCGGTCAATCGCCGCACTCCCTTGCGCAATTCGGTCAAGGCCTGATCGTGCGCGGCAATTGC
>Ga0137412_10002808_pt1 | contig 13810 bp, 11 predicted proteins | sample CZODoug2_1_16fun_FD_122160 | JGI IMG/M metagenome (GOLD analysis project Ga0137412, IMG submission 122160) | Vadose zone soil fungal communities from Angelo Coast Range Reserve, California, USA - CZODoug2_1_16fungal (Hybrid Assembly) | ecosystem: Environmental > Terrestrial > Soil > Vadose zone... | reverse complement strand
GCTGGTCACCCGCATCCATCGCGCCTCTTCGTGTTTAGGGGTGAATCGGCTAGGCTTTCCAGTAGTTCCTTCGAGCATCGTGAACACGTGGTTACCGAGACGATCACGGCCGGCTAGACCGCGGCTGTTGATCTCAACCTCGGCTCGTCCAATCGGATTGCCATTGCGATAAACATACATCGCGTGATCGGCTGAGCTGAGCACAATCGTGATCGGCCCCTGCGGGCTTCGCTCGGGATGCCAGTCGTAATCGTTGCGCGCGAGCGGCCGCAGCATTTCCGGAGAAAAATCCTTCGGGGCCAGCATCAGACCCGGATTGGAGGCCAGATACGGGGTTGGCGTTTTACTATCACCAATCACAACCGTTCCGCCCCTGGAGGTCGTGGCAAACAGCAGTTGCGAGAAATCATACGGAAGCCGAACACAGCCGTGACTGGCCGCGTAGCCGGGGAGTTGGCCGGAATGCATCGCGATACCGGTCCAGGTAAGCCGCTGCATATTAGGCATCGGAGCGTTGTCGTATTTCTTCGACCGATACGTTTGTTGCTTATCCAAAATCGTGAATACGCCACCGGGCGTAGCGTGGCCTTTGGATCCAGTGCTCACAGTGGAGCGGCCGATCAGAATGCCGTTGCGATATACGTGCATCATCTGCTCCGGAATACTAATCAGGATCATGAGAGGCCCCTCGGGAGAGATTTCCGGATGCCACCAATACTCGCCCGGCTTGAGCGTGCCGGTTGGCTTACCGGTCGGCGTACCCTTTGTATGGAATGACGGTCTCTCCATCGCCGCCGACGCAGTTAAGATGGAGATGGAGAGGGCGAGAATCGTTAAACACTTCATGCGGGATTGAATTAGTGACGGGAAATGGAGCAGAAAGACCACCAGCAGACAAGCGACAAAATAGCGGCGCACTACGCTTTGTCCGTGCCATCCACTTTTCTTATCCGCATCTTAAGCCGGTTACCGCGCGCCATAGGCCATCGAAAATCGTGTTGGTCGACAAAATAAAAGCATCGGAGGACTGGCGTGCGCAAGCATTCCTGCTCGAAAGGCGCTGGCTAACGAGTACGACTTTGAACGGGTAACCTTCTGGGCACAGAGACAGATTTGGCACAGCTTACGCCTGATCGATTTGGGATTGCGGGCACGCTGCATCGCTAAGTTTCGGGCTCGATCATAATGACGCAGGTGCGCTGGCCTCGACCTTCACCGAGATTCAGAAAGCTGCTCAACGACTCAAGTGATCCCGCACATCTCTGAAATGTTTGGACGACGATTTGCCAATCTCCTCCTCTTCTGCGTCACAGCAACGGAGTTGGTGATTCTGTTTCCACTGACACCCACGTTCGGGATCGCCGATTGGATCTATGTCCTGCAACATCTGGTGGTTCTGGGCATCGCCTTCACGCGCCCCAATCCGACGGCACGGGATTATTCAATAGCGTCCAGCATGGCAGTTATCATCGCTTACGCTTATCCCTACGCCCAAGTCATCTGTCTTCGCGAGTCGCCTGGCTATGTGGCATGGCCTGGAGGCGGCCTCGCGTTAGTAACCTTCGCGGCTGGTTTGAGTCTTGTTACGCTTCTTACTTTGGGGAGATTGTTTGGGGTCCGTCCGGCGGTAAGAGGTCTGGCGACCAGTGGACCTTACAGATTCATCCGTCACCCAATGTATCTCTCGTACATTCTGGCAGACATAGGCTATAACCTGGAGGAATGGAATCTTGTCACGCTACTGTTGGTATTGATCGGTTGGGCAGCTCTCGTCTACCGTATCCATGCCGAGGAGCGATTACTCTCTCAGCATAACGGATGGCCACGTTACGCCGCCTCGGTCCGCTCTCGCCTTTTCCCCGGTCTTTGGTGAAGTGCCGCTCCCACTTCTTCTAGTCTATCGTGTTCTCGAAACCTCCAGGATTCAGGGAAATTCATAACTCCAGGAGCGGACGAACAGGCGTTTCGGCAGGGCTAGGTGCCGCTGAAGGAAGAGAACAGCCCAGCACCAGGGCGATGCTGGTTAGCTCGGTCGCGGTGCTCTCAAGCAGGAGATCGCTCTTTTATGGAGGAATACGATTTGACTGCCGAAAACTCACCCCCTGATCGGATTCTCCAATGGCTGTGAAATGCACACGTCTCGCCCGGACGCACCGCCAGACGCATTGAGGTTGGCTGGTGCCGTGTTCTGGGGGTGTAGTTCACGGCCAAAACGTGATGTTCTGCCGGAATCGATTCATCATAGCCTTGTCCCGGCCCAATATTGGCGACTTTGTTACCGTCGATCCAGAGCTGCAGGTATGTCTTGCTGCCAAATGTGGGCGACCTTTGCACAACCAGCCGACCAGTTTGCGGCTTGCTCGCCATAGCAGGCTGACTGCTTATGCAAATTGAAAAACCAGCCGCAACCAATAAAAAGAACCTGACGACAAACGTAAATCTCGAATTCATAAATTGAAACTTTGTCGAAGCGGGCGTTCTGCTACTACTATGGACTGCTCGAATCTTGAAAGCGAAAGAAACATTGGATATAAGCCGAGAGTCTCATAGCCAAACTTCCAATTTAATCCGGCGGACATTTTTCAAAAGCAATACAAGCAGGATCGAATATGGATTCACCGAGTTTTGGATCAGAAGGCAGATCATAAATGGAATCTGAGCGTTTTAAGAATTCCGCAGTTCTTCTACTTGCCGCCATTGTCGCTGGTTGCAGCCAAATCGCGGTTGTTTCGGAAAAATCCCCAGCTCGATTCCAGGCCACCTCTGGGACGAATCAAGCCATCGCACAGAGGATCGATCGCGCTCAGGCGTTGGAGCGGTCGCAGCCACAGGCCGCGCTCGAGGCCTATGTGGATGCGGCGCGTGATTCATTGCACGAACTTGAGCGCAACCCGGCGAATCCAGAAGCACGGCGCTGCTACAATTTCGCTGTTGCGGGCATCTTTTCCGTAATCCGCGAAGCCAAGCTCGATCCCTGGACGCAAGCGTTGCGTTTCGGTGCGAGCAGCGGGTTGACTCTCATCGGAAGAAACGATCCCTCCAAGCCGGAGCAGAACCCGGCCTTGTACGATTTGATCCCGACCGATCAACTGAGGTATCACGGCACTTATGTGAAGGAAGATGTGAGACGGGACGGAATCGGCGCACCGCTCGTGGCCGTCCGTCACGTGACCGCGGAGAAAGCGGCGGAGTTTTTCATGCCGCCCGCAATTTATTACGGCGTCACAGGCGTCGCGGAATTTGAAGGGTCGCGTTGCGTCCTCTCAATCAAGGATCCGTTGGCCACGGAAACGGTGAGCGTGGAAGGTCATACTTATCCTTTGGCGGCGAATTACACCGCGGCCCTGGCGATGCTGCTGGCCAATGAAAAGCCGCAAAAACTTGGGTTTGTGCGACTCTTGCGTCCAGAGGAATACGCCGCCACTTTCCGGGTCGCCCGGATGGGGCCTTACCATCCAGAAAAAAAGGTCGTACTGGTCATCCATGGCCTGATGGACACGCCGGCCACGTGGGTGCCACTACTAAACAATTTGGTCGGCGACAAGGATCTCCGGCGCAACTATCAATTTTGGTTTTACAGTTACCCCAGCGGTTATCCCTATCCCTATAGCGCGCTCATCCTCCGCCAGGAACTCGACGCCATCGAAAAGAAGTTTCCGCTGCGCAGAAAGATGGTGCTCATCGGTCATAGCATGGGTGGATGCATCAGCAGAACTCTCATCACCGACACCGGGAACAAACTATGGATGGAGGGGTTTGGAAAGCCGCCCGAGCAAACAGAGATGCCGGCCGCAAGCAAACACCTCCTCGAGCAGGCAATCATTCTCAAGCATCGACCGGAAATCGGGCGCGTGATTTTTATGTCCACTCCGCATCGCGGCAGTGACCTGGCCCGCAACTGGATCGGCCGGATCGGATCGATGCTGGTGAAAACGCCGACCAAGCTGCTGACAATTGGCAAAACCATCCGCGAAGCGGCTACGCCTGATCCCGCGGCCCTTCAGCTGAAACGCTTTCCGAACAGCGTCGACACGCTGGCTCCGAATAACCGATTCGTTGTAGCGATCAATAAGATCCCGATCACGCCCGGCATTCCGTATTACACAATCGTGGGCGACCGCGGACGTGGCGATACCCCTAACAGTAGCGATGGCGTCGTCCCTTATTGGAGCAGCCACCTCGATGGTGCCAGGAGCGAATTTATTGCGCCGTGCAATCACAGCTCGCCTCTCAACCCGCAAGCCATTGCCGAAGTTCACCGCATTCTAAAGCTAAACGCTCAATCCCGATAACCTGAATGCCTAACGAGAACTAGCAAAGCGACAGCTTCAAATGTTTTCCCGGTTTTGAATCTTGCTACCACCATGCCATTCCGCCAATCAGCCATCATCACGGCGTGGAGATCGGGCGCGCAGCGATTAGCGGCGTCGAGCGGCTTTCTGGGACGCACATCTACGCTACGGTGGATGCGGATGGAAGACGCAACTGGATTTCTACTGCGAGCGTCGGCGGGCGCGCGCCGAATCTCCCGGGTCTGGCCAGCAAGCTGATAATTGCTCCGGAGTTTCTCAGCCATGCGCGCGCGCTCATCACTCCAGGCACGACGCTCATTCTCACGGATCGCCGGTCAGCGATCGCACCCACAGCGCTCCCGGGTTCAACATCCTCACTACTGAGACGAAATAGCAATCTCCCCTAGTTCACGACAGACACCTCATGCTAACTACGCATCTACTCATCGGCTGCACCTTTCTTGCGACGACCGCGCTCGCGCAAATCGAAATTAAGTGCGAAAGTGAGATTCCCCTTCCCCATTCTCACTCGCCATGAAAACGAATGCCGTCGTCGTAGAAAGAGTCACCACTGATTCGAAACTATTTGCGCACACGCGCTGGGACGCGGTCCCGGTCGTGGCCGGCCTTCTACACTGCGCTTATTTCTTCGGGATGTTTTACCTTTTTCCGCGGGCGCCGCTCTGGGTTATGATCATTCTCGGTCTGATCTACTCCATCAGCATCTCGTGGAACATCAACGGCATCTCCCACAACTTCATTCACAATCCCTATTTCCGTTCGCCGGTGCTAAATCGATTATTTAGCATCCTGGAGTCGATCTCGGTCGGCTTCAGTCAGATTTTTTACGAGTGCATCCATATGCAGCATCATAAAGGCAATGCCGACTTGCCCGATGAACATGGAGAGACGGTGGACTGGATTTCGATTTACAAGCACGGCCACGACGGAGACGCGGAGCACCCGTTCAAATACGCCTTCTTCAGCTTCTTCCGCGAGGATCCGAAGACCGTGTTCCAGGAACTGAAGCGCAAAGATCCACGGGAGGCTTTCTGGGGAGTCGCGGAACTAACACTCTTTGTGACGACGTTCGTCATTCTCGGCATTCTGAATTGGCGCTACATCTGTTTCCTTCTTCCGTTTTACTACTTCGGTCACAGCCTTTCCTACCTAAATGGGTATTACCGGCACTATGGCGGCAATCCGAACGAGCCGCTCGCCTGGGGCGTAAGCAGCTACGACAAGCTCTACAATTGGACCTGGTTTTACAACGGTTACCACGCGGAACATCATTTTCGGCCGAAGGTCCATTGGACCCGCATGCAGGCGTTTCGCGATCAGATTATAGAGCAACAACGCGCCGCCGGTGTGCGCATGATCAAGCCGCCTCACGCACTCGGTTTCCTCGATCCGAATCTGCCGCCGCACCCCAAATCGGGGTCGATGCGCGAAGAGCCGCACCCGATTTAGATCCTGGTTTGAGCGATATCAGCCGCCCGCGCCGGCTCAATCAACAATGAAAGCCCGTTTGGCATGATGCGGAAAGTATTCCGATTCGCTCTGGTTTCACTCGGCGGGTTGGTCTGTCTACTGGCAACCATATGGGCGGTCGGCGCGCTTTACTTCGATCTGCCAATCGCCTGGCTCCGCGCACCCTTAGCGCTCATTTATGGTGGCACAATGTTGGCCGCGCTCATTTTCGTTAAGGCCCGCGGGCGCGCGATGGGTATCATGGTGGCGGGTTTTGCCGTCGTGCTCGCATGGTGGTTCACGATCAAGCCGAGCAACGACGGCGACTGGCAACCCGATGTGGCGCAACTCGCGTGGGCGGAGGTTAACGGCGACGAGGTTACGCTGCACAACGTCCGCAACTGCGACTACCGCACCGAGACGGATTACACGCCGCGCTGGGAGACGCGTACCGCGCGCATTTCGCATATCACCGGCATTGACCTTGCCATCAACTACTGGGGCTCACCCTGGATAGCGCATCCCATCGTCAGCTTTCAGTTCACCGACACGCCGCCGGTCTGTTTTTCCATTGAGACGCGGAAGCAAACCGGCCAAAGCTACTCCGCCATCCGCGGCCTCTACCGGCAATTCGAGTTGATCTACGTCGTCGCCGACGAGCGCGACGTCATCCGCGTGCGGACCAACTACCGCCGCGGGGAAGACATCTATCTTTATCGCACCACCGCCACACCTGCGCAGGCCCGCGAGCGCTTCCACGAATACCTGCGTTCAGTCAACGAAATCCGCGACCACCCGCGGTGGTATAACGCCATCACCACCAATTGCACGACCAGCATCCGCGACCAGCATCCCACGGCTGAGCGCATTCCCTGGGACTGGCGCATCCTCCTGAATGGCAAAGGCGACGAGCTGATGTTCGAACGTCACACCATCGTCACGGCAGGCCTTCCATTCTCCGAACTCAAAGCTCGCAGCCTCATTGATCAACGCGCCAATGCCGCGGATGCGGCCTCGAATTTTTCCGAGCTGATCAGAGTCGAACTGCCCCTGTCCGAAAACAAAAACGAGAAGACACCATGATGGTTTGATCGGACGGGCACACAATTATACAAGAGCTAAGCCAATCTCAGGCATGAGACCAAATTCCCATACCTCCCAGCAGCAGGTTTCATATTCTGTGCCTCAACACACCGTGAATAAACTATCCGCAATCATATCCTTTCTTCTTGCCGCAACGAATTTCTCCTTTGCGCAAACTGAACCATCGCCATCGCCACTGGACGCCGCGAATACGTACGAAGAACTACCGGAATTCAAAGCGAGCGAGATTCTGCGCCCGGAATTTCTCCAAGGCGAACATTTCAAAGTGGCCGAGACTGTACCGACCTTTTCCGGCGCTAATCGCTTCTCTATCGATTCAGACTTCGGAGTCTTCGAAGCGGAAGGAAATGACATGCTGGTTAGGCGAGTGGGTGAAATCGACGCGATTGCCAGACTGAAGGACATCTCGCGGACTGATGTTTACAAGCAGGCGCTGGTTAAAGCCGCAAAGGGTCCTTACGAATCGGCCAAGAACATTATCCGTGATCCGGTTAACTCGATCGAAAACGTGCCCAAAGGTGTGATGAAGTTCATGAGAGGCGCCGGCGAGAAGATCAAGGGCGTCGGCAAAAAGGAAAAATCGAGGGATAAAAGCGAAGGCAGCCAGGTTGAGCAGATGATTGGATATTCCAACACCAAACGAAAAGTTGCAGTCTCGCTCGGAGTCGATCCTTACACCACCAACAGTGTTTTACGGAAAGAGCTCGATGGAATCGCGTGGGCCACATTCGCGGGCGGGGCAACTTTTTCCGTTGCGACACTTCCGGTTGGAGGTGCGGCTGGCGTCGGGCTTACGATGACCGGGGTGTCCAGTTCCATGAACCAGCTCCTGGTCGAAAAATCCCCGGAAGATCTGAAGGCCTATAATCGACAGTCGCTCATCGCAATGGGCGCATCCGGGAGTGAAGCGGATCGGCTCCTTGGGAACCCAGCCTATACCCCAACGCAGCAGACCGCGTTTGTCTTGAACATGAAGTCGCTCGACGGTGTCGCGAATCGGAAGGCGTTTATTCGGCTAGCCGGAATGAACAGTTCGGCGGACGCTGACGCAATCTTTTGCGTGCAAACTGCGGCAATGCTGGGCAAGCTGCACCAGGAAATTCCCCTCGCCCGTATCGAAACGATCGGTGATTTTCCAATCGCAGTGGCGAAAGACGGGACTACTGTTGTTGCCCTGCAGTGGGATTACGCTGCCTGGACCAGCGGCGCCGCCGACTTCAGCCAGGCAGCTCAAAAGTTTGCCGGCCAAGCTCCGCGAAATAAAAAAGTGGTGGTGGCTCTGTCAGGCCAGACTTCCGAACGGTTGCGTCACGAATTGGAAACGCGAGGAATTCAGCTGAGAGATCGCTATCTACCAGGCCCTCTGAAGTAGGGTAAACATTCATGAGCCGGCTATTCGTTAGGGACCAAGCAAACAGATTGGCCGGCGACGGCGCCACTAGCGTCATTACGCGCAGCCCTTCGGCGCCGAAAACGCCCGCAGGTTGCGATTTTTGTTTTTCTCACTCGCTCGGGATGCAAAATCAGGTTTCCGAGGAACACAGTCGTTCCGCAGGTAAACCATTGGAATTAGCCAGCATTGAATTTACGCGGCGTTGCCAGGATGGCGCCCCGCCACCGCTGTGGCTAAAAAGGGGATGGGCAACTCGACGGCAAAACGAATTCGTCAACGAACGTCTTCGACGTAACTCACGACCTGGTAATCTGTCACCACGCCTATATCAACCTGATTCAGTGCCTTATCGTAATGAAATCCGGTATTTCCGTTACCGGAAAAGCTACGACCCACGATTGCGCTGAAGATGTCGGTGTCGCCTATTACCGTAATATCAGCGCTGGGCGCATAAAAGGTTGCGAAAATATTCCCGGGGCGATCGATTTCAATTGTTTGCGTAGCACCAGAAGTGGTGGGGCTGATCCCAAAAAACTTCATGTGACCGACCCGGCTCGGGTTCGGATCATCAGCTGGAGTTGGCGGGATCAACGGCGGGACGCCGAGGCTGCCAGGGTTGGCGGTTTTTGTACCTCGGTCAACATTCTGATTATCGAGGTCGCCTGCTTTCACCTTCATGTTCCCGGTGAACCAGATTTCCGCCGTTACGCCTTTTTCAACGGTGATCTGTCCGGTAATGTCGCCGTTGACAACGATCTTTGCATAGGCGTACGGAAAGGTGGAGCTGCCGGCGTTGCCATTCTTTATCGTTTTGCCGCCGGTAATTCCTGAATAGACGAACCCGGTTGGACTACTTTCGCTCGTGCCGGTCGCGGTGTCGGTCCCGGTCCCGGAGTTGGCAGCGGTGAAGCCGGTTGTGTCAGGTGCCGGCAGCGGCGGAATCGTAAATGGCACATTGTTGTCGATGGTCCCGCTGATCTGATAGCCTGAATGCGTGACGTTGCCGCCGTTTGTTGTCACGTCGCCCCAGATCGGACCGCCTTCGGCAAAGTTCTTTGCTCCGACAGATACATCGCCGTCGTGCGCGTCTGCCAGGTATGTCGAATTTGATGGATTAGACCCATAGTAAGAAGTGGTATTTGGTCCCGGAATGTTGTTGTTTACTACTTGGGGACTACCGGGATTGGGATTAGTTGGGTTCTTGGAATTGTAACTGTCGAGAAAACCGGCGCTGCCCGGACCGTCAAACAGATTAACGACCCTCATGGCGCCGCCAAAAACAAAATACTTCGGAACGGCAACCAATTCGATACGCCGTGTAATTTGAGGAAATGTAACCGTCGACAAACTAAGATTACGCCCGTCACCGTCGCCATAACTCGCCTTGAAATGATCGTACTTAAAATCGATCTTGCGCAGGAGGGTGTCGCCCACACCGCGGCTGGCGGAGTTCGCCACGAAATTGGGGCCGCCGGCAAGAAACTGGTCGGACAAACCGACACGGGGTAAGCCAAAGAGCCTGGCGGTCCCTACTGCACGAATTCGATAATAAGGGGTGCTGCTTGGAATGGTCCCCGTGGTGTCAAAGAGTTTATCGATGGTTACAGTCGTGGAAAGGTTGCCTTCTTGTCCGAAGCCACTGATGGTTTTGGTCCAGGCAGGCCCAGGAGTCGGGGCCGGGGAGGGCGCAGCGGCCCAGCCGTCTGTGGTAAAAGGCAGGCTAATTGGATTAAGCGCTTTTCGCACTTCGTCAAAACCCGCGTCGCCGCCCGCTTCCGCTGCGTAGAGAGCCTCTTTCCATCCTTTGAGCTGCTTCGCCGTGACATTGTAATGCGTGATACAATTAACCAAAACGTTGGCCCCGATTAAAGAGACAATCACGATGGTGCAAAGCGCACAAACGAGAATGTGGCCGTTATTTCTCTGCTGACCTTGTGTCTTCATTTCGTTAGCTGCGGTAAGTCAACCGTCCCCTCTTCGCCTGTTGCGAAGATAGGTGAGCGAAAAGATGGTTGTGCCGGCGCGCTCGTCAGCGAAAAAAGCCTGATTGCCCCTGGCGAACTGGGGCAGAAAACTTACGGTTGATTGCGTAAACTCGGTGTTTAGAAGCTCGACGTCGCTAGTGACGGGGATCAAATTGTCGGCGCTAGCTGCGATGTTGGTGAGACCCCCGTTTTCTCTTCGCTGGATTGCCTGATTAACGACCGAGTAAACCACGTTAGTGAGTGCGCCAATCGTAACCGTAGCGCTGCTATTAGTAGTACCTGCCGCGTTCGACATGGTGGCCTGACTGCAACGCCCCGAAATGCAATTGGAAACGCTTTGGACGGTGGTACCCGCCGGGATACCGGTGCCAACAACAGATTGTCCGACGTTCGAGTTCGCAAAATGGGAAGAAACCAGCGCAAGCCCAGGACAGATAAGATTAGTAGAGCCTTGCGTCATTGTAACGTTATTCACGGTACTAGCCTGATAATTGGCGACGACTTTGTTCCCAACCAGCGAAAGAGTGGGCGTGGCGCGTGTGGGCTGGTTGCTGCCATTGTCAACCAGGTAGTTCGGAATGATACAAGTCACGGTTTGCAGATCTGTGCTGGTGGTGACGATGTATGAACGCTTCACATCCCGGCTGAGGTAGTCCATGATCCGCACCTGTTGCACGTGCGAGGCAAAGTAATTATCCACCGCGGTGAAGCTCCGGTGCAGGCAGACCGCAGCAGCCACGAGCGCCGCCATCATGAGCGCGCCGACGGCGACGGCAAACATCAGTTCTATTAAGGTGAAGCCTTGGTCATGTAGCCGAGCAGGCTTCATTTCTTGGTTCCGGCTGCAACCAGCGTCTCGGTTTCTTCGCTGCGTGGACGACCACCAAGGGTCGCCGTCCAGGTATATTTCACCTTCACTTTGACCATAGTAATTCCGCTGAAGTCCGGTGATGTCGCGGGCGAGGCGCTCGGATAAACAGCGGCGCCTGGCGGACGCGTGTAGGTGATATTGGGAGTGCCCCCTGGGAGGGGGGTGCCACTCGGGTAAGCGCTGACTGTAACCTCTTCTGTGACCCGAGCAGCGAGATCCGACGAGTTAGAAGGATAAACCAACGAAACCGGCCTCGGTCCCAAGGGCGCAGGCGTCGGCTGCGAATTCATCATATAGCTTGGTGAAATGAGATCGCTAAACGCGAGGTTTCTCAAGCCTTCGATGCGGTCCTGAACACCCTGGACGGCTGCCACACATTCCTTGCTCGCGTCGATATAACGCAGGCAAACCGCGTTAACTTCGAAAATCGTCACGAAAAAAGCGCCGACAAGAGTGGCTGCGACGAGGGTTTCAGCGAGCGTATTGCCAGCCTGAAACTGCGTGGGGCGCGCAAGTATCATCTTTCAAAATTTGCAGCAGTCTGTGTGCCCTTTCTCGAATTGTCCCGCAGTCTTAGGAAGGTGGAGTAATATTTGCGCTTTCCTCGAGAGTCTCCAGGGGAAAACTGGGAATAAACCCATCGGGCAACGCGACGGGCTCTTTTCTCAAGCCAGTCCAGCTGCAAAGTTGCGACTCAGCGGCCAAACAGGGAAATTTTCGCGTTCTGCGCAGCCAGGATTACATCCTGTTTTTCCAGCAATAGAGTGCGGCTTGCTTCTAAAGCAATCACTCGAATCTTTGCCTCCGCCGCGACCGAGATTGTTTCTCGACCAATGACAGGAACGTCGAAGCGCATGTCTTGATTCGGTTTGGCGACCTTGATCATAACGGCGCCCCCACGTCCAAGCGCTCCGCCTCGGCGCATTGTCTCATTGGTTCCATCAAATCCTTCAATCGCCAGGACCGCGCCGTTTTTTACAATTATCGTTTGTCCAATATCGAGGGCCGCAATTTTCTGTGCGATACCCCAGCCAAGATCGATGTCCGACTTTTCTCGGCGCGATAGTTTTGGTCCCACGATCAAATCCTTGCCGGCCAGAAAATCTTCCAGAAAAGTAGTCGCTGGTAAGAGCGCCACACCTATTTTCTCGAGCTCGCCGGCGATGGCCCGAAAGATCGATTCGGCATTGCGTTGTTTCAGCTTCGCCAGCAGCAGCAGGGCGCGCCAGTCGGGATGAAGGTCGAATAGATTTCGCGGCGCGATTTGGCCTGCCATCATCGCGCTGGTAATCTTGGCATCGCGCAGGGTGCAAAGCATCCGATTCAATTGACCGACGCGCAGCCAGCAAATTTCATCGACGAGCTGACCAAGTTCCGCTTCGGTCTCCCCTTCGAAAGCAAGAGCGAGAATCTTCCGAACGCCTGCTGCTCGTGCCGCGCGCGCGAGGACCCGCGGGTAAACGCCGTTGCCGGCGATAATGGCGAGTTGATCGGGCGCGTGCAATTTCGCGCGGAAAAGCAGCTAGGAATGCCGCCGGCGTTTTACATGCAATTGCGCGAGCGCCTTCTGCAGCGATGCTTGAATTGCAGCGACTTCTTCCGCGGTGTGATCTTCCTTCATCGCGGCCTGCGCGCGAGCAACTGCCTTCTCAGCCGCAGCCTCATCGATTACCTGGGCCTCCAAAGCCATATCGGTTAGAACCGAGACTCGTTCGGGCGTAATTTCAATGAAACCTTCACCGACAGCCAGCGAAGTAGCGCGTTTGTCCTTTACCACGCGGAGCTCACCTGGTTTTAAAATCGTTAGCACCGGCACGTGCTTCGGATAAACCCCAAGTTCCCCTTCTGACCCGGGAAGCGTTACCATCTCCACGTCCTCGGAGTAGGCGGTTGTCTCGGGCGTTACGATTTCCAGTCGCAAAGTAGCCATTAACTTTCCTCCTTGATCTGATCAATGCCGCCCTTCATGTAGAAATTTGTTTCCGGCACGTCGTCGTGTTTGCCTTCGAGAATTTCCTTAAACCCGCGTACGGTCTCCGCAATTGGCACATATTGGCCTTTGGTACCGGTAAAAACTTCCGCGACGTGGAACGGCTGGCTAAGAAAGCGTTGGATCTTACGCGCACGGTAAACAGTGAGCTTGTCTTCCGGCGACAACTCATCCATGCCCAAAATAGCGATAATGTCCTGCAAATCTTTGTAGCGTTGTAGCACTTTCTGAACACCACGCGCGACCGCGTAATGGTCTTCACCGACTACTTCTGGCGCCAAGGCTTTCGACGTAGAAGCAAGCGGATCAACCGCCGGATAAATTCCCAGCTCCGCGATCGCCCGCTCCAGCACAATGGTAGAATCAAGATGCGCAAACGTGTTCGCCGGCGCCGGATCGGTCAGATCGTCGGCCGGAACGTAAACTGCCTGGACTGAAGTAATCGATCCGTTCTTGGTTGAGGTAATGCGCTCCTGCAAGTCTCCCATTTCGGCCGCGAGCGTTGGCTGGTAACCGACTGCGCTCGGCGTGCGTCCCAGTAAGGCAGACACTTCCGAGCCTGCTTGAGAGAAGCGAAAGATGTTATCGATAAACAAAAGCACGTCCTGATTTTTTTCGTCGCGGAAATACTCCGTCATGGCGAGAGCAGAGAGGGCAACTCGCAGACGTGCGCCCGGTGGCTCGTTCATCTGTCCGTAGACCAGC
>Ga0137412_10002807_pt1 | contig 13811 bp, 12 predicted proteins | sample CZODoug2_1_16fun_FD_122160 | JGI IMG/M metagenome (GOLD analysis project Ga0137412, IMG submission 122160) | Vadose zone soil fungal communities from Angelo Coast Range Reserve, California, USA - CZODoug2_1_16fungal (Hybrid Assembly) | ecosystem: Environmental > Terrestrial > Soil > Vadose zone... | reverse complement strand
GATCCCAGTCGCTCGGCCGAGCTTTCCGGACTGCTTGCCGCTGTCAATGCCAGTGCCCCGGACTGAGGTATCGGGACATCGGCGCTCGCTGGCCATCGCCGACCGTCTGGTCTTGACCGGCCGCGGCCGTTTGCTCGCTGACGCGGTTGTGCGTGATGTGTTGATTGCGGGGGAGTGACCCCCCTTATTGCTCGTCTGGGCCGACGTCGTCGTCGGGGTCGGTGAGCATGCGTTCGGGGTGGTGGTAGTCGTTGGTGGTTGGTCGGTTGGTGGGCAGGTGGGGTGGTCGGATCCATTGGGTGCGGCCGTCGGGGAGTTGCCGGGTTTCCCAGCCGTCGGTGTTGATGATCCGGTTGTGCGGCCCACAGGCCAGGGTGAGGTCGTTGATGTTGGTCTGCCCGCCGACACCCCAGTCCAGGGTGGCGTGGTGGGCTTGGGCGCGGTCGGCGGTGACGGTGCAGCCGGGGTAGGTGCAGCCGCGGTGTTTGGCCGCCAGCATCAGCCACTGCCCTGCGGTGGCGGTGCGCTTGGCGCGGAACAGGTTGAGCGGGATGTCGGTGCCCGGATCGAACACCGCGAGGTATGGGTGCGCGTGGGCGGCCATCTGAATGACGTCGGCCATGGGCAGGAGTACGCCGCTGGCGGTGATGGCGTGCCCGGTACCGGCTTCCAAATCTTGGAGGCTGGTGGTGACCACGATGGTGGTCGGTAGTCCGTGGTGGGTGCCGAGTTGACCGGAGGCGAGCAGGGCTTGGCCCATCGCGGCCATGGCGTCGTGGCGGCGTTGGGCCGGGGTGCGGTGATCCTTGTCGATGGTGGCCTGGTCGGGGTCGCCGTCGATGATCGGGGTGTCGTCGTCGGGGTTGCACTTGCCGGGGGCATCCCAGACGGCCATCACGGCATCCCAGATGGCCCGCGCCTTGGGATCCAGGTAGCCGCTGATGCGGCTGGTGCCGTCGGGGCCTTGTGGGCCCACGGTGACGCCCCGTTTGCGGGCGCGGTCGGCGTCGGTGAAGTCGCCGTCGGGGTGCAGGTAGGCCAGCAGCAGTTGGGCGGCTTGGCGGAGTTCTTCGGGTGTGAGGGTGCTCCCGACGCGGGCCAGGGAGGCTTCGGCCTTGTCGCGCTCGGCGCGGGGGACCGCATCGGGCAGGTGGCTGAAGAACTCGCGGATGATCTTGATGTGCTCGGCACCGATATGGCCACGGGCCTGCGCGGCTGCGGTGCGCGCCAACAGCGGGTCGAGTGGTTGCCCGATCAGCGTCGTGCGGGGGCCGAGGTCGGTGGCGCAGTCGATGCGCCGGCCGGCTTCGGTGCGGCTGATCCGCAACCGCTCGGCCAACAGGTTCGTGATGGTGGTGGCGCCCAGGGCGATGGGGTTGGCTTCGGCCTTGAGTCGGTTGATCACCCGATGCCCCGACACCGGCAGCCGGCGGACGGCGGTTTCGGTGCGTTCCAGCACGGTCAGAAGCTGCTGGTGGCTCAACCCGGACACGTCTAGGCAGGTGAGTGCGTCGACCGCGGCGTCGAGGGCATCCAGCACCCCGGCGTGGTCTCCAAAGTCCTCGTAATCGGGGACCGCACTCAAACCCATACCCGAACGCTAGTTCGAATGACCGACGAGCGGTCCGCGCGCTGTGACGCCTGAAACCCAAGTGACACAAGGGATTGCGAGCTGTGGATGAAATGCCGGCCTGTGGATGAATTCTGCAAATCCTGCCGAGATCTGCTAGGCGACCGGAGGCACTAAAGCGCGACGGCCTCGATGCGTGCGGGAACGTGCTTGTGCCATGGCGTGCCCGCGTAGGCGTCGCGCCAGTCCGTCGACGTCAACGCGTTCGGCGCCACCCCGGGAGTGCTCGACCGGCCGTCGGCATCGGTGTGATCGAGGCCGTACCCGTTGGGCAGCGATACGTGTCCGGGCAGCATGGCGTCGTTGACCTCGACGGTCGCTACCGCGGTGCCCGCAGCCGTCGTCACCCGCGCACGGCCGCCGTCGACCAGGCCGATGGCACCCGCGTCCTCGGCACTGATTCGCAACGCTCCGTCGGTGTCCTTCTTGCGCCAGGTCGGATCGCGCAGGATGTCGTTGGCCGTGTAGGCGCGACGTTCCCCTGCCGACAACACCATCGGGAACTCCGCGCTGGTGTGCGCGGTGCTGGCGGTCCGCAACGCGCGGATCTCGTCGAGCATCTCCGGCATCTCGAGCGCGATCTTGCGGTCCGCGTGGGTGATCAGGGCGAAGTCGTCGGAGTACTCGTGCTCGGTGAACGTGACGCCCGACCGGCTCGACAGGATCGCCTCGAAGAGCGCGTTACCGTCGGCGTGCCCGGCCCGACGCACCGCGTCCGGATAGCTCATCGCGGTCTTTTGCGCTAGCCCCCACAGTGCGGCCGCGCCGGCCAGTCCTTCGGGCAGCGTCGGCCCCAACGTCTCGTACAGAACGAACGGCAACACCCGTCCCAGAGCCGGATTGGCGCTGACCGCACCGAGGAACGCCTCTGCGTAGGCGTCCAGGCCCTGCTCGGCTGCGCGGCGAAGCGGTTGCAGTTCCTCGTCGTCGACGACGCCGAGGGCGCGCACCAGCCGCGCCCAGATCTCCGGCTCGGCGAGCGTGCCCGGCAGCGGCTCGAGCACCGGATGGCGGAGATGAAACGTGTTGTGCGGGAACTCCAGATTGAAGAACGTCGCCTCGGGCTTCTCGAACTGGCTGGCCGCCGGCAGAACGTAATGGGCGAGCCGGGCCGTCTCCGTCATGGCGACGTCGATGACGACGAGGAACTCCAGTGACTCCAATGCCTCGTGCACCAAGGCCGAGTCGGCGAGCGAGTGCGCAGGGTTGCTGCTCTCCACGATCATCGCGCGGAACCGGTCGGGGTGGTCGGTCAGGATCTCCTGGGACACCACGTTGCTCGGCACCAGGCCGGCGATGATCGGTGCCCCGGTCACCGGCGTACGACCGACACCGGCCACGCCGAAGAGCGGTGCGAACGACGAATGCAGGTGCTGGCCACCACGTTTGGCGAAGTTTCCGGTGAGGATCCAGAGCAGCTTGTTCAGGTAGGAGGACAGCGTGCTGTTGGGCGCCTGCTGGACGCCGAGGTCCTCGAAGACGGACACGCTGGCCGCCGCCGCGATCCTGCGGGCCGCCGCACGCAGCAGGTCCTCGTCGACGCCGCAGCGTTGCGCATAGTCGGAGACCGGCACGTCGGCGAGCACCGCACGGACGGCGTCGGAGCCGTTGACGTGCTCGGCAAGGAATTCCTCGTTGCAGAGCCTCTCCTGCACCAGCACCGCGGCCAGCGCGGCCAGGCACCAGGCGTCGGTGCCAGGACGCACGCGCAGGTGGAAGTCGGCCAGTTTGGCGGTATCGGTGATCACCGGGTCGATCACGATCATCGAGCGCGTCGGATCCTTGGCGATCTCGTTGAGGACCGTGCGGGCGCGCGGAAAGCTCTGCGACATCCACGGGTTCTTGCCGATGAAGACCGAGACCTCGGCGTGCTCGAACTCTCCACGGGTATGGCCGCCGTACAGGTGCTGATCGACCCAGTTCTCACCGGTCTTCTCCTGCGCCAAGGCATTCGACCGGTACCGCGAGCCGATCGCCTTGAGGAACGCACCGCTGTACGCGCCACCGAGGTGATTGCCCTGACCGCCACCCCCGTAGTAGAAGATCTTGTTGCCACCGTGCTCGTCGCGGACCTTGGCGAAGCCCTCGGCGATCTCGGATATCGCGGTGTCCCAGTCGATTTCCTCGTAGCTGCCGTCGGTACGCCTGCGCAGCGGAGAGGTCAGCCGGTTGGCGTTGTTCTGATAGTGGTTGAGCCGCAGGGCCTTGTTGCACGTGTAGCCCTGCGACGCGGGATGGTCCTTGTCACCACGGATCTTGACCAACTTGCGGTCCTCGACCTGCACGATGACACCGCAGTTGCACTCGCAGAGGATGCAGGCCGTCGATTGCCATTCAAGCGGAGCCGCTTCGGCGGCGACGTCTCCGTTGGTCATTTGGAATCCCCTCATGCTGTCTCGGCCTGCAGAAGCGTGCGCAACTGACGGTGGGTCGCATCGAGTGGTTCGGCGGAGCGGGTGGCGCGGGCCATCACGATGGCGCCTTCGATCGCCGACGTCATGAACATCGCCAGCTCCCGCGCACGGTCGGGGGTGACACCGTCGTCGGCGAGCCGCTGCGCGATCAGGTCGGTCCAGCGGGTGAACGCCGCGCCCGCGCGCTCGAGCACCTCGGCGTTCTCGTCCTTGGCCGGGTCGCCTGCCTCCACGGCGACGGCCACCACCGGGCAGCCAGCGCGGTAGTCGGTCTTGGTCAACTGCTTGCGGAACCAGAACACCACGGCGTCCAGCACGTCGAGACCCGTTGCAGCAGAGGAGATCCTGGCCGCCGTGTGGTCGCTGGCGAAGTCGACGGCTTCGCATAGCAGCTGCGTGCGCCCGCCAGGGAAGTAGTGATAGGCCGAACCCCGAGGCGCGCCGCTGTGTTCGAGGACGTCGGAGATCGCCGTCGAGTGGGCGCCACGCTCACGGATCAACAGTGCTGCCGAGGCGACCATCCGGTCGCGGTGGGAGACCACCTCGTCGTTCCCTTCCGTCGGGGAGAGTTATGTAGAGCATCATACATAGCCAGCCACGGCCCCGAAATGCACGAATCCCGCTGACCCTGAGTCAGCGGGATTCGCGGTCGGTCGGGGAGTGCCGTCAGACGGCGGCGGCCTCGTTGAGCTGGTTGAGCGTGTTGGTGGCCTCCAGGTACTCCTGGACCCACCGCTCGATGACGGCCGACGTCTTCTCCACCTTGCTGAACTGCCCGACGACCTGACCGACCGGGTTGAAGGCGACGTCGACGGTCTCGTTCGGGTACTTGTGCGTTGCGGAAACCGCAAGACCGGACACCATGAACTGCAGCGGCATGCCGAGCGGCTTCGGGTTGTCCGGGTTCTCCCATGCATCGGTCCAGTCGTTGCGCAGCATCCGCGCCGGCTTGCCGGTGAACGAACGGCTCCGCACCGTGTCACGGCTACTCGCCTTCACGTAGGCGGCCTGCTGAACGGGCGTGTTCTCGGCCTCCTCGACCATGAGCCACTGCGAGCCCGTCCACGCGCCCGCCGCGCCGAGCGCTAGCGCGGCGGCGATCTGCTGACCGCTGCCGATGCCACCAGCTGCGAGCACCGGGACGGGGGCGACCTCCTTGACCACCTGCGGCCACAACACGATCGAACCGACCTCACCGGAGTGTCCGCCCGCCTCGCCGCCCTGGGCGATGACGATGTCCACGCCCGCATCGGCATGCTTGCGGGCCTGCGAAGGGGAACCGCACAGCGCAGCGACCTTCCGGCCCTCGGCGTGGATGTGTTCGATCATGTCGACGGGCGGGGTGCCAAGCGCGTTGGCGATCAGCGTCATCTTCGGATGCTTGAGCGCCACCTCGACCTGCGGGGTGGCGGTCGCCTCGGTCCAACCGAGCAGTCGCATCGTGCTCTCGTTGTCCTCCTCGGACAGCGGTACGCCGTGATCGGTCAGGATCTTGCGGGCGAAGTCGAGATGCTCCTGAGGCACCATGTCCGCCAGCATCTTGCCAAGGTCGTCTGCCGACAGGTTCGAGTCCATGCCCTCGTACTTGTTGGGGATGACGATGTCGACGCCATAGGTGTGGTCGCCGATGTGCTCGTCGATCCAGTTGAGCTCGATCTCGAGCTGCTCGGGGGTGAAGCCGACGGCGCCGAGGACACCGAAGCCCCCTGCCTTGCTGACGGCGACCACCACGTCGCGGCAGTGCGTGAAGGCGAAGATCGGCAAGTCGATGCCGAGCTGGTCGCAGAGTGGGGTGTGCATGCCTGCTCCTCGTGATGGGGCGGTCGCGAACTGAAACGTGTTCTAGTTTAGTCCTCCGGCGGCCTCGATGACATACGCGTCGGTGCTCGACACCGCGCCAGAACCGCAATAGCGTTTCGCAATCACGATCGACAGCCCTCGATCGTGACGGCGAAGGCGAGGACCGTTGACGCACTGGCTGACCCATTCGCTGGTTCTGGCGACGGACTACCGCGTGCCGGACCCGGAGCGGGTGTGGCCGCTGCTGGAGCGCAGGAAGGACGCGCTCGCAGGCGTCGGGGCCCACCACGTGCTGGTGTACGCCTCCACGACGGAGCCCGGACGGGTACTGGTGCTGATCGCCATCCACGCCCGCGAACCCGTGCTCGAACTGCTGCGCTCGCGGGTCTTCTTCGAGTGGTTCGACGCCGTCGGAGTCGAGGACATCCCCGCGGTGTTCGCAGGCGAGGTGGTGGAGCGATTCACCGTGACCGGCGAAACGGGCCCCGCCGCGCCCGAGGTGATGGTGTCGTTGGTGACCGTCGTCGACGACGTGCCGAATCTCGTTGCGCACGTTCACGATACCGTCGATGATCTCCGCTTCGCGGGGATCCGCAGGGTGGTGATCTTCAGCGCGTTCGACGACCCTCGCGAGGTGCTGCTGCTGTTGCAGGTCGACGACGAAAGCCACGCACGCCACTGGTTGCGGTACTCGGGACTGGCCGCCGAATGGCTGACGAAGGCGGGCATCGGCGCGTATCCGCCGGTCTTCGTCGGCAGGTTCCGCCGGATGATCCACATCGACGAGGAGAGTGGGACGGGCGATCGCTGATTACGGGCGCCTCCGCAGTGACCACGCAGGCATCCGTCGCCGGTCCGAGCCAGTGGCCAGCAGCACCGGCCAGCCGTTTCGCGCCGCTTCGGCGGCCAGCCCCGAGCGCGGGTTCACCGGCCGCGGCCGACCGACCGCCCGCATGGAGGAGATTTCCTCGTCGCCGTCGGCGTAGAAGTAGCTGCTGTGCAGGTCGACGTCGTGGTTGGCGCCGAATCGCCGCACGGCGTCGGTCTTGCCAGGACCCCAGATGATCGGTTCGACGATTCCGCCGGTCAGCCGCCCGTTGCCGTCGACCTCGAAGTGGTTGCACAGCACGTCGGCGATGCCTAGGTAGCGGGCCACCGGTTCGGCGTGGATGGTCAGGGCCGACGAGCTCAGCACCACGGTGTGGCCACGTTCCTGATGGGCGGCGACGACGTCGCGCATCGCGGAGAACACCCGCGACTCGATGTGCCTGCGGAACAACACCTCACCGAGTTCGTCCAGCTCCTCCAGCGTTTCGCCGCGAAGATAGCCGGCCGCCTTCACGATGAGCCGCTCGAACTCCATCCGCCCCAACCGATACCGCACCGAGGCCTCGATCACGCCAAGAACCTCGCCGATCTTCGCCTGGCGACGCCGGATGCGGTGCCCCGCGTGTGCGGTCGCGGTGAAACCGGACACCAGCGTCCCGTCGAGATCGAAGAATGCGCCGACCCGGGCCCCCTCGCGATCCGACGCGATCTCCGCCAGCTCGCGCGCGAAGGGCGTCTCGGGGTCCATCTCGCTCCTGCGGTCGCGGCGCACCGGTCCCGGCCCCGCCTCGGAACTCCATTTCAACATCATTCGGCGACTGCCGCCGCGGGGTATGCGCAGTGTCCCGATTGCGACATCAGGTGATCCCATCGGATAGGTTTGCGCTAGGCAGTTTCGTTCTTGCCAGGTTCAGCTCGGAGCCTCGCGAGCATGAAAGCGGTGCCGCCTCGCATCCAGCGGACGTGGCCAAACAGGGAAGTTGGGCATTGGACGAACAACGCGAAGCGACGGCAGACGACGCCACTCCGACGTCGGGTTCGACCTGCGTGGTGAGCGAGAGCTCGGTCGACGAAGTGGCCATCGTGGCCGCGTCCGGTGTGATCGACATGCTGACCGCGCCGCAACTCGAGGAAGCGCTGCGCGCCGCCCTCGACAAGAAGCCCGCGAGCCTCGTCGTGGACCTGACCGAGGTCGAGTTCCTCGCGTCCGCGGGGATGGGTGTGCTGGTCGCGGCCCACGAAGAGGCCGGTGAGATCACCCGCCTGTGCGTCGTCGCGGAGGGCCCGGCCACCAGTCGGCCGCTGAAACTGGTCGGAATCGCCGACATCGTCCCGCTGTTCGCCACGCTCGAGGAAGCGATTGCGTCACTTCGCGGTTAGACACGCTTAGCCCGTGCTCCGACGGGGTAAGCACGAGCTGTCATGATCGATACGATGCAATCCGCGAACGTCGCCAACGCTGAGCGCTTCGAGCGCGTCGGCATATCGGCGACCGCGCAGACCGCTTCCCAGACCCGCGACGAGTTCGCCGCATGGCTGCGGCAATTCTTCGCCCTGGATCCGATCCGTACGAGCGACCTCGTCCTCGCGATCAACGAAGCACTCGCCAACTGTGCCGAATTCGCCTATCTCGAGCGCCCTGGCACGGGCACCATGGACGTACTGGCGTGGCACGACGCTGCCGAATCCACCATCACCGTCCTGGTGTCGGACCGCGGGTCCTGGCGGCCGCCCGTCGTGCCGACCATCCGCACCCGGGGTCGCGGCATCCCATTGATGGAGGCGCTGTCCGATAGGGCGTCGATCGAGCCGTCGGACCACGGCACCCGCGTCAGGCTGGAATGGACCGACGTCGCGCGTGCGGTGCTGGGGACCCAGTCAGCTCATTGAGGCACGTATAGGCCCTTGCCGGTGACCAGCGGCAGGTCCAGCGTGGTCCGGATACCCGGCGCGGCAGCCACGACGTCGGGAATCGCGTTCACGATGCGGCCCGCAGCGGCAAGGATGGCGGCGTAGTTGTGATCACCGTTGCGGCTGGTGGGGCAGACGTCGACGACATACGAGGGCTCGCCGGTGATCTCTATGCGGTAGGACCCACCCGGCTGCGCGGGCTGGGCCCAGTCGGGGCGCAGGTCGTCGCGGAGTCGGGTGACGTGCTCGACGACGATGACGGGCTTGCCTGCGACCATGCCCTCGATCTGAAAGCGAAGCGCCGCAACGGTTCCCTTGGCGATGTGCCCGGCGGCGACGTCGAAGTCCTCCGGCGCAGGCTCCTGTTCGACCGAATCCCTGATCTCGTCGACCTCGACGCCAAGACCCGCCGCGAGCTGCCGAATCGCCGTACCCCAGGCGATGCTCAGCACGCCCGGCTGAAACAGGATCGGGAAGTCACCAATGGCATTCCCGAAGCCCATGACGTCGAACATCACCGTCACGCCGTCGTAGGAGGCGTAGTCGGCGATCTCCATGGTGCGCACCTGCTGGATGCTCTGGCAGGTACCGGCCAGGGCAAACGGGAGCAGGTCGGTCGCGAACCCAGGGTCGACGCCGGTGATGAAGATCGTCGAATCACCTTCGCGCGCAGCGTCTTCGACTCGACCGATGTACTTGTCGGGCACCACCTGCCACGGGTACTGCAACACGCCGGGCGCCGAGCCGACCACGTTGATGCCGAGGCTGAGGATGCGACGGATGTCGGCCATCGCCTCGGCAAGGCGGGTATCGCCCATGGCGCAGTACACGACGCAGTCGGGCTTGGCGGCCAGCACTGCGTCGAGGTCGTTGGTGGCGGTAATGCCCGTCGCAGTGTCCAGGCCTGCGAGCTCACCCGCGTCCTTGCCGACCTTGGCCTCCGACGACACCCAGACCCCGGTCAGGTCGAACCGTGCGTCGTTGACGAGCTGCCTCAGTGCGAGGCTGCCGCAGTTCCCGGTGCCGATGAGCGCGACACGGATCGCCATGCTGTTTCTCCTCCGACGGATGTCATCGGAGTATGCGTGCTCAGCCCCAAAATTGGAACAGGTTCTAATTTGTCGATCTACGTAATGTAGCCTGACTCGTCATGGGACGAGTGGACGAAAAAGTTGCACTGATCAGCGGCGGGGCGCGGGGGATGGGCGCTGCTCACGCGCGGATGCTGGTCGCCGAAGGCGCAAAAGTGGTCATCAGCGACATCCTCGATGACGACGGCAAGGCACTGGCCGACGAACTCGGAGCGGCCGCGCGCTACGTCCACCTCGACGTCACCGACGCCGATCAGTGGGATGCGGCCGTCGCGACCGCCGTCGGGGAGTTCGGCAAGCTCAACGTGCTGGTGAACAACGCGGGCATCGTGGCGCTTGGCCAGATCGGCAAGTTCGACATGACCAAGTGGCAGAAGGTCATCGACGTCAACCTGACGGGAACGTTCCTCGGCATGCAGGCCTCCGTCGAGGCGATGAAGACCGCAGGCGGCGGATCGATCATCAACGTCTCGTCGATCGAGGGGCTCCGCGGCGCGCCGATGGTGCATCCGTACGTAGCAACGAAGTGGGCGGTCCGCGGCCTCTCGAAGTCCGCGGCGCTGGACCTGGGCAAGTTCAACATCCGGGTCAACTCGTTGCACCCGGGTTTCATCCGCACGCCGATGACCAAGCACTTCCCCGACGACCTGGTCACCAGCCCGCTCGGCAGGCCCGGTCAGTCCGACGAGGTGGCCACGTTCGTGGTGTTCCTCGCCAGCGACGAGTCGTCGTTCGCCACCGGCGCCGAGTTCGTCGTGGACGGCGGTCTGATCACCGACGTCCCCCACAAGGTGCTTTTCTAGGCGACCGTTTTCTAGGCGCGGGCTCCCACCGTCTCGATCGCGTCGACCACCGCCCGCGGTGCGTCGAGCGCGACGAACGTGCGGGCACCTGGGACCTCGACCATCGAGGCGTTCGGGAACAGCGCCGCGAGCCTGCGCCCGAGCGCAGGTGTGAAGCTGCGGTCCGCCATGCCCCACACGATCGTCACGGGCTTGGTGAACCGCGGGAGCCGGGTGGCGACGTCCACCAGATCCGTTGCGGCGACGCCACGCAACAGCGTGGCGAGGTTCTGCGCGATCCGCCGGTCGGTGCTCATGGGTGCCACCCACGACGCGGTCAGCGCACCGTCCTCCGGCCGTAGCAGCAGCCCGTAGCCGAGGGGCGAATGCCGCAGCGCGGTCACCTTCATCAGCTTGGACAACAAGCGGATCGACCTGGGTCCCCGCATCGTCGCGAAGACGACGTTGAACGGGAACGGCGGGAACTTGTCGAAGGCGTCGCAGTTGGTCAGCACCAGCCGGCCGACGCTGTCCGGGTGGGCGTCGACGAGGAGCTGGCACAGCCCGCCGCCAGTGTCGTTGCCGACCAACGTCACGTCGTGCAGACCCAGCAGGCCGATGAACTCGTTGACCATCTCGGCAACGCTCGCCGGCGTCAGCGCCACACCTTGGTCCACCGGCACGGTATGCGATCCGAGTGGCCAGTCGGGAAGGATGCAGCGAAACCCGTTGTGCGCCAGCTCTTCGGCGACCTTCAGCCACAGCTTGTGGTCGACGAGGATGCCGTGCACGAACAGGATCGGGGGATGGGCGGAGTCGGCGGGACCCAACTCGCGGTACTCGATCGTGGCTCGTTGCAGCTTCGCCTGCGGCATGTCGGTTACCCTCCTGTTGAGAACTTACGAACACTCGGTATGAAAGTTACGTGCAGACTGTATGAAAGTCAACCGATGGCGTTGAAGGACGAACCGGCGGAGCGCCGGACCCAGGCGCAACGCACCGCCGCCACCAGGGCGCGGCTGCTCGAAGCGGGCCGGCACCTGTTCGCCACCGACGGCTACGCAGCGGTGGCGACCCAGGCCATCGTCGACGCAGCGGGGGTCACGCGCGGCGCGCTCTATCACCAGTTCGGCGATAAGGCCGGGTTGTTCGCCGAGGTGTACGAAGACGTCGAACGCGACCTGGTGACCCGCATCAGCACGCAGATCGTGGCGGCCGAACCCGCCGACCAGCTGGCCGCGATGCGCATCGGTGCGCGACTGTTCCTCGAGGAGTGCTCGGCTCCCAGCGTGCAGCGCATCGCGCTGATCGACGCGCCTGCCGTGCTCGGCTGGGAGCGCTGGCGCGAGGTCGGCATGAAGTACGGCCTCGGGGTGATCGAGGCGATGCTGGCGCAGGCCATGGCCGACGGGGCGATCCCCGCCCAACCCCTTCGCCCCACCGCGCACGTGCTGCTCGGCGCGCTCGACGAGGCAGCCTTGTACGTGTCGAGGGCGCCCGACGCAGGCGAGGCGCTGGAACAGATGTACGAGGTGTGCGACCGCGTGATCAGCGGTATCACCGGCGGTCGCTGACCGGCACAGCCGACTTCCACGTCGACAGGCAGAATGTCCCTCGACGGTCATTCGAAGTCAATCGCAACAATCCAGAAGGAGTCGCACCATCGCGCCCGAACTGCGCCGCACCGCCGTTCTGGGCATGGTCGTCTCGCTTCTCCTATTCCTGATCGCATCCGGTGACTTCCCGCGTCTCGTCCGCCCCGAAGCACCTGCGGGCCTCGTCGAGTTGTCCTCGGGCTGGCGGCTCGCGTCGACGCGGGACGTCGCCGCTGCCGGTCCTGACGTCTCCCGTCCGGAGTTCAAGGGCTCGGGCTGGCACGACGTGCGTCGCATGCCCGCCACCGTGCTGCAGACGCTGCAGGACGACGGCACGTACCCGAACCTGTACTACGGCACGAACCTGCTCAACGAGGTGCCACAGGACCTCTACCAACAGGACTGGTGGTACCGGACCACGTTCACGGCACCGGCGGGCCACAGCACCTACCAGTTGAGCTTCCCTGGCATCAACTACCGGGCCGAGATCTGGCTCAACGGCCATCTGGTCGAAGGCGCCGACAAGGTCGTCGGCATGTACGTCGACCACGAACTCGACGTGACTCCGTGGATCAAACCAGGGCTGACCAACACGCTTGCCGTAAAGGTCACCCCCGAGCGAGCAATGCAGGACGTCAACGGCGTGGAGCTGGCCGACAGCTGGTTCGACTGGATCAACTGGAACTACCTCGGATACCAAGGGCCGAACAAGAATCCGTCGAACGGCAACTCGTTCGTGCCCGATCGCAACGCCGGGATCTGGAAGCCGGTCTACCTGCGTACCTCGGGCGCGGTAGCCATCGGCGACACGGCAGTGAACTCCGAGCTACCACTGCCGAGCACCGACACCGCGCGCCTGACCATCCACAGCAACCTGCGCAACTTCTCCACAGACCGCGTCCGCGGCGTGCTGCGCGCGACGATCAGCCGGCCGGGAAAGCCGGACGTGCGGGTCGATCAGCCGGTCACCCTCGCGCCGGGCGAGCAACGCGAGGTGGGTTTCACGCCAACCGATTTCGGTGAGCTGGTGCTCAACCATCCCGACCTGTGGTGGCCATACACCATGGGCAAGCCGGACCTCTACGACCTGCGACTGGAGTTCCTGCAACACGGCAACGCGACCGACGCGAAGTCCCAGCGCTTCGGTGTGCGAACCATCACGCAGGGCCGCGACGACGACGACCGGTTCCCCGAACTCGGCTCGGGCGGGAGCTTCTATCTGCAGGTCAACGGCCGCGACTTCCTGGTCCGCGGCGCAACCTACACGCCCGACCTGCTGTACCGCTACGACCCCGACCGCGACGACGCGATCCTGGCCTACGCTCGCGACCTCGGACTCAACATGCTGCGAATGGAGTCGAAGATCCCGCCGGAGCGGTTCGTCGAGCACGCCGACGAGCTCGGCATCCCGCTCATGGTCGGTTGGATGTGCTGCAACCAGTGGGAGAAATGGCCCCAGTGGGACGACGAGGACCGCGGCGTTGCGCAGGCCAGCCTGCGGTCACAGGTCGCGATGCTGCGCTCGCACGCTTCGGCGTTCGTCTGGGCCAACGCCAGCGACGGCAGACCGCCTACCGAAGTGCTGGGCTGGTACCACGACATCCTTCGAGAAATGCACTGGCAGAACGCGATCGTCGACACCGTGTCCTCCTACACCACCAACTCCGCAGGCGAACGGTTGTGGGACGGCATTCAGATGGCGGGCCCATATACCTGGCGACCGCCGAGCTACTGGTTCAGCGGCCGCTATCGGGCCGCGC
>Ga0137412_10002806_pt1 | contig 13815 bp, 13 predicted proteins | sample CZODoug2_1_16fun_FD_122160 | JGI IMG/M metagenome (GOLD analysis project Ga0137412, IMG submission 122160) | Vadose zone soil fungal communities from Angelo Coast Range Reserve, California, USA - CZODoug2_1_16fungal (Hybrid Assembly) | ecosystem: Environmental > Terrestrial > Soil > Vadose zone... | reverse complement strand
CATGCCAGCCAGATCAGATTTCCATAATCGGCGTCATGGTCTGAATGGTGATGCGTGATGAAAACATGTCGAAGTTCGACCAACGGCACCCCGGCAAAGGCAAGCTGGCGCGCGACTCCGTTTCCGCAATCAATCACGTATGCCGTGCCATTCGCGACGATTACCTGTGCCGATGGCGCGTTGGTCTTCCGTGGGCGCGGCCCACCGCCTGTGCCAAGAAGTATGAGTCTGGTCCCGAAGTTTTCTGCGTCGCTGCGTGTCGGATACGACGCCATGCCTGCCAACGCTGCGGTATAGGCCAGGAACGTCCGCCGATTGATGTCTATCACCGTGTCTATCGCTCCATTGCCCGAACCGTTCCGTCAGCAGCCTACACCTGAAAGTCCGCTATCTGGAAGGCTAGTCAAGTGCCTGAGTAGCCGCTTTTGGCCCGATACCGGCAAATCGCCAGACGGCGGTCATCCACCCATGAGGCCCATAGCGCCGAAAACGATTCCCTGCTTAAATGCAGATCCAGCGGCGCTGGCCACACGTTCCAATCCCAGGAAATCACGCCGCGCGACCGACGCGGCCGATTTCACTTCGATACCGACGATTTCACCGGCCGAGTTCTCACCAAAGTTTCCAAAACGAGTGTGAGCAAACCTAACAAAGTGGATATGGCCCGTGAGGTCAAGCAGATTGACCGAGCTCGACCCGTTCCCGCCAACCTACACGGGCAGCTTTCGAGATCACAATGTCAGCGCCTCGCCTTCGTCAGCGTTTCGCGCGCTTCCTTGAGTTGCGTCCAGTTCGGCGCGTACTTGAGAGCCTCGTTGTACTTTGCGAGGGCGTCATGCGAATTGCCTTGCCTTGTGAGTACGTCCCCCCACGCCTTGAGAGGATCGGCCCAGTGCGGGCCCTTCCGGTTCGCGTCCCTGAACTTTGCCGCCGCCCCATCTAGGTCTCCGTGCTTCGCGAGTGCCACGCCCCACGAGTAGTAGCCGGATGGAATGCTGGGAGCGAGCTTCACGGCCTTCTCATACCAATCCTGGGCACCCGCCCAGTCGCCGCGCGACTCCAGCACGTCGCCCCTGAAGCGGTAGCAGTCCACGAAGTGGAGCTTCCCGACCGAGTTGAGCGCCGCATCTGCCTTCGCCGGCTGGTCGTTTCGCTCGTAGGTCACAGCCGCAAAGCAGATGAGAATGGGATCTTGGGCGGAAACGGCCGGATTAGCGTATGCGAGCGCCACCGTGTCCCACTCCCCGGCCGCGGACTGAAGATCGTGACGTTCCTCGGCGAGCACCGCCCGCGTAAACGCCGTGGTTGCGACGTCAACCATGTTCTTCTCATTCACGCGCGTCGCCGCGAGCCGCCGCGTTGCCGCCTCGACGTCGTGCATCAGCGCTTCATCCTGCGCAACGATGATACTCTCGGCGCCCGACACGGCAGGGGTCGTTCCCACGCCGCCATGGGATTCCATGTCCGCGACTATTTCGGCGCGCGCGGCGGGCAGGTCCCAGACCATCGTGTCGTAAATCGCGTACTCATATTCAGGCGCCCGTCCGGGCCTCCCGCCCGCCAGCTTTATCATCTGCTCAGCCTCCCTTATAGCGCCTTCCTCGTCGCCGAGGGCCTGCAGTGCAAAGATGACGTTGAAGTACCCGACCCAGTAATCGGGTTTCAAGCGCAACGCTTCCCGCCAGAGGCGAAGAGCTTCGACATTCGCGCCGTCACCACCCTTGCCAGAAACGGCGTTAGCCCAAGCGTTCAGAAGGTAGGGTCGCTCGCTGGGATCGGCTGTCGCGTAGGCGGTTTGAGCGAAGCGGATAGCCCCATCCAAGCGATCATTGGATAAGTAGGTCGCCCACAGTCCGGGCTGGGACTGCCCGTAGACGTACTCGCCGGCTTCCGTCAGGAGCTTGTCGAGGTTGCGCGCGTCGTCGGTGAAGGTCTGCGGCAAGATCCCGGTGCCGCGCACCGTCAGCGCCAGTACGCCCTTCTCGGTCTGCACGAGTTCGCCGTCAATATGCTGGTCGTGGCCAAAGCGCGACTTCAGTGCCCGCTCGAGTTCCCCGACCGATAGACCTGTCTCAGGGATCTCAATCGAAAGCTCGTTGGTCCATGCGTTTGACAGCGCCCGGTGCTCGGCGCTGCTGTGAGTCGCCGCTTGAATCTTTGTCAGCACATCGAGCAGGCCCGCGGCGACGACTTTGCCGCTGAGGCCGCTGGCCGCAAGTGCCGGCGGTGCATCGAACGGGTCGATGACCACACTTCGGGACGTGACGGCGTCGTGAATTAGCGCCGCACCGAAAATTCCGATGATGGTTGCGACCAAGATCACAAACACGCGCAGACCCACTTTGAGTCGCTCGTCGAAGCGCTTAAGTTTCAGGAGCGACAGGTTGACGGCGCGCTGCTCGTGCAGGTGTTCGGTTTGAACTTCAATCAGATGGCTTTGCCTGCGGAAATACGCAGAAGCTTCTCGGGCAAGCTCTGGATCGCTCTTAGCCGCCTCGGCGGCTAGTGCTGCAGCGGTTGGATCCACGGGGGTCTCGGCGATGGAGCTTTCAGTGCCTGCTTCGCTGCCCGCGCCCAGAATTTCTGAAACTCCGCCTGACTCCGCCATGGTGATCCTCCCTGGAATGGCTAATCTACCGGATCGTGAGCTCAATTCGCGAGGATGCTACCTGTAAGCAAAAGGGGGGGTGTTTCCAAGATTGCGATTTCACATAAGTGATTGTATGGAGTATTTGCATTCTCCGATATAAATGAGGTGCTCTCCAACGTTGAACGAATCTGCCCGAGGCCCCAAAAGACGCGTACTCATAGCCTAGACAATCACGCGGCCGCGGACTTGATTCGGCGTACGCTCAGTACCTCGTCGCTCTGTAATGCTTCAATGGCGTCTTCGTCCACCACGGTTACGGCGACGGTATCGCCGACAGCATTAAACACCTCGATTGAATAGCCCTCTTTGCCGTCAGGGCCAACATGACGATCGATCAGCCGCACTACATCACCGCGACGCAATTCGTGTGCGGGTCAGCGAACTTTGCCGATCGTCAGCGAACGTCATTTCAGACTAATTCGAGTCCGATACACCTATTTTTCCGGTGTTTTGACCCAAATACCGTCCCTCCCCGATCGTTACCGACCGTCCCCGAACATCGCAAATTAGTGGGCCCGCTCACCATCGAATTACCGCAGAAAATGCCTAGTTTTATAGGCGTTTCACTAATTCGATGATCTCAGTTACCCCGTTTGTTACCCCGGCGGTTTAACCTGCGAGTTCCCAGTGAAAGCCGGTCAAAACCCACTTGTTTCAAGTCATATCGACAGATTACGACATGATCTTGTCAATTGACAAAAATATGTCAGAATATGTCGATGAGCGAACTTACTGACCCTTGGCACTTTCCTCGTCCCGACCTCGCGCAATCCTATCTGCGGAGTTTTGATCTCGGGTTGACGTCGGCACGCGGCTTATTTGCACGTCGTCGCATGGGCAAAAGCGAATTTCTAAAGCACGACTTGCTTCCCGCAGCCATGCACGACGGCTACTTGGCAGCCTACACCAACCTCTGGGATTCCACAGACCATCCAGGGCAAGCGCTGGCGACAGCCATTCTGCTGGCTACTCAACCCAAGGGACTGGGCAAGTTCTGGACGGACCTCAACGCCCCGATTCGCAAACTCAAAGGCGGCGGCAAGCTGCCGTTGGGCGTTGAAGGTTCTATCGAGCTGGACTTGGCTGAAAAGGAGAAGGCGGCGGTCCCCGCAATCCAAGCTTCATTGCAGTCCGCTGACAAAGCCAAGAAGCGATTGCTACTAGTCATCGACGAAGCACAGGTACTTGCGGCGCCAGAACACAAGTCAATAGCGCACGCGCTACGCGCGGGACTGGACATTCGCAAGCCCGGCATCAAGGTGCTATTCGCAGGGTCCTCGGAGGCGGCCCTGCGGGAGATGTTTTCGCGTGCGTCAGCCCCATTCTATAACTGGGCTCCGTTGGAACCATTCCCGCTGCTGGGACACGAATTTGTCGCTGCCACGGTAAAACAGCTGGCCACCGTAGCAAAGCAGCCCTTGAGTCTGGACGACGCCTTGAAGGCGTTTGCTGCCCTTAAAGAAACTCCCGAGTTCTTTCGTTGGTACATCGAGCGCTATCTTATTTACCAGCATCAGGGGCCTGAGCAGGCATTGCGGTATATCCAGACGCGAATACATGACGACACGAGTTACACCAAGACTTGGAAGGAATTGAACCGCGCTGACCGGGCGATACTGTTGTTGGCGGCCGGTGGTGTGCAAGACCTTTATGGAATCCACGCGCTCGAGCAGCTTAAAGATCTGCTGGGCTCTCCCAACGTGACGGTCAGCGCTCCACGAACCTCGCTACGCCGGCTTACGAGTCCCAAGCAGCAACTGCTAGCGCGCGTGGATCACGGAGCCTATCGTTTCGAGGATCCGGAATTCCAAGCCTGGGTAACTACTCGACGCACAGTAGACTAAAAAGAGACAATGGTTGAATTTCAATGGATACCGAATTCGCCCGGTTCGTCATCGTCCGCAATACATTTCGCGAATACATGCAATCGTGCAGTGAATTCTGGAAGGCCTTTCAGCGATGCACAATTGCAGTGAAATCCTCGGAACGCCAACGACAAGTATTGCAAACACATCTTAGGCTGCAGACGTTATGGTTGGAGCGGCAGCGATTGCGGTTCGAATACCTGCTGCGTGGAGGGACCTTTGAAACCGGATTCTGGGGAGAGTTGGATAACATCACTCAACGACTGGATAAAGAGTGGAGTGGTGATGAAGAGACCGGTCTTCTAGCCATCGACGCCGCCTATAGAGATCTGTTGGTAGAAATCGAAGATCTTGTACCCAAGATGAATGGCGCGGAACTCGACACCCCTATAAAGGCGCTGCAGCAAAATGCACAGTATCGCGAGGCGCGGGAACTCATGGCAGATGAAGTTCAACGACTGAATAAGCTGCTGAGCCCAACTTAGATGGCTGAGACTTCTCAATCGCCAGATCGCCTGATTCCAATCGAGTCCTACCCGTAAATAGATATCGTTGTCGGGCACAACAGTGCCCGCGATACCTTCAGTCCCGCCGCAGCGTATCCCGATGACGATAATTAATTCGGTAATGCAAATTGCGAAATCGAATTAAAACCCGGGAATTCGAATCGGATGGGTTCGCATAGCGTTTCGGCGCTAATTTTTTGCATCAAAAGCAGACCCTCCCGGGGTAACTCCAATAGAGCACCTAAAGTTACCCCGAAAGTTTCCCCGGAAATGTCCGGGTGCCCCCGATCCTCGGCGATCGTTAGCGACCATCGTTTGTAGGCCAATTCGAGTCCGATACACCTGTTTTTTCAGTGTTTTGACCCGAATGCCGTCCCTCCCCGATCGTTACCGATCGTCTCCGAACATCGCAAATTAGTGGGCCCGCTCACCATCGAATTAGCGCAGAAAACGCCTATTTTTACAGGCTATTTGCCAATTCGAATATCGCAGTTACCCCTAAAGTTACCCCTTTCACTGCGCAAGAGATTCGAGGCGTTTGGCCAGCTGAACGCCCAAAGCCCAGCTCGCTCGACTCTTTCTAGTCGTCGATGCGAACGGCGATCACGGGGAAAGGCCTTTCCTCTTCAGCCGCCAATGCGTCGAGATAACGTCGATAAACGTAGACACGATCTCGGGCGCGCCCGGTTGATTCTTTCACGATCCCTAGCGACTCGAGTTCTCTAAGTAGCGAATTGACGGTCGGTGTCGTGAGCCCTGTGGCTGTTTTCAGTATCGACACCGTAGTGACAGGCTTCGCCTGAAGTGCTTCCTGTAGCATGAGCAGCGAGCCGGCAATCCGCGGAACGGCACGCAGTTGCGCTCGATCCTCGTGAAACGCTTGCGTCACGCGCCTGCCGGTTTCGATCGCAACCTCCGCACTGTGACGAATTGCCTCCGCAAAAAAATCGATCCAATGCTCATAGTCGCCGCTTGCGCGCACCGCATTCAGCTCGTCGTAATACTGCTGACGGTGTTGCTTGAAATATAAGCTGGGATACAGCAGCGGTTTGTGCAGTACTTTGTCATGACAGAACAGCAGCGTAATTAACAAACGCCCGACACGACCATTGCCATCGAGAAACGGGTGAATGGTTTCAAATTGCAGATGCGCGAGGGCCGCTTTCACAACAGGATTAGTCGGGTGATGTAGGTATTTCTCGAGATTCGCGAGACAGGCGTCTAAATGAGTTGGCGGCGGAGGCACGAAGGCGGCGTTGCCTGGCCGCGTTCCTCCGGTCCAGTTCTGAGAGCGGCGGAATTCTCCTGGCTGCTTCTGTGCACCACGACCCTCGGCAAGCAAGATGCCGTGCATTTCGCGTAACAGTCGGTTCGTTAGCGGGAAGCCGCCAGCAATCCGTTCCAGACCATGGTTCAAGGCATCGACGTAGCGCGAGACCTCCCGAACGTCATCGCCGAGTGCCCCTGGCACTGCCTGGACCTCGTGTATAAGAAGCTCATCCAGCGTCGACTGGGTGCCTTCGATCTGGGAGGAGAGAACTGCTTCCTTGCGGACAAAGGTGTAGAGCAGCAAGTCCACATCGGGCATCGTCGTCGTGGCACCATCGAGCCTTCCGAGCGAATGCATGGCGCGATCCAAGGCGGTTTGAGCGCCTTCCGTCAAGGAAAGAGGCTGATCCGGAGGCAGCGAAGGCGGCACAAAGGCGCGCACGGCCTCGCCCAGAGTCGTAGTCTCTATATATGTTCCGAACGGATTCCGCTTCATGGCGCCCCTGGCCTAGGTTAAACGGCCTTATCAGCCGTCGATTATTATTTAAATATAACATGCTATATTTAATTAGCATCTTGAATGAGTCAAAATATTTAAATAACGACCTACCATAATTAAATTTACACTCTTATTTTAACTAGAATGCCCGGATGAGACGGAACTCATTTCGGCGAAGTTAGGCACCACCTCCAATTGCCCATCCGATTCCATCCAATTAGGTCTGTTACAAGCCCGTTCCATCTATCCACCGGCTCAGTATGGTGTCGAGCTGCTGCAATTGAGGCTTTGGAGACGGGGGAGGCAATTCATGGCCATCACCAGAGAGCAAATTGAAGCGGCAAATAAACGTGGCTCGGCGGCCATCGTTCGCGGCCCAGTCGCACGAGCAGCTCGTTATGACGCCCGCCGCGCGCTGATCGTAATTTCGCTGGAAGGCGGTTGCGAGTTCTCCTTTCCGACGGCATTGGCCGCAGCTCGATGCAGACCTTTACGTTCCAGCGCTCATCGAAGGCGCTTTCGGTTCACGTCGATGGATGCAACATATCGGTGAGCTCGGCAGTTCTGCGCGGAGCGCGGCCAAAGCCAAAGCAGCACGCGAGAATGGAACGCGCGGCGGCCGCCCCAAGGATGAAGAGGCGGCATAGCTCACCGCGAGTCGACCGGCAGCGCTCGACCCCAAGGCGTCTTTGACGGGCGTCCGCTTTTCGGCAATCACCGAACGGCACGCGCGAAACGATTGTTCCACATATCGTGCCTATCAGACCGGATCGGGGTACGAAGGCTTCATCTTCTCAAACTCAACCTTTGTGTGGCGTCCCCAGATATTGGAATAGCCGTCAGCCACCTGATTCCACTGCCCGAGAGGAACCGCGAGAATCGCCGATAACTCTAGTTCCAGTTCCTCGATCAGCGCATCTTCAAATTTTGAAACTTCTCGCGGCTTGCGCCAGTGAATGAACCGAGTAAAGCGATCGTAATCGTCTACGTGCCAGGACGAATATATCGCGGCGATCTCCCCAGCATTGCAACTGACGCCAACCGACGCTTGGCCACCGCGCGGATTATTGAAACGAAACGTCCATGATGGGCTATCGTGGTAATAGCGGTCCACAAGCAGATTATGACGTTCGGCAAAGGACACGAGCACGCCCGCGATCGGCGCAAACCACTGCTGCGCAACGTCCAGGTCAAAATTGGCGTTGCCATTCGGCACTGTAGATTCCTAGTTATCGCTCGAATCGGTGAAACACCAAGACGCTTTCGTCCGGTAGTAGCTTAGAGCAGGCCGCGAACGACATGCTTACCCCGTCGTCCAAAGCGGTAGATGCTTGGTGGCTGCGATAGTCGCAAGACGCAAAATCGTGCTTGAAGTCTGCCAGGCCGCAATAATTACTTTATAGGAGGTTTGAGCGGCAGAAAAATGAATTAGAGAAGGGTCTGCGTCCGCGATAGCCGCTCGGACTGTGGTGATCTCATCGACAAGATGGAATATCGATCCATATCGATCAAGCTTTCCATTCCAGTCTGGCTCCTCGATCATCAGCTGACTTCTGAATGGCAGCCATAGATTCGCACCTAATAGAACGTGGGGAAAGCGACCGCCGAATCCGCGGCGATCCGCCTCGGCAAAGACCGCTTCGTATTCGTGTCTGGGCGGTTCCGTGACGTCGATCAGTTTATTGAGTTCCGAAGTTCCGCGTTGGTCGAGTATTGCGGCAACATAGTGAAACATTACATCACCGCTCGTGGCCACATCCTCGGACACCTCGAACGTCGTGTCCTCGTCCCATGTCAGCTGTTCCTCTAACTGATCGCGGTATTTGGTTGCTATGCCTTGCCGCCATGCAAGAATTTCTTCCGTGGTCAGCGAATAGAGGCGCGGGGCCCCCACGCCAATGTTTGCGCCCGTGGCTTCTGCAATTTGATCAACGGGTGAATCGCTCCTCTTGACTGGCGGCCGCGTAGTCACTGCGGACGTATCGAAGTGGGTTATCCGGTGAAGCGGCGAAACACAGTACCCGACACCCATTCAGTGCTCCTTGCAATCAATCGGCGACGCCATTTGCCGAGCAGCAATCTTAGCGGATAGTAATCCTCTGAACGACCGGTTCGTGGCAACGATCTTAGGGTGACGTACGTCCGGATTTGGCCGATACCGACTGCAATAGCCTTCGATCGCAAGTTCACCTGAAGATACAAGACTCGCGATGTGCCAATTCGAGTTCGGCCCGCTCACCATCGAATTAACGCGGGAACGGCTATTTTTACAGGGCTAACGCTAATTCGAGAATCGCAGTTACCCCGAAAGTTACCCCGGCACTGGCGGCCGGAGAAAGGGCCTCACGTAGCGTCTAATTGCCGCACCGCGAGAATATCTTTGGGGCTGACCGGCGATCCTCAGGCAGAGACAATCACGCGGCCGCGGACTTGATTCGGCGCACACTCAGTACCTCGTCGCTCTGTAATGCTTCGATGGCGTCTTCGTCCACCACAGTTACGGCAACGGTATCGCCGACAGCGTTAAACACCTCGATTGAATAGCCCATTTTGCCGTCAGGGCCAGCATGACGATCGATCAGTCGCACTACATCACCGCGACGCAATTCGTGTGCAGGTAGATCGCGCGTCAGCGCGACATCCGTGAAGAGAGTGTAATTCATGTCTTTAGACCTCCTAATCTGGGATCAGGGTAATGAACTTCGTCACGCCGCTCAAGTATTCGGTCATCCAAATGGTTCGCACACGCAGGGTGCGTCCCGAAGGCCCAACTAGCGGCGCCCGGATTTCGTAAAGTTGCCCGTAGGAAGTCGTTTCGAGCGCAGCCGCGTCCTGATTCAGAATCTGAGCACGCAGATCCGTCAACAGGGTCGTGAAATTGTCCAACGTATAGCCGGCCAAAGCCAGATATGCGGACTTGTCTCCGCGCGCTTGCGGTACGAGCAAGTAGCGAGTCAGCTTTTCCGGTGCAATATGTGAATCTTCCGGGAGCTTCACGAATTAGATCCCTCCAAAACGGCGTTGAGGAGTATGTAGGCATCGAGCAGATCCTATCATCCTCCATACCAAGTCTATGTCTGGGCAGCCGGCGACACACACCATGCAACTTGAGCTACCCAGCGGGAGACGATCGAGTTCGGGGCTGACCGGCAGCTAAGTGCCCGAAGCTGTGATTGATGACAGTCGGCTTTGGGGCCCACAACTATACGGTTCGGACTCGGCTGACATCTCACCGATTTCGAAAGAGCTTCAGAATGGCCGCTCTTTTGCAGTGTTTGTCTATCAGCGCCTGGGCATCCCGATCACCGCGTCGGAGCGCAGTGTTCCAATCGGCACACGCTCCGCTTTGGTCCTTCAGATGCAGCTTAGTATTCCCGCGATTAAAATAGGCTCTGGTTTTCGTCAACTCATCATCGTCGGATAAACTTATCGCCTTGTCATAGTCTTCAATGGCGCCGGCGTAATCCCCGTTATCATCTCTCACGCTTCCGCGATTGAGCAATGCACTTCCAAAGGTCGGCGAAATTTCGAGGGCGGCGTCATAGTCCAGCAGCGCAGACTTCCAAGTATGCAACTCATTTTTTACGATTGCCCTTGAATAGTACGCGTTCGCATTTTTTGGGTTAAGCGCGATCACCTCGGACCACGTCATCAGCGCACCGCTCAGATCGCCTTGCTCGTACTGGTGCACACCGCGGTCAAACAGTGACTGTTCTTGGGCGGCATCGGTAGCACGAAATGTTTGCTCAGCGGGGTCGAAAGGAGCCCCGTATGCATCAAACTCGGCGTCGAACTCATACCCTCGCTTGGACATGTCGAGTGCCCAATACATCAAATTACTGGCGTTCACAGGAATCTCTGCGGTCTTTCCGTCCAGATCCCATTCGGAGCCGTTTGGCTTGATACCGGAAAGCGAATAGGCGTAGTGCGATTGCAGGAATTGGGCTAAGCGCTCCAAGTTGTCGCGTCTATTGGACACGAAAGTGAAATCGAAACAACACAAGCAACCGTCTCTTAAACCGTTGCCGGTCATGCTGTCGAATATTTCTCCGGCAATCCTCATCTCAGGGCCGAAATTCTCGACGAACTTGTCCCATGTAAAGTAGGCATTACTCATCAGTGATTATTTTGGTCTTTGACCCAAACCTCCCTGTTCTTATGCCTCATCGGGGCAGCAACAACGTCGAAACTCATCGGTGGCATCTAGGTCCACGTTCCTTGGATGACGGAGCATATCGTAAAGGCGCGGACGTCCGGTTTGTGGCGGCCATTTTAGGAGCGCTCATGGCGTGTATTGGCCGGTACCGACAAAAGCCAAATCGCCAAAAATCAGTCTGAGTCTTTCGAACTCCACCAGAGTCCACATGCAAGGCAGGCCGTTTCAGTTCAAGGGTACGAAATCGAATTGAGATCCGGGAAGACGAATTAGAGGGGATTACATGCAGTTTTCGCGCTGATTTTACTCATCAAACGGCGCGTCACTGGGGGTAACTCCAACAGGACACCTAAAGTTACCCCAAAGTTACCCCGAAAATGTCCGGCTGGCTGCGAACTTTGCCGATCGTTAGCGAACGTCATTTCGCACTAATTCGAGTCCGATACACCTGTTTTTCCGGTGTTTTGGCCCGAATGCCGCCCCTCCCCGATCGTTACCGATCGTCCCCGAACATTGCAAATTAGTGGGCCCGCTCACCATCGAATTAACGCACCAATTGGCTTGTTTTATAGGCATTCTCTCAATTCGATATTCGCGGTTACCCAGGAAGTTACCCAGACAAGTGGCCACTTCGATTTGTCTCTATTGAACACAGGAAGGTCAGGTTGCCCCCCTGCCGCCGTCAAGGGTCTGCGGTCAACATACCGATTTCAGGATATCTACGGGAAAGAAATGGCATTGCGCTAAGGGGCAGTCCTCTCTTTGGGGCGACCGCCGCGCTTACCGTTCTCACGGGAGGCCTCTGCCTTGACCGAACTGCGGCTTGACCCCCCGAGTTTGCCAATCTGCTGCATCCACCGACGTGAACCGAAGGCGCCTTCGATGAGGCCCGGTACATAGAGATCGGCATCCAGCAAAGGCCAATGCAGGCCGAGCCCGTTCGGGCTGATCTTGATTTTCCTCAACTTTGATCGGGGCGCATCTGCCAGCCCTTCGGCCAAAGCCACCGGAAAAGCAAATTCGCAGCCGCCCTCGAGCGTAATCACGATCAGCCCACGCCGGGAATCATAGCGAGCGGCTTGCGCGATCGGTCCACGCGCCACCGCCGCCGCACCGCGCGCGTTCGCTGCTTTAAATTGATCTTTAGTAATTGCCATGAATCGCCCTCCAGACCGCGCACAACGGTTGCACATGGGTTTGCAGTAATCGGGCCAAGCGGTTCACTTCCGGCCAAGAAAACCCAAAGTTCTCACGCAATGAGATCGGTCCGCTTGGACAGTTCAAATTGAATACCGCCTGCCGCGGGCCCTCCAAAACGTGCACATGCGCGGGACGATGATCGTTCGTATAGATCACGACCCGAACGCGGCCGAGGCGGAGAACCGTAGGCACGACGCATTATAACCCAAGCATGGTTGGGTTTAAAGTGACTCCTCGGCCATTCCCGGTAATGCACATCCAATTCCATCCAATTCCATCCAATTTTCGTGCTTGGAGGAAAGATCTAATCGCTATTTGCTTATTAGCACATTAGCTAATACTATATTATGATGCAAGCCGACAAAGTCTTTGAAGCCTTGGCCTCTAGTCAGCGGCGCCAAATCTTGGCCTTCCTCTCGAAGACGGAAATGACGACCTCTGACTTGGCAGCGCGGTTCGAAATGACCACCCCTTCAATGTCTAGACACCTTTCAGTGCTCGAGAATGCGGGCTTAGTGACCAGCAAACGCAATGGCCAAAAAGTTTTCTACCAGCTGGTTCCCAATAACCTCGTCAATACGCTCACCGGTTATGCGTTGGAGATCTGCCCGGTGGCAGGGCCGCTCAAGAGCGAGTCCCGAGCACTAGCGAAACGTCGGCGAGCGACCGAATAAACGCAAATGACACCGCTGCCCGCCAGATCGTCTCCGGAAGATGAATTGGTGGGCCGCTCGGACTCGACTAATCCGGGCAAGCCCCTGAAACGCTTGCGATACCAGGAATTCGCGCTGCGGCGTTGCCCCTAAACTTGCCCCAACGTTCCCAGTGCCGGTGTCATTCGAATCAGGCAGCGTCGAGTTGGCGTACCGCGAGAATATCCTTCGGACTCACGGGACGAATCGACGATATCGCAAGCGTCACCAGCGCTTGAGTACGGCCCGAGGCGGTGACGAATTCCACCTCGACGGCATCTTTGGAGTAGACCTGCACCACGGCGCCAACGTCCCCGGTCTTCAATCCATGGCTCGGCATGTCTACCTGCAGCACCACTGTATCGAATTCATGAAAACGCATGATCTAGTCCTTGGGGTACGCCGTCACAAATTGCGGTTCGTTGTTTTGCTGCAGGTAGAATATTCTTCGCGCAGGAGCTAGAAGCTATGAAACAGTCGATAATTACGGCTTTGATGGCATTCATGCTGGTGTCCGCCGCTCTCGCAGCGCAAACCAGTGACTCCGACACGGCCAGCTGGCGCAGCTACCGCAATGCATCCGGCGATTACGAATTCAAATATCCCGACACTCTAAAGCCGAGCATACCGACGGGAACCCGTTGCACCAACGGGGACTGCAAGCCGGTAGAAGACGTAAGCCTGAGGGGCCAAACCGATGTGGGCGGAAAAATTACCGTCAGAAATATGCTAATTACGATCCAACGAGGGATCAATCCTCAGCATCTTCCCATTCAGCAATGGTACGAGGCATTGGCGCATCGGCCGCTCAACGCATCGGAAACCGTCATTAGCCTTGGCGGAAAGACGGCGATCCACCGCGCTATGCTGGACAACGCGACCTACGTGCCGCTCAATGAGACCGACGTGCTGACGATTGCTGTCGTCGATGGGCCTCCCGAATGGACGGAGCTTTGCGACAAAGTCCTTTCCACGGTC
>Ga0137412_10002805_pt1 | contig 13817 bp, 14 predicted proteins | sample CZODoug2_1_16fun_FD_122160 | JGI IMG/M metagenome (GOLD analysis project Ga0137412, IMG submission 122160) | Vadose zone soil fungal communities from Angelo Coast Range Reserve, California, USA - CZODoug2_1_16fungal (Hybrid Assembly) | ecosystem: Environmental > Terrestrial > Soil > Vadose zone... | reverse complement strand
CCACTATAGCAAGCCACTTGCCTGATGCAAGGGGTGGGGTGTATGGTGGTATTTACTTGCATCATGCAAGTGAGTCAAGCAGCGGAGAAGGTCGACATGACGAGAATTGCGGACGGAGCAGTTGTGGTGACGGGGGCCAACCGGGGCCTCGGGCGGGCGCTGGTCACCGAGGCCTTGCGGAGAGGCGCGAAACGGGTCTATGCCGGCAGCCGCCAGCCACTCGTCCACCCAGACGCGCGCGTCACACCGCTGATTCTGGATGTCACCGATGCCGCGCAGATTCAGGCGGCCGTCGAAAGCGTCGACTCTGTCGACGTTCTGGTGAATAATGCCGGTATTGCGCTGTTGGACGACTTGACCGATCGCGCCGTGATCGAACAGCACCTGGAGGTCAATCTCTTTGGCACCTGGGGAGTGACGCAGGCCTTTCTGCCGCTACTCACCGAATCCGAGGGCAGCGTCGTCAACGTGCTGTCCGACACCGCCTTTGCCGCGCTTCCGCTCGTCCCGGGCTATTCGATATCCAAGGCGGCCGCATTCGCACTAACGCAATCGCTGCGCGCGCTCTCGGCGCCACTCGGTGTATCCGTTCATGCCGTTGTGCCCGGTCCTATCGACACCGAAATGTCCCGAGCGTTGGACGCGCCGAAGGCTTCGCCGGAATCCGTTGCCCAGGCAATTTTCGATGGGCTGGACAAGGGGGAGGACGACATCTTCCCCGATCCGGCATCCCAGCACCTGGCCGAGAGCTGGCGCACTGGTCCGGCCAAGGCGCTGGAACGGCAGTACGCCGCGCTCATTGCAGAGGCCACTCCCGGCCGGGAGGAGCACGCGTGACGTCGCCTCCAGCGGAGAAGGGCCGCACCGAGCCGCCGCCGGTAACTGCGACGACGACTGGCTGCTGGAAACGTTGGCACACGACGACAACGCGGACGCCCAGACCCTGCGCCGGCTGAATCTGCCCGCGCACCCACTGCTACACCACGACCCACGTGCTGTGTCCGCTCAGAACATCTTCCTGGTGCGCCAGTGTTCCGGTCTGCCAGACGGTGTAATGGCTTAGGGACGATCACGAGCACGGCGGCGAAACTGATCTAGGTAGACTGCGCCAACTAGGACTACGCCTATGGCTACCTGCTGCCAGAACGGCAGGATTCCGAGGACCACGAAACCGTTTTGCAGGACTGTCGGGATTAGGATGCCGATAACCGATCCGATCATGGTGCCCACCCCCCCGAACAGGCTTGTCCCACCGATGACCACGCCGGCGATGACCTGCAGATTGTCGGTGGTATGGCCGCTTAGGGTAGTGGTAGCGAAGCGCGCCAGTGCCAGATAGCCGGCGAGGCCGGACATGAGACCGGCGAAGGTATAGACACGAATTAGGTGCCAGGAAGTGCTCACCCCGGCGCGCCGTAGAGCCTCATGGTTTGACCCGATCGCGTAGGTGTGGCGCCCAAAGCGGGTGTAGGCGAGCATGGCACCGAACACTAGCGCCACAGCGACCGCGATGACGACGAGCCACGGGATCCCCATAATCCTCCCGGAGCCGACCGTACTGACGAGGTTGGGAGGGACTTCACTGACGTCGACGCCTTCGGTGAATACCAGTGCTAAGCCGAGTGAGGCCCCGAGTGTGCCCAATGTAACAATGAGGGCCGGCAGACGCGCCTTGGTGATGAGAAACCCGTTGAGCACTCCCCAAACGCCGCCCGAAAGCAAAGCCGCCAGCAGCCCCAGTACATTGACGCCGAAGCTCTCGCCGCCGAGTTTCCTCATCAGGAGAGCAGCGATTACCCCGGAAAATATGATTACGCCATTGATGGAGAGGTCGATTCCAGCGGTGATAATCACGAAGGTCGATCCGGTGGCGAGCACCACGAGGATCGCGGCGTCGGAGGCGATGTTCGTTAGGTTGGCCGTGGTAGGGAATGAGTCCGGGCGGAGCACACCGAACGTCACCATGAGCAGGACCAGAACCCCAAATATGCGGCTGGAAGGCGCTCGAAGAACGCGCTTGTGCAGAGGCTGGGCCCGGTGCGTCAGCGGCAGGCCGGCGGCCACGTCCGGGTCTGGTCCCTCGGTGGGGGCGACGCTCGGTGTAGGTCGAGTCATGGGTGGGCCTTCCTTAATCCACCGCCGGTCATCGCGGTGACCAGCTCCTCAATGGTCGTTCCGCCTGTGGGTACGTGCCCAACGCTCTGCCCTAACCGCAAAATTTCAACTCTGTCGCAGACGTCGAGTACCTGCTGCATGTTGTGACTGATCAGGACGACGGCAATGCCAGCGTCGCGCACCTTGCTGACGAGATCTAGGACCGCGTTGGTCTGGACAACACCAAGCGCGGCAGTCGGCTCGTCCAGAATGATCGCCTTCGTTGCCCACATTGCCGCCCGGGCGACCGCGACACTTTGCCGCTGTCCTCCCGAAAGGTCCGCAACCGGCGCCGCGGGGTCGTGCAGGGACACCCCCAGCCGAACGATCTCGCTCAGCGTTTGACGCGCCATCGCCGGCCGGTTCATCACCCCAAGTCGGCCGAGTAACCCGGCACGCATTAACTCCCGGCCAAGAAAGAAGTTACCCGCTGGATCGAGGTCCGGTGCTAACGCGAGGTCCTGGTAGACAGTCTCGATGCCGTAGCTATGTGCGATGCGTGGGCTGATCAGTTGGACAAGCTTGCCGTCGACCAGGATTTCTCCCTCCGTGGGCTGATCTGCCCCGGACAGGATCCTGGCGAGCGTGCTCTTGCCCGCACCATTATCGCCGATCAAGCCGACGATCTCATTGGGATAGACCCTGAAGTCAACCCCGCGCAACGCTTCGACGTGCCCGAAGCGGCGGACGATTCCGCGCGCCTGAACCAATGGTCCCGGCATGTTGACCTTCCTGGTTCCCCATAACCGGCAAGATGAATGTGCGCGACTGCTTCGAGCAAGGGGTGGCGTAATTGACCAATGAACCGCTGGGTGTGGACTTACGAGATCAGCAGGACAGCTTGTAAAGAGCCGTCTGAACGTCTGGCTGACTAAGGTTGTCCTTAGTGATAGTGATCGTTTTGGTCGTTACTGCCTTTTGGACTGGTTTCCCGGTGAGAGCCGCCGCGATCGCATCAACGGCATCGGCTCCGATCTGTCGCGGCTGCTGAGCGATCAACGTCTGCACAAGGCCCTGCTGTAGTTGCTGGACCTGTTCCGGACCGGCGTCGAACGCGACCATTTTGACTGTACCGACCTTGCCGGCGTTGCGCAGACCTGTCGCGGCGCCTTCCGCGGAACGGTCATTGGTGGCGTAGATCCCGGCCAGATCCGGGTGCGCTGCCAGCGTGGCCGACACCGCGGACGCGGCCTTCGCGGGGTCGTTGTTGGTGATTTGAGGGCCGACGTAGTCGATATTGGTGTACTTCTTAATCTCCTGCTCGAACCCCTTCTGGCGGTCGTCCGATGTGGCGGCCCCGGGTTGGAAGGCGAGCACCATGACCTTGCCCGTACTGCCGATAAGCGTCGCGAGAGAATCCGCCGCCGCGGCGCCGCCCTGAACGTTGTCTGTGGCGATACTCGTAATCGCGGGGGAGGTGTCAGCCAGAGTCGTGTCCACCAGAGCGACCTTGGCGCCGGCCTTCGCTGCGTTGGAGATGGGGCCAAATAGTGCCTTCGAATCATCCGGAGCAATGATCAAGCCCGCCGGGTTCTGGGCGATGACTCCATTGAGCACCGGAATCTGCAGCGAGGTGTCGAATTTTGATGGGCCTTGCAAGTTTATCTCGAAGCCGAACTGCTTTGCCTCCGCTCGGATTGAGCACTCCATACTGAGATAGAAGGCATTCCCTATGACACCAGGGACGAAGAAAATCGTCTTTCCCTGGGTGCCGCCCGCAGCTGATTGGTCGGTACCGGTCGTGCCCGCCGACGCTCCTTTGGAACTGGTCGACGAGCTGCAACCGGCAATTGCAGACGCGGATATAAGCACAGTACATGACAAGATCAGCTTGTATGACGGACGAGCCATAAGAGATTCGCCTCCATAAGCGGCGGGAGATTGTTGCCCCTGATAACAATCAGGCTGAAATGTACGCGCGCACCGTCCGACGAGTCAAGCAACCTCACCGAAATGCTGCTGAAATGTGGGCGGTCACCCCGCTTCGCGGCCTGCTCTGGTTCCGCCACGTCGTCAGCCGGGCACCCGATCTTGCTGGGGCGGTGCCCTCCGGACCGAGTGTGGTGTATCTCAATAAATGCACCAGATGGACGTTGTAAAGCCCGACTGGGGCGGCTGGACATCCGCCATTGCCGCCTCGGTTCGCTGTGGCATCCACTGCCCTTGGAATCGAGATGCCGGATTCGGAGAACAAGCAGCACAATGGTGCGCCGGCCGTCCCGCCGCAGGTCGATTACCGGCAGCCAGGACCTTCCGATTGTGGGCCGACGGAGATGATTTGCCCGGTGATGTCGGTTCCGGTTGGGCCGGCGAGGAATGCCACCATGCGGGCTACGCTGTCGCGTCGCCGCGCTTGTTCCGTGGCGTCGGCGGCGTTCATGCGTCCGGGAGAGACCGCGTTGGCGGTGATGCCCTCTCCGGCGAGTGCGTGGGCGAGGGCGAGGGCCATGCCCACTAGTGCCTGAATAAAATTCAACGTATGTGGAATACTGCTCCGCGGCCACCCTGCCAAGCCAGGCGCACCCCACCATGGAGGAAGGTATGACCGCGTCACCCACAGCGGCGATCGTCACGTTTCGGCGGCGTCTGCTGCGTTTCCACGGCACGATCCTTGCGACCGTCGCACTGGCCGCGACAGTGGCCACGACCGCTGCACGGATCACCGGAGCCGGGCCGTTCGGATTCATGCACCAGAACCCGTGGGCGTGGGTCGGCCTAGTGCAGGCCTACCTGCTGATGACCATCATCGCGGCACTCCTGGTCATCGGTGCGACCTCACCCGACCAGCGGAAATGGGACATCGTCGGTGCGCTCGCACACTGCCCACCGCTGCTTGTCGCGCTGACATCGCTACCGCTGTTCAATGCATTGGGAGCGCTCGCCGGTGCGTGGGCGGCGATCGCCTTCCACGCAACCTTCCTCACCATCGAGAGCATCGCCGCCCTGCTGCCGCGGCGGAGCGGCGGTACGTCGTGACAGTGGAACATCTCATATTGGTGCGTCCGCTGCCTGTGCCTGGTCGTGGATCTTGACAAGGCTGCAATATGCGGCCTCGACTATCGCCACAACCGTTGCGACCTCTTCCGCATCGCGCGGTGCGTAGACCATGACTGTTCCAATAGGAACGCCCTCTGTCCCGGCGAGCATGTGTCGCTCGGCCCAGCCCAGGCCGATGACGTGATCGGCGAACGCGGCGGTCAGCGCGACGTGCAGGCTGTGATCTGGACCGGGGTGGATATGTGCGAACTCGCGGTCGACCAGGAACCCGCCCCCGCTGGCGGGCACGGAATCGTCGAGGAGTGCCGCGGCCGCCCCCGGCACCGACACGCCGCTGGGACCGCGGCTCACTCCGGCGAGTCCAAAGATCCGCTGGGCGAGCGACGCGATGATCGTTGGGTCGGCAGGCTGTTGGTCGAGTTGAGAATGCGGAACGCGGCTGGTCGTCGTCGGTCTCGGCCCCCGACGGCGGGGCAGCGTCGGGACGGCTTCGGGGGTCATGTCAGCTCCCGGCCGGATCGATATACATCAGTTCCAGCGCGATGCCGTCGGGATCGCTGAAGGTGCACAGCGCCCCCTTCCCGGGATGGGTGAACTCCCTGACGGCGCTGCAGTGGACTCCTCTCTCGACCAGATAGCTGTGCCAGGCTTCGAGCTCGGCGCGGGAGTCCACGGCCAGCGCCAGGTGGTCCAAGCCGGTTCGGTAGGGGGCAAATCCCTCAGCGCAGTTGCGCTCGTGGGTGTCCAATCCGATGAACAACGCGCTCCCCGGGTGCATCATGCCGATCGTGCGCCCTCCGGGGTACTCCTCCTGCATCCACTCGACCATGCCGAGCATTTCGGTGTACCAGCGCTTGCTGCGCTCGGGGTCGGTGACGGTGAGCCCTACATGATGAACCCCGGTGAGCCCGCCCGGAACACTCGAATGAATAGCCGGCCTGCCCGCGCTGGCGCTTGTGTTGCTGCTCGTCATGCTGCGCAAACCTCTCCGGATGCTGCCGGAGCGTGGCATCGGATGTGCTCGCCCTCGGCAGGATGTGATGACGCCAGCTTGGTCTCTCTGGCACGGGGAGCACCGGTCATTCCACGTACATGCACTACGTACATCTACGGCCGTGACGATTGCCGCCGCACGTATATGGCCAGTTGCGCCCGGTTCGCCGAGCCGGTCTTCGCCATCAACCGCTCCACGTGCTTCTCTACAGTTCGAGGCGACAGGTACAACCGCGCCGCGATCGACCGGTTGGGCAGTCCCTCAGCCACGAGTCCGAGGACCTGGCGTTCGCGAGCCGTGATGTCGCCGGTGGAGCGCGGATCGTCGGGGTTGGACGTCACCTTGCGCCCACCCGCCAGCTGGCGTCGCAGCAGAAGCACAGAGCGGGCCGGCTGAGTCAGACCACGCTTCTCGAAGATCAGCTGCGCTGTCAGCAGCCACTCGGCCGGGTCACCCCAGCCGTCGGCGGTGGCGCGGGGCGCAACGAGCCGCAGGCAGATCGCGCGCATGAACGGTTGGGTCTCCAGTAGCGTCATCGCCCGCGCCAACGCCACGTTCGCGCCCGCCAGGTCGCTGGCACGACCGAGCAGGACCGCATCCGCCGCGAGCAACAGGGCCGATAGCGGCTGCATCTGGTGATAGCCCATCGCCCGCAGCTCGGCCGAGTCCTGGCTCGTGTCGATCCCATCGACAGCCGCGAGCAGCACCGACATCCCCAACATGGGCACCGGCGCGGTTCTGTTCGATCGCACGATCGACCTGGCTACCGCCAACTCCGCGCGCGCGGTCGCCAAGTCATCACCGGCGAGAGCGCACGTTGCTCGAGCCTGAGCGTGCATGGCAACCGTCTGCGTGGGATCACCGTCGATCAGCGGCTCCGCTTCGGCCAATGCCCGCTCCATCGAGCTGGCATCACCGCGCACCGCGTGCGCACAGGCCAGCAGGATCAGCGCCGACGGCAACAACAAGCCGAGCCGAAAACGCCGGGCGATATCGATCGCGGCCTCGGCATGTGTCCGCATGCCGTCGGCGTCATCGTGAACCCATCCCAGAACCGAAAGATGCTGCTCGGAGACCGCTTCCGTCTCGGGTGCGCCACACGCGCGGGCCAAGGCTCGGGCCTGTTCCGCGCGCCCGGGTCCACCACCGCGATAGAAATCGATGGTGCCCAGCTCCGCGAGTGCACGGGCCTGCCAGTGCACGAGCCCGGCATCGCGAGCGACAATCCGCGCACGTTCGAACGCGAGCTCCGCGACGGTGAGATCCGCCTCGCGGGTGCACTTGCCAAGAACGAGTAGGGCCTCGCACAACAGGCCGGGGGAGGTGCTGGACTCGGCTGCGTTGACAGCGGCCCGCGCCAGCACAGCGCTCTCCGCGTGCCGGTACTCGCCGAATGCGACCACAGCCTGCAACGCCGTCACCCGGGCAATCAGACTCATCTCGGCGTCACAAGTGCGGTCGCGAGCGCTGGCAAGTTGAACCGATGCCCGCGACCAGTCGCTGCAGGCGACGGCGGATCGCGCCAAAGCGAGATGGACCGCTGCCCGACGCGCCCCCGAATCGATGTCCGCCGCCGCGGCGAGGCGCACGAGGACGTCCTGTCCAAGCGGGAAGACCTCGTCAACTCTGCCAGCCAGGGCGAGGGTCTCAACCAGCGCCTCCAACACCTCCAACTCCGCGGGAGTATCCATAGCGCAGCGCCGTGCCCGTCTCAGCGCACTTTCCGCGCTGGTCAGCGCGCCTTGTCCAAGGGCGCGCCGCGCGGCCTTGAGGAGCAACTCCGACGCCGCCAGGCGTTCGCCCGCCCATTCAGCGAGATCAGCCGCGGCATCGGCATCGTCCTCGAACATGGCCGGAGCGGCCTGCCTCAAGACAGCCCACACCTCCATCGCACGAGCCGCTCGATCGGCCGGGCGCAGGTCGGCTATCAGAACATCACGGGTCAGCGCATGTCGGAACCGCCATCCGAACTCGTCGTCAGCCAGCAGCCCGACCTCGACCGCACCACGCAGAGCCTCCCGTGCGGCCGCACGATCGATTCCGCCGGTTGCGGCGAGAACGTCGAGATCGATCGACCGCCCCAGCAACGCCGCGTCGATCAGGAGAGGCTGTGCCCGAGGTGAGATCGAGCGGAAGCGAACACGGACCGACTCGGCAAACGTCACCGGCGCAATGGCCCTAACCGACTGGCGCGAAACCCACCGACCGTTCTCCTGGACCAGTGAACCGTCGCTGCGCAGCCCCGTCAGCAGCTCCTCCACGAAGAACGGGAGACCGTCAGCCCGGCCGGAGACAAGCTGAAGTACCTCCGCCGGCGCCGCCGCCTCCCCGAGACATCGTCGGGTCATCTCATCGGTCTGCGCGGGACTCAGCCGACCCAGGTGTAAATGCGTCGCGGCCCTGCGGTCAGCTAGTGACAATACCGAGCGCACCGAATCCCGCGCGAACTCCGGCCGTGTCGTGGCAACCACTAGTATCGGCTCATTGACAACGTTGTCAGCGAGGTACTCGAGGACGTCGATAGTTTCCATATCGGCCCAATGCAGGTCTTCGAGCACCACAACAACCCCACGGTCGTGGTGTCGCCCAAGCGTCCGCACAACACGCAAGAAGCCCTCAGCCACCTGGAGAACCGAGCCGCCCGAACCACCAGTGGACCCATTTTCGCGATATCCGGAAAGCAGCGGATCGAGAGCGACCTGAAAAGGAGCGACGTCTGGGTTATCGACAACTGCTCCGGATCGGTGCGCGGCCATCAGAGCTTCCGAAAGCGGACGAAAAGGCGTGGGAGTCGCCGTATCAACGGCGCGGCCCACCAAGGAAACACCGCCGCGGTCCACACATCGCTTCCGCAACTCCCGAACCAGACGGGACTTCCCGACACCGGCCTCACCGGTCAGCAGAATCGTCGCCCCAGCACCGCGAGCCGCCGCGTCGAGGGCCGTCGACAGCACCCCCCACTCCACCATCCGGCCCACTACCACCGGGCACAATATGGTGCCCATCGAGCTCAGGCGCCCCGGGACTCAGCGACCCGACGCAGCCAGTAGCGGAACCAGTCGGGCCCATAGGGCAGGTAGACGCGGGTGGGTACGCCGAGGGCACGCAGGTCGTCGAGGATCTCCGGCCGCACGCCATGGAGTTGCTCGACCGGTACCGGCCCGAGCGCCAGGTGCACCGCCTCGCGCAGCCGGCCGTCGTGGGTGGCCATCGACCAGGTGGCGCCGGCCGCCGCTAGCTGATGAGCCAGCCGCAGGAAGGCTACGTCGGTCGGTTCGCCGAACGCCAGCGCGCCGGCCCGCTCGAGGTATGCGCCCTTGACCAGCCGGATGTGCACACCAGCGGCGATCAGCTTGTCGACGTCGCCGGGTGAACGCAGCAGGTTGGCCTGCACGGTGGCGCCGAGCCGGTCGGCCAGGCCGCGGCTGGCTACCTCCGTCACGCAGCCCAGCACCACGTCGGTGACCTCGGCTTCCTCGGCGCCCACCTGAATCCGCCGACCTGGCGGCAGCGCGGCGGCCACGGCGGCGAGCGATTGAGCCGCGCCGGCCGGGTCGAGCTGGACGGCCAGGTGCGACAGGTCGACCGACAGCCACGCGTCGGCCGGTGCCGGGGGCAGCGCCGAGGCCAGCGCCAGGTAGTCCGCGCCGGCCTGGGCGGACTGGGCTACATCGTGAACGTGTTCGCCGAACAGGTCCACGCTCACCCCGTGCCCGCGCTCGAGCACCTCGGCGGCCGCCCGCAGCCCCTCTTCCCTGGTACGCCCCGCGACGTATCTGGAGGCGGCCCGCCACGCCGCGGCGGCACCCCCGGGCAGCGCTTTCGTCGACCGCTCCAGGCGCTCGCTGGTGGCCAGCCGGAACAGAATGACACGGTCAACACGCACGCGAGCAGCCTGCCAGCCGAAACAACCCCGTGCGTAGTCCTTTAGCTGCGTCCTGGGGCCCAGGCCGCACGATCCCGGTCGGAGGCCGCCGAACTCCACGCCCGCGAGCTGGAAGCCGCCGCCCAGGATCAGTGGGACGCGCTTCGCGCGGATACCGAAGCCCGCATCAAACAGCTGCAACTCGCATAGCTGCGAGCCGACCGGGTCCGCAACGCCGAGGCGGCACTGACCGACCTGCGATCCCAGGTGGCGCTGTTGGATCAGGTCCACCGCGCTGAAGCGGTCCTCGCCACCCTCCGAGCCGAGACCTATCCGGACTGGCCATCGACCTCCAACGACGAGGGCCACAACGGCCACGAGCGATCAGCGGGGGATTCCCCGATATAGCGCGACGGGAGTTGAAGCTCGACACTTTCGCGCATGGACCGGCATGCGGTGCACGAGGAGCTGGAACTGGCACGGGAGAACTTCCGCGCGCTGCTGGAGTCTGCCTCAAACGCTGACCTGCGACGTCGCTCGTCGGGTACCCGATGGAACAACAAGCAACTGTTGTTCCACATGCTGCTTGGCTATCTGCTCATTCGAACCTTGCGTCCCCTGATGCTGATGTTCGCGAGGCTGCCCGCGTGGGTCAACTCCTCGTTCGCGTGGCTGCTCAACACAGCCGCTCCACCGTTTCACGTGATCAACTTCGCCGGCGCGTGGCTGGCTGGTTCGGTGCTGTCGCGGCGTCAGCTGAAGTGGCTGTTCGACCGAACCGCCGTGGCGCTACACCACCAACTCGATGCCGAGACCGAGACCACCCTCGCGCGGGGCATGCGTTTCCCGACCCGATGGGACCCGTTCTTCCGCGACGTCATGACTGTCGCCGATATCTACCACTACGCCACACAGCACTACGATTTTCACAGCCAACAGCTCACCGTGTCGGCCGGTCCGGACGAGCCATAGTCCCTTCTCGGCGAGGATCGCCGCGGGTCAGGTGGTCATCGCGGACAGACAGAACGTCGACTGAGTCATGATCAGCTCGGCGGCCACGATCGGCCCGAGCAGCAAACAGACCCAGAGTTAGTGTCTGGGCACACCATGCTCTGGTGGTGTTCGGGGGGAACAACAACCGCTGCACCCGGTCGGCCACGCCGACCCCTGCCGCGCCCAGCGCGGCCGCCGGCGCCACGGCCCGCTCCGATGTGCCGAGGGTGAGCGCGACGAGCGCGTCGACGACCGTGTCGCCGCCGTGGCGGCGTGCGGCGACATCGTCGGCGCTGCGGGTCAACGCCGCGCTGGTGATCACGATGGTAGGTGGCCGCCCGGCCAGGCAGTACACGCTGCGCCGCTCGTCGTCGACGATGAGGGAACCTTCCGGCCCTGGCCGGCCGGCGCGCGCGGCCAGGATGGCCGCCTCGGCACGGCGTCGGGTCTGAAGACGGCCGCGGCGCACGGTGGCCACGAGTCGGGGGGTCAGCCGAGCGAAGGCCACCACAGTCAGGGTTGCCAACGCCGCGAGGCTCGCCCGGACCAACCCGCTGTGGCCCTGCAGCGCGAGCGCGTGCAAGGCGGCGAAGCACCCAGCCAGCAGCTCATCGAGGTGTCCCCAGGACCGACCTCAACCTGGATCGCGGCGCTCATCGCCGCGGCCGCTATCGCGGCGACCTACGTGTTCTGCGTGCGGCCGGCCAGGCACGGGGGCCGATGCGGGAACACAGCGGCTCAGGACGCAAACGTCGAGACAGATGTCGGTCGGCAGCTCGCCGAGTTGAGACGTGAGCTGAGGGACTTGCGGACCGTCCAGCTAGAACCGCATCCGTCCGGACCATCCCACCGAGCAGTCGCTGAGATCAAAACGAGCCAGCTGAAGAGGCGTGGATAGGAATCGGGACCGCGACATTGTGAGCATCGCGGCCCCGGTTCCTCTGTCGTGGTGGCTTTCCTAGGTAGTCGTTTGCGTCTGCTCCTGGTAGCGCGTCTCGTCGGGGTTGGAGTTGGGGTTGCCGGCACCGGTGGTGATGAGGTTGCGCAGGCTGCCCGCGACGTAGAGGCCCCATGCGTTCGAGCAGGCGTCGTAGCACTCGTGGTCGGGAATGAGGCCTTGATGGGTGAAGCGGACCTCGGTCCGGCCGATGTTTTCGGTCAGCTCGAACCGCATCTCGGTGCCGGTCCATTCGTCGGGGTCGGCGACGAAGCTGACCCGGCCGTCGACGACCCGCCACACGACCAGCTCACCGGGAACCAGTTCGGTAATGCGCATCTTGGCGTAGTGGACGTCCTTGACCTCGTGGGTGAACTCTTCACCGGCTTGGTTGGTGACGCCCTCGATGTTGGCCGCCCACCATCCGCGCGGGTTGTTGATGGCCTCGAAGGTCTCGGCGGGGGAGCGGTCGACGGTGAAGGACGTGGTGTAGCTGTTCATGGCTGCCTCCGTGTTGGTGTGTCCGGTAGGTCCCCGGGGGACCTTCTTGCCGCACCGACGAAGGGCTTCGTCTCGGATCGACATCAGTCGCGAAGAAATTTCGGCGAGAGTTTTTCGGCGCGCTCAGAGCTCGCGCAGGCGGCCGGACAGGTAGCGGCGCTCGGCCTCGGTCGGGGCCAACGTCAGGGCTTGCTGGTAGGCCGCCCGGGCTTCGTCGGCGCGGCCGTCGCGTCGCAGCAGGTCGGCTTGGGTTGCGTGCAGAAGGTGATATCCGTCGAGCCGGCCGGACGACGCGAGCTCGTCGACCAGGGCCAGGCCGGCGGGGATGCCGTGGGCCATGGCGACCGCGACGGCGCGGTTGAGGTCCACCACCGGCGAGGGCGCCAACCGGGCCAGGCGGGTGTAGAGGGCCGCGATCTGTGCCCAGTCCGTGCTGGCGGTGTCGATCGCGGTGGCGTGGCAGGCGGCGATCGCGGCCTGCACCTGGTAGGGGCCGGTAGCTTGCATCGCCAGGGCGGCGTCGAGGGTGTGCACTCCCTCGGCGATCAGCGCGCGGTCCCACCGGGACCGGTTCTGGTTCTCCAGCGTGACCAGTACCCCGGCGTCGGTGCGCGTGGCGCGTCGAGACTCGTGCAGCAGCATCAGCGCGAGCAGGCCGCGTGGCTCGGGCTTGGCCGGCATCAGCCGAACTAGGACCCGGGCTAGCCGGATGGCCTCGGCGGTCAAGCCCCGGTGGTGGTCCTGTTCGTCGTATCCCTCGTTGAAGATCAGATACAGCACCGCGAGGACGGCGGCGAGGCGCTGTGGCAGGAGCTCGGCGGGGGGTACCCGGTAGGGGATGCCCGCCTCTTGGATCTTGCGCTTGGCGCGGACCAGGCGTTGCGCCATGGCGGGCTCGGCGGTCAGGAAGGCTCGGGCGATCTCGGCCGTGCTCAATCCGGTGAGGGTGCGCAGGGTGAGCGCTACCCGGGCCGGGAACGGCAGCGCCGGATGGCAGCAGGTGAAGATCAGCCGCAGCCGGTCGTCGGGGATCTCCTCCGGCATCGGCTCGTCCGGGTCCCGCGCGAGCACAGCCAGCTGGCGGAGTTTCGCGGCCCCCGCCTTGTCGCGGCGCAGCCGGTCGGTCTCCCCGGCCAGCCGGATCGCCGCCACCGGCGCCCCCAGCACGGCCGCCACCAGCGGCAGCGGCCCGACCGACGCCGGGGTGACGGCCAGCACGCCGCCGTCGCTGATCGCCTGCTCCAGCCAGGGCCCGTCGCCATCGCCCCACTGGAACCGTTGCGCCCCAACGATGATCGCGCAGCCGGTCGCGCCGGCCGCCTCGCCGATCGCGCGGGCGAGCCCGCGTGGGTCCGGATCGTGTCCGTCCCGCGCCA
>Ga0137412_10002804_pt1 | contig 13818 bp, 11 predicted proteins | sample CZODoug2_1_16fun_FD_122160 | JGI IMG/M metagenome (GOLD analysis project Ga0137412, IMG submission 122160) | Vadose zone soil fungal communities from Angelo Coast Range Reserve, California, USA - CZODoug2_1_16fungal (Hybrid Assembly) | ecosystem: Environmental > Terrestrial > Soil > Vadose zone... | reverse complement strand
GCCTTTGTCGATGCACTTGCGCGAAGGATCGCCACCTTCGATGTGCGCGCGATCGCGGCAGCAAAGCGTCTTATCAATCAGGTGTCGTTGCCGTCCACCGACAATCTTCTCAGCGCCCTCAACTCGTTTCAAACCGCGCTAACCTGGCCTGAGGCGCTGCAGAGAGTCGAAGCTTTGCTTAGGCTGGGTCTCCAACAGGACAGAAATTTCGAACGCCAATGGCCCGCAATGCTCGACTCGCTCGTTGAGAAATAGTTTCAAGCCACTCATCTTTCATTCAAGGTTAAACGGCTCGCCGGAGTGAACTTCTCACCTCCTGGGTTCATCGCGTGCTCGTTGAGCAACCTAAGGTCGATTCGCGCCCTCCCAATGCTCTGTCCCTACAGTCATTGATTTATAAGCGATTTTTGTGCTGTTTTTGGTAAATGGTGGGCCGTGGTCGATTCAGACTGTTCCGCCGGTCTTCGTGCGACTGAAACTTAAATAGTTTCAGTCGCTTGCACTACCCAATACGCAGCCTGTCAGTTTTACCTACCCGTTAGAGCTTCATCGCGCGCAGATCTTTCCCGACTCAGCGATCCAAATCCTCTGCGTCGATTTCCGTTCGCCCTTCGAGATATCGATGAGTCGGAACCACTACGTAGTCAAGGGCATTCTTGTTCAAGAAAATGGTGCGATGCCTACCCTCTGCGGATAGAAGTATCATTTCGTGTTCAGGGTCGTCTCCATCAAAATCAGTGAGCGGATAGAAAGCCCGAAAGAGAGCTTCGGGCTCGTCAACATAAGCACTGCGCTTTTGCCCGGAAGATAGTTGATAGGTAGCATTAAGGGCCGCGGCGAAGATTAGATCAGTTTCCTTTGCATTCTTTTCCCGCTCTCGTTCTAGATCCTCAGGTTTAATCTCGCCATCGGCAACCAGTTTCTCGTATTGCTCGTCTGTGATCATGACTCTCTTCGTCACCCGCTGAACATCGGAAGGATCAAAGTCCTCAAGGCCGACGCCGTCTGATGCGAGCGCCTCAACGATCTCCCAGTCCCGTGAGTCCGGCAATTGAATTTCGACGTGATCCGGATAGTCGTGGAAGACCTTGCAATCGGGTCCGCAGTAGTCATACGCCTCACTGGAGAAATACAGGTCAGCGATCGCCTTCGTCCGAATTGCCACTGTCTGATTTGCAAGACTCTGCACCGTCACGAAAGGCATATCCCCCTGGAGATCGTGGTGAAGTTGACGAAACGAAGCCTCAGAAATCGAAAGCAACAGGGGCTCTCCATTTCCACAGAACTGAACTGAGACCTCACCGTAATAGTTAAGATCCTCGCCGACCGAATCATCGTAGAAGCCAGCTTCGATCGGGGGATGTCGCCCTAGAATTAACTCCGAACTTGTCCTTAGCACCTTGGAAAGCTTCTTCAGTTTGTCTTCGGGGATGGGTGCTGAGCCGGCCTCCCATCGCTGGTAATTTGGTTGTGATACACCCACGGCTTCGGCGACCTTGGCTTGCGTCAGACCGGCTTGGACTCGAAACTGCTTAAGCTTGGTTTTCATGTGTGACTCCTTAAACGTATAATATACGTATAATATCCACGGCACAAGAATCCGTATTTGAGCTACTAGGATGTAGCCAGTGAAAGAGCTTCTCGGGCAACCCGGCATCCGAATGGACCCGATGCCGCGCACCTGGTCTCAACGCCGTTGGTCCCTATTACCAAGCCTATTTTGAAAATAGTTGCTCTTATTATTAATCGATATTATTATGGCTTTAAGATAATTATGTCGATTAATAAAACAACCCATTCTCCGCTTGCCCTGCGCGAGGGCTTTCATGTCGTGCTGCTCAGAGCTCTGGCAGAGAGACTGCAAGGACGCGATTGGGTTCTGAAAGGTGGAACCAATCTACGCCTTTACTTCGGCAGTATCCGATTCAGCGAAGACATCGATCTGGATGTGGGCAAGGACGTCGCGGGCGCCATGCAACGCGCCATTCCGGCGACGCTGGCTGACGGAGATGTGCAACGGCGTCTGCAAGCGCTCGGCATACTCCAGGCCTCGCTGATCGGCGGACGATCGAGTAAGTCGACCGATACGACGCTGCGCTACAAAATTGAGCTGGTCGGACGCGGCGGCATCCGACCGCCGACCAAAATCGACGTGTCTTACCGGGATAGATGCGAGGGAGACGAGCACGCGGTCAGCCCGGCGAATGATTCCGCCGTCCGCGAGTATCTTCGCCCAGATGACCCGCCGCTTCTATTGCCGAGCTACACACGGCCTGCAGCCATCCGTCAGAAGATCAATGCCCTTGCCTCGCGCACGCACGTGCAGGCCCGTGATGTATTCGATCTGTTTGTTCTTGGAGATGGAACGCTCAGAGGTATCGACACTGGTTTCCTAAGACGCTGGCTAGACGATGCCACGCTACGCAACGCGCGCGGCCGAGCGCTCGAAATATCCCACGCCGAGTATTCAGACACGGTTCTGGCCTACCTGGATCCAGCGCAACGCGAGCAGTTGCAGGACGAGGACACCTGGATCGCGCGTCAATTGTTTGTCGGCGATCTCATCGACCAGATCCTCGCGGTACCACCGGAAACAATCACATGAACGCCGTAGATACCGCTGTCTTCGGCGAACTGACGCATCATCAACCCGTATTCACTACGGCCGACGTCATCAAAACCACTGGAGGTTCGCCCGTCTGGGCGACCCAATCACTTTCGGCTTTGGCAAAGGAAGGGCTGATTGCCAAAGTTCGACGTGGACTTTGGGCATTGCCCGGCCATGCTGACTTCTCACCCTACGCCATCATTCCACAATTGCTGCGCGCGACAAAAGCAGAAAAGACTGACGTTCGCGGTTATGTATCGCTACTCTCCGCCCTTAATCTTCACGGCATGATCGACCAAGCGCCGCACGTGATTCAGATCGTGGCGGAACGTATACGTCCCACCGTACGAACCCCTTTTGGGACATATCAGTTCCACCGACTCGACCCCGCACTCATCGGCGGCTACGGTCCGTACCGAAACACCGGCAACTTCGACATCGCTACCCCTGCTAAAGCTCTATTCGACGCGCTGTATTTATCGACCCGGCGCGGCCGGCGGCTGCGACATTTCCCCGAGCTGAGCTGGCCAGCGAACTTCTCTCGTCGCGAATTACGCGAGTGGATCGCAAAGATCGACGATAGCAAGCTACGGGTGGCAGTCACGGAACGGTGGGATGTCTTGCGGCACAAGTCGCAGCCATGAGCAGCAAAGAAATCTATGTGAGCACCGAGGCCGACGGGCGATCCCCGGCCCGACATCCCTGCCTCGTGCCTACCGAGTATCGGCCCATCAAGTAGTTCCCTTGGTTCCGACCTCGGACGCGCTCATTCTTAACTGTAGACTGCTACGGGCCGGCGGCTCCCTTGAGTCCGGTTCGATCTGACCCCGCGCTCGCGTGTATCATGTGGTGATACCTGTCGCCTCATGCGCTGCCCCGTACACACAACAATTGGCATGTCCCTGGCGATCCGAACAGGTCCGATCCGCGATGATCAAAAACCCGAGGGAGCATGAAAATCAACGAACTGAGGACTGTGCACCGCCACGACTCTTTGCAATCCCGCGGCTTCCCAAATTGTGGCGTAGGTACGGTCATCGTTTCACGCAAGCATTTAGGGTGAACGCTGGCGTATTTGGGCCAGGATCCACTTTGGAACCGCGCTCGCTTGGCAATAACGGCGTCGTACAGAGCCGCGATTAAAGGAGTACTCGTGGACCCTCTTTTGCGGATCGTTGTAGCAGTTCTTGGGGCCGGTATCGGCGCCACGCTCGCGAGCTCGACCGATCGCGTCTTCGGCGCATTGATTGGCGCGATGGCCGCGATTGGCATTGCCGAGTTCAACGTTTTTCGGACACGAATCAGATCGCTCGAGGAGGACGTCAACCGGCTGCGCGGGGAAGTTCATCGGGCTCAGGATACGCGGACGCCGTCTGTGGAGCGCAGCGACGCAAACGCCCAGCCAATGCAGTCGCCGGCAATCACGAGACCCCCCGCTGCTTCCGAAACGATTCACCCCAGTGTCGTCGAGTGGCGGCGAGAGTCGGAGGTTCAAGAGCCGCCTACGATTGCAGCGCCCGCAATCGAGCCCTCGAATAGACGTTCAACAGAGCCACCTGCGCCCGCTGACATTCCGATTTTTAACATGCTGCGGCGCTTCTTCACGGGCGGCAATACGCTGGTGCGCGCGGGCGTGGTCATTTTGTTCTTTGGCGTAGCGTTCCTGCTGCGCTACATGGCGGAACATACGCGCGTTCCTATCGAATTGCGGCTGAGCGGAGTCGCCGCCAGCGGCATCGTGCTCCTGGTGCTCGGTTGGCGCTTGCGGTCAACCCGGGCGGGGTATGCCCTCGCCCTGCAGGGCGGCGCAGTCGGGATTCTCTATCTCACCGTCTTTGCAGCCTTGCGACTGTATTCGCTGGTGCCTGCCTCGATCGCCTTTCCGCTTTTGGTGGCGATCGCAGGCCTGTCGGCTGCGCTTGCCGTCCTACAGAATTCCCTGTCATTTGCTCTGCTCGCCCTCACCGGCGGCTTTCTTGCGCCGGTTCTGGCGTCAACCGGCGAAGGCAGCCATGTCGTACTATTTAGTTACTACGCTGTGCTCAACGCGGGCATATTGGCGATTGCTTGGTTCAAAGTCTGGCGTCCCTTGAACATCGTGGGATTCGTGTTCACGTTCGCCATTGGTACGGCATGGGGAGTACTACGGTACCGACCCGAAACATTCGCGAGCACCGAGCCCTTCCTCGTCCTGTTCTTTCTTTTTTACCTCGCAATCGCGATCCTATTTACCTATCGCCAGCCCGTTAACCTGACAGGCTATATTGACGGTACGTTGATCTTCGGCACGCCCATAGTGGTGTTCGCGCTCCAATCACTGATGTTGCATGAGCGTCTGATGCCTTTGGCATACAGCGCGTTGGCGATGAGTGCGTTGTATCTCGCAATCGCCTGGACCCTCAAGCATCGCCGCAGTGAGTCTCAGATCTTGCTGGTCGAGTCGTTCATCGCAATCGGCGTCGTGTTCCTGACTTTGGCGATTCCGCTTGCTCTCGATGCGCGCTGGAACGCCGCAGCGTGGGCCCTGGAGGGCGCGGCCCTCGTGTGGATCGGATGCCGGCAGAACAGAGTGCTGCCTCGGTTGTGCGGCGCGCTGCTGAGCGTCGCCTCGGGGTGCATAACCGCAACGCAATTCCATACTGATAACGCGCACGTCTTCCTGCCGCTCGCGTCGTATTTCGGAGTCATCATACAAAGCGTTGCGGCGATGTTGTCGGCCCATATCTTGAACGCGTATCGGCAACGCCTCAAGAGTTTCGAGGATTTCGTACCCGGCGGCCTCTTTGCGTGGGGCTTATGGTGGTGGTCAAGCGGTGGAATATCCGAAATCCTGCAGTACTGGCCTGCCCACGCATTGGCCTGGGTTCTCATCTTTCTCACTTTCACGACACTTGCCTGCAGCGTCATCCATCGGGTCACCGCTTTGCATGCCGCGAAGGCGGCCGCCCTGCTGCAGTTGCCTATAATGATTGCCTGCGTGGCCGTCGCCATCGGTTCCCTGCAACACCCGTTCATCAATGGAGGCTGGCTGGCATGGCCGCTGGCCTTCATTGGTCTTTACGCGCTGATGTACAGTCATGAAGGCGCATCGCGCGGATCGTTGGCAAACTTGTTAAACACCGGCTCGGCGTGGTTGTTCTGCGGCATCTTCAGTTGGGAGGCAGCATGGGCAATCGATGACGCCATTTCCGGGAGTGCATCATGGCCTGCGATTGCATGGGCCGTCATCCCGGCGGCCTTCCTCTTTTGGTTGCCGCGCCTCGTGACTAGAGTGAAATGGCCCTTCGCGAAGAATCGCGATGCGTACTTATTCATGGCGGGGGTCGGAGTGGCGTTTTTTCTCGGTCTTTGGAGCCTGGTCACGAATGTCACATCGTCGGGCGACACCGTTCCGCTGCCTTATTGCCCCTTCTTGAATGCCCTCGATCTTGCTCAGGCATTTGTCCTAATGATCCTCTTTCGTTACTGGCGGTTTCTACGAGCGGTACGTTCCACAGGCTTCGCGCGCATCGATCAGCGCCTGCCGATGCCCGTTCTGACCGGGCTGGGGTTCATTTGGCTCAATGCCGTGCTGCTGAGAACCCTGCACCAGTGGTTCGGCGTGCCGCTCGGCATCGATCAGATCATGGCCTCCACCCTTGCCCAGACCTCCCTCTCCATCTTTTGGGCAACACTTGCACTCATCACGATGCTAATCGCTGCTCGCCAACAACGGCGCATCGTCTGGATGGTCGGCGCGGCGCTTTTAGTCATGGTGATAGCCAAACTTTTCTTGGTCGACTTGTCGAGAATTGGTTCGATCGAACGCATCGTATCGTTCGTTGGCGTCGGCCTGCTCATGTTGATCGTGGGTTATCTCTCCCCGATTCCGCCCGCCGAGACTACGCATCCATGAACCGCGCTATCGACGGTCTAGTCTTGCTCATACTGAGTGTTTCCTCGCTTCAGGCAGCCGAGTTGTCGCCTCAGGCTTTCGCATTCGGATTGCCGATCAACATGGCGACGCAGGCAGCAGCCTATCGATTCACTGTGCCGCTTGCGGTATACCAAAACACGTTCCGCGACGATCTTGCAGATCTTCGGGTCTTCAATGCGCAAAGTGAATCGGTCCCCTACTCGTTGCGGCAAAAGGCGCCGCCGACGAACCGGGCCACCGACACGCAACTGCCGCTGTTCCGATTACCCAGCGGTTCGCGCGTCGTCATCGATGGCGTTCGCGTGACCATCGATTCGCCAAGCTCCGCGGTCGATCTGCAAACCCAGACTTCCAGTGCAGCCAATGCCTCCGCAAGCCAGTACATTCTTGATGGACGCACACTCAGTGCGTCCGTTGTGGGACTACGCCTCGAATGGTTACAGACCGATACCGCGTATTCCGGCCATATCCGAGTTGAAGCGAGCGATGACTTGAGTTCGTGGCGGACGATCGTCGCGTCGGCGCCGATCGTCAATCTTCGAGCCAACGAACAGGCGATCATTCAAGATCGGATTCCGCTGCCTGCGACTGCCACGAGATTCTGGCGCATCACCTGGATTGGCGCTGCGCCCGCCTTTGCAATTAGTTCCATGTTCGCCGAATCGGCGGACACGTCGCAAGCCGCTCACGTGATCCTCAACGTCGCGGGTACTCGGGACACCGCCGCGCCGGAGTACTACCTGTTTGACTTGGGCGCGCACCCACCCATCGATCGGGTGACGTTGCTGTTGTCCGATACCAATACGTTGGTCAACGCGGAATTGTCATCGCGTCGCACCTCGCATGATCCGTGGCGTCCCATCGCTCGAATGGGCGTCTATCGCTTGGCGACTCCCGACGGCGAGCTGAAGAACGTGCCGACTGAGATCAACGTCGATCGCGATCGCTACTGGCGGGTTCGCATGGCCGCGGTTGGCGGTTTGTCGCAAACCTCTTTGCGACTGCAGGTGGAATGGGTTCCGGACCAGGTGACCTATTTGGCTCATGGGCGCGGACCGTTTCTGTTGGCCTACGGCAACTCAAGCGCAACGACCGACCAAGCTGATCTTAACCAAATGCCGGTGAGCATCGATATTGCTGCGGCTACGGTGGGAGCGCCCATTCCCTTGGGCGGACTGTCGCGACTCTCGGTCCAAGCCCCGCCCTTCCCACGAACGCGGTTCATGCTGTGGAGCGTATTGGTCTTAGCGGTCCTCGGGCTCGCGTGGATGGCCTACCGTCTGATCACAGAGGGCAACGCCGCCAATCGGTCAGCGGACCTCTGACCCTCAGCATGACAGTTCGCCGAATGGTGCTACGTTGTTATAACTATGAAGCGCACTCAAATCGCCATACGCAGGATTGGAAACCCACAAGGGATCGTCATCCCGCGCCAGCGACCGCTTTAGATCGGTCGCTTCATTATCCGAACACGCTTCATCCAGCCAAGTACTCTCCTAAGTGCAAACATTGACTTCAGAACAGCCCGCTACTATCGTTCTCGGCACTTTTGCGGCGAATCCTTAAATGCGATGTTGAGTGATGAAGGAGGCTTCGGTATGTCGCTCGAAGAAAATCGTAAGAATCTAATCTATTTCCTTGAGGTAGCGGGACCCGCATTGGACTTTGAGTTCATTGACTCGTTTGTGCATCCCGACGTAGTTCTACCGGCCGAGCATTTTCCAGCGGGGATGCGTGGCGTAGACGGATTAAAAGAAGGGCTACGTAGTTATGACACAATTTTTCGCGGCTCTGTGAATGTCACGGACTCCATTGCTGAGGCTGATAAGGTTGCTGTCCGTATTGTGACGAAGGCGAATCACATTGGGGAGTTCCTAGGGATTCCTCCCTCGGGCCATTACTTTGAGTGTGACGAGATAATGATTGCGGACTTCAAAGACGGAAAAGTCGTCAAGTTTTCCCGCACCGCCGATCTTTACTCGTTGATGCGGCAGTTGCGAGGCGGGCCGCCCAACGGTGACCCGCCAAGTTCTGTCACGGATCAGCATTAGACGTGGACGACACCAGTCGTCGAGAGATCTCATACAATCGAAGAGCGGCGCTTGGATCGAAGGCGGCATCGTCGAGGCCAACGGCTCTTCCCTCCGCGAAGGCGCTCAGACCTTCTTTAGGCGGGCCGTCGATTTTTTCAATTATCGGACTTATCGCGTCGGCGATGCTTTTGCCGGCCTTTTTCATTTCATTGATTTGTATTGCGGCAGCTGCGTCGTAATCGCCGGAGAAGCTTGTAGACACCAGGCCAGGCATTAGTAGCACATATTTAATTCGCCCTCCCTCGTGCTTCTTTGCGAATGCGACGCCGAGTAGGTCGTTGAGTCTGGCGCCCTGCTCGAGGGCTACACCGCCGTGGTAGTCGCGTTCCAGTCCTAGGTCTTCCCAGTGTACCTTTCCCCCAGGAACACCGGGTCCTGCGAGATTCAAAATAACCGGCCTATCGGCATTCTCCAGTAACGGTGCGAGGGCTTCGCCGAGCACAAATCGGCTCAAATAAAAGGTCGCGAATGTGTCTTCAAAGCCCTCCTCGGTAACGTGGCGCCGTGAGCGAAAGTGTCTCGCGCAGAGAAGCAGGGCGTCAATTCTCGGAAGCCGCTCTTGCAATAAAGCGACTACCCGATTGTTTTCGCGCACGAGGCTGAGATCCGCCTGGATGAAGATTGCTCGATCGCCCGCGCCAATATCTTTTGCAGCTCTGAGGAACGCTAAGCCCTTCTCGGCGTTGCGCCCGACGATAACGACTCTGGCATCGCCTTGTAGGTAATGCAGGGCAATCGCCCTCCCCATTCCGTCAGTACCGCCGCTCACCACGATGTTTTTCACTCATATCACCTTGTCTTAAGTGCGATTATCGCCTCTATAGTGCGATATATAGCACGGATGCCCGTGGCGGTAAACATGCACCGCTGACGACCCATTGCTAGAGGGCGCGGTGATTCGCTGCGAATTGCAGGCCGGCCAGCTTTCCTGGTGGTGCGTGCGATTATCGCTCGTATTGTGCGAATAAAAACTACTTGGTAGCATCAGCAGCGCATAGAACTAGAACGATTGATTAGCAACGCTCGCAGCGAGCCGGCATTGAAACTTGGGGAACAGGCCAAAATGAAAAATCGCAACATCACTAGCGCCGCAATTATCTTGAGTGGCTTAGCTGAGGTGTTTTTGGGGTCAATGGGCTCGTCAGCAGCGGAAGCGATTTCGACGGGTGCAGAGCTGTCGAGCGATCGCCTCGATGAAATTGTCGTCACCGCAGAGAAACGCGAGCAGAAGCTGAGTGATGTCGGAATGTCGATCACGGCTGTCACCGGCGATGCCCTTAAGACCTTGGGAGTAGTCTCCATAGACGATTTTGCAAAGGTGGACCCTAGTTTCACCTACAGCCAATCGGAATCCGGTACCCCTACTTTTACCATTCGAGGGGTCGGCTACAACAACTTTGCTTTAGCGTCACCCCCGGCCGTGAGCGCCTATGTGGACGAAGTGCCGTTCGCGTACTCTTCGCTCGCAAAGGGTGCGGATATGGATCTAGAAAGGGTGGAGATACTGAAGGGACCGCAGGGCACTTTGTTTGGCCAGAACTCCACCGCAGGCGCGATCAACTTTATTGCGGCGAAGCCGACATCCGAATTTTCTGCTGGGTTGGAGGGCAGTTCGGCGCGCTTTGGGGCTACCAACGTGAACGGATTTATCAGCGGCCCCGTGTCGGGCTCACTGCGGCTACGTTTTGCTTACGATGCACAGAGTGGAGGCGACTGGCAAAAAAGCTACACTCGAAACGACACCCTAGGCGATAGGCGGCTGCAACGGGCGCGTTTTTTGGCGGATTGGACTCCGACTGAGAACCTGGCGGTCCGCGTGAACCTCAACGGTTGGCGCGATCGATCCGATACCCAAGGCGCTCAATATGCCGGGATTCCTGCCGACTACGCCACGCTCAATGGCAATTTGCCAATCAAAGCGTATCTCGAAAGCTATCCATTGGCGCCGGGAAATCCGCGGGCTGCGGATTGGGATCCGGATAATTCGCTCAAGGTTGATGAGGATTTCTATCAAGCCTCCGTCAGAGTTGACTACGATATGCTCCCATCCTTGCGCATCACGTCGCTCTCTGCTTATTCGAGCTTCGCTGGAGGAACCGACTTTGGATATGACGGCGTCAATCCGACCAACTTCGGCGTGCGGACGGACGGTTACGTGCACTCCGTGTCGGAAGAACTTCGACTCAGCGGAAAGATTACCGACACCCGACTGAGATGGCTATTGGGGGTCGATTACGTCTCCGATAAAGTAAAGGATATTCAGTATCTGGATTTTTCACATGACGGTATCAATAACGCGTTTGGCGGGTTCGGCGGCCCGCTGGTTAGCGGCGTGACCAACATAACTCACAATGATGTCCTTACTAGGGCGGCTTTTTTTAATGTCGGCTACGAGCTCTCCAGCGACCTCACTGCAAGCGCTGGCGCTCGATACACCGCCTCTCGCACCACGCTTACAGGCTGCACTTATGACCCCGGAGATGGGACGTGGGCGGACGGTATCAATGCGCTCCAAGCATTTTTTAAGGGTCTCCAGGGGGCGGCCGCGGTGCCCTTTGTTGCGGTGCTTCCTGGCGGATGTGCAACTCTAGATGACACAGTCACCCCCGGCCTCGTGCACTCGGTTCTCGACGAACACAATACGTCTTGGAGAGCGGGACTCGATTGGAAGGCCACCAGCGACATTTTGATTTATGCGAATGCAAGCAAGGGCTCTAAAGCAGGCGGATTCCCGACGGCCACCAATCTAAAATCAACCGGCTTCTCGCCGGCGGTACAGGAGTCTCTCTTTGCAACAGAAATCGGATTCAAGACATCTTGGTTCCAGCACTCCTTAAATGTGACGGGCGCCTACTTCCACTACTCCTACAAGAACAAGCAAGTGCAGGGACAAATCCCAGACCCACTCTTTGGAGCAGCTCCGGCTATCGTTAATGTGCCGCACTCGAAGATCGACGGCGCGGAGTTATCATTCGAGTGGCGTCCAGCTGATGGACTGACCCTGAACGCCGCGGGCGTATACCTCGACTCCAAGGTGACGGCCGACTTTTACAACATAGACCGTTCGAGCGACCTGATTGACTACAAAGGCTTGGCATTTCCCCTCACCCCCAAATGGGGATATTTGGCGGGCACTAATTATCAGTGGAGTCTCGCAGCGAATCTCAACGCCTATGTTGGAGCCAACTACACCTATCAAGGTAGTACGCACCAGGGATTCGGTAATCTGCCGTACGAATACATTAAGAGTTACGGATTACTGGATCTCCGAGCTGGGGTTAAATCGCTGGGGCGGTCATGGTATGCGGAACTTTATGGAACCAACGTGACCAACACTTACTATTGGAATACCGCGGGCCAGGATGGCGACACCTTCTTCAGACTCGCGGGAAAACCGGCCCTTTTTGGGATCCGCGGTGGATACCGTTTCAACTAGTGCGGCGAGCCTTAGCGTGTGTAGGCGCTGGATTGAGAGACCCGTCGGTCATTGCTGGCGATTGAGGACGAACAAATGTCGAAACCCCTAACAAGCCGAGTTGCTGTGGTCACCGGGTCTTCCAATGGAATTGGCGCTGCCATAGCCAAGGCGTTCGCGGCAGCTGGAGCCGCTGTAATTGTCAATTACAATTCGGGCAAGGCCCAGGCAGACAATGTTGTCGCCTCCATTATCGGGGCCGGCGGTAAAGCCGTAGCGGTCGGGGCTGACGTCTCCAAAATCCTACAGGCAAAAAGTCTCGTGGATGCCGCAGTTGAGCACTTCGGTCGACTCGATATTCTGGTGAACAACGCTGGGGTTTCATCTTTCACACCTATCGAGTCGGTCACTGAGGAACAGTATCGCAGGACTTATGACATTAACGTGCTCGGGCCCATTCTCACGATCCAGGCTGCTCTTGTATATCTCGGTGAAGGTGCGAGTATTATCAATATCGGGTCGCTTGTTACTGAATTCGCGCCATCCGGAACCGTTCTTTACACGGGCACAAAATGTGCGGTGGACGGCCTCACCAGCGTCCTGGCCAATGAATTAGGACCCAGGGGCATTCGGGTGAATTCTCTCAAACCCGGTATGGTGGCCAGCGAGAATACCATTGCCGCCGGCGTCCCTGAGTCTGACTTCGGGAAGGCCGTCATCGCACAGACACCCCTCGGACGTATCGGTCAGCCTGGCGATATCGCAGACGTTGCCGTCTTCCTAGCCTCGAACGGTTCTCGATGGATCACGGGTGCGCACCTCCAAGCTGCCGGGGGTTTCAAGTAAGGCATCAGACAGGATGCTTCGCCCGTCATCCCCCAAGCTGTTGAACGAGCGAATAGAGGTCCGCCACGCGCCAAAACTGACAAATGCGACCCTCTCGGAATTGCGCAATCACCATCTGCTCGAAAGTGAACTCCTTGCCTCTGTTTGGTATTCCCATAACCTCGCCCGTTTGCTTTCCTTTGACCAGAATACGTGCGACAACCCGGTCGCCTTCGGCAACTGTGTCAATCACGGAATGGGTGTATTCGATGCCTATCTTACTGCGCGCCAGACCCTCTATGTATCCTGCCAATCCCTGCTTTCCACCAGGCATATTGGTTGGAATAACCACGTCGTTGTGAACATATTTTGCTAAAGAATCACTGTCTCCCGAGGGAACCACTTCCTCGAGCAGATACCGCAACTTCTGTCTATTTTCTTCAATCGCTGGCAGCGTATTGCAAGGATGGGGCGATTGGGGTGATTCTCTCCGGAACCGCCACCGATGGGACCTTCGGACTGAAGGCGATCAAGGCGGAGGGCGGCATTTGTTTCGCCCAGGACGAGGAATCGGCCAAATATCCCGGAATGCCGGCGAGCGCGATTGCTGCCGGATGTGTCGACTTTGCCTTGCCGCCGCGCAAGATCGCCGCTGAACTAACGCGAATTGCCCGGCATCAACCCGCTAGTCCACTTGTCTCCGCCCCCGGCGCCACTCCTTCTTCCGCTCTTCCAGCGGGGAACGATGGTCACATTCGAAAATTGCTTCTCTTGCTTCGTAACGCCACCGGCGCGGACTTTACCTACTACAAATCGAGCACCGTACACCGCCGCATCGCCAGGCGCATGCTGTTGAAAAAAATCGGGAGCATCCGCGAATACGTCGAGTTTCTCCGGCGTGACGGCGCTGAACTCGACGCTCTCTATCAGGACATCCTGATTCATGTCACGAGCTTCTTCC
>Ga0137412_10002803_pt1 | contig 13818 bp, 13 predicted proteins | sample CZODoug2_1_16fun_FD_122160 | JGI IMG/M metagenome (GOLD analysis project Ga0137412, IMG submission 122160) | Vadose zone soil fungal communities from Angelo Coast Range Reserve, California, USA - CZODoug2_1_16fungal (Hybrid Assembly) | ecosystem: Environmental > Terrestrial > Soil > Vadose zone... | reverse complement strand
GGGCGCTCGATACCGGCGGAAGCGTCCGCCGGCAAGTTCGGCGTGGACGTTGTGGGCCACCAGCGCGTCCCCGCGGTTGCGGGCGGAGCTTCGCAGCGGGTCGCTGGCCGCGACATCGCCGGCCGCGAACACATTCCGGTGCCCCGGTACCTGAAGCTCTGGTGTGACGCGGACGAAGTCCCTCTCGTCCAGCAGCTCGCGCGGCAGCCAGTCGGTGTTGGGCTGCGCCCGCCCGATCGCCCAGAGCACGGCGTCGGCCGAAGCCGCCGGCTGTCCGGTGCTCCAGTCGACGCCCTCGCTGGTGATCTCGTCGCCCGCGAAACCATTGGCAAGCGCGGCGCGATGCCCCGGATGCAGGCCCACGCCCAGCTCGGCCAACCGGCCGTGGATGCGCCCCCAAATCCGCGGGTGATAATCGCCGAGCGCCCGGTCGCCGGGGAAGTACAGGTCGATTCGCTTGTCCGGCCACCTGGTTGCCAGGTTGACGGCGCTGGTGACCGCGGCCGCGCCGCCACCCACCACGATTACTGACTTCGCGGCGGCCATTCGATTGTGCGCGGCGTTGAGATCGGTGCCGACCTCCGCGGCCGACTGCACGGTCGGCCGGCGCCAGAAGCCGTTGCTCACCCCGGTCGAGATGACCAGCGCGTCGTAGCCCTCGACGAATGTTTCGCCGCTGTCGGCGCGCCCAGAGACGGTTCGGGCGTCCAGATCGACTTCGGTCAGGGCGCCTTGGACGATCCGGACCGGATCCAGACGACGGAATCTGTCGAACGGGATCCAGTAGTCGCGGGCCCAGTCGCGGGGGCGGGCCAACCGGACACCGAGTTCTTGACCGCTGACCAATCCTGGTTTGACCGAGATACCCACGACGTCGAAATGTTTGGCGAGCCGGATCGCGGCGAGAACGCCTACATCGCCCAAGCCCGCGACCACGACGCGTTTGCGGCCCATGCGGCCAAACTGTAACACGTTCTAGTTACGGGCCGATCAGGTTGGACGGCCTCACGTTTCAGATTTTCGGGAGCACATTCGCCGAGTGCTTCCAATACTCGAGAACCGGTGGCTACACTTCGCCGTGTGATGACCCCGTCGACCCCCTGGGGGAACGAACGTGGGCAACTTCCCCAGCGGTTGCGGCTCGGCAGTCAGATCGTTGGCCGTCGGCAGGCACGACGCCTCAGTCGGCGCTTCGCGCGCGTCGGCGTCACCACCCCGCCAGATCGGCTTCGGCAGATGCTGGCGGGTGCGCCGGCCGCCTACGCCGAAGTGTCAGATTTCAAGTTCGCGCTGATAGCGACCCAATTCAAGCGGGACCAATTCAGGGCGCGAGTCCGGCGGATGAAGCGCCGCGGTGCACGCTCGCTGATCTTCGTGGGCATGGTCCTTGTCACGCTCAACTTATTGTTCTGCTTGGCCTGGGCCATGTTCAATCTGACGCTCGAGGCCCCGCCACTCTGAGGTCGTCCTCGCTGGGGAACGTCGCGGCGGCGAGTTCAAGAATTTCCTCGCGATCCGCGGCCAACAGGAAGCCCGACTGGATCGCCGCGTCGAGCGATGCGGTGAACCGCTCCAGATAGTCCGCTTCCCCACCCGGGTACAGCCGCTGCATGGTCGCGGCGTCGAACAGTTCGCCGGAGCCGAAGATCGATGACATCGTGCTCTCGTCGCCTCCGACACCGGATGTCCGGGCGATCGGCACGTCCACCCACGGTGTCCTGACGCCGCCCCGCGCGAGCCCGTGTTCGTCGAGAACAGGCTGCTCACCATTCAGTTCGATGGTTACGCCGCTGGGCGGGGGCCGGCCGGTGCTCACCCAGTTGTCTAGCTGAGACAACGCCGCCTGTAGAACGTAGTGGTGCTGCGGCGCGAAGTTGATGCAATGCTCCAGTTGCTGACCCATCAGCATGTTCGTCGGCGCATAGGCCGCAACGACGTCAGCCAACGTGGCAGACCCGGTGTCGATCGGCGCCACCTGAATCGTGTAGTTGTCGGCATGAGCCGTGCCGGCGATCTCCCATACCCGAAGTCGTTGATGGTCAGGCTGTCTCGCGCTGTGATAGCCCTGTCGACGGCCACTGAACAGGTCTGTCTCGGTGATGATCGTGACGAGCGGTACGCGTAGATCGGGACGAAACGCGACAGCCTGAGACGAGTTGCTGTCCAGCACTTCGAATATCGAGCCACCGTCCAACGGGGCTGCGGTCCCGAATCGCGAATGCACCAGAAAGCCGTCGTACACCTGGGCAAGGGGGTCGACGGCGTTGATGTAGGTGGTCAGGAACAGCGCCGACTGCGACTCGCCCAGCGCGATGACGTGCTCGGCGCGCAGCCCTCGCAGAATCTCCTCGTTCCGTGCCAGTCGACCGGCCTGAGAGAAGATGTCGTACGCGTAGGCGTCGCCGGGATGATGCAGCGGCGAATACCGCTGTGCATCTTGACTTTTGAGCGACATGTCAATGCCCATGAGATTCGCGCCGCCCTCGACGCCGACCCGCTGCGCCGACACCGCGAGGTAGGCGTAACCGGCGCGCAGCATTTCACGGTGCGCCATCATCCAGACCGCAGGCGCATCGATGCCGCCGCTGACATTGAGCCACTCGACGAGCACCGTTCCGTTGAACCGGGCCAGATCCGACGGGGTCAGCACCACGATTCGGGTGGTGTAGTCGGCGGCTGCTGCCGGCGACACACTCCACCGGCCATCCGGGGTGAGTTCGGCCGCAGGACCGTAGGACGATGCCGACCCAGAGATGAAGAATTCCTCTGCGACATATCCCACACTGGCGATGTCAAAGGCGCCCACCAGGAGTGCGGGTTTGCCGGGCGCTGGCGTATACGTCGCCGTATCGCCACTGGTTGCCACCTGCGCATCATAAAGCCGGCTCTCGGCTGTGCGGGCTGCATCACCGTCGGTAGCAGCTGACTGCGAGCCTGAACTTCGAGTTAAATGCGTTGCAATCGCCGTCCGGCCGGGAATAACTTTCCAGGCGTTGTGGTCGTGTCTGATCACGACTACGAGGAGGAATGGCGTCCATGATCTCGCCGGATGGGTCAACGGGCCTGCTGCCGAGGCCGGGCTCGGCACCGGCCGGTGCGAACCTCGAGTTCGGCGCCGTCTTGGCTGTTCTGCTGGTCACCGGATGGGTCGCCAACCATTTCGTCGCCTTGATGCCCACCATCAGCGATCGCCAGCACCTCAGCAGGTCGACGCTCGACGCGATCTTCGGTATCTACGCGGTGGGTCTGTTGCCCGGCCTGCTCATCGGCGGCCGGGCCTCGGATGCACTCGGACGCAAGGCAGTCGCGTTGGCCGGTTCGGCGACCGCTGTGGTGGGCACGGTCGCGATGCTGCTTTCCCAGCAACCCGGCGTTTTGCTGGCGGGACGTTTGATCGTCGGCGTTGGTGTGGGTCTGGCAATGACCTCCGGTACCGCATGGGCGTCCGACCTGAAAGGTCCGGCCGGTGCGGCCACCGCCGGCGCTGTGCTGATCGCCGGATTCGCCATCGGACCGTTCGCCGGAGGGTTGATCGCCGGTGCGGGTGATTTCGGTGTCCAGGTGTCGTTCGCGGTGGCCGCGGCCCTGGCCATGGTGGCGATGGCCGTCACGTATGCAGCCACACGCGGCACAGCAGAGTCGGCGCCGGTAGCAACACCTGAGGCGCTAACCGCCACGACATCAAGTCCTTCAAGCACGCGCGCTCTGAGTTGGGCCGTGCCGTTGGCCCCCTGGGTGTTCGCTTCGGCGACACTGGGATTCATCACGATTCCGGCCCGAGTCCACATCGGGCTCGCGGCTCCGGTCGCCGCCGGTATTGCGGCCCTGATCGTGAACGGCTCGAGCGGAGTCATCCAGATCATCGCCCGCTTGGGGACATGGGGCCCGCGCGCCGGCACCATCGGCGCGGCGCTGGCCGCGCTCGGCTATGCGGCGATCGCGGCGATGCCGCCTACGATGACGCCGGCGGTGAGCGTTGGGTTATTGCTGGTCCTCGGCTGCGCATCCGGGCTTTCGTTGCGCGAAGGCTTGATCGACTTGGAAGCCGCAGCGCCACAACATGTGCGGGGCATGCTGACCGGCGTGTTTTATGCGCTGACGTACATCGGCTTTGGCCTGCCGCTGCTGTTGACCTCAGTCGGGTTTGGCGGCTCGCAGATCATTCTCGCCGTGATGGCGTTGCTCGCGACAACCGCCGCGGTCGCCCGGGCGCTAAGGCTACGCCGAGATAGTCACCGGCAGAACTGATTCAGGCCGCGACGACTTTGCGCGGCCGGACGCCGGCAACCGGAATGGGGTCGTTGCCCACCACGCTCAACCCGGCGAGGCGCCGCCACGAGCGGATGGCGTTACGAGTGACCTCCAAGATCCGGGCAGCTCCGGCTTCGCCGTTTGCCAGCCGGTGCGCACGCAACGCGTTGCCCGTCACCGCATCGAGGGTGTCCCAGTCATCGGTCTCCACGAGTGCGGTCGATTGCGTGGCGGCCCGCACCGCGTAGAGTTCGGCGCCCTCCGATGTCTCGCTGACGGAGCGGGCAGCCCGGGCGGCACTGTCCCACTCGGTAATTGGCGGCATGTCTCCGGGTACGAGCCGACGGTGCAGCTCCGCGATATCGGTGATCGCATCGGCGGCTGGGTCGGCGGCGTAGCGAACGACGCCCCACGGCGGGCTGATCAGCAGCTTGGTCACCCAGATGTGCATGACCGTGTCGGCGACGTCGGCAGTCCCGACGGTCAGCCACCCGAGGTCGAGCACCAGCAGACTGTTCTCCGGCGACAAGTAGCCGTCAGGATCGGCCAGTAAGTCGTTGCACAGCTGCACGAACGACGCCAGCGGGCGCGCGGAGGTCGCGGGAAAGTCGGTGATCTGCTCGTCGCCGTTGATGTACGAAATCACGTTCATGGCGCACCCTTTACCCGATCCGGGCTGGTGTGATCCCCTCGCCAGTCGCAACGGGTTGGTGATGCGGTCGAGGTCCATTTGACTTGCTTCCTAAGGGTTTTCGCGCTTAACAAGCTAGATTCGGCAGATGGTCATCTTATGCCAGACCGTATCGCCAACGGCTGCGACACGACGGAGGCCCGTCAGCTTGAAATTTGGAAACCCAAAGGAACTTACAACTCATCTGAGAAATCGGCGGTGATCCAGCGGTCGGGGCGGACGGTGAACAGCACAGTGTTCTGTCCCTCCATGCTGCGGACGAACGCGCGTCCGCCTTCCTCCCCGAGGTAGCGGATTGCGATGGCTTCTCGCACCTGCACCGGCGTGGGCGTGGTGTCGACGACGGTCCCCTCCACGACCACATATTGGTACGGCGGTTCCTCGTTCTGGACGACCAGCGTCACCGCGCCCGCCTGCTCGATGAGCTTGGACTTGCGCGCGCCCGCGCCGGTGTTGATCCGGATGTCCCCGCCAGGGGTGTAGTCGTACCACATCGGGACGCTGGCGGGCGGCCGGCCGTCGGCAGCCACTGAGAGCACGGCGATATGCTTGGCGGCGAGGAATTCTTGACGTTCGGTCTCGGTGAAGGGCTTCATACGCCGCTCAACGCGCCGGGCCGCCGAGGCTATTCCACGGCGAGGATCAGCTTGCCGGCGTTTTCGCCGCGGAACAGCTTGAGCAGGGTGTCGGGAAAGTCGCCGACATCGCCGTGCTCGATCTGTTCATGTGATCGCAGCTCGCCGCTGTTGAGCCACTTCGCCAGCTCCGCAACGCCTTCCGGATAGCGCTCGGCGTAGTCGAAGATGACGAATCCCGTCATGGATGCCCGTGCTACCAATAACTGCATGTAGTTGGCCGGCCCCCGCGGGGCATCGTTGTACTGGGACACCGCACCGCAGAGCACGATGCGGCCTCCGTGCGCGAGCCGGTTGAGTGCGGCCTCCAGCGTTGCGCCGCCGACATTGTCGAAATAAACGTCGACACCGTCGGGTGCGTGGGTCTTGAGCTCTTTACGCAGGTCGGCAGCCTTGTAATCGATCGCGGCGTCGAATCCGACCTCGTCGACCAGCCAGCGGCATTTGTCTTCGCCACCGGCGATGCCGACCGCTCGGCAACCCTTGATCCGCGCAATCTGTCCCACGATGCTGCCCACCGATCCGGCCGCTCCGGAGACCAGGACGGTTTGGCCCGGTTCGGGTCGGCCGACATCGAGCAGGCCGAAGTACGCGGTCAGCCCGCTGATGCCGAGGGCACCCAGATACGTCGTTGCCGGCGCCAAACTGGTGTCGAGTTTGTTGACCTCAGCGCCGTTGGACAGCGCATAGCGCTGAACGCCGAATATCCCGGACACGTCGTCGCCGACCGAGAATCCCGGATGCCGTGAGTCGACGACGTGCCCGACCCCAAGGGCCCGCATCACCTCACCGATCTCCACCGGCGGCACGTAGCTGCGGCCCGCGTTCATCCACGTGCGCATGGCCGGGTCGATCGACAGGTAGTCGACCTGTACGACGAATTCGCCCTCGGCTGCAACCGGTTTGGGCTCTTCGACGATCGACCAATCGGTCGCCTTGGGCATGTCGACCGGGCGTGCGGCCAGCCGACACTGAGTGTTGACAGCGTTCACGAGGCAGCCTCCTTGGCTGGTGAGGTGTTTTGACAGATGTCTGCAGCACAACCCAACGCCGTCCGGCCGCCGGGGTCCTCGGCGGTCACGGGTATCACCGCGACAGTGTCGGCGCCGGCCTGCAGATAGGCCCGTATCCGGTCGGTGACCTGCTCGGGAGTGCCGAGGGCGGCCAGCTGCTCGGCCAATTCCAGTGGAATCGCCGCGGCCAGGTCCGATCGCCGCGCGCCACCGCGGGCCCGCTCCACGAGTTCAGCGAATCCGAGCTCGCACAACATCTCTCCGTAGCCGGGTGGGGCCAGGTAGACCGCGAGCTGACCGGCCAGCTGTCGCAGCGCCGCCTCACCGGGCCGCAGCGCGACCGGTAGCCACACCGTCACGTGCGGCGGTGTGCGACCTGCCGCGACGGCGTCGCGCTCGATCTGTTGGCGGACCTGCGAAACCCGTTGCGGTGAAGCCAGATTGAGCACTACCTCGTCGGCGATCTCGGCCGCAAGCCGCATCATCGCCGGACCGAACGCGCCCACTCCGATCCGGCTCTGCGGCAACGGGTTACGAAGCCGAAAGCCATGACTCTTGACATACCGACCGTCGTAGTCGCCGCGCTCACCGCGCAGCATCGGCCGCAGACACTCGATGGTCTCCCGCATCCGCGCCGCACTGTGCGACCAGTCCCGGTCGTGCCAGCCCGCCACGATGAACGGGCTGGAGGCGCCCAGCGCGACGTCGATCTCGCAGCCAGTCAGCGCCGCAACCGAACTCGCCCCCAACGCGATCGAGACCGGGGTGCGCACGCTGACCGGCAGGGGGCCGACCCGCAAGCCCAGACCCGGTACGCGAGCGCCGATGGCGGTGGCCAACGCGAACGCGTCGAATGTCGCCATCTCGCCGATCCACAGCCCCTGCAGACCCGCGGCGCCGGCGGCCTCGGCGATTTCGAGTGCCTCCAGGTCGGGCCGGTCCAGCCACAGCGGCAGCACCGCTTCGATCGGCGACCTCACAGCATGGCCGCCTCGGTGGTCTGGCCCAGCAGGATGCGGCCCGGCAACTCGCGTGATGCCTCGTTCACCTGGAAGTGCGCGGTGGCGGTGAACGCGTCCCGCAAACGTCGTTGCAGTGGTGCGCCGTCGTAGATCGCGCTGCCCCCGGCGAGGTCGTACATGGTGCGGACCACGTCGGCCGAGACGCGCGCCCCATGGGTTGCCGCGGGGCGTAACCGCGTCCGCGCCTCCAACGGCACCGCGGGCCCGTCCTGACTCGCCTGCCACGCCGCGTCGACGGCTTGGTAGTAACCGGCTCGCGCGGCTTCCAGTGCCGACTCGGCCGTGGCGACCGCCACCTGGATGGTGGACCGCTCGGCGAGCGTGCGACTGGCTGCCACACCTTTTTTGGTGGAGGCGAGCTCAACGAAGTTGTCGATCGCCGCGCGCGCGTTGCCCATCGCGGCCGCGGTGATGCAGGCCGCGAAAAACCCGAACGGGGGAAATCGGTACAACGGACGGTCGATCACCGGACCGTCCAATATCGAGAGCACCCGATTATCGGGGACGAACACCTCCTCGGCTACGGTGTCGTGACTGCCGGTGCCGCGCAGGCCGAGGGTGTGCCAGGTGTCCAGGATCTGCAGCTGCTCGGTGGGCAGCGCAACCACCGCCGGGCGGTCCTCGAGTACGCAGCCGGCGAACAGCACGTCGGCGTGGGTGATACCGCTGCAGAACGCCCAGCGCCCCGACACCACAACACCACCGGGCACCCGCCGGGCCTTGCCTTGCGGTGCCCACACACCCGCGGCCAGCCCGCGGCCGTTGCCGAACAGTTCGTCACGGCTCACCGGTGGCAGATATGCGACGAGCAGGGTACTGGTGATCCCGATCGACACGCACCAGCCGGTTGACGCGTCGCCACGTGCCACCTCCTCGGCGCACCGCAAAGCGGTTTCCGCGGGCAGCTCCAGAGCGTCGACCTCCACCGGCGCACCGGCTCGCAGCAAGCCCGAATCTCGCAGCGCCTCAACCAGTTCGGCCGGCAGCCTGCGAGCAGAATCGATTTCATCTGCCATGCCCCGCGCCAATTCGGCGATCTCGCGCGCCCGCGACAGTACGGGCACGGTGGCGACGTCGGTGTCCATACGTCCTCGCTTTGCACAGACGGAGTGAGTGATTCAGTCACGTTAGCACTACCGGTTTAGTTTTTGAACCGGTACATTAGTTGAACCATGAATTACCCCGACCTGTCACATCGCTTCGACGGCGAGTCGGTTGCGCGCGCCCTGGAGATCGTGGGCGAGCGATGGACCCTGTTGATCCTGCGCGAGGCGTTCTTCGGGGTTCGCCGTTTCGGCCAGTTGGCGCGCAACCTACAGATTCCGCGCCCCACGTTGTCCGTACGTCTGCGCACCCTGGTCGACAAGGGACTGCTGGAAAAAGTGCCCTACTCGCGCGACCCCGACCGTCACGAGTACCGGCTGACCGACCCCGGCCGCGATCTGTTCGCGGCGATCGTGATCTTGATGCAGTGGGGCGACCACCACCTGCCGCACCCCCAGGGTCCGCCGATCGTGCTGCATCACCAGCCCTGCGATCAGACCGCCGAACCGGTTCTGGTGTGCGCACATTGCCGGCAGGAGATCACCGCGCACAACGTCACGCCCGAACCCGGCCCGGGCTTCCGCACTGAAGAGCCCACGCTCGCCGGTGCGCCGCCGGCGAAGTCTCATAAGAAGTGAGCCGGACCCCGACGTCGCGTCAGACACCCTCGGCAGCGCCAGACACCGTCAGCACGGCGTGGACAGCGGCGCGCACGCGGTTCGAAACGACGTCGGGAGTGGAAGCGTCGAGTTTGCCGTCGAGGTGAAGGAACGCCAGCCCATGGACGAGCGCCCAGGCCGCCGTCGACAGCGCTTCGGTATCGAAGCCCGGAAAGCTTTGCTGCACAATGGCGCTCACGTACTCCGAGATAGCGTTGGTCGCGGCCACCCTTTCGCTGTTGTCCGTATCGCACGGCTCTGCGAACATCACCCGAAACAGTGCGGGCCGCTGCAGCGCGAATTGGACGTAGGCGACGGCGATAGCACCGAAGTCGTCGGCGGTCGAAGGTGACGGGTGCGCGGCGGCCAGCTGTTCGGCCAGCTCGCGATAACCCACAGCGCCAACCGCCGAGATGAGCGCATCACGGTCGGCGTAGTGCCGATAGGGCGCTGCGGGAGAGACCCCGGCTCGCCGCGCCACCGCGCGCAGTGACAAGGCTGTCGCGCCGCCTTCTTCCAGTAATTCCATCGCGGCGCGCAGGCATGCCGCGCGCAGATCGCCGTGGTGGTACGGGCTGCGCGACGTTGACATTGATCACACTCCCCTGATGTTGACAGTGCTTACACCGTGTGCTTAATGTAAGCGGCGTACACATTCTAGCGGTTGAAAGGCGCCCTTCGATGTCGAGCGAGCTGTTCGCACCGCTGAACTTGCGGTCGGGATTGGTATTGGACAACCGGATCGCGAAAGCAGCGATGGAGGAGAACATGGCGGGCCGGGAGCAGCTTCCGGACCAGCGTTTGCTCTCGCTCTATCGACGCTGGGGCAACGGCGGTGCCGGACTGCTGATAACTGGCAACGTCATGGTGCACGCGCAGGCGCTCACCGGTCCTGGCGGCGTGGTGCTCGACGTGGGAGCTCCGCTGGAGCCGTTCGCCGAGTGGGCCAAGGCGGGCAAGGCCGGCGGCGCAGCGATGTGGATGCAAATCAACCATCCGGGTCGCCAGGTGCAGGCGCAGATGCCCGGAGTCGTGTGGGCACCATCGGCGGTGGGTGTCGAATTAGGCAAGCACACCAAACGTTTTGGGCGCCCCGTCGCGATGACCGCCGAGCAGATCGAAGCCACAGTACAGCGTTTCGCCGTCGCAGCTGTTGGTGCTGAACGTGCCGGATTCGATGGGGTGGAGGTGCACGCCGCGCACGGCTACCTGCTCTCGCAATTCCTCTCTCCGCTGTCCAACCGGCGAACCGACCAATGGGGTGGACCGCTGGAAAACCGCGCCCGACTGCTGCTAGATGTCGTGCGAGCAATCCGATCGACAGTTGGCTCGTCGTTCGCCGTTGCGGTGAAGCTCAACTCGGCCGACTTTCAGCGCGGCGGCTTCGACGCTGACGACGCACAGCAAGTCATCGCCATGCTCGAACCGCTCGGAGTCGACCTGGTGGAGCTGTCGGGCGGCAATTACGAAAGCCCGGCAATGTCTGGACGCGCCGCCGATGCCCGCACGCAGGCACGCGAAGCGTACTTCCTTGACTTGGCAACAGAATTGGCCACGAGCAGCCCGCTGCCGCTGATGTTGACCGGCGGGATCACGCGCCGTGAAACCGCCGAAAAAGCCCTCGCCAACGGTGTGGCGATGGTCGGAATGGCGACCGCGCTGGCGGTTACTCCGGATCTTCCCGACCGCTGGCGCGTGGGAAAAGAAGCGGCTGGCCAGTTGAGGCCGGTCAACTGGTCGGACAAAACCCTCGCCTCGGCGGCCGGCATGGCGCTGGTCCGCCACCAGATGCAACGGATCGCCCGCGGACGCCACCCCGCGCTCGGCACACACCCGGTGCGTGCGGTGGCATGTGACCAACTGGCACAGCGCCGCGCATTGCGCCGTTACCGGTCCTGGTTGCAGGCCAGCGCGTGACCGTTCCCCATTGAAACTGGAGATTCCATGACGGACAGCGCGATCCCGCACAACCACGTCGCGATCATCGGCACCGGCTTCGGTGGCATCGCAACAGCAATCCGGTTGCAGCAGGACGGTTTTCATGACTTTGTTCTGCTGGAACGCGCAAACGACATCGGCGGAGTGTGGCGCGACAACGACTATCCGGGCGCGGCGGTCGATGTGCGGTGCCAGCTGTATTCGTTCTCATTCGCACCTAACCCACACTGGCGCAACTTCTACGCCAAGCAGCCCGAAATCCACGGTTACCTCAAAGACGTCACTGAACGATTCGGGCTGCGCCGTCACCTGATGCTGGATTGCGCCGTTGAGCGACTGGACTGGAATCCCGCCAATCAGGTCTGGCGCCTTGAAACCGCGCGCGGCGAGCGCACTGCCAACCACGTCGTCATCGCCACCGGCGCACTCGCAGAGCCCGTCATACCCACGCTGCCCGGCGTGGACCGATTCGCCGGCGCGACGTTCCACTCCGGCCGGTGGGACCACGACTTCGACCTCGCCGGCAAGCGGGTGGCAGTCATCGGCACGGGCGCCTCAGCGGTACAGTTCATTCCGGCCATCCAGCCCACCACGGGTCACATCACGGTTTTCCAGCGCACGCCGCACTGGGTCATGCCGCGCCACGACCGTGAAATCGGCGCACGGACCCAGCGCCTGCTTCGCGCAGTTCCGGCGCTGCAGCGGCTGCAACGCTTGAAGATCTATCTGCAACGCGAGTGGATAGTCATCGGGTTCCACCACCCGTGGCTGATGACACTGGCCGAACGACAGGCGCGCCGTCACCTCAAGTCCCAAGTCAACGATCCGGGCCTGCGCGCCCAGCTACTGCCCGATTATCGCCTCGGTTGCAAACGCATCCTCATCTCCGACGAATACCTGTGCAGCCTGGATCAGCCAAACGTCTCGCTGATCACCGACGGCATCGCCGAGATCGACGAGCACGGCATCACTGACGCCGCCGGCAGATACCACGCGGTCGACGCCATCATCTTCGGCACCGGATTCAACACCACGCGGCTTCCGCTAACCGATCGGATCTACGGTGCCGACGAGCGGTCCATGGCACAGGTGTGGAACGGCAACCCCACGGCCTACCTCGGCACCTCAGTCAGCGGCTTCCCGAACTGCTATCTGATCCACGGTCCCAATATCGGCAGTGGTCATAACTCGGTGATCTACATGATCGAATCGCAGGTCAACTACATCACCGCGACAATCGGTTACGCCCGCGCCCATCAGCTCGCCGCCGTCGAACCGACCTTGAGCGCCCAACAAGCGTTTGTTGCCGAAGTCGATGACCTGAGCGCCGGAAGCGTATGGACGGCCGGCGGCTGCAACAGCTGGTACCTCAACGACGAGGGCCGCAACATCAACCTCTGGCCGGGCAGCACGTTCGACTACCGCCGTCGCGCGCTTCGCTTCGACCCAACCCAACATCTGACGCACCGCGCGCCGTTGCCGATACCGGTTGTGTCGTAAGTACTGTCACGGGCCAAGCCCGTCAGGCGACCCGAAAGACGGGGTACTGATCGACGATTCGCTCGAAGTCGTCCAGCGGCGCGTGACGGTCGATCGTGAAAAACGGACGCGCACCCGGCGCTAGCTCGAGATACCGACGCAAGATCGCCGCGCGCTTGTCGGACAGGTCCTCCACCAACGACACCTCTTCGCGCCGACCGCGCACCAAAACGCCATGGTTATCTGCGCGCAGGTTCCGCACCCAGTTCGCGTTCTGGCCGAGCATGGCGACCAGGTAACGCTCGCCCTGGTAGTCGGTGACGACAACCGGGAACGAAATAATCCGTCCCGATTTGTGGCCCCGGACTTCGAGCGTGGCGGCTGCACTGGGCCCCATACCCTTGGCAAAAGACAAGGCGCCCAAACGGTTTGCGACGCGCGCCGTCCATCCCGGACGACCTCCGCGATATTGCCATCGTTGAAACGCGCTCACCACGCGGCCCAGCATGCATTCACATTACTGCGGCCCGGCCACCACTACATTTGCGCCCAGACGATCTTCGTCTGCAGGTAGGTCTCGATGCCGGCCTTGCCCGACTCGTAGCCCCAGCCGGACTGCTTGTAGCCCCCGAAGGGCATCGAGTGGTCGAACTGCATCTGGCAGTTCAACCCGACGGTTCCGGCCTTGAGCCGCTTGGCCATCCGATGCGCGCGACCGAGATCGCTGGTCCACGTGGTGGCCGCCAACCCGTAGCTGCTGTTGTTGGCCAGCGCGACGGCCTCGTCCTCGTCGTCGAACGGCAGGATCGTGACGACCGGACCGAAGATCTCCTCCTGGAACAGCCGACTCGAATCGGGGTCGACGTTGGTGACCACCGTCGGGTGCACGAAGTAACCCTTGCGGTCGAGCCGATGCCCGCCGGTGACCAACTCGGCGCCGTCAGACTTGCCCTGATCGAGGTAGCCCAGCACGCGGGTGAGCTGCTTCTGGCTGATCAGCGGGCCGACCATGGCGCCTTCGTCGCTGGGCCCACCCAATTGCATGACGTTGGCCATGTTCGCGATTCCTTCCACGACCCGCTCGTA